>Ga0075421_100004746_pt1 | contig 16401 bp, 11 predicted proteins | sample SoiMetdeltSBSDD5_FD_75292 | JGI IMG/M metagenome (GOLD analysis project Ga0075421, IMG submission 75292) | Bulk soil microbial communities from a Populus tree surrounding site in Tennessee, USA - Soil MetaG P. deltoides SBSDD5 | ecosystem: Environmental > Terrestrial > Soil > Tree plantation...
TTCCCGGAGCTTGAGGACGAGGGCCTCCAGCCGTGGAACGGCATCCGGTACGTCTGCTTCGCCGAAGCCGAACGGCCCACCCACGGCGTCGACGTGACCGGTGTCCCGCTGCAGCGCGGCATCGCCTCGTACGCCGCCCATACCCAGTACATGAAGGCGCTCGGGTCGAACGCCCCTGAACCAGGGCCGTTCCTCACCTTTGTGGCCGCGATGTGCGGACAGGCGCTCGGTGTCGAGCACGCTGTGCTCTTCGACGTGTACGTGCTGATCCCGGACGAACCGCCGCCCTGGACGCGCTGAGATGTCCCTAGGTGCTCATCCGGGACGACGGACCGACCACGGAACCACACAGCACCGGCGACAAGCCTGACAAGATCATCATCCTGTTCCGGCACTACGTGCGGGCAATGCTGATCCCCGCCCTGGCCCATGTCGTCGACACCCAGGCCGGTTTCAAGGCGTTCGATGCACGCGGCGGACGGGAGAACCGGTGGACGCAGGACGGCCGGCGGGGCACCACCATGCACGCATCGACCGCGTCGCAGGTGCGCAGCAGAGTGCCGAGGTTGACGCCGTGCTTGGGCCACAGCGGCGCGGCGAGCAGGTGATCCCAACAGCGGTGCGGGCGTACGCGGCGCTGGGCGAGCAGCCCGTCCTGGTGCGGACCCAGACCCCGCTCATCGGCAGGCGGGGTGCCGAGCAGCCCCCTTCCGGATGGGAAATGTCATGCCATCGAGGTTACCGCCGGCCGCACGCCGTAGGTGAGGATGGCGAACCTTACGAGCGTCACTGATCATTTTGTTTGCTGCCCACCACGTGTCGGCTGCCCCATTTCGTGACCGGTGGTGTTTGATCTCGGCTCGTGCTCGCTGTGGAACTCGCAGAGAGGCTGTTCCCTCACCTTTCCCGCTTGCAGGTCGATCGCGTCCAGCTTCGCAAGCGCATCAAGGCACGGTTCAACGCATCCCGTGATCCGCTACGGCTCTTCTTCCCTCCGAAGTGGGGCTGAGCGGCAGCCTGCCCCGGACCGCCGTGTTGGGTGGACGGGATCGTTGAGATCGACCTCGAGCACGGCAAACCACATGGCTGCTGCCATTACCCGCATGCCGCAGAACCCCATTGGTAGCGGTCGACGGTCGTTGCAGAGCCGGCGGCGGAGTGAAACGTCTATTTGCACTCGTCAAGAAAGTTGCCAACACACTCAATGTGTGGCCGCGTCAGCGTTGAGCGCGGTCTGGCAGGCACTGTAAATAATCCGGCCCGGTCAACCTATTGCCTCAACCGGACGATGGGCAGGACGATCGGCGGCGTGAGGACGGGGATCGGGTCAGGTGGTCGTTTGTCATTCGATAGGTTGCCAGGCAAGCCGTTGTGCCGCAGCGACCCCACCGAACTTGGCCGCTATAGCCTGCTGAAACGCCTCGGGGAGGGCGGCATGGGCAGCGTCTACCTGGCCAGGTCGCTCGACGGGCTCCTGGTGGCGGTCAAGGTGATCCGGCGGGACCTGGCCGGCGACCCGGACTTCCGGCGGCGGTTTCGCGGTGAGGTGGAGGCGGCGCGGCGGGTGCCGGGGTTCTGCACGGCCGAGGTGCTCGACGCCGATCCGGATCACGACCCGCCATACCTCGTAGTCGAATATGTCGACGGGCCAACTCTTGCTGAGGTCGTGGAGGAGCGCGGTCCGCTTGGCGGCGCCAACCTGCACGGCCTAGCCATCGGCATGGCAACGGCACTGACTGGGATCCACGGCGCGGGGGTGATCCATCGGGACCTCAAGCCCTCCAATGTGTTGCTGGCGCTGGGAAGTGCGAAGGTCATCGACTTCGGTATCGCCCGCCCGGTCGATCCCGCCGACGCGACCGGCACGGACCCGAACCAGCTCATCGGCACGATCCCGTACATGGCGCCGGAAAGGCTTTCGACGCAAGGGCGTCGCACCCTCACCGCCGCGGCCGACGTCTTCTCATGGGGCGCCGTGGTCACCTTCGCCGGGACGGGCAGGACGCCGTTCGGCGGCGAAGGCATCGCGGCGGCGACGCGGATCCTGACCCTGGAGCCGGACCTGACCGGACTCAAGGGGACGCTGCTCGACCTGGTGTCCCGGGCGCTGGCCAAGGACGCGGCCGATCGACCGACGTCCCGGGAGCTGTTGGACCGTTTGGTTTCTCAGTCATCATCCTCGTCCGCCGCCGGGCTGATCGAGGCCGGATCGCGGCAGGCGGTCGTCAGCGTGGCACCTCCGCCGACCAAGGCGGAGACGCTTCACACGGCCCCGATGCGGCCGGAGCCTCGGCACCGCCGTTGGCCGGTTCCGGTGTTGGCGACCGGGCTGGTGGCGGCCACGGGCGCGGTGGCGCTGCTGTTGACCGGGACGATCGGCCCGTTCTGGGGCGCCGCGCAGCCTGCGGCCTCCACGCCCGCTGCCCAGGTCTCGCTGTCTTCAGAGCCGCCGGTCGTACCGTCCTCGGCGCCGTCAACCGTGCCGTCGGCGGCCCCGTCCGGGTCAGCGTCCTGGCCGGTGTTCGCCAGTGACTCGCTCACAAAGCCCGGGCCGTTCTGGTACGACCGGGACGAGACCGCCACTCTACAAGCGAAGTGCACGCTGTCGGGGGCGCTCGTGGTGACGCTGACCCGGCTGGGCAGCTACCGCTGCCCCACCCACCCGGATCCCCTTACCGACTTTGCCGCGTCGGTCGACGTCGTCTTGCGCACGCGCGACACCTGCGCCGGCATCTGGTTCAGGTTCCTGGCGAACAAGGGCTACCTTCTGATGACCTGCCGGGACCGGTACCAACTCTACGAGCACGCCGAGGCGCTGACCCTGGTGCGCACCATGCTCCTGCCCGCCCCGGTCGAGCCAGGCTCCCGCTTCCGAACCACGGTGACGGCCCAGGGGACAACCCTTTCCTTCCTCCACAATGGACAAGCGCTGATGTCGTTCAGTAGCACAACCTATGCGTCGGGCCGGGTGGTGCTCGGCATCTTCGTCCCGACCGGGGGCAAGCAGCTCGCCGCCTACGAGGTCGCGTTCAACAACCTCGTGATCACCGCCCCACGTGATCCGTAATGCACAATGAGCAGGCCGTCGCCGGGCTCGGCGGCCAGCAGTCCCGGTCGCCGAGCCCGGCGCGGCCGGCCCTGCCCGGCCAGCGGGGGCAGCCGACCTTGGCGGACCACCAGCGATCCTGGCGGCCGAACTCCGATGGGACGACTCGGGGCGGCCGCGCTGGACGACCGGACCGGCGGAAATGGTCCGCCGGCCGGCCGTCGCAGCGCCCGGCCGTCCGCAGCGACGAGCAGCGTCGCCGACGGGGTTGCTGGCCTGTCGCGACCACATTCTGGCCGCGACTGTACGCGACAACGCCCGTACGGCCGGGATCCTCCTGCCCCCCTCGCACAGGAGGTTCGGTGACGACCCGTGTGGACGACAGCGTCGTCGTGTCAGCGACAGGTATTAATCCGCCAGCGGACCGGAAGCTCCGCCACACCCCCGTCGCGGCGGAACTAGCGGTCGATGGGCCGGGCGATGTTATCCGCTTTCAATTGCTCAGCGATCGCCCTCTCCTCGGCAACGTCGTCGTGGAACTTCTCGAAGTCACCGACGGCGTACGTCCTGCCACTGGTGGGGTGAGTCCAGGCCCGGAGGAACTGCACGATCCCGAAGGTCGCCGTCGCGCCGGCACGGTCGTTGGCGATCAACTGATGCGCTTCGTCCGGACTGACCTCGCGTATTCTCTGGTCGCTGCGCATTCTGACGAATTCCGTCATCGATTCCCTCGCGTCTCGTTTGGCGGTCGACATCGATCCGGGCTCCCGGTACGGGCCTCAGGATGCCTAGGCCACGCTCACGCGCACAAGACGTTCACGCCGTCAAAGTGTCTCTTACAGTAAGCGCCGCGCCGCGCCCGTCCAGGTTCAGTACCATTTTCGGCAGTCGATGCGCTCCGCGTGGATCTAAAGGAGTGTCGCGTGACAGTTCACATGCCGTTGGTGCCTGAGGGCCCCATACGGACCTTCTATCTGCGGCTACACGGGTTGCACATGGCGGCCGGAGAACCAAGCATGCGGCGGATCCAGAATGGCACGCGCAGCGAGCGATACCCGAAGGGGATCAATCACACCACGGTTCATGACGCGTTCAGCTCACCGCGGGTCGCCCGCCAAGAGGTCGTGGCGGCGATCGTACGCTATCTCGGCGGAGACGTCGACGAGTTCGAGTCGTTGAGACGTGAGGCGTACGAGGCCCAATCCCGGCCCCGAACGGCCGCCGGCGAACCGGCTCCACCGTCCGATGGGGAGCGCCACGGCACGGTCGCCCGGACCGGGTCGCCCCCACCGCGACAGCTCCCGCTGGACGTGTTCGCGTTCACCGGCCGCACCGCCACCCTGGCGCTGATGCAGCAGTTGATCGACAATGCCGGAGAAGGGCCAGCGACGATGGTCATATCGGCCCTGTCCGGCACCGCCGGCGTCGGCAAGACGGCGCTGGCGGTGCACTGGGCGCACAAGGTGGCGGATAGCTTCCCCGACGGGCAGCTCTATGTCGACATGCGTGGCTACGGGCCAGACGAACCACTGGCACCGACTCGGGCCCTGGCCGGTTTCCTGCGTTCGCTGGGCCTTACCGGCGGGCAAATCCCGTATGAGCTGGCCGAGCGGGCGGCCAAGTATCGCACGTTGATGTCCGACCGGCGGATGCTCGTCGTGCTCGACAATGTCTCGACCGTAGAGCAGGTCCGACCCTTGTTGCCGGCCGCCCGCGGCTCTCTGGTGCTGGTCACCAGCCGAGACAGCCTGGCCGGACTAGTGGTCCGGGACGGCGCCCGCCGCATCGACCTCGACCTGCTCGAACCGGACGAAGCGGTGGCGCTGCTGCGGTCGTTGATCGGCAGCAGGGCTGAGGCCGAGCCCGCGGTGGTCGCGGAACTGGCCACCCTATGCTCGCGACTCCCCTTGGCGTTGCGCATCGCGGCCGAGTTCGCCGCGTCCCGTCCCGATTCCAAGCTGAGCGCGCTCACCGCGGAACTGGCCGACGAGCGGATCCTGCTGGACCTCCTCGACGCCGGTGCGGATGCGCACAGCAGCATCAATTCGGTGTTCTCCTGGTCCTACCGGGCCCTGGTTGATCCCGATGCCAGGGTGTTCCGGTTGCTGGGTCTCAACCCGGGTGTGGCGTTCGACAGCTATGGCGCGGCCGCACTGGCTGGCCTGGACCTCGCCCGGATCAAGTTGTGTCTGGACGCACTAACGCGAGCACACCTCATCCAGCGCGGTCCAGCGGGTCGGTACTCGATGCACGACCTACTGCGTGGGTACGCCGCGCGCCTGGCCGACCGGGTCGAGTCCGAGGACAGCCGGCGCTCCGCCGTGCTCCGACTGCTCGACTTTTACCTGGCAACCACCGCCGGCGCCATGGATGCGGCGTTTCCGGCCGAGCGTCATCGCCGTCCGCGCGCGTTCGCGCTGAGCACGCCAAGCCCGGAGTTCAGAAACGCCGGCGAGGGCCGGACATGGCTGGATGAACAGCGGGGCGACTTGATCGCCGCGGTCGTCTACGCGGCCCACCACGGCTGTGCCGTGCACGCAATCAAGATTGCGAATGTGTTGTGGCGCTACCTCTACAACGGCGCACTTCATCAGGAGGCACTGACGATCCACGGCGCTGCGCTGCACGCGTCTGGTCACGCGGGTGATCGGCGCTACGAGGGCATCGCACAGGTCAACCTCGGCACCGTGCACTGGCGGTTGGGCCGGCACGACCAGGCCGTCAGCCATTACAAGCTGGGGCTGGTCGCTTCCCAGGAGGCCGCTGATCGCACGGGGGAGGCCAGGGCGTTGCACAATCTCAGCGCGGTCCACTGGCTGTGGGGGCACTACGACGAGGCCGCCGAGGTTTCTTCGCTCGCGTTGACCGCGTTCAGCGACGTGGGCGACCGCGCCGGCGAGTCCCGGGCGCTGGGCAACCTGGGCGCCATCCGTACCGCGCAGGGTCGCTACGACAAGGCCGCGACCTGTCACGAGCGGGCTCTGGCGATCGCCCGCGAGATCGGCGACGGCCATGGTGAGGGCCGGGCCCTGGATAATCTTGGCGTCGTCCTGGCCCGGCAGGGGGATGTCGGGGCGGCCGCCGACCACCATCAGCAAGCGCTGGCGATCCTGCGTGAGCTCGGCGACCGCACCGGCGAGGCGGATGCGCTGGAGCACCTTGGCCTGCTCCATCGCGCGGGCGGCCGCTACGACCAAGCCTTCGACCATTTCGAGCAGGTCCTCGACATCGCCCAGAGCATCGGCAACCGCAACCGAGAAACGAGTGCTCTCAACGCCGTGGGCGAGACCTTCCGGGCCGTTGGACAGGCGCAGCGGGCTCTGTTCCACCACGAGTTGGCACTGGCCAAGTCCAGCGAGACCGGCAACCGTTACGAACGGGCCCGTGCCCTCGACGGACTGGCCCACGCGGCGCTTGCGTCCGGCGACCGACACACCGCTCGCCGCCACTGGCACGATGCCCTTACCCTCTACACCGAGATGGGTGTCCCGGAGGCCGTCGACGTGGCGTCCAGCTTGGGTGCGCTCGACCTGACCAACGGGGACGATCTGCCACCGCGCGACGGGTCCACCTGACAGCTCGTGATGCGGGCGGTCTTGCCGCGAGCACCAAGGCCGATGACATCCGGAGCAGGGAGACCGTGCCGTCGTGACCATCCCTAACGCCCGTGGCCGACCCGTGGACCCCGCCGGGCAACTGCCGACGACCGAGCCATTACGACCCGATGACCCACGCCACCTCGGGGACTACGATCTGCTCGGCGTGCTCGGCGAGGGCGGGATGGGTCGGGTGTATCTTGGCCGTTCGGCCGCCGGCCGGTTGGTCGCCGTCAAGGTGATCCGCGCCGAGTTGGCCAGGGACGAGGCGTACCGTCGCCGGTTTCGGTCCGAAGTGGAGCTGGCCAAGCGGGTCCCGCCATACGCAACCGCCGAGGTGCTCGACGCGGACCCCGATCACTTGCCGCCGTACCTAGTGGTCGAGTATGTCGACGGTCCCAGCCTTGGCGACATGGTGCGGCGCAACGGCCCGCTCAGCGCAGCCAATCTTCATAGCATCGCCATGGGCGTTGCCACCGCGCTGCAGGCGATCCATGACGCCAACGTGATTCATCGGGATCTCAAGCCGAGCAACATTCTCATGCCGCACGGCGTTGTCAAGGTGATCGACTTCGGTATCGCGCGCCCCGCCCTCGACCCGCACAGCCTCACCGGGGCGGGGAACGTACTAGGCACCATTCCGTACATGGCTCCGGAGCGCCTCCATGCCAGCGGGCGCAGAACGGTCACGTCGGCGGCGGACATTTTCTCCTGGGGGGCGGTCGTCGTCTTCGCCGGCACGGGGCGGGACGCCTTTGCCTCGGACTCCACGGCTGATGTGATCGGTCGCATCCTCACTGGGATGCCGGACCTGACCGGCCTCACCGAACCGCTGCTGAGCCTGGTGCGGCTTGCGTTGGCCAAGGATCCGCGAGAACGGCCGACTGCCCGTGACCTGATGGACTCGCTCATGCAGGTGGACAACGCGGTAGGCCCGCCCGCCGAACACAGCCCAATCGCCGCTGCCAACCCGTCGACCGACCCGGTCGCGCCGCCAGCGGACCTCGCGCCGGCACCGCATCAGGTGTCGGCGCCGTCGCGATGGTTCGTCGGCCGGGTCAGCGAGCTCACCGACCTCACCGATGCGCTGTGTCTGGGCGGCGCGCGGACCGGCGTTGTGCCGGTGGCCGCGATCGTGGGCGTCGGCGGGCTAGGCAAGACCTGGCTGGTAACGCGTTGGGTGCAGGACAACCTCGCACGGTTTCCGGACGGGCAGTTGTACGTCAATCTGCGCGGTCACGAACCGGGTAGTGACGCGGTGCCGCCGGCCGTCGCGCTGGGTGGGTTCCTCGACGCCCTCGGGGTCGAGCCCGCCGCGGTTCCCGACGACGCCGATGCCTGCGCCGCACTGTACCGGGACTTGGTCGCGTGCCGGCGGATGGTTGTCGTGCTCGACAACGCGGCCGACTCGGCCCAGGCGATGCCGCTCCTGCCCGGTTCGCCCTCGGTCGTGGTGCTGGTCACGAGCCGCCGACACCTCGGCGGACTCACCGCCGTCCAGCGCACCTTTACGTTGGAACTAGATGTGCTGTCCACAGCAGACGCACGCCTGCTGCTCGTACGCCGGCTCGGTGCCAACAAGGTCAGGGCTGAGCCCGCCGCCGTCGACGCGGTGATCGAGCGCTGTGCCGGCCGCCCGCTGGCGCTCAGCATCGTTGCCGCGGTCGCGACCGCGCATCGCGACGTCGGGCTGATCGCGTTGGCTGAGAACCTGCGGCAGGGGCACGACGATCAGGGCAGCGCGGATGCGGGAAGCGCGTTGCGGGCCGTCCTCGCCACGGCCTATCGGCACCTGCCTCCTGAGCTGGCCCGGTCATTCCGGTTGCTCGGCGCCGCACCCGGTCCGGAGATTGGCCTTCCCGCCGCCGCCAGCGTGCTCGGCCTGCCGGTTCGCTTGGCCGGCCGGCATTTGCGGTACCTGATGCGGACCGAGCTACTTCAGGAACACGGGCCGGGCCGCTTCCGTATGCACGACCTCGTCCGCCAATTCGCGGTCGCCTGCGCCGGCACCGACGGGCGTCCGGGTGAGTCGAGCGACGCCGTACTCCGACTCATCGACTTCTACGTGCGGACCGCCGTCGCCGGAGACCACCTCCTGTGCCCCTTCCGCCCACCGATCGAGGTCGGCAGGTCGATGTCTGGGCAAGCCCAGCACAGGCTTCGTGACCGCATAGGGGCGTACGAATGGTTCACCACCAACACCGCCTGCCTGCTCGCCGTGCAGCGCGTGGCCGCGCGTGAGGGTTGGCATCGGGCGGTGTGGCAGTTGGCCCGGTCGTTGACGACATTCCAGTGGCGTCGCGGGCAGATGGCCCACCACGTCGAGGTCTGGCAGGCTGGCCTCGCGGCGGCCGAGGGAATGGGCGACCTCCCCGCCCAGGCCGAGGCCCACCGCCTCCTCGGTTATGTGCACAAGAAGGCCGGCCGGCAGGCCCAGGCGCTGGACCACCTAAACCACGCCCTCGCCCTGAGCCGACAAAGCGGGGACAGCTTCGGGATGGCACACACGCATCTGCTGCTTGCCGGTATCGCGGAGACGCTCGGCGACACCCAGACCGCGCTGGCGCACGGCGCTGACGCGCTCAATATCGCGCGTACCTTGCACAACCCGGTGTGGAAAGGGATCGCGCTGGAGGCCGTAGGCTCGTACCACGCCCGGCTCGGCAACTTCGACAATGCCCGCGGCTCCTGCGAGGAGGCACTGAACCTACACCGTGAGCATGGCCACCGGGAAGGGGAGGCGCTTGCGCTGCGGATTCTCGGCGACATCGAGCAAGGCACCTGGCGCAGTCAGCAGGCGCAACGGGCCTACTCGGACGCGCTGGCGCTGTATCGGGATCTGGGCGACACCCACGCCGAGGCCACGGTCCTGGAACGGCTGGGGGAGGCGTATCGGACCACCGGCGACGACTCTGCCGCCCACCTGGCGTGGGAGGAGGCCCTCAGCCTTTACCAGCGCCAGTTCCGCATGGGGGCGGCGACCGCACTCAAGGAGAAACTCGCCGCCCTGCGAAGCTACACACCTTGAACCAACAAGGTCGTTATTGCCCCACGCGCGGACTCCCGTCACCGTCGCTGGTGGACGAAGCGGCCCAGGCAACCCCATCGGACGGGGCGGTCCGCGCACTGGCGACATGGATACCGCAGTAGCACCGCGACCGGATCTGAGGCGGTCTCAGCTCTGATCTACGGATCGAACGTGGTCGTCGGACCAATTGGTTGGCCACATGGCCGCTGTGTGTAGCGTGTGGACGGTCTGAGCGTGCGCAGCAGCCGTTTACGGTCCTCGGCGTGGTCGTGGCTGCCCGCCACAACGCGGGTGGCCCGGCGGCGCCGCGCGCTGACTGACCTCGCCCGCAGCTGCTAGCGCGTAGGCGACCTCGGTGGGCGAAAGGAGCGTCGAGCAGCCACTCCGCAACGATGTCGTCCACCGGGCTACAGAGGAGTGGGCCAGTACCTCATGGTCTGGCGCGCAGAGGTTTGTAGTGGGCTCGGTAAATGCGGGTTCCGTTGAGGCGCAGTACGAGGTTGCGGATGCCCGTCGGCAGCGTACGGGTGCGGTCGCGGTGGTGGGTCTTGGTGAGGACCCAGTCGGTACGGGGGCGGCGACGAGCCTCGAAGGCGTGTACGGCCGTACCTGTGGTATCGGCGCTGTCGAGGGACTCGGCGAGCACGATGGCGTCCTCGAGCGCCATTGCGGCGCCTTCGGCCATGTTCGGTAAGGTGGCGTATGCGGCGTCGCCGATGAGGACTACCGGACCACTCGACCACGACGCCAGTGCCACTTCTTCTATCGGGCCACTGTGGACTTTGGCACCGGGCCCGGCCGCCTCCAGCGCGTCGAGCAGCGTCGGTACCGGCTCGGCGTACCCGTCGAGTAGCGTGCGCAATGGCGGCGGGGGCCCGGCGACCACCGGACCGTCGCAGTAGCAGTACACCTGCCCGTCGCCGATTGGGATGGTCAGGAACGATGTGCCGCGCCCGAGCCGGGCTGCCCAGACCGGTTCGGCGTCTGGCCATGACACAACGAAGCGGCGCGCGTGCTGCCCAACCGGACGGGCGGACAGGTCGAAGAGCAGCCGCCGGACCGTCGAGTGCACGCCGTCGGCACGATCGCCCTATATGCGACTCGCACGCATCTGGCGGACCAGCGGGCGAAGGCGACCGCGTGGCGAGGGCAGCGTCCCTGCGTCTTGTGTTCGTTGGCTCCACAGTGGACAAGTCCCTTGAGGAGGTAGACGCGTCGACCGCGTGGAGGCCCGGGACGGTTTCACCAGGAAGTCGCCACGGCGCGGGGCGATTCGACGACATCGACGACCTGTGCCGACCGGAGGCGTGGTGTGTGCGCTGGGCCGGCTTGCTCGGGACCGGCACCGCCGAAACGCAGCACCAGGAAGGGCTCGCCGGGCGGCACCAACAGTCGGCGAAGGATCGCCCGGGTGGTTTCGATCTCGACCGCTGCACTCAGAGGGAGCACCGACAGTCCGCGGTCGGTCGCGGTGAGCCAGGCGGCGCCGAGCGCCTCACCGGCGTGCAGCCACGCGCTTGGCGTGTCCTCGGTACCGAAGAGGATCGCGTGGACGGCGGCGGCGTGGCCGGTGCTGCCCGGTAGTTCGCCGGCCCAGTACGCGATCTCCTCGCGGCGCTCCGCGGCGAACTCCGGGTCGGACTCCGGGGCGAACGCTTCGGACCTCTGGGCTTGGTCGACGACGGTGGCGAGATCCAACACATCGCTGGGGCGCAGCGCGTGCAGCCAAGCGTGCTCGGCCTCGACAGCCACGCGGATGGCGTCGATGTCGCCGGAAGCGATCGCTGTGTCCTTGACCGGACGCTGGCCGGGGTTACCGATCCGGATGGTGTGTAGCGACTGCAAGGCCCCCCGCGTCACGGCCAACCGCCCGGACAGCCTCAGTCGGGCGAGCAGTCTCGGCTGGTCGGGGTCGGGTATACGGTCGACCTCGGCCCGCCAACCCTGCGCGGCCAACGCGATCCTGGCGTAGTGCAGCGCGGCGCCGCCGCTCAGCACCATCGTGCGGCCGTCCGGGTCACTGGCCAGCCGCTCGCGGATCGGCTCGGCATGAAGGTCCAATGTGTCCCCGTCGACGCGCCACCGCCAGGGCTGGTTGTTGTGAACGGAAGGCGCCTGGCCTCCGACACCCGCGGCCTCGGCCAGGGCGGCGGAGGCCGTCTGCGTCTGCGCTTGCCGGTAGTTGTCGATGCTCATCGAATGCTCCACTAGGTGCTCGACGGACGGTGGAATCACGTTGGTCAGGGGGCAGGACTCACTAGCCGGCCGAGGAGGAGCCGGCCAATGAGAGGCTGCCGGCTCGTCGCGAGCGGTCAGCGGCATGTTGCAGGGTCGACACCATGGCCAAAGTGGACTCTGCGCCCTGGTTTGTGTTGCGCCCGTGGGGCGTCAAGGCATCACAGCCACCGCCGGTGGTCGCATCGTAGAGGGCCACGTGGGAGTCGTTGTCGCCAAGGAACCAGCCGACGGCTCGATCCAGCCCTTCGGCCCATCGGTGCTCGCCGGTCAGTACAAACGCCCGGGCGCAGGCATCGGCCAGCGCCGCAACCTCGATAGGTTGCTGGTCGAAGGCGGGCCGCGACTCTCCACGGCTCCAACCACCCGCCGGTGTCACCGAGAGATGGCCCTCGAAGGTCTCCAGGTCGAGCAGCCACCGCAGAAGACGCAGGCCGTGAGCCAACACGCCATCGTCGCCGAGTCCCCAGCCAGCCGCGATCAACGCTTCAGGGATGGCGGCGTTGGCGTAGGTCAGGCGCGGAAGTGGCCACGGCCACTCGCTCGTGACGCTGGGTCGCGGCGCGAGTGGAACGACCGCTGCCAACAACTCCAGCGCCGGTCGGTGCCCTGGATATGCGGACAGCACCTCCGCCGCGCCCAATGCGGCAAAGGCCAGCGAATGAAGGTGCCGGCTTCGTTGTGCTGCGCTGAGGTCAAAGCGCGCCAAGGCCGCCGCCCGGATTGGCTGCGGACCCCGGGCTGCCGCAGTGCCAAGACCCCACAGCGCCCGCCCCCACCAGTCGCCGGTGTCGGGACGATCCGACCATCGGCCGTGGCGGTCAAGGCGGTTGTGGCAGCGGCCGTCCGGCGCTTGAGCTCGCGTGATGAACCGGAAGTACACGCCGGCCAGCCCCTCGAGCGTGGGCGTCCTCGGGCGCTGCCGGCAGACCACCATCAGCGCCCTGGCCACATCGTCGAGGCAGTAGCCGCACTCGTGACGAGGTGAGACTCCGTCCGCGTGCTCGAAAATCCCGCGACTGTCTGTCAATCGCAGCACGTGTTCGAACGGCGGGTCCGGCACCATCACGCCACCGCCGCCGACGTTGCCCCGACGAGCGTTGCGGCCAGATCACGATAGCGGGCCGCCACCGAGGACCACCGCAGTTCCGGGGTGACCCGGCGGGATCGGTCGGCGATCGACGCTGCTAGACCCGGCTCGACCAACACCCTGGTTAAGGCATGAGCGAGTGCTCTGCGGTCACCATGCGGTACGACCAGGCCGGCTCCGTCACGCAGAAGCTCAACGGCGTGGGGGAAGGCGGTTGCCACGACCGGTTTCCCGGCCGCCACCGCCTCGATCAACACGCCCGATGTGACCTGCTCACGGGACTCGTACGGCAGCACCACCACGTCGGCCCGCGCGACCACCCTCCGCAATGAGGCGACGTCGAGGTAGTTGGCGTCGAACGCCACCATGTCGCCGACACCACGAGCTGCGGCCCGTACCGTCAGAGCCGTACGGTAGGTCTCCCCATCGCGCTCCAGGACCCGCGGATGGGTCTGGCCGACGATCCGGTAACGCAGGCCAGGATCGAGCCGTCGCAGGTCCGGCAGCACATCGATCACCGACTCGATGCCCTTGCCTGGGCCGAGCAACCCCCAGGTCAGCAGCGTCGGGGGCCCAAGCCGCGGTAGCCGTGCGCCGACCTCAGTAGGGGTGATCGCGCCGTGCGGGATCACGACGACCTTCGCCGCGTCGACGTCATAGTGCTCCAGTAGCCGCGTGCGTGCGGTCATCGTCATCGTGACAACGGCGTGCGCGCTGCCGGCCACGCTCTCGAGGACGTCCCGCTGGTGCGTGGTCGGTGCGGTAAGCACCGTATGAAGGACCACAATCGCCGGGACGGTGAGGCGGTCGAGGACGCTCAGGACCTCATCGCCATCAGCCCCGCCGTAGATTCCGAACTCGTGCTGCACGACCGCCACATCGAACTGATCAAGGGCTGCAGCCGCCTGCACCTGCGCAGCGGCCGACCGCGGGGCGAGGTGACCCACGACGTCCGGTCCGACGATCGGTTCTGGCCGGTCGACGACTCTTACGACTCCGGATCGGTGGCCATCGGCAAGGAGCTGGGCTCGAAGTGATGCGGTGAACGAGGCGAGACCGCACTGCGTAGGCGGGTAGGTACTCAAGAAACCAACCGACAAGGGCACAAGAACAACTCTCTGGCTCGGCGCGGCCCCGCATGTCAGGGCCACGAACGACGCGGCTCATAGCACAAAACTCTCGAAGCGAGGCGATGCCCGGGCCGATCGAAGAGTTCTCACGAAGTATGAGACGGTGCGTCCTAAATTCTGGACCCCTGGCGAGACCTGCTGCCGTCGCCAGCGCGCCATCTCAATTGAGAGAGCGAACTCGGGATGAGATCCACGATCTCACCAAAGTGTAGCAGTCGAGCGTTCCACCAACCGGGGTCGGCCGCGTTTCGCGGCGCGCCCGCCTGACGGTGGCCTACACGCCGCCAAGATCCGCCTCCCTCTCAAGGGCGCTGAAGTCGCTCTCGGCCGCGGTCACCTGCTCGGCGCTCAAGGTGCCCTGCCGCACACCCGCGATCCAACGTCGGAGTCGCGCCACCGGGATCCCCTGATTCCGCAACAGGTTGTCGAAGACCCGCACGATCCGGCGCGATTGCGCATCGCTGCCCGATTCCGCGGTCGCGTCCAGTCGAGCGTCCAACTCGTCCAGTTGGGCGCGCTCCCCGGAATCAGGCTCCAGTCCCCGACGGTAGTTGACCAGCGCGGCCACACCTGTGGCGGCGAGAGCCGCGACGGCAATTCCTGCCACCACCACCACCACCTTCGTGGTCGTCCTCGTCACAGCGGCCCCTCCAGTCGACATCGCAGTTCGGCTCAGTCACATGAGTGGATTGTGGCCGGGCTTCTGGCTGACCGTGTTGAGATGGCGCAGCGCCTGCGCGTACGAGTCGATTAGACCAGTCTCGCAATAGGACAGATCATGTTGGCGGCAGAACTCCCGCACGACCGGCTGCGCCCGGCGCTGACTTGGCCGGGGCATGCTCGGGAACAGGTGATGCTCGATCTGGTAGTTGAGCCCGCCCAGGGCGTAGTCGACCAGCCAACTGCCGCGCACGTTGCGCGAGGTGAGCACCTGCCGACGCAGGAAATCGGTGCGGTCATTAATGGCCAGTGTCGCCATGCCCTTGTGGTTGGGGGCGAAGGAACAGCCGAGATACAAACCGAACAGGCCCTGCTGCACGAGGACGAACACCACCGCCTTGACCGGTGAGAGCACCAGGAACACCGCCCCCAGGTAGCCGACAACATGGCCGGCGAGCAGGGCTCGTTCCCATGTCCGGTACCGCCCCGACCGTCCGGCCAGCGCCCTGATGCTGGCCACGTGCAGGTTGAACGCCTCCAGCAGCAGCAGCGGGAAGAAGAGGAGCGCCTGATACCGGTACCAGGTCCGGGCCACCGGACCCCAACTGCGGGCACTCTCGGCGGTGAAGGCCAATGCCCCGGCCTCGATGTCGGGATCCTTGCCCTCCTGGTTGGGATGGGCGTGGTGACGGTTGTGCTTGTCTACCCACCAACCGAAGCTCAACCCGATCCCCAGGTCGCCGTAGATCAGTCCGATGACGTCGTTGACCCGTCGCGAGGCCGAGACCTGCTGGTGCCCCGCCTCATGGCCCACGAAGCCGATCTGGGTGAACACGAAGGCCAGGAACGCCGCCACCGCCAACTGCCACCACGAGTCACCGACCAGCACGAAGGCGGTCCAACCGGCCACCAGCAGCACGGTCGTCACCACGATTCGCCGGATGTAGTAACCGGTCCGGCGTTCCAGCAGGCCGGCATCCTTGATTTGATGCAGCAGCCGAGAGTAAGGGCTACCAACCGCCGGTTCGAGCTGCCCTTCGGGTGGCGGCGGGAACTGCCGAATCCCGAGAACCGGTGCCTCGGACCTAGCCATGGGTGAACCTCCTCACCGCGTTGCATTACGGTGTGTCGGTCGCCATGGTCCGGAGCGACAATTTCCGGGCGGCGGTCGGAGTGCGGATCGCTTCACCCGGAACGGATGCTGAACATGATAGTCCGGCCGGCGAGCATCAGGGCACTCGGGCCATGAACGCTCGACGAACAGGCGGCCTCACCGCCTAGTCAAGGGATTCTGAGCCGTCGACGATGGCGCGGGCCAGATCGGACAGTCGGAGATTTCTGGCGCGGGCGACGCCGCGGAGCAATGTGAACGACTGGTCCATGTCGAGGTGGCGGCGTTCGGCGATGACACCTTTGGCCTGTTCAATGACGATGCGGCTGTTGAGGGCGGTCTGGAGCTGTTCGGCGAGGGTCTCGCGATGCCGGATAGCGCGGGCCTGAAGGAGCCCGATGGTGGCGATGTCGGCCAGCGCCTGGGCCAGCCGGATGGTGTCCTCGCCCAGCGAGCCGAGTTCGGTACGGAAGAGGTTCAGCGCCCCAATGACCTCGGTACGAAG
>Ga0075421_100004747_pt1 | contig 16401 bp, 16 predicted proteins | sample SoiMetdeltSBSDD5_FD_75292 | JGI IMG/M metagenome (GOLD analysis project Ga0075421, IMG submission 75292) | Bulk soil microbial communities from a Populus tree surrounding site in Tennessee, USA - Soil MetaG P. deltoides SBSDD5 | ecosystem: Environmental > Terrestrial > Soil > Tree plantation...
CCTGCTGTCCGGATACCTGGCACGGTACGACCTCCCCAGCGATCGGGGGATCCTGCCGCTGGCCGGTGCGGTGCTGCGCGGCACGGCCGAGCAGGACTTCCTGGGCCAGCTGATCGACCTCGACGCGCCAAAGCGGCAACGGCTTGTCCTGCCCGGGATCAGCGACCCGGCGCAGGCCGCCGCGCTCGGCCCGGCCTGGGCCGACCTGGCCAGCTTCCTCTCCGGCCTGCCGCAGACGGTGATCGTCGATTGTGGACGGCTGACCGCGCTCTACCCGCCGTGGCCGCTGCTCAGCCGGGCCGACGTGGTCCTGCTCGTGCTGCGGCCGCAGTCGCTGCGCACGATCTCCCCGGCGGTGCCGGCGATAACGAGCATCAGGCGGGAGCTGCGCGACACGAGGGTGCGCTTCGGGCTGATGCTCATCGGGCGCGGCATCCCGTCGCGAGAGGTGGCCCGGCACCTCGCCGCGCCGGTGCTCGCCCGCCTCGCCTGGGATCCGCAGACGGCCAGCGCCCTGTGCGGCATCGGGATGGGGCGCCGCCGCGGGCAGCTGATGCGCACCGCCGCGCTGGCGCACGAGACCATCCAATCACGACTGTCGGCCCAGATCGCCGCGGAGGCCATCCCCCGCCGCGAGACGGACAACCTTCCGGCGATCAAGGGAGCGGCGGCATGACTCTTCCCCGGTTCGTCCCACAGCAACTTGAGCCGCAGAAGGTAAACGGCCACGTGGATTACGCGGTCGTGCGGAAGCTGCACAACCGCGTCACCGACGCCTTGACCACGCTGCTGGCCGACTCGGCCAACGTGACCCCCGCCTACCGCCGGGAGCTTGCCCATCGGGTGGGGCGGGAGGTCATCGCCGATTACGCGGTGGCGATGGCGCAGGCGGGCCAGCCGATCAGCCCGTCGCACGAGAACGTTCTGCTCGACGCCGTCGTCGCCGGCATGTTCGGCGCAGGGCGGCTGCAGCGCCTGCTTGACGACCCGTCCATCACCAACGTGCACATCATCGGCTGCGACCAGGTGCTGCTGCACCACGCCGACGGCTCGCGCAGCCGGGGAGAGCCTGTCGCCGAGACCGACGACGAGCTGATCAACATGCTCCAGATCCTGGCGATGCGTGTCGCCGCAACGGAAAGGCAGCTCTCGGAGTCCAATCCGGAGCTTGACATGCAGCTGCCCGACGGGTCCCGGATGACGGTGCTCTACAAGGTTTCCCCGCGCCCGATCGTCTACATCCGCAAGCACAGCCTGTTCGACGCCACGCTCGAGGAGCTGCGCGACCGCTGGGGCATGATCGACCACCTGCTCTACCGCTTCCTCACCAAGGCCCTTGAGGCCGGGGCGAACATCATGATCGCGGGGCTGGCCGGCTCCGGAAAGACCACGCTGCTAAGGGCTTTGGCGCGAACCATCCCGCTGGGCGAGCCCTACATCACCCTGGAGGAGTCGCGCGAGCTCGGCCTGCACGAGCCGGCCGGCTCCAACTGGGTGATCAGCCTGGAAGCCCTTCACGGGCACGGGGAGTACGACTCCAACGGCAAGCGGCGGGGCGAGAAGACCTTGCACGACATGATGCCGATCACGCAGCGCCTGGGCGTGCGGCGGGTGATTGTCGGCGAGACGCGTGGCCGCGAGATCGTGCCGATGCTGCGTGCCATGACGGTCAGCCGGGGCGCGATGTGCACCATCCACGCCCGGCAGGCCCGCGAGGTGATGGACTCCATCGTTCAGCTGGCCTGCTCCTACGGCAACGACATGGGGACGGAGCAGGCGCTTCGCATTGCGGCGCAAGGCATCGATCTCATCGTGTACACCAGCGTCGTCGACGAACGGGCCATCGGCGGCGCCGAGCACCGCTTCGTCTCGCACGTCATCGAGGTCGGCGGGATGCGCGAGGACCGGGTGGTCACCACGACTGTCTTCGGGCCGGGGCCGGACGGGCGGGCCGTGCCCAAACACCTGCCCGAGCGGATCCGCGAGGACCTGATGGATGTGGGCTACGACCCGCGGGAGCTTGTGGGCTACATCGAGGCCGGCGCCAACAACCGCGGTTCGTGGTCCTGGGAGCTGCAGACCAAGCGGGTGAGGCAATGATCGAGCTGCTGGCGATGCTGGCCTTCCTGCTGACGGCGGGCGGCATCGTGATGGCTGTTTTCTTCCTGGTTGGGACCCGCAAGCCACCCCGCCCCACCTCGATGCTGCGCCAGCGATTTCGCCGTTTCTGGCTCGGCCCCGGCCGCACCGCGCGCCAGCGCGCCTTCCACCAGAGCGTGCTGATCACCGCCTTGATCGCGGGAGCCGTGACCTGGCTGCTGACCGGCTGGCCGGTCGGTGGGCTGATCGTGGCCCTGGCGATCCCGGGCATCCCTTGGCTTTTCTCCGCCTCCACCGCGGAGAAGCGTGCCGTGGCAAGGCTCGGCGCCCTCGAGGCGTGGACCCGCCGGATCAGTGACTACGTGCGCAACGGCATCGGGTTGCAGGCCGCCATCGTCGCCACGGCCCGCGCCGCCCCTCCCCTGATCGACCACGAGGTGCGCACGCTCGCGGCGCGCCTGCAGGCCGGGACGGATCCGGAGGAGGCGTTGCGCGCCTTCGCCGACGACCTCAACGACTACAGCTGCGACGAGGTGGTCGCACCGCTGATCCTGCAGCTATCCGATGCTGGTGAGGGGTTGCACAAGGCGCTTTCCGATGTGGCGCAGGGGCTCGCGGAGGAGAGCTCGACCCGCGCCACCGTCGACGGGGAGCGTTCGACGGCGCGTTACACGGTCCGCTTCCTGACCGGTGCCACCATCGCCGTCATCGCGTTCGGCGCCATCAACTCCGCCTATGCCGCGCCGTACAGGACGGTCCTGGGCCAGCTGATCCTTGTCGCCCTTGCCGTCCTGTACGTGGGGCTGATGCTGTGGGTGCGGGCGCTTTCCCTGCCCGAGTACCGGCCTCGGCTGCTGCGAACGGAGGGCCGGCGATGACGGCCCTTTCTCCCCAGATGCTGATCGCGATCTGCGTGATCGCCGGTGGCGCCGCCGGCTACGGCCTCTACCTGCTGGCGATGCAGTTCGTCCCGGTCACCCCGGCGCTGGGCCCGGCCCTACGCCGGCTGCACCCGGTGCCGGCGGCCGAGCCGGAGACGGCCGCGGCCGCCGTGAACGTCAAGTCGCGCGACAACCGCTGGAACATCGAGCTGCCCCAGGCGGATCTGGACATCCTCGGGCGCACCGGCGACAAGCACATCTTCGACGTGGTGGTCGCCGCCCTGGTGGCGATGACCATCCCACCGATGCTGGCGACCACCGCCGCCATCCTCGGTTTTCCGCTGCCGCTGAGCGTGCCGGTCGCGGTGACGCTCGTGGTGGCGCTTCTTGTCGGCTGGATGGTACACGCCAGCATGCGCTCGCGGGCTAAGGCCGCCCGGGCCGAGTTCGTGCGGGCGCTGTGCACCTACACCGCGTTGACCGCGCACCAGGTCCGGTCCGGGCACGGCGCGGTCGAGGCGATGGAGCGGGCCGCGCGTGTCTGCGATGGATGGCCCTATGCGCGCCTGCGGCACGCGTTGCTCACCGCGCAGCTTCAGATGTCCGCGCCATGGGAGGAGCTCAGGAAGCTCTCCCACGCCATCGGCGTCGTGGAACTTTCGACTTTCGCGGACATCATGCACAGCGCGGGAACCGATGGGGCGCAGGTGTATTCCACCCTGCGCGCGCAGGCTACCTCGCTGCGCGACCAGATCCGCGTCAGATCGCTGGAGGTGACGAAGACTAGATCATCCAAATTGGACGTTCCGTCCACATTGCTCGTCATTGTCTTGCTGGTGCTCATCGGGTACCCGCTGATGTCTTCGATTCTTCAAAGCAGCCCATAGAAAGGACCTTGTCATGTTCCGTAGGTGGTATTGGCGGGTGATGCTGGCGCTCAGGGCCGATCGGGGAGAAGGTCCGGTTCCGTACATCATCATCGTGGCTCTCATGGCCGCGGCGGCCGCGGCGATCGCCGGCGGCGTCACGCTCGTCGCGAACGGCTGGCTCGACCAGCTGAAGGGCGTCAAATAGTGATGCCTCCCACCGTGAAGGCACTCCGGCCCCGGCCGACCCGGGGTCGGAAAGCCCTGCACGGCAAGGACTCGGGTGCCCACGCGGTCGAGTTCGCGATCGTGGCACTGCCGCTGCTGATCGTGACCTTCATGGTGACGCAGGCGGCGCTGGTCTTCCACGCCCGCAGCATGGCACTGGCCGCGGCCACCCAGGGCGCCAACGTGGCCCGCGGCTACGGTTCATCGCTTGCCGCCGGGGAGAACAAAGCCACGGCGTTTCTCGACACGGTCGGGCAGGGCCTGCGCGATCCGGAGGTCGAAGCGACCACTTCGGGCACCGACGTCACGGTGACCGTGACCGGGCGGGCGCCCTCCATCATCCCGTTCATGACGTTCAACGTCTCGCAGAGCGCCAGCGGCCCGATCGAACGGTTCGTGCCATGACAAGGGATCTCGACTTCGCGCAGCGCGGATCCATCGCCGTCGAGCTGGCCATCCTCACCCCGGCCATCATCGTCTTCTTCATGGTGATGGTGATCGCCGGGCGGCTGACGCTGGCGCATCAGGCGGCCGAGGCGGCGGCGTTCGACGCGGCACGCACCGCAAGCCTGGCCCGCGACGCCACCACCGCGCACAACCAGGCCACCAGCGCCGCACTGACCTCGTTCCGGTCCCAAGGGATCGAATGCATCACGCTTTCGGTCGAGGTGAACACGGCGGGGTTCGCGATCGAACCGCCGGCCCCGGCGACCGTGACTGTCGCCGTCTCGTGTGACGTGCAGCTGGAGGACGTCGCGTTGCCGGGCGCGCCGGGAAGCGTCACGCTCAGCGCCAACTTCACCAGCCCGCTTGACCGCTACCGCTCCCGGAGCACCTCATGAACAGGGCCGATCGCGGAGCCGCGACCATCACGACAGCGATCATGGCGGGCGCGTGGGTCGTCATGCTCGCCTTCGTCGTGGTGGGCGGCGGGCGGATCCGGGCGCTGCAGCGCGCCGACAACATCGCCGCCGAAGCCGCGCGCGCCGCGGGTTCGGCCATCGACCCGGCCAGGGCCGTCCCGGGCGAGGCGCAGGTCGTCGATCCCGTTGCCGCGCAACAGGCGGCGATGGATTACATGACCGCCGTGGGAGCCACAGGGACGATCGTGGTCGCCCCGGACGGCAAGACGCTCAGCATCACCGTAAGCATCACCTACGCCAATCCCACCGGGATGGCTTTCTTTGGCGGCGCCCGGTGGGAGGCAACCGGGCAGGCCAAGGTAACACTGCTGGTCGAGTAGGAGGAGTGCCATGAGGCGTGTGGTCACCGGCATCCTTGCGCTGCTGTTCACCGGTGGCGTCATCGGTGGTACTCCGGTGCTCTTACTGAAGGTAGCGGGTAATCCGCTGCCCAAACACGTTCCCTCCCTTGATGAAATCACCCTGATCCTGCTCTCCCCGGACAACGGCACGCTGTTCGGCCGGGTGCTGGCGTTCGCCGGCTGGCTGGCCTGGGCGACGTTCACCGTCAGCGTGCTCATAGAGCTCGTCACGCGGGTGCGCGGGCGCCGCGCCAAGCACGTGCCCGGCCTTGGGATGCAACAGAAAGTGGCCGGCGCCCTGGTCGGATCGATCATCGCGGTGTTCGTCGGGGCGAGCGTGGCGCACGCCTCCACCGCACCCGGACGCATCCAGTTCGCCGCCGTCGCCACGACCCCCGCGGGCCCAACCCTCTTCGCGGCCGGGCCGGCCATCACGGTTAAGCCTCAGGCGGTGCAGCAGGTCCAGCAGGCGCAGCAAGCGCGGCAACAGCAGGTGCAGCAACAGCAGATGATTTATGTGGTACGCAAAGGGGACTACCTGGGCCGGATAGCCGAGCGCTTCACCGGCGATTTCGACTGCTACCACGACCTGGCCGAGCTGAACCCGCACCTGATCCGCAACCCCAACCACATCGAACCCGGCTGGCACCTGAAACTTCCCGCCGAGGCGCGGGATCGAGGCACCATGAGCCACGCCACCGGCAGCCTGCTGACACCGGCGCCGGTCCAGGTGAAACCGCCCGTGCAGCAACCCCCTCCCCCACCTCCTGTCCAAGAGCCACCGAAGCAGGAGACGCCGAAGCAGGAGACGCCGAAGCAGGAGACGCCGCCGCCAACTACGGTTGCCGAGGCTGAAACGAAGACGGAGGAGCGCAAGAACGTCTCCGCCCCGCTTGCCGCGGGCGCGGGCATCGCGGCGGCAAGCGTGCTCGCGGCCCATGTCATCGTCCGGCGTCGCCAGATCCGCCAGACGCGGATACGGGTCAGGAAGCGCCGCAAGGCGACCACGGTCTTCCTGCCCAGCGTCGAGACCGCCAAGAAGCAGATGGCCAAGCACCGGGCGATCGACCGCATGGACGCCGGGCTGCGCAGCCTCGCCCTCGCCCTGCGCGCCCGGGCGGCCGACGAGATGCCCGACATCGCCGCGGTGTGGCAGGCCGGAGGCGACATCGCCGTGATCCTCGCCGCCGCCTGCCCCGAACCACCGGAGCCGTTCGAGGAGCGCTGGACCAACACCTGGTCCCTGCCCGCCTCGGCGCGGCTACCCGAGTCCAGCTTCGCGCCACCGCTGCTGCCCGCGCTGATGACGTTCGCCACCTGGCCGCAGGCCGGGGAGCTGCTCGTCGACGCCGAGCGTACGGGACTTCTCACCCTCACCGGTGACCCGCGCGGCTGCGACAACCTGCTGCGCTGCCTGGCCGCGGAGGTCGCCACCGCCCCGTGGGCCGACGGCGCCTCCATCCTCATCGCCGGGCTCAACCCTGAGGACATGAGAAACCTGCCGATCCTGGGCCCGAGCCGGGTTCGCACCGTCGCCTCCATCCCGGAAGCGTTGAACCGCATAGCGAAACGGGCCGCGGCCAACGCGTCGATCCTGCGCGAGATCGGAGCGCCCGACACCATGGTCGCCAGGGTGGGCAACCTCACAGAGGGATTCTGGGCGACGCACGTGCTGTTCATCTCCGACCCGTGGGGTGAGCACACCCAGCAGCTGCGCGACCTTGACCAGCAGCTGGCCGGACTGAAACGGGTCGGCGTCGCGGTGGTGGCCGCGCACCCGACCGCGACACGGTGGTCGGCGACGGTCAGCTCGGACAGCAGCCTGCACATGGCGTGGCTTGCGGTGGCCGGGGCCAACGCGCGCCAGCTGACCGTCGAAGAGCTGGCCGCGCAGGTGAGTCAACGTTGATCAGATAGATGTTGATCAGATAGATATCGTGTCGCCGACGTTGATGCGGCCGGTGGTGACCGGAATCAGGTGCACGCCGAAACGCAGCTTCTGGCTCAGGTTGCGATATCTGCCCAGGGTGTGCAGCGGTTCCTTGCCACGCGCACCGGTCTCCTGATCCGTCGTCGTCACCACGCACCGGCCACATGCTTGAGGCACCCGAAACTCCAACTGTCCAATCCGGATCGTGCGCCCGATCCACCCGTCCTCCTCGAAGGGCTCCGCGCCCTCGACCACGATGTTGGGGCGGAAGCGAGTCATCGGCAGCGGCCACTCATCGGCGTGCCGACCCTCGACGATCCAATCATTAAGGCGCGCAAGCGAAGCCGTCGCCGTCAGCAGCAGCGGGAACTCGTCGGCGAAGCTCACCCGGTCGCCGGGCCGGCTCACCTTCGGGTCGGTGGGGCGGCGGGTGGGATCGTCAAGCCACACCAACCTGGCCTCCACCCCGAGCACCTCGCTCAGCCACGCATCGGCTCGCGGTCCGGCGGGGCTGGCGGCGACCACCGCGCCGAAAACGTCTCCTTTGGCTATGGGATTTGCTTTGACGGGTACCCACAAATCCTTGCCCGAATGGGAAAGACTGATCCCATCCGGGCCGGGCACCGCCCGCAACTGCCCGAGGCCCGCCACCTCCCGCTGGGTGATGGCCACCCCGTCGGCATCGGTGACAAGCCACCGCCGGTCATGTTCCAGTCCCCACGGCTCCACGACCGCACTGTCATGGTCGAGCCGCCGGCATCCCTTGATGGGATAGGTATGAATCGCGCTCACCCGCATGCTCCAATGATCGCGCATGCCGCGCAGTGCGGCATCGCCCGGCGGAACCGCTGGCTCGGGGCGAGCGAGATCGAGCAGCGTGGGTTTCAACTCGCTTTGCTTTGCACCCAAATACGCAACAGCTCCGCTGCAGCTCAGACGATTTCATACCTTCCCCCATCGCGCCGTGGTACCAGACTTCCACACGATTGCCACAGGTTCACCCGCACCTAGCCTGCGACAACAGCATCTTCGCATTGACGATCTTTGCCTTTTGCTCTGCACCCAAATACGCAACGGCGCCATCCACCTGATGACCGCCGGCCCATTGGGACGGATCGCCAGGCGCCCGGGCGGCTTCGTGCCGCGATGCTCGCTGTTGCGTATCTAGGTGCAGAGCAAAAGGCAAAGATCGTCAATGTGTGCGACAGCTGTTGGCCAGGTCAGGGGCAGGTGGGCGCGGCGCGCGTTGGCCAAGCGTTGGTGACCGGCGATGATCGCGGGACCTGCGAAAGTCTCTGAGCTGCAGCGGAGCGGTTGCGTATTTGGGTGCAGAGCAAAGCGTCCAGCGCGCCAAGTAGGGCCGTCCTCGTCCACCGCCCCGCTAAGCGTTGATAAACCGGCAAAGACTATGATGTGCGGGATGGACTTTCAGGGGATCTATCGTGACCTGTTGATGCGCGACTTCTGGTGGGAGGCGCGGCTTGGGCTGCAGGTCGCCTTCTACCGCACCTATGCGGTGCCCAGCATCGCCCGCCTCCTGCTGGAGACCGGCGAGATCACCGGGAAGCCGCTGAAGCGGGGCTACGACACCGGCATCATCATGTATGAGCTGATCTACCACGGGTTCGATCACCCGCGCGGCGGCGAGATGGTGTCGAAGCGATGTGGATCGTGAGGCGACGTTCCGGTTCTACCGCCGCCTGGGCGAGCTGATGAACATCGGCGGCATGCCGGAGACGGCGACCGCGTTCGAGGCGGAGTTCGACCGGTTCGAGCGTGAGCGGATGCGATTCAGCCCAGCGGTGCGCGCGCTGCTATGGCTCGCGGCGCGAACCCGAAGGCGTGGCAAGGATGCCTGGTATCCCGGGCGCCCCAATCCCGCCTACCCCGGCGGGTACACCCTTGACCAGATCGGCCCTGCGCCCGTCCGCCAGTGACAGCACCGTCTCGAGCAAGGGCAGGGCGCGCAGCACCTGGCGCCCGCGGATGAGCAGGTTCCACAGCGGCTCGAACTTCTTCCATCCGGCCGAATAGGCGAGATGGCGGAGCCGGTCGCCAGCGGAGTCCTTGGTGGAGGCTCCGCGCCAGATCGAGCCCCAGCGGTAGAAGTCGCGGTAGGCACGCCAGTACCCCTCCTCCAATTGCGACGGTGTCATGCCGCGCGGCTCGAAGACCACGTGCCGGGTGTCGTAGAGGTCCCAGTCGCGGTGCAGCATCCGGCCCTGAGCCGCCATGCGCTGGTGCAAAGCCGTTCCGGGGTAGGGGGTCATGATGTGGAAGGTGGCGGTCTCGATGCCCTGCCCGATCGCCCACTCCACGGTGCGGTCGAAGACATCCGGCCCGTCGCCGTCCATCCCGAAGACGAAGCTACCGTTGACCATCACCCCGTTGTCGTGCAGCCTGCGCACCACGGCACCGTAGTCGCGCCCGATGTTCTGGCGCTTGCGTTGCTGCTCAAGGTTGGGCCCGTTGACCGTCTCGAACCCCACGAAGAGGCTGCGCAGGCCCGCCTGGACCGCCCGCTCCAGCAAGCCGGGCGCCAGCACGGCGTCGACCGTCGCGGCCGCCTGCCACAACCGCCCCTGCCCGCGCATCCCCTCGAAAAGCGCCTCGGCGAAGCGCCGGTTGCCGAACAGGTGGTCGTCGAGGAAGTAAAGATGCCGCCCGGGCAAACGATCGATCTCTGCGAGTGCGGCATCGACGGTTTGCGTGTAGAAGGACTTTCCGCCCTCGAAAAACGCGTCCTTGTAACAAAAATCGCAATGATGCGGGCATCCACGAGAAACAACGATGCTATTGGGTACCAGATAGAGCCGCCGCTGGATCAGATCACGCCTGATGGGCGGAAGCTGGCCCAGACTCCTTGTGGTGGAAGCGTATCGAGCCTTCGGCTCGCCACGGGCCAGGTCGGTGAGGAAGATCGGCCACGTATCCTCCCCCGGCCCAAGGAAGATGGTGTCCGCGTGCGCGGCGGCCTCCTCGGGCAGCGAAGTGACGTGCAAACCCCCAAGGGCCACATACGATCCGAGGGCCCGGTAATGGTCGGCGATCTCGTAGGACCGGCGCGCCGACGTGATGTACACCTGGATGACGACGAGGTCCGGCGGATCCTCGCCGTCATCCAGCCGCAGGCGCTGCACATGTTCGTCGTGAATGGACACTTGGGTGCCGGGCGGCAGATACGCTGCGAGCGTGGCCAGCCCCAGCGGCGGGAAGAGCGAATACTTGATCGGCCGGAAGAGTGGGCTGACCGCCTCGGTGAGCGCCGGCAGAAACATCTTGACCCGCATAGGGTCAAGCTATGCGCCAATCGCGGAGCAAGTGTGCTGCCGGGGTGAAGGTTCTGTGTTGGGCTGGATCACGTTTGCCAAGCTGCGCAAGGCATTCGCGGTCCTGGCCCGCACCCGGTTGGGTGCTCTTCGGCCCCGTTGCCGATCGGGTCTTGCCGGCGTGTCGTAGCGCGCCGATTGCATGTGGTCGTCGAAGGCCTTGAGCGCTGAGAAGGCGCCGAGGGGATCCAACATTTTATTTACCTCCATCGGGTACCGGACCGGTCGAGGCCCGCACAATGAGTCGCGTGGGCAGGACAACCCGCCGCTCCTCCGGCGACTCGGGTGGGTTGAGCAGGAGCTCACCGGCGATGCGACCCTTGTCAAGCGCCGGCTGGTTGATCGTGGAGAGGCGGGCGGCCGCCGCCTCGGGGATGTCGTCGATGCCGATCACCGAGATGTCGCGGCCGGGGCGCAAGTCGCGCTCGGCAAGCGCGTCAAGCACTCCCAGCGCCAGCATGTCGGCGGCGGCCAGGATGGCGGTGGGCCTCGGGGCCCGGTCAAGCAGGAACGTGGCCGCCTCCGCCCCGCTTTCCCGCGTGTTGCGGGCGGCGCCGACGGTGGCCACCTCGGACCAGTCGATCCCGGCCTCCGCGAGCGCGTCCCGATATCCCATAAGCCTTTCCCGCGTCACATGATGCGGCGCGTCCTCAGGCCGTTCCAGCTCGAACAGGCCCATCTGCGCATCTTTACCGATCCAGTGGGCGACCACGCCGATGCGCCGGTGGCCAAGGGCGACGATGTGCCGGGCGGCCTCGCGCGCCGCCGCCACGTCGTCGATCCCCACCGCCAGCTCGTCCGGGTCGCCGTCCTCGCGCCACTCCGCGCTCACTATCGGCAGGCCCCTGGCTTGGATCACGTCCACGCAGGAGTGCCAATCCGGCACGCAGTACGCGCAGAACCCATCGACCAGCGCCTCTCGCACCGTCGCCGCCGACTCGCCCTCGTCGCCCGAGAGCGGAATCAGCAGCAGTCCCGTGCCGTGCTTTTCGGCCGTCTCGGCGAGGCCGCGCAGGAACTGGACCGCGAAGGGATCCGTGAACGCATAGGACAGTTCCGCGCTGAACAGCACCCCGACCGCGCCCGCGCGCCCTTTGCGCAGCGTCCGTGCGGCCGGGTTGGGCCCGGTGTAGCCCAGGCTCTCCGCCGCCGCAAGGATTTTGGCGCGCAGCTCGGGTGAAAGCTGGTCCGGGCGGCTGTAGGCATTGGACACGGTGCTGCGCGACACCCCGACCGCGTCGGCAACTGTCTGCAACGTCGGTTTCATCCGCCGACCCGCCCTTCTGTATCGATCCAGCTTCTGAATCGATACAGTACCCCCGGACGCTCGCTGGCGCAACCCTTCCGAGAAACGGGTCATACGCGTTGTGGCACAACAACCTTGGGGCTCAAGAGGCCTGGGCCCCGTGGCCGCCGAATCCGGCGCGCCGCAGCCGTCGACCGCGCGATTGTGACGACTGAGAAAAGGTCTCCACACATTCACCCCGGGTGTCCAGACTTTTCTCCGGCAGGGTAGGTGGGTCGCCGGGCGTTGATCGTTTGAGGTGGGAAATGGTGCCCGCTTGTGTCTTGAATGAAAGTTTGCATAAAGTAGCGGCGTGAATGATGCCGTTCGCAAGCTGGTGTTGAGCAGGCGTTTGACCCCGACGCAGCGCCGTATCGCCCGCGAGGTGGTCAACCGTGCGGGCGAGGTGGCCTACCTGTCCGCCGCCGAGCTGGCGGAGCTGGCGCAGGTGAGCCAGCCGTCGGTCACGCGGTTTGCTATAGCGCTGGGCTTCGATGGGTACCCCTCGTTGAAAAGGAAATTGAGGGACCTGGCGGGGGGCGATCACAAGCCGGAAGGGGCCGGCAACGACATGCAGCAAGCGGTGCGCGACGAGATGGCGAACCTGGGCCGGCTGGCGGAAACGCTGGGCGACATGCGCCGCGTGCAGGCGGCGGCGGCCCTGCTCGCGAAGAGCCGGCCGCTGCCGGTGCTGGGGCTGCGCGCGGCGGCGCCACTGGCCGGATATTTCGGCTATTTTGCCGCCAAGATTCACCCGGAGATCAGAGTGCTTGATCACGGCGGGAGCATGCTGCCGGAGCGGCTCGAGCAGGCGGTGGGCTCGGGGGCCAGGGCAGTGCTGGCCTTCGCCCTGCCAAGGTACCCGCGCGAGCTGCTGGACGCCCTCGAAGAGGCCAAGCGGCTGAGCATGTGCGTCGTGGTGATCACCGATTCGCCGGTCAGCCCGGCGGCGGAGCGGGCCGACATCACTCTGTGCGCGGCGGTGGGCTCGCAGTTCGTCTTCGACCTTCACACCGCGCCGATGGTGCTCACCATGGTGCTCCTGCAGGCGATGAGCGACGTCGATCCGGGCGCGACACAGCGCCGCCTTGAAAGCTTTGAACTGTCGGCGTCAAGACGACACCTATTTGTGGAGTGAATCGATGATTGTACGTGCAGCGACCGGTACGACCCTGACGGCAAAGGGGTGGCAGCAGGAAGCCGCGATGCGCATGCTGTGCAACAACCTCGATCCCGATGTGGCCGAGCGCCCGGAGGATCTGGTGGTCTACGGCGGCACCGGCAAGGCGGCCCGCGACTGGCCCAGCTTCCACGCCCTGTTGAACACGTTGTCCACATTGGAGGCCGACGAGACCATGCTGGTGCAAAGCGGCCGCCCGGTAGGGGTTTTCCGCACCCACGAGTGGGCGCCGCGGGTGCTGCTGGCCAACTCCAACCTCGTCCCGGAATGGGCGACCTGGCCCGAGTTCCGGAGGCTGGAGCAGCTGGGCCTGACCATGTACGGCCAGATGACGGCCGGATCATGGATCTACATCGGGACCCAAGGGATCCTGCAGGGTACGTATGAGACGTTTGCCGCCGTGGCCGCGAAGCGCTTTGGGGGGACCTTGTCGGGGACGCTGACGCTGACCGCCGGGTGCGGCGGCATGGGCGGCGCCCAGCCCCTGGCCATCACCATGAACGGCGGCGCGTGCATCGTCGCCGATGTCGACCCGATCAGGTTGAGGCGAAGGATCGAGACCCGCTACCTCGACGTCGTGGCGTCTGATGTGGACGATGCTATAGCCAAAGCGACACAAGCAAAGAAGGAGAAACGGCCGCTCAGCGTCGGGGTTGTGGCCAACGCGGCCTGGCTGTTCCCCGAGCTGCTGCGCCGCGGAGTCGAGATCGACATCGTGACCGATCAGACCAGCGCGCACGATCCCCTGTCCTACCTCCCCGAGGGTGTCGATCTCGGCGACGCCCCGGACTACGCCGCGAAGAAGCCCGACGAGTTCACCGACCGCGCCCGCGCCAGCATGGCCAAGCACGTGGAGGCCATGGTCGGGTTCATGGACAACGGGGCGGAGGTGTTCGACTACGGCAACTCGCTGCGAGGCGAGGCAAAGCTGGGCGGGTATCCGCGTGCCTTCGCCTTTCCCGGCTTCGTGCCCGCCTACATCAGGCCGCTTTTCTGTGAGGGGAAGGGGCCGTTCCGCTGGGCGGCCCTGTCGGGAGACCCCAAGGATATAGCCGAGACCGACAAGGCGATCCTTGAGCTGTTCCCGGAGAACGAGTCGCTGGCCCGCTGGATCCGCCTCGCGGGAGAACGCGTCGCGTTTCAGGGGCTGCCGGCGCGGATCTGCTGGCTCGGGTACGGCGAGCGGGACAGGGCCGGGCTGAGGTTCAACGAGATGGTGGCTGACGGGTCGCTAAAGGCGCCGATCGTCATCGGGAGGGACCACCTCGACTGCGGCAGCGTCGCCTCCCCCTACCGCGAGACCGAGTCCATGTTGGACGGTTCGGACGCCATCGCCGACTGGCCCCTGCTCAACGCAATGATCAACACAGCCAGCGGTGCCTCGTGGGTCAGCATCCACCACGGCGGCGGCGTCGGCATCGGCCGCTCCATCCACGCCGGGCAGGTCACCGTTGCCGACGGCACGCCCCTGGCGGCCCAGAAAATCGAAAGAGTTCTCACCAACGATCCGGGCATGGGCGTCATAAGGCACGTCGATGCGGGGTATGACCGGGCGTCCGAAGTCGCGACGGAGAAGGGCGTAAGGGTGCCCATGAGCGAGACATCATGAGCGGACGCCTGCGGGAGCTCACCATGAAATTGGGATTGGCTCATGCCTTGCGAGGCGTAAGCCAAGCGAAGCCGACGAAGGAGGCTTCGGCATGAGACTTCTCGACGACATCGCCGGGATTGGCCGTGACCCGGTCACGGGCGGATACGTCCGTTACGCGTGGACCCCACCCGAGCTACAGCTTCGGGAATGGTTCCGCGATCAGGCCGGCAGCCGCGCTCTTGTGGTGGAGCAGGACGGCAATGGCAACACTTTTGCATGGTGGGGTACCGGATCAGGCGCCGTCCTGACCGGAAGCCACTTGGATTCCGTGCCCCACGGCGGCGCCTACGATGGTCCACTTGGGATAGTCAGCGCCTTCCTGGCCGTGGACCTGTTGCGCGAACGCGGTTTCCAGCCGCGCAAGCCGATCGGCATCGCCGCCTTCGCCGAGGAGGAGGGTTCCCGATTCGGGCTGGCCTGCCTCGGTTCGCGCCTGCTCACCGGAGCGATCGACCCGTCGGTGCGGCTGGTCGACCGCGACGGGGTGGCGCTGCAAAACGTCATTGGGCCCCCTGGAGGGCCCGCCGGGAAACGGCAGGACATCCTCGAGCGCATCGGCTGCTTCGTCGAACTGCACATCGAGCAGGGGCGTGCACTGGATAAGCCGGTCGGGGTGGCCAGCGCCATCTGGCCGCACGGCCGCTGGCGGCTCGACTTCACCGGCGAACCCAACCACGCTGGCACGACGCTGATGAGCGACCGGCGCGACCCCATGGTCACCTTCGCCTTCACGGTGCTAGCCGCCACCAAGGAGGCTCGGCTGCGCGGCGCCCACGCCACGATCGGGCGGGTGTCGGTAACGCCCAATGCCACCAACGCGATTCCAGCTAGCGTGACGGCTTGGCTGGACGCGCGGGCGGCGACGGCGGAGACCGTCGACGAGCTGGTCAAGGCGGTCGAGGCGAAGGCGACCGAGCGGGCGGCGCGCGACGGCACCTCGGTGCTGCTGACCGCGGAGTCGATTTCGCCGCAGACGGCCTTCGACACCGAGCTGCGCGACAGGCTGTCGCAGCTGCTGGGCGGCGCACCGATCCTGCCGACCGGGGCCGGTCACGACGCCGGGGTGCTCAGCGCCCACGTGCCCGCTGCGATGCTGTTCGTGCGCAACCCGACCGGGGTCTCGCACAGCCCGGCCGAGCATGCCACCGAGGAAGACTGCGAGGCGGGCGTCGTCGCGCTCGCCGACGTCCTGCAGGATCTGGCGTGCTAGCCATATACCGCTGCGAATACGCTTGGCTGCCCGACGGCGTCCACGCCAACGTCGAAATCAAGGTCAGCGATGGCTATATCCGTTCGGTCCTTTCCGGTACCCGCGGAAAAATCAACCGGAAAGGATTGACCCTCCCCGGTTTCGCCAACGCGCATTCGCACGCGTTTCACAGGGCCCTTCGCGGCCGCACGCAGGGCGGCAGCGGCGATTTCTGGACGTGGCGGGAGCAGATGTATCACGTCGCGGCGAAGCTCGACCCGGACTCGTACTACCGGCTGGCCCGCGCGACATACGCCGAGATGGCGCTCGCCGGGATCACGAGCGTCGGCGAATTTCACTACATGCACCATGGCCCTGGCGGCGCGCGCTACGACGACCCCAATGCCATGGGGCACGCGCTGATCCAGGCGGCGCACGAGGCGGGCATCAGAATCACGCTCATCGATGCGTTGTACCTGCAGGGCACGGTGGCCGGCG
>Ga0075421_100004748_pt1 | contig 16399 bp, 12 predicted proteins | sample SoiMetdeltSBSDD5_FD_75292 | JGI IMG/M metagenome (GOLD analysis project Ga0075421, IMG submission 75292) | Bulk soil microbial communities from a Populus tree surrounding site in Tennessee, USA - Soil MetaG P. deltoides SBSDD5 | ecosystem: Environmental > Terrestrial > Soil > Tree plantation...
CCAAAGGTCTCAGTCTGGTTGCGCAGGGGCCTCAGGCAAGCGCTTTCTTAGAGCAAATCCGGACGAACGCCATCGACATCCGTATGGGGTGTTGACGGACGAGGGGCGGCCGTGGTTCCTTTCCTCCTGCAAACCTTTGCAGGATGGCGCACATATGGCGCACATAGCGCACGGGAGGCGATGGCGATGCCCGACCGGCCGGAACGCCTCCGGTACGCGATCGTCGGCACCGGCGCGCGGGCCGAGATGTTCGCCCGGGCGATCGCGGTCGACCACGCCACCACGGCTGAGCTCGTGGCGCTCGCCGATCCCAACCCGGCCCGCCTGCGCGCGCATGAGGAGACCCTGAAGGAGCTGGGCGCCCCACCCGTGGCGACCTACGCGGCGAGCGACGTCGCCCTGATGCTCGACAAGGAGCGCGTCGACGTGCTGGTCGTGACGACCGTCGACCGCTTCCACGATGAGTACATCGTCGCGGCGCTCGAGGCGGGGCGCGATGTCGTGACCGAGAAGCCCATGACCATCGACGCGCCCCGGTGCCGGCGCATCCTCGACGCCGTGGGCCGGACCGGCCGGCACGTCACGGTCACGTTCAACTACCGCTACAACCCGGTCCACGAGGCGGTGCGCCGGCTGCTCGCGGCCGGCGAGATCGGCGAGGTCGGCTCGGTGCACTTCGAGTGGTTGCTCGACGTGCGCCACGGCGCCGACTACTTCCGCCGCTGGCACCGCGAGAAGGCCAACTCCGGTGGCCTGCTCGTCCACAAGGCGAGCCACCACTTCGACCTCGTCAACTGGTGGCTGGACGCGGAGCCGGTCGAGGTCTACGCGCAGGGTCGGCTCTTCTTCTACGGCGAGGCCGGCCTCCGGCACGGGTACGCGCGCGCCTACGACCGCGTCCACGGGGCGCCGGAGGCCAGCGACGACCCGTTCGCGCTCCACCTCGCCGACAGCCCCGGGCTGCGCCGCCTCTACCTCGACGCCGAGGTCCACGACGGCTACCACCGGGACCGCAACGTCTTCGCGCCCGGCGTCACGATCGAGGACGACCTGGCGGTGCTCGTGCGCTACTCCACCGGTGCGACGATGACCTACCACCTCACCGCGTACTCGCCGTGGGAGGGCTACCGGGTCATGTTCAACGGCAGTCACGGCCGGCTCGAGCTCGAGGTCGTCGAGAACGACCGCGTGAGCCTCGCCGCGGCCGAGGTGTCCTCGGGCGGAGCCCAACACGGTGAGCGCGCCGCCGCCGAGGAGGGGCACGTGCGCATCCGCGTCCATCCGTTCTGGCAGCCACCCCGGGACGTGCCCGTCGTGGGATATGTCCGCGAGGGGCACGGTGGCGCCGACGTCCGGATGGCGACCGTTCTCTTCGGAGGACCCGCCTCCGGGCCGGACGAGCTCGGTCGGGGCGCGGGCGAACGCGACGGAGCGCTCGCCCTGCTTACCGGCCTGGCGGCGAACGAGTCGCTCGCGACGGGGCGGCCGATCCGCGTGGCCGACCTGGTCGAGCTGCCGCCGCCCGACACCCCCACCCCCGAGCGCGCAGCGAGCTGACACGCGACCGCCGAACCGCGAGGAGCCACCCGTGTCCCGAGTCGACCTGCTCTTCCCCTCCGATCCCGGACTGCGCGAGCTCGCCCGGAGGTTGTACGCGTTCGCGAAGGACCAGCCGCTGATCAGCCCGCACGGCCACGTCGACCCCGGCATCCTGGCCGACGACGCACCGTTCCCCGATCCGGCCCGACTGATCATCGTGCCCGACCACTACCTCACCCGGATGCTGCTGAGCCAGGGCGTGAGTCCGGCCGACCTCGGAGTGCCGACCCTCGCCGGCGAACCGAGCGAGACCGACGGCCGGGTCATCTGGCGGACGTTCGCGCGGCACTGGCACCTCTTTCGCGGTACGCCGTCACGACTGTGGCTGGAGCAGACGTTCGTCGAGGTGTTCGGAGTCGACACGCCTCTCGGTCCGGACACGGCCGACGAGGTCTACGACGCGGTGGCGGCGCGCCTGGCCGAGCCCGAGTTCCGGCCGCGGGCCCTGTTCGAGCGGTTCAACATCGAGGTGCTCGCCACGACCGAGTCGCCACTGGACGACCTGCAACGCCACGCCAAGCTCGCGGCCGACGGGTGGGGTGGCCCCGGCGGCCGGGTCATCACGACGTTTCGACCCGACGACGTCGTGGATATGGAGTGGCCGGGCTGGGCCGACCGAATCGCCCGGTTGGGCGCGATCGCCGGCGAGGACACCAGCACCTACCCCGGCTACCTCGCGGCGCTGCGGAGCCGGCGCGCGGCCTTCATCGCCGCGGGCGCGACGTCCTCCGACCACGGCCACCCCACCGCCCGGACGTTGATGCTGCACGCCGACGAGGCGGCGGGCCTGTTCCACCGGGGCCTGCGGGGCGAGGCCGACGCCTCCGACGCCGAGGCCTTCCGGGCGCATATGCTCATCGAGTTCGCACGCATGTCCATTGAGGACGGCCTGGTCATGCAGCTGCACCCGGGGTCGGTGCGCAACCACAACCGCTGGCTGCACGCGACGCACGGGCGCGACGTGGGCGGCGACATCCCTCAGGCGACGGACTACGTGCACGGCCTGGCGCCGCTGCTCGACGCGTACGGCAACGATCCGCGTCTGCGCCTCGTCGTCTACACGCTGGACGAGACGACCTTCACCCGTGAGCTCGCCCCGCTCGCGGGCGGCTACGCCGCGGTCTACCTCGGTGCGCCGTGGTGGTTCCTCGACTCGCCCGAGGTGCTGCTGCGCTTCCGGGAGGCGGTCACGGAGACGGCCGGCTTCTACAACACCGCCGGGTTCGTCGACGACACCCGGGCATTCTGCTCGATCCCGGTCCGGCACGATGTCGCCCGCCGCGTCGACTCCGCCTACCTGGCCCGGCTCGTGGCCGAGGAGCGCCTACCGTTCGACGAGGCGGCCGAGACCATCGTCGACCTCGCCTACCGACTACCCAAACGAATCTTCCGACTGGAGCGTTGATGCCCACTACGATCACCTCGGTTGACGTCCACGACGTCCGCTTCCCGACCGCCGCCGCCGGCGACGGTTCCGATGCGATCAACCGCGGCGACTACTCGGCGACCTACGTGGAGCTGCGCACCGACTCTCCGGAAGGTACGGTCGGCGCCGGGCTGACGTTCACCAACGGGCGCGGCAACGAGATCACCTGTGCCGCGGTGCGCGCGCTGGCCCAGCACGTCGCGGGGCACACGATCGAGGAGATCTTCGACGAGCCGGTGGCGTTCTGGCGGTCGCTCACCGCTGACCCTCAGCTGCGGTGGATCGGGCCCGAAAAGGGCGTCATCCACATGTCGGCCGGTGCGGTGGTCAACGCCGTGTGGGACCTGCGGGCCAAGCTGGCCGGCGTCCCGATGTGGAGACTGTTGGCCGAGATTCCCGCAGCCGACCTCGTGCGGTGCGTCGACTTCCACCACATCAGTGACGCTCTGGGCCCCGACGAGGCGACCGCGATCCTGGAGAAGGGCGAGACCGGCCTCTCCGATCGCCTGCGGGAGCTGGAGGCGACCGGCTTCCCGTCCTACACAACGTCGGTCGGCTGGCTAGGGTACCCCGACGAGAAGGTCCGCGCGCTGACGCGACAGGCCTACGCCGAGGGTTGGCGGGCGATGAAGATGAAGGTCGGCGGCGGCATTGACGACGATGTGCGGCGCGCCCGCCTGATCCGCGAGGAGATCGGGCCGGAGCCGCTGCTGATGATGGACGCGAACCAGGTGTGGGACGTCGATGAGGCGATCGCCTGCATGGAGCGGCTCGCGGAGTTCGACCCCTACTGGATCGAGGAGCCGACGCACGCCGACGACGTGCTCGGCCACGCCCGCATCGCCCGCGCGGTCGACAACCTGACCGGCGGGCGCTGCCGCGTCGCGACCGGGGAGGTCGCCGCCAACCGGGTGATCTTCAAGCAGCTGTTGCAGGCGGACGCGATCGGGGTCTGCCAGGTCGACGCCTGCCGGGTCGCCGGCGTCAACGAGGTCGTGTCGATCCTGTTGCTGGCGGCCAAGTTCGGGGTGCCGGTCTGCCCGCACGCGGGCGGGGTCGGGCTATGCGAGTACGTGCAGCACCTCGCGATCTTCGACTTCCTGCGGGTGGGCACGTCGCTCGACGGCCGCATGGTCGAGTACGTCGACCACCTGCACGAGCACTTCGTCGACCCCGTACGCGTCGACCACGGCCGCTACCGCCTGCCCGCGCTGCCCGGCTACAGCGTCATGATGAAGCCCGAGTCGGTCGCTCAGTTCTCGTTCCCGGACGGGCCGGCATGGCGGTGACCGCCCCCTCGACGAGCCGGCTGGCCGCCGGGACGCTGAGCCTGGTGCCGGCCGACTGCCGGCCGCGGGTACCGCCGGGATCCGTGCGGACCGGCATCGTCCACCTGGGAGTCGGGGCGTTCCACCGGGCCCATCAGGCCGTCTACACCGAGGAGGCGATCGCGGGAGCGGGCGGTGACTGGGGCACGGTTGGGGTGGCGCCCCGGACCCGCACGGTCATCGACCACCTCGCCGCGCAGGACTGCCTGTTCAGCGTCACTAGCCTCGACGGCAACGGCAGCGGTACCCGGGTGATCGGAGGTATGACCGGCGTCCGCTTCGCGCCGGCCGATCCGGGTGCGGTGGTCGCCCTGCTGGCGGATCCCGCGATCCGGGTCGTCACGCTGACCGTGACCGAGAAGGCGTACCTGCTCGACCCGGCGAGCGGAAGGCTGCTCCCCGACGACGCGCTTCTCGCCGACCTGACCACGGACCGTCCACCCTCGACGGTGCCCGGGCTGCTGGTGCGTGGCTTGCTCGTCCGAGCCCGCGCCGACGCCGGCCCGCTGGCGCTGGTGAGTTGCGACAACCTGCCGGCGAACGGACGCCGGCTGGCCGGACTCGTCCGGGGGGCGCTCGAACTCGCCGCCACGCACGGCACCGCATCGAACGCGGCGATCGCGTGGGTGCACGACAACGTCCGGTTCCCCGGCACGACGATCGACCGCATCGTCCCGGCGAGTACGCCGCAGACCCTGAGTCAGGCCGCCGATGCGCTGGGGGTCCTCGACCTGGCCGCCGTCGCGGCCGAACCCTACCGCCAGTGGGTCATCGAGGACGATTTTCCCGGCGGCCGGCCCGCCTGGGAGAAGGCGGGCGCGATCCTCACCGACGACGCGACCCCGTGGGAGCAGCTCAAGCTGCGCGCGCTCAATGGCGTCCACTCGACACTCGCCTATCTCGGGGCCGTCGCCGGCTGCGAGACGATCGCGGACGCGCTGGCCCTGCCCAATCTGACGGCCGTGCTGAGGCGGTTCCTCGCCGACGACATCGCGCCGAGCCTCACGCCGCCGCCCGGGGTGTCGGTCATCCACTATGGAGACTCGGTCCTGGAGCGGTTCGCGAACCCGGTCATCTGCCACCGGACCCTGCAGGTGGCGATGGACGGCACCCAGAAGCTGCCGCAGCGGGTGCTGCACGGCATGCAGGTGCGGCGAGCGGCCGGTGCGGTGCCCCGGTGGTCGGCCCTCGTGGTTGCGGCGTGGATGCGGTTCGCGATGGGCCACGGCGACGACGGCCGACCGCTGCCGCTGGACGACCCGCTGGCCGACGCCGTTCACGCGGTGATCGCCGGCACGGACGGCTCCCCCGACGCCGTCGTCGACGCGCTGCTCGGGTTGGACGCCGTCTTCCCGCCCAACCTGGCGGAGGACCCGGTCGTACGCGCTCTCGTCGTCGACTGGCTCGCGCGGCTGACCCGTGACGGCGTCCGGGCGACGATCCGTGCCGCGGACGGTGGGCCGTGACCCCGCCCACCGTCGCGCTGGTCGGTGCGGGCGGCCACGGTCTGAGGCACCGGGAGCGCATCGCCGAACTCCAGGACCAGGACGACGTCCGGCTCGTGGCGCTGTGCGACATCAACCCGATCGTGGACGACGCCGAGGCCCCGCTCCCGGCCGATGCCAAGCTCTTCGACGACCACCGGCTGATGCTGCGCGAGACGCAACCGGACGTGGTCGTGATCTGCACGCCGCCGCACACCCATGTGGAGATCGCCCGCGACGCCGCTCGCGCCGGGGCCGACGTGCTGGTCGAGAAGCCGCCCGTGCTCACCCGCGCCGAGCATTTCGAGCTCGTCGGAGTGCTCCGGGAGACCGGACGGGTCTGCCAGGTCGGCTTCCAGGCGCTCGGTTCGGCCGCGCTCGTCGAACTCACCCAGGCAATGGCGGCCGGACGTCTCGGGGAGGTCACCGCGATCTCCGCCGTCGGGTCGTGGCAGCGCGACGACGGCTACTACGGCCGGGCGCCCTGGGCCGGACGGCGTAGCCTGGGCGGCCAACCGGTCGTCGACGGCGCCCTGGAGAACCCCTTCGCGCACGCCCTCATGCAATGCCTCGCACTGGCGACCGTGGTCGGCGACGACCAACCGTCCGTTGTGGAGTTCGAGGGCTACCGCACCCGGCCGATCGAGGTGGACGACACGGCCTGCCTGCGGGTCGGCTTCACGGGTGGTCTCGTCGTCGTGGTCGCGGTGAGCCTGTGCGGGGAGGACTTCATCGCCGGCGACATCATCGTGCACGGCTCGGGCGGCTGGGGGGTCCTCGAGTACCCGACCGACCGGCTGCGCCTACCGGGCGATTCCGACTTCCGAGAGGTGCCGGGCCGGGTGGGGCTGCTCGAGAACCTGCTCGACCATCGGGCCAGCGGGGCGCCACTGCTGGTGCCCCTCGAACGAACGGTCGGCTTCACCGACCTGATCGAGACCGTGGTGGCCGCGCCGCCGGCCCATCCGCTCGAACCACCCGACGTCGCGGTCACCGGCGAGGGACCGGAACGCCAGACCACGATCGTCGGGATCAATGCGGCGCTGCGGCGCGCCGCCGAGGAGCTACGCCTGTTCCGGGAGCTCGGCGTCGGCTGGTCCGTCGAGCCGTACCGGACCGTCCTGCACCGAGGAGGTGTCCCCGCGGACCACGCCGTCCGCACGGCGGGCTGAGAACGCACTGCAAACTTCGACCACACCGCGCACCGAGAATATCGGACCGAATACGCCAACCCCGGCTGAATGGTGGTCGGCCAATTAGGCATTGCTGAATTCCTCTGCAACATATCTGCAAACGCCAATCATTGACATCGTTCCACCTCTCTACTTACGTTGACCTCAAACGGTTTCGTGCCTGTTTCGTGTCGGGCACGGAGCCGGCTACGTCGCGTGGCATTGCGCGAGAACAAGGCAGCAAACAACAGGGCAGGAAACGACAAGACACGGAGCGAAATCATGCGAGTGCGAAACACAGGTCGCGCACGACAACTGATTGGCGCATTGGTGGGTGTCGCGCTCATCGCGGTGCCGACCGCCGCGCTCGCCGGAACCGGGTCGCCGCTCACCACCGCGACCGCCCGCACCGGCGACGAAATCTCGCCCCTGGCCGACTTCTTCGGCCGGCAGACGCTCGCCCCGGGCGATGGCTGGGCCTCGGAGGGCGCCGGCACAACGGGCGGCTCGGCCGCATTGCCGGAGAACACCTACGTCGTGCACAACCGGGCCGAACTGATCCAGGCCTTGGGCGGGAACAACTCGACCAACGGCACCAGCACCATTCCGCGCCTCATCTATATCAGCGGCACGATCGAGGGCAACGTCGACGACAACAACCAGCCTCTGACGTGTGAGCAGATGGCCGACCCCGGGTACACGCTCGAGGCGTTCCTCGCGACGTACGACCCGGCGGTCTGGGGAAGGGTCAACCCGAGCGGCCCGCTGGAGCAGGCCCGGGCCCGGTCGGCCGCCAACCAGAGCGCCCGGACGCGCATCAACCTCGGCTCGAATATCACCATCATCGGCCTGCACAACGCCACGCTGCACGGCGTCTTCCTGCGGATGGACGGCCAGACCAACATCATCATCCGCAACATCGAGCACCAGGACACCTACGACTGCTTCCCGGTCTGGGCGCCGACCGATGGTGAGTTCGGGAACTGGAACTCGGCCTACGACAACATCTGGGTGCGCAACTCCAACCACGTGTGGATCGACCACAACACCTTCACTGACGCCAACAACCCGGACAGCTCCCAGCCGATCTACTTCGGGCGGCCGTTCCAGGTCCACGATGGACAGACCGACATCACCAACGGCTCGAACTTCGTGACGGTGTCCTACAACGTCTACAAGCAGCACGACAAGACGATGCTGATCGGCTCGACGAACACGCCGGGTGCCGACGTGGACCGCCTGAAGGTGACGATCCACCACAACGAGTTCGACGGCATCATCCAGCGCGCGCCGCGCGTGCGCTTCGGCCAGGTCGATGTCTACAACAACCTCTACCGGATCCCGGTCTCCGACCCGTTCGAGTACTCGCTCGGCGTCGGCGTCCAGTCGGCCCTGTACGCGGAGAACAACTACTTCGTCCTTGGCGCCGGCGTGACCGCCGACAGCGTCCTCTTCGACTGGGGCGGCACCGTGATCACCGAGAAGGGCTCCATCGTGCGAGCCGGCTCCGCCCGGCCGCAGGCGGTGAGCCTGCTCTCGGCGTACAACGCGGCCCACGACCCCGACTTCGGCGCCGACGCCGGCTGGACACCGACCCTGCGCACGCAGGTCCTGCCGACGTTCTTCGTCCCGTTGGTGGTCGAACTGCTCGCCGGCGCGGATCTCGTGCCGCTGTAGCAACCACCCACCCGTGCTCGTCCTAGGGAGGCTCCCCGTGCCCGACAACGCTCCCCCTTCAGGATTCCGACGCAGGCTGACCCGGCGACACATCTCCTTCGGCGTGGCCACCGGCGGCGCGATCGCCGCGCTGGTGCTGGCCGTCACGACGGCGGCGTTCGCCGCCACGCTGTTCAGCGATGACTTCCAGGACGGCAACGCCACCGGCTGGACCAAGTCCGGCGGAAGCTGGACGGTCGTCACGGACGGCACGCTGGCCTACCGGCAGTCGAGTACGGGCGCCGACGCTAAGGCGCAGGCCGGCTCCTTGACCTGGGGCAACTACTCGGCCCAGGCCCGGGTGCGGGCGATCGCGTTCAACGGCAGCAACCGTCACGTCGCGTTGCTGGCGCGGGCGCAGAACATGACCAACTACTACTACCTGGGCCTGACCAACACCGGTGGGGTCCTGCTCGGCAAGCGCGTCGGAGGCGGGTTCACCACGCTCGCCTCCGGCGTGAGCGGCGTGCCGACCGGCACCTTCGCCACGCTCCGGCTGGAGGCCTTCGGCACCGCCCTGCGCGGCTTCGTCAACGGCGCCCAGGTGGTGTCGGCGACGGATGGCACGTTCTCCGCCGGCAAGGTCGGGCTCGCCACGTTCTTCGCGAGCGCATCCTTCGACGACGTGCTCGTGACCGACGACGCGTCGCCCGGTGGCGGCGGAACGACGACGCCCGGTGGCCCGACGACTCCCCCGCCGCCGCCCGGCACCTGCAACCTGCCCGGCGCCCAGCCGGTCGGCTTCGCGTCGGTCAACGCGCTGGGTCAGAACGGGACGACCGGCGGTGCAGGCGGTCCGACGATCGAGGTGGACACGGCCGCCGAGTTCCTCGCGGCGATCGCGCAGTCTGGCCCGCTCAACATCTGCGTCAACGGCATGCTCACGCTGCCCGGGCCGATGCACGACGTCACGTCCGACAAGTCGATCATCGGCGTGGGTAGCGGCTCCGGCATCACCGGCGCCGGCCTCAATGTGGGTCTGCCGATCAGTGAGGTGACAACGCCGCCGGCCAACGCCGTCCACAACGTGATCATCCGTAACCTGAACTTCCGCAACGCGGCCGACGACTCCATCAACGTGCAGATGTTCAGTCACCACGTCTGGATCGACCACAACGACCTCGCGAGCGGGTTCGACGGACTCATCGACGTCAAGCGCGGCTCGTCCTACGTCACCATCTCGTGGAACCACACCCACAACCACACGAAGAACATGCTGCTCGGCCACGACGACAGCAACGGCGCCCAGGACATCGGCCGGTTGAAGGTCACCTACCACCACAACTGGTTTGACAACACGCCTCAGCGCAACCCGCGGGTGCGCTTCGGCGAGCCGGTGCACGTGTTCAACAACTACTACCTGCACAACACCGACGTCGGGGTGGCCTGCCAGGCCAACGCCGGCTGTCTCGTGGAGGCCAACTACTTCGAGAACACCGAAGAGACGGTGACCAACCACTACGCCGGCCCCACCGGTCGCTGCGTCGCCCGCAACAACGCGCTCGTCGGTGAGAGCGGCCCGCCCGACTGCTCCGGGACGGTACAGGAGGCCAGCGCCTACTACTCGTACTCCCTCAACAACGCCAACGACGTCAAGGCGATCGTCATGGCCGGCTCCGGGACCGGCAAGGTCTGACCACCCGACCGGCGGGGCCACATCCGCGATCCACAGCCGGGAACGCGGGTGTGGCCCCAACGGCCGGTCCCACCCCATGGGGAGGCTCACGTGCTCCACTCGCGCACCCGGCTGGCCGCGCTCGCGGCCACCGCGGCAACGGCGATCGTGGTCGTGGCGACCGTGCTCGCCGTCACGACCACCGCGTCCGCGGCAACCCTGTTCGTCGACGACTTCGAGGACGGCAACGCCAACGGTTGGACGAAGACCGGCGGCAGCTGGTCGGTCGTCCTCGACGGCACCCGCGCCTACCGCCAATCGAGTACCAGTAGCGACACGCGCTCGATCGCCGGCGCCGGCTCGGGCGCGTTCACGGTCGTCACAGCGCGCATCAAGCCCACCGCGTTCAACGGCAGCAACCGCATGGTGGCGCTGCTGGGTCAGGCCACCAGCCTCAGCACGTACTACTACGTCGCCCTGCGCAACACCAACCGGCTCGAGGTCGGCAAGCGGGTGAACGGAACATTCACGGTGCTCGGCTCCACACCGTTCACGGTGACGACGGGCACCTGGTACTCCGTGACCCTCAACCTCTTCTTCCGGGGCCGCGTGATCGGGTCGGTCGCCGGCGGCCCCACCGTCGACGTGGCGGACGCCGGAGCCGGCGCGGCGAGCGGGAAGGTCGGCTTCGGGGCGCTCAACGCGAGCGCGACGTTCGACGACATCCGGCTCTTCGACGACCGGGTCGAACCCACGCCATCCGCGTCACCGACGCCGTCGCCGACGCCGACCTCGCTGCCGTTCCCGTTCGGCGACATGGAGGGCTACGCGGCCGTGCCCGGTCGCGGCATGGGCGTGACGACGGGCGGCGGCTTCTCGCCCATCGTCACCGTGACGACGGCGGCCCAGTTCGAGGCGGAGGCGCAGAAGTCGACGCCGGGCAACATCGCGGTCCAGGGCATCATCCCGCTCTCCGGCCAGATCTACGTCCGGTCGAACAAGTCCGTCTTCGGCGTCGGGGCCAACTCGGGCTTCACCGGCGGCGGGCTCAAGGTCTCCGGCCACAGCAACATCATCTTCCGGAACCTGAAGATCTCGTTCCCGACGGGTACGGACGCCATCGGCATCCAGAACGCGCACCACATCTGGATCGACCACAACGAACTGTGGAGCGACCGGAACCACGACATCGACTTCTACGACGGGCTGATCGACATCACCCACGGGACCGACTTCGTCACCGTGTCGTGGAACATCCTGCACGACCACTGGAAGACGTCGCTGGTCGGGCACGACGACGACAACGCGGCCGAGGACACCGGCCACCTCACCGTCACCTACGCCCACAACTACTGGCTCAACCTGGACGCGCGGCAGCCGAGCATCCGGTTCGGCACGGCACACATCTACAACAACCTCTACGTCAACGGCGTGAACGGGATCCACTCGCGGATGGGCGCCCAGGTCCTGGTCGAGAACAACGTCTTCCGCAACGTGGCCACACCCATCAAGACGACGACACTATCCATTGTGGATGGCTTCGCCGTCGAGCGTGGCAACGACTTCGGTGGTGGGGTCAACAACATCACCCAGGTCGGCACGTTCACCGCCGCCCCGTACATCTTCCGCCTCGACGCCACCTCCACTGTGGAGAGCCGCGTGCTCTTCCTTGCCGGCACCGGAAAGATCAGCACCTGCTGGCCCATCCCCTGCCCGCCGCCGGGCTGACCCTGAACCACCCCCCCGGAAGACGGTGGACACCTACCCGTGAGCGGCCGGCACCGCTTTCCGGGTAGGTGTCCACTGCCCCGTTCTCCCGGCTACCCTCGGGGCGCGGCGCTCGTGCCCCGGGGCACCACGGCGGCATCGACGTGCTCCACGAGTGGGACGGCATGCTCGCCGGTGCCGAGCGCCAGCGTCATCGCGCGTACACCCATCTCCACGAGCGGCAGCCGGACAGTGGTCAGCGGCGGGGTCACGTCCTGGGCGATCGGCATGTCATCGAAGCCGACGAGCGTGACCTCGGCGGGGACGGCCACGCCCCGGTCGCGCAGCGAGGCGAGCGCGCCGACGGCCATCGAGTCGTTGAGAGCGACGATCGCGGTGAGCCCGGGCTCGGTGTCGAGCAGGTCCGCCGCGGCCCGGTAGCCGCCGTCGCGGCTGAAGTCGGTGTAGACGATCCGCCGAGGGGCCAGCGATCGGCCCAACTCCCGGGCGGCGCGGCGCAGGCCGGCCAGGCGGTCGGTGGTGGTCGTGAGCACCTTCGGCCCCGCGATCACACCGATGTGGCGGTGACCCAGCTCGAAGACGTGCTGCCCGACCAGGTACGCGCCGGTCTCGTTGGCCGGCACGACCGCGTCACCGACCAGCTCGTGGCGGCCGATCACCGCGACCCGACCCCCGGTCTGCTGGTACGCCCGGAGCTTGGTGTTGAGCTCGCGCGTGAACTGGGCGTCGTGGTAGCCCGAGCCGGCGAGCACGATCGCCGCGACCTGGTTGGCTCGGAGCAGCTCGACGTACTCGAGCTCGCGCGCCGGATCGCGGTAGCTGTTGCAGATCACGAGCAGCCGGCCGAAGTCCGTGGCGACCCGCTGAAGCCCCCGGGTGATCTCCGCGAAGTACGGGTCGGAGACGTCGTGCACGATCACGCCGACGGCGCTGCGCTGCGCCCGGGCCAGCGACTGCGCGTGGGCGTTGGGCACGTAGCGCAGCTCCTCGACGGCCTTGAGCACGCGGACCTTCAGCTCCTCGGCGACGTGCTTCGCGCTGCCGTTGATCACGCGGGAGGCCGTCGCGGGGGAGACCCGGGCTCGGCGTGCGACATCGGCAAGCGTTACCGTCACCACTGATGCCGCGTCACTGGCCGTGCCCGACCGGTCCGCGCGCGGTGACCTGCTCATGGCCGAGCAGCGTACCGGTTGCGCCGCGAGGCCGGGCTTGCCGCGCCGCCTCCCCGGCGGCTAGGCTGAGGAAAGCGCTTTCCTCGGCAGTGTGGCCGAGCAAAGGCCGCACACGCCGACATAAGCACACGAAACAATGCGGGCAGCCGGGCGCGGGAAGGGCGGGTATGGAGCGAAGGTCAATCGGGATCGTGGTCAATGGGGTCACTGGTCGCATGGGTTACCGGCAGCACCTCGTGCGGTCGTTGCTCGCGATCCGCGACGAGGGCGGCCTGCCCCTGCCCGACGGGCGCCGCCTCTGGCCGGAGCCGGTACTCGTGGGCCGCAACGAGCTGAAGCTGCGTGACATCGCCCGGCGTCACGATCTGCGCGACTGGACCACGAACCTCGCCGAGGCGCTGGCGCGCCCGGATGTGGAGATCTACTTCGACGCGCAGGTCACCACGCAGCGGGAGAAGGCCGTCCGCGACGCCATCGACGCGGGCAAGCACATCTACACCGAGAAGCCCATCGCCGAGGACGTCGCCGGCGCCGTCGACCTGGCCCGCGCCGCGGACGCGGCCGGCGTCCGCCACGGCGTGGTGCAGGACAAGCTCTTCCTGCCCGGAATGCGCAAGCTCGACCGCCTCGTCAAGGGCGGCTTCTTCGGCCGGGTGCTCTCGGTCCGAGGCGAGTTCGGTTACTGGGTCTTCGAGGGCGACTGGCAGAGCGCCCAGCGGCCGTCCTGGAACTACCGCGCGGTCGACGGTGGCGGCATCGTGATGGACATGTTCCCCCACTGGCATTACGTCCTCGAGCAGATCTTCGCTCCGATCACCGCGGTGACCGCTCACGCCGTCACGCACATCCCCCGGCGGTGGGACGAGGCCGGCGTCGAGTACACGGCGACCGCCGACGACGCCGCCTACGCCATCTTCGAACTGGCCGGCGGCATCGTGGCGCAGATCAACTCGTCCTGGGCCGTGCGGGTCCACCGGGACGAGCTGGTCGAGTTCCAGGTGGACGGCACCGAGGGCTCGGCGGTCGCCGGGCTGCGCAACTGCCGCGTCCAGCACCGGGCGACGACGCCGAAGCCGGTGTGGAACCCGGACCTGCCCGCCACCGAGGACTTCCGCGGTCAGTGGCAGCTCGTGCCGGACAACGAGGAATACGGCAACGGCTTCAAGATCCAGTGGGAGGCGTTCCTGCGCCACGTCGCCGTCGGCGGCCCCTTCCCGTGGGACCTGTGGTCTGGGGCACGGGGGGTCCAGCTGGCCGAGCTCGCGCTGCGCTCGGCGCGCGAGGGATGCCGCGTCGCCGTGCCCGAGCTCCGCCAGTGACCCAGCCTTCGCCACTGGAGCGGTTCTCGTTCAACCAGGCCACCGCGCAGGGTTGGCCGCTGCCCGATCTGGTCGCGGGCTGCGTCGCCGCCGGCGTCCGCGCGGTGGGCCTCTGGCGGGAGCCGGTCGCCGAGCACGGGCTCGCGCGCACGGCCGCGCTCGTTCGGGGCGCAGGGCTCGCCGTGACCTCACTGTGCCGGGGCGGCTTCTTCGCCGATCCGGGCTGGTACGACGACAACCGGCGGGCCATCGACGAGTCGGTCGCCCTCGGCGCGCCGGTGCTCGTGCTCGTGTGTGGGGGCATGCCCTCCGGCAGCCGCGACCTCGATGGCGCCCGGGCGCACGTAGGCGATGCGATCGGGCGGCTCGTGCCGCATGCCCTCGCCGCCGGGGTCCAGCTCGCGATCGAGCCGCTGCACCCGATGTTCTGCTCCGACCGCTGCGTCGTGTCGAGCCTGGGCCACGCGCTCGACCTCGCCGCGCCGTACCCGCCCGAGGCCGTCGGCGTTGTCGTCGACACGTACCACGTCTGGTGGGACGACCAGGTGTGGGCGCAACTGGCCCGGGCCGGCACCGGTCGGCGGATCGCCTGCTTCCAGGTCGCCGACTGGGTCACCCCGTTGCCCGAGGGCGTCCTGCTCGGGCGCGGGCTGCCCGGCGAGGGCTGCATCGAGCTGCGCCGGTTCCGCGAGGCCGTCGACGCCGCCGGTTACGACGGACCGGTCGAGGTCGAAGTCTTCCACGCCGGGCTGTGGGCCCGGCCCGGCCCGGAGATCCTCGCCGACACGATCAAGGGATACCTCGCCCAGGTCGTCTGACCGGACGTACCGCTCGCCGAACCTATCGGTGTAAGTTTTTCCGTACGATGTCCGCTGTCGGCGCTGCGGAGAGGGGTCCGGGATGGTTCGACCCCGCCAGCCCATCCTGAACCGGCAGCGCATCATCGAGGTGGCGACGGGCATCATCGACGCCGAGGGCCTCGACGCCCTCTCGACCCGGCGCCTGGCCACCGAGCTCGACGTGCGCGCGCCGTCGCTCTACAACCACTTCTCCACCAAGGAGGCGATCCTCGACGCGATCGGCGACGCCATCATCGCCCGGGTCGACATCGCGATGTTCGGCCGCGAGCCGTGGCCCGAGGCTCTGGCCTCGTGGGCTCACGCATACCGGGCCGAGCTGGCCGCCCATCCCAACGTCGTGCCGTTCCTCGCCCGCGGCCCGGCGCGGCGGCCGGCGGCGCTGCGCCTCGCCGACGCCGTCTACGGCGGGCTCGTCGACGCCGGCTGGCCGCCGAGCTACGCGACCCGGATCGGGGCGCTCATGCGGTACTTCGTCGCCGGGTCCGCTCTGGGCTCGTTCGCGCTCGGCTTCGTCGACGACCCTTCCCTGTACGCGGACGCGTACCCCCACCTCGCCGACGCGCACCGGCTGCGCGAGCACCGCGAGCAGGTGGACGAGGGAGCGTTCGCCCTCGGGCTCGCGAGTCTCATCGACGGCCTCGTCGCGCGCTACGACGAGGTCGTGGCCCACCACCGCAGTCACCGGCAGAAGGAGTCCCTGTGAGAGTCTTCGAGTCCGTGGCCGACCTGCACGGCGCGGTCGGCGAGCACATCGGGCACAGCGAGTGGCACGTCGTGAGCCAGGAGCAGGTGAGCGCGTTCGCCGACGCCACCGGAGACCACCAGTGGATCCACGTCGACCCGGCGCGGGCGGCCGCCGGTCCGTTCGGCTCGACCGTGGCGCACGGCTACCTCACGTTGTCACTCATTCCGATGCTCGCGTCGGAGGTCTACCGGGTCGGTGGGGTCCGCATGGGCATCAACTACGGGCTCAACCGCGT
>Ga0075421_100004749_pt1 | contig 16398 bp, 11 predicted proteins | sample SoiMetdeltSBSDD5_FD_75292 | JGI IMG/M metagenome (GOLD analysis project Ga0075421, IMG submission 75292) | Bulk soil microbial communities from a Populus tree surrounding site in Tennessee, USA - Soil MetaG P. deltoides SBSDD5 | ecosystem: Environmental > Terrestrial > Soil > Tree plantation...
TCCGTGATCGAGGATCGCGCGGCAATCTCCCTGTTGGAATAACCGGCGACCACGGATCGAACAATCTCGATTTCGCGGCGCGTGAGGCCAAACGCCTTCGTCTTCCGGCGAGCCGCCTCAACCTTTCGTAGGCTTGGAACCACAGCCCCGAACCGATCGTGACCAAGCCAGTACTCACCCTCTGTCACCGCGCGAATGCTCTTGAACAATACTTCCGGAGAGGAATCCTTCAGAACGACGCCGCGGACTCCCAACTGCACAGCGGCAAGGACTTCGGGCCGATCGATCCGGTCGGTCAGGACGATGGTTTTCGTCGTCGCGGCACATTCGGTGGCGAGCGTCAGCGTTTCAACCGGCGGCCGTCTGCAATGGGAAAGACCGAGCAAGAGAATGTCAGGCGCGAGCTCGCGAACCATCGGGATCGCGGCGGCACCATCCGCAATCTCCCGCACAATCACGAATTCTGGTTCTGATTCGAGAAGACGACGCAGCCCGTGTCGAAAGATGGAGTGCTCACCGGCAACGATCAGCCTGATGAGTTTGGTGTCCATGGATCCGGCTACCCCGTGACTGCACGAGTCCGCGCATACACGGGGCCGCCGGGAAGACGTATGACGGGGCTCGCAGGGTGACACGTCGTAATTGACGCCGCTATTACGGAAACCAGTCCGTAAAGCCGCGGGCAATGCAAACGATGAACCGTAGGTACTTTCCTGGCGGGATCGAGATGGAAGTTTACTGGATTGTCGTACCGCCGCCGCCGGGTGCCATCTGTGCCTCCGTCGGGGCTGCTCCCGTGGGATCGAAGAAGATGGCGCCCGACCCGGAAGAGGCGAACGCGCGCAGTCCGCTCAGGCCTGCCGCAACCGGGACGGCAGTGGTGTAGTACGAAGTGATCGTCGCGATGCCGTTGCAATCGTTCGGTCCGGCGGCCGACGCCGCGGCAGGTCCAATCGTGATCGTGTAACCGCTCTTCACAGCCGGATCGATCGACAGGTCTGGAGAGATGAACGCAGCGGTGCTTGAAGGGCACGGTGTCGCCAACGTCGCCAGGAGTGGTGCGAATCCGCCTTTCCCCGCCACCGCGGCATAGCTGCTTTGAGCGCTATTGAGCGCACGGAGCGACCCGATCGCTGCGGCCTCATTCGCCGTCCGCCGCGCTCGGAGCATGGCCGGGATTGCGATAGCAGCGATGATCCCGGTGATCGCGATCACGATCAGGAGCTCGGTCAGTGTGAACCCCGAGTGTCCCAACCCTGTGCGCCGGTTACAGTTCTGACAGTCGGCAGACATAATTTTCTCTAGCAACGCTCATCAAGCAAGTTCCGTAATTTCTATCGTTTAGACAGTTCTTACGGCTGCTGGATGATCGGCGTCTCTAGCTCGAGTGCAAGCCCATATCCATTTCCAAAAGCGGAAAAGGTGGCTGGCACCTTTCCGGTTAAGCTGTCACCCGCGTTCGCATTGCGTGAAGGGACGAATCGGCAATTATGACCATCCGCTCTCTCTTCCTGGTCGCAGCCCTCGCACAACAAGTTGCACCGCCACCATCAACAGCCGATCGCAGTATCGTGCCGCAATGTGCAACGTCGAGCGACGAGCGGTATGGCCTGCAGATCGGAACGCCCGTGCAGGTGGGTGGCGGCGCGATGTACGGACCCGCGCGCGAGCGCAGGTATCTCGACGTGTTGCGCGGTCCGGACGGTCAGGTCGTTCGCTACAAGCGGGTCGGCTCGGCGCCTGGCGCTGACGGCAGCACGATTCTTGACGCGTACGAAGCGACGTATGACGGCCTCGCAAAGCCGATCACCATCTACGTCGATGAATATCACTTCACTGATCCGATCGCACCGCGTGGATTCGCCTGCGGTCAGCCGATCGGCCTGCCTCCTCCACCACCGGATCCGTTCGCGGCATCTGTAGCACTACTGACGACCGCGATCGAACAAGCTCGCGAATTCGCACCAATCGCGCTGGACAGTGACGGCTCGACGACGCACGGTGTCGTCTTCGATCACTTTCGGTTGGTTGCACAGATGGCGCGGGTAACCGGCGTGAGACTTGACCCGCAGACACCTCCGCCCGGATTGAGACAGCCACGCACCGTGGTGCTCGCCTATCCGCTGTCGTGCGGCGGGCGTACGCTTGCTCCAGTGTCGATCGACATCGTCACGACACAGGGTGCGGCGCCCAGGAGAGATGGAGAGTATGTTCGCGACACGGAGCTGGTGAGGCTGTTGCCGGGAGTCGAGGCACCGGTCGCGAGTCTCGCGGCGACGTTCGTGATGCCGACGCTCCGCCCGTTCGACACGGTGCAGATTGGCTACGCCGACGGGACGTGTTCGGGTGGAGATTCGAAGGCCATTCTGGCGGTCAAGTTCTCCGAAGGCCGTGCGATCACTATGCCGTCCCCGACATACCCCTCGGGCACAACTCCGAGCGAAACCCCTGTACACCTGCAGGTGCTCGTCGATCTCGAGGGCATGCTTCAGCACCCCGTCTACGTCGGCGGACCGCCAGATCTTTCCCACGCGGCAATGGAGGCGATCCGTCATTGGCGATTTGAACCGCACCGGATCAACGGCGCGCCAATTGCCAGTGCCGCGATTGTCCAGGTGCGATTCAAAAAGTAATCAGCGAATCTTTCCGTGCACGGTCAGCACGACCGCACCGCTGACGGTCGTCACTCGAAGTTGATCGAGATAGTCGAAGTACGAACCAAGACCGCGGCGATCGGCAAGCGCGCGAAGATCGATCAGGATGCGATCGTCTTTGACCGTGATGCCGGCCGGAAGGGCGTTGAGAAATCGCAACACCGGTCCAGCGAACATCATCAATCCGGTCGTTTCCAGTCTGAGGACGAGAACCGGCAGCGCCGGCAGGTCGGGCTGACGTTCGACGGCGAGAACGATCTTGACGCGCGGAACGAGGGTTGAAGATCCGACACGGAAGCGGACGACGAACCGATCGCCCGCCTCGGGAGTGACATGCAGCTCGGTGATCGGCGCCGAACGCGGAAGCGTTTCTGCAACCAGTTCGTTTAGCAGCCGCTCGGAAATCGGCAGCGTGATCGCCGCCTGCGCACCGCGCACATCGGGCAGTCCGTCGCCGAGTTGCCGGCGCAACACCCGCTCGATTCGCTCATCCACGGAAGCCTCCGCGCACACTTCCAGCGAGGCGCTCGGCGAGCGACAAGGTGGGCGATGGAAATGACCGTGTCTTAGACCGCTGGTCCGACCGAAGTCCGCCGGCAGTCGTCACACCGGAAGTAAAGAATCGGAAAAGACTCGGAGCGCCCGATAATCCGCGCGTTCGGACTTCCGCACTTCGGACACACTTCGCGTTGCGGAAGCGTAATCTTGGGGGTGCTGCTGCGCTTCTGGCGACGCTCTGCGGGAATCGATTCTGGATGCATAGGTGTATTGCTCATCATATCCAATCGCCGGCAGCCTGTCGCCTTGGGTACACGCACGAGACGGACGGGCGACGCCGGACGCGATCAGGAATACGGCTCGAGAGCCCTGCCGTTAGGCGTTCGTCAGGTCAGCGGCCGCCGCGAAACACCGCTTCCTGGTCATATGACGCTGCATGAGACGCGCCGGATCCCGCCGGGGGATCGACGCTGGGTGCACCCTTTGCACCGCAGCCCTTGCCGGAGGGAAAAATGGCGACAACCGTAGGCCGGCTCACCATCTGGTCCATTGTGGCGTTACTCGCGATTGTGGCAATCGCGTTGATGTTGGTAAGTCGATGAAAAATTAGCTACTTAGCGGTTAAGTCTCCGGCGTTCTAGTATGTCGACGCGGCCGGGACCCCCTTCACGACCAGGTTCTCAATAAAAAACTCCATCATTCGGTCGTTATTGATCCCGCTGTGGCCGCGGTCCGGACCGACCTGCAAATCAAAGCTTTTTCCCGCATTCTGAAGCGCCGCGATGAGCTGCATCATGTTCGAAGGGTGTACGTTGTTGTCGGCGGTTCCGTAATACAGCATCAATCGTCCCTTCAGGTTCTTCGCGTACGTCATCGCGCTTCCGGCGTCGTAACCGGTCTTGTTCTCGTCAGGAATCCACATGTACCGTTCTGTATACACGGTGTCGTAGTGGTTCCAGGCCGTGACAGGGGACGACGCCGAGGCCGCAGCGAAGACATCCGGGTGGCGAAGCAAACACATGACGGCTGAGTATCCGCCATAGGATGTGCCGTAGATCCCCACGCGGGTCTTGTCGAAGTAAGGACGAGCCCAGAGTGCCTTGATCCCCTCCGCCATGTCGTCCATTTCGACCTGTCCGAGTTTCAGGTAGATCTCGTCGAGCGTGCGCTTCCCTTGCCCCGGAGCAGCTCGCGAGTCAAGGTTGATGAGGAGGAACCCGTACTCGGTCAGTGCGCTCGGAACGATGAACGTCTCGCGCGCAGTGTTGCTCGCGGACGCCGGACCGCCGTAGACGCTGACAAGCGCCGGATACTTTTTCGAAGGATCGAATGTCGATGGGAACTGGATTGTTCCGTGCAGCGTCGTTTTTCCGTCCGCCGCCTTGTACGTGAACATCTCCGCTTTCTTCAGATTGAGCTCGGCGAATTTCGTCACGTCGCTTTCAGCGAGTTTCTCGACGACAGTTCCGGTGACCGCATCAACGAGCTGAGTCGACGGCGGTGTGTCGTGTGTCTGGAAGACGTCGACAAAGTACTTGCTGTCCGGAGAAATGCCGCAGCCACCAGCCCCCGCACCAAATTGTCCCCCGCCGCCTCGGCCGCCACTCGGTGCCACGCAGCTGCCCACGCTATGGTGAAACGCCGGATCCGTCAGGCGACGGTCCCCTTTACCATCGAGTCCGACGCGATGCAGTTGCAGCTTCAGAAAATTGTCGCCGTCGCGAGCGGTGTAAAACATGATTCCGCCGGCTTCATCGATCTTGATGACGTTTGCCGCTTCGAACGACGTGTACGACGTCAACGGTGCGATTAGCCTGCCGCCGAGATCGTAGAGATAGAAGTTCGTCCAGCCGTTCCGTGACGATTCCCAGATGAACCGCCTGCCGTCCTTGAGAAAGTAGATTGACGGGCTGTTTTCAATCCAGCCCGTCGACCATTCCTCGCGAACAATAACGCGCGTCGTTCCGGTCGTTGGATTCGCCGCGGTGAACTCGAGAACGTTTTGACGACGGTTGGTACGGTTGAACAGAAGCTCGGTGCCGTCGGGAGACCAGGTGATGCGATAGACATAGTGACCGATCACCGAGTTGTCGAACGGCTTGCCGTCGCGCACATCAATGCGCGTCGTCTTTTTCGTCGCGACGTCGTAGACGAACAAATCGACAACCGGATTGGGTGCGCCTGCCTTCGGATATGCCTCGGTATCGATGGTGCTCTGAATCTTCGTCTGATCGGTCTGTATAAAGTAGTCCGGCACTTTCGATTCGTCGAAGCGGTAGTAGGCAATCTTGGAGCTATCGGGAGACCACCACATCGCCGTCGTTTGAGAGAGCTCTTCACCGTAGACCCAGCTCGCCGTGCCGTACTTGATGCGGGTCTTCTCGCGACCCTCCGTGGTGATCGGCGTCTCGCCGCCGCCGGCGGCATCACTGAGCCACAGATTCCGATCGTGATACGAGGCCTTCCATTTGCCGTCGGGCGACATGGTCGAATCGAACTGACGCCCGCGAGCCGGTCCGCCACGGCCTCCACGTCCTGTCGTCTCTGGCGTCGCGCCGGCCGCTAATTCAGTCGCCGTCCTGGTCTGCAGGTCATACCGATATCGCTTCCCGTTGCGCGAGTAGTCGAACGTGCGAGGGTCAGTCCACGTCACCGCGAGGCTGCCTGACTTCATCGCCGAAGGGATCTCGCGCGACATCTTCTCGTAACGCGCGTATCCAGGCATCGACTTCAATCGATCCTGCGCCTGCACCGCCGCGTGCAGTGCGCCTGCGGCGAGACCAACGATTAGACACAAGCGGACGAGCGCCCTCGGGAGGCGGGGGTTCACAGCGGTTACACTCCTTGCAATGTAACCGTATTGTAAAAGGGAAAAGGGAGAAGGCAAAAGGGAGAAGGGAAAAGGGACAAGGGACAAGACGGCAGACAAAAGGAAGAAAGGAGGATCGATTCTCCTTTCTCCTTTTCTCTCTCTTCCCAGCCCTTACAACGCCGCTAGGATCTGGTTCAGAAGCGTTGCGAGCCCGCCCGGATTGTTCAGCAGGTTCGCCACGGCGCATAGCAAGTTGCCAAGCAGGTTGCCGGCGCCTGACTGTGCGGTGATGTCCAGCACCACACGGCTCAAATCAATTTGCAAACCGAGAATATTCAGCGACAGCGGCCCGAGATCGAGATGCAGGATCTCGCAAGTGGCGTCGGTCACTGCGGCCGGCAAAGCCACGTTTTGGAGCACGCCCGTGACGACGCCAGCGGCGTTGGTGAGCGTCCCGGTCAGATTGCCGATGGCCAGGAGCTGTCCGTTGCGCGCCACAAATCTCTGAAGCGTGAATGTCCCGTTGAACGTCGCTCCTCCGCCACTGCCGACAATTGGAATCGCCAATCTTGGTGTCGTTGGCGTCGTTTGCTGCGCGGAGAGTGTAGTCGCCGGAGCGATCATCGTTGTGGTCAAGGCGAGCAAAGTCGCCACGGCTATCTGTTTCATCTTCAACGTCATTAGTTCTATTCCTCTCAAGATACGTCAGCACACTTTCAACTAAGTCAAATCACCTGCCATGTGATGTCGACTAAGGCTGAGGCCTGGATCGGCTTTGGAGGGCAAAGCTCGTACGAGCTGCCTACGAGTTGTGGCGGCTCGGTTGTCTTGCGATCATTCGAGGTTTAAACGGTGGGGCTGGAAGTCACGACTTCTGCACAACATCGGCAACGAGGAGCCATCTTCCGGTGGCATCGCGCTGCCACACACGAACATACGCACCCTTCTGCGGTGCCGGTGCTTTCACCTCGTACGTTCCGTAGCTGTAGCCGAGATCAGCCGAGTTCGCCGCGTCTGCAGCTCCTGTCGAGGCTGACATCGAGGAAGCATTTGCCTCGAACCAGGCTCGAATCGCAGCGCTGCCAATGGATGGCATGAAGCCGCTTCTATGTAGTCGCGAGCTGTTGCTCGTGACGGCCGAATACGCGGCGCCGGGGCCGTCAGTTGCGAGTCGCGCGTTCAGCGCTTTGTCGGCCTCGAGTAAGGTGGCGACACCCGCAGGCTTCCGATCAGGACCCGAGTAATGCGACGGCAACGGAAACCGAGTGAAACCCTCCGCAAATGTGACCGCGTTTGGCGGATCAGATCCGATGTCGATGAACACGCGCCACGGCCCATCAGATTGCCGGCGCCATACTGAGAGATAGTTGCCATGGTGCGGCGTTGGTGTCGCGATCGTGTGATCGATGAACGTCGATGGACCCGTCAGCCATCCCAGCTCGCCGCTAGCCGCCACGTCTCCCGTTCGAGGCTCCCAGCGCAACTCGTATTCGCTGAATGGACGTCCAGGCCGGCTGCGCAGGCGCGCCGTCGCCGAGACTGGCGAGGGGTCGAACGCGATCGCATTCTCGTCGAAGAACTCGAGAAACGAATCACGGATCCCCTTCTCCGTGGCGCTCTTCGCAAACGCACGCTCGGCGTTAGCGAGCGAGTCGAGGGCGCTCGGTTTCTGAGCCGGAACGTCAGCGATCGCCGCAATCGAAAGCACCATCACCGCGAAAATAACGAGTGTCTTCATGCGGCCAATCTTTCCGGCGGTTCGGGAGTTCTGTCAATGGTTTGGTGACGAGGCGTTTTTGTCCAATGTCCAATGTTCAATGTCCAATGTTCAATGTTTCAGTTCGAACATTGAGCATTGCACATTGAGCATTGAACATTGGATAGACTCTGCGCGGAGGATTGGCAGTGATTGCATCACGCACGTTCGTGATAAGTGCCCTGGCAGTCGTCGTCTTTGGCGTGTCCCATTTACGCCCCGCTGCCCAGGGCGCACCCATTCAAGGCCCGTTCGACCCGAGCCTGTTCGCCGAATTGCGCTGGCGAAACATCGGTCCGCACCGGGCCGGCCGCACCAAGTCGGCCGCGGGACATCCGAGCCAGCCCTACACCTTCTATATAGGTGTGTGCAACGGCGGAGTCTGGAAGACGACCGATGCCGGTCGAACGTGGAAGCCGATCTTCGATAGTCAGCCGACCGGATCGATCGGTTCACTGGTCGTGGCGCCTTCCGATCCCAATGTGCTGTATGTCGGGAGCGGCGAGGGGCTCGGACGTCCGGATCTGTCGGTCGGTGACGGCGTGTACAAGTCGACGGATGCGGGTAAGACCTGGACGCATCTCGGGCTGCGTGATGGTCAGCAGATCCCAAACATCGCCGTCGATCCTGGCAACGCGAATCGGCTGTTTGTCGCAGTCGCCGGCCACCCGTACGGCCCCAATGAAGAGCGCGGCATCTTTCGCTCTACCGACGGCGGGCAATCCTTCCAAAAGGTGCTGTTCAAGGACGTGAACACTGGAGGCAACGACGTCGATATCGATCCCTCAAATCCCAACATCGTCTACGCGACGCTGTGGGAAGAACGACAAGGTCCGTGGGAGAACGCGGTCTGGCGCGGCACTGGCGGCGGAATCTACAAATCAACAGACGGCGGGTCGACGTGGACGGTACTGACGAACGGACTGCCGCAGAACGGCACATTGACGCAGGCGAATCTGGCGATCGCGCCAAGTAACCCGAAGCGGATCTATGCGGCTGTGGCGGTGAACGCCGCGACATCGTTCTATCGTTCCGACGACGCTGGTGAAACGTGGACGCAGATCACTCAGGACACTCGGCCGATGGGCCGCATCGGCGGCGGGGATCTCCCGGTGCCACTTGTGAATCCAAAAGACGCGGATATGGTGATCAGCGCCAGCACCGTCGCCTACAAGTCGATCGACGGCGGCAAATCGTGGGTGCCTTACAAGGGCGCACCCGGCGGGGATGATTATCAGAACGGATGGATCAACCCGAACGATCCGAACATCATTCTGCTCGTCAGCGATCAGGGAGCGGTCGTCTCGCTCAACGGTGGTGAGTCATGGAGTTCCTGGTACAACCAGCCCACCGCGCAGCTCTATCACGTCAACACCGATAACGATTTTCCATATCGCGTCTGCGGCGGTCAGCAGGAAAGCGGCTCGGCGTGTGTCTCGAGCCGTGGCAACGATGGGCAGATTACGTTTCGCGAGTGGCATCCGGTGGGCGTTGAAGAGTACGGCTACGCCGTTCCCGATCCGCGCAACCCGGACATCGTCTACGGCGGAAAAATCACGCGCTACGATCGGCGCACCACGCAGAACCAGAACATCACCCCTGTTCCGGGCGGCAGAGGCGGGCCGGCGCCGCCGCCGGGCACACCGGCGTATCGCACCGTGCGAACGCTGCCGGTCGTGTTCTCCGGCGTGGACCAGCGCACGCTCTTCTTCGCCAACAACTACCTCTGGAAAACGATCGATGGCGGCGTGACGTGGACGCGGCTCGGCGACGATCCGACGCGAAAGACGTACGAGCTGCCGGCCTCGATCGGCAAGTACACGGATCCGTCATTGGCGATCCAGCGCGGGGTCATTTACACCATCGCGCCGTCGTACGTGGACATCAATCGCATCTGGATTGGCACCGACGACGGGATCATCAAGACGACGATCGACGGTGGTGCGACGTGGAAGGACGTGACGCCGCCGGCGCTGAAACCGTGGATGAAAGTGTTCAATATGGACGCCGGGCGTTTCGACGCGAAGACGGCGTACGCGGCGGTCAACACGCTGCGCCTGGACGACATGCGTCCGCATCTGTGGCGCACGCACGATGGCGGTGCGACATGGACGGAAATCAACACCGGACTCGAGGATAGCGGACCAACGAGCTCGATTCGCGAAGACCCCCAGCGGAAGGGTCTGCTCTACGCGGCCACCGAGCGCCGGGTGTATGTGTCCTTTGACGATGGCGATCACTGGCAGTCGCTGCAGTTGAATATGGCCGCGTCGTCGGTCCGCGACATCATCGTCAAAGACGACGACCTCGTCGCGGCTACGCATGGACGCGGGTTCTGGATTCTCGACAACGTCACGCCGCTTCGACAGATCGATCAGGCGACTTTCAATGCAGACGCGGTTTTGTTCAAACCGCCGATCGCATATCGCGTGAGGTGGAACACCAACACCGACACGCCGCTTCCACCCGATGAACCAGCGGCACCAAATCCGCCCGAAGGCGCGATCGTCGACTACTACTTGAAAACGTCAGCGTCCGGACCCGTGACGCTCGAGGTCACGGATACCGAGGGACGGCTGGTTCGTCAGTACACGAGCGCAGATCCAATCGTTCGCCCGGATCCGGTCAACGGAAACCTGCCGCTGTACTGGTTTAGACCGCCGACCGTTCTCTCAACGTCCCCAGGAATTCATCGCTTCACGTGGGACGTTCACTACCAGCCGCTCGGCGGAGGCGGTGGGCGTGGTGGACTTCCCATCGCGGCCGTGCCTTACAACACGGTTCCTGCTCCGACTGCTCCGTGGGTGTCGCCCGGCACTTACACGGTGAAACTCACCGTCAATGGGAAGGCGTACACACAACCGATCACCGTGAAGCAGGATCCGAGAGTGAAGACACCGCCCATCGTCATGCAGCGCATCTACTCGCTGACGCGTTCAGCATACCTGGGCGCCGTGGAGGCGCAGAAAGCGGCACTGGAGGCGCAGAGTCTTCGTGACGAGATTGCACGACTGAAAGGACAAGCGACCGGAGCCGCGACAACAGCGCTTGAGGAATTCGACAAGAAAATTGAATCCGCTTTCGACGCGGGAACGGCCACCAGGGCGGCCGCGGTGATGAACACGCTACAGTCAGCGGACGCTCAACCAACGGCGCTGCAGGTTAAGACGATCGAAACCGCCTTGACGAACGTACGCGCGGCGCTCGCGCGTTGGAACGCGCTAAAGACAACCGAGCTGACGGCATTGAACGCGCGACTGAAGGCCGCGGGGCTGGCGACGATCGGGCGGGTTCGTTAGAACTGTCGTGATGGACACCCGGAATCCCGACAGGCGAACGCTCACATTACGCTTCAGTGCTGCCGTACGAGACCTGCATGCGACGGACGGCGATCGCGCCGATCCACAGGACGAATGCGGTCAGGATCAGCAACCCGAAAATGGCGCCTGGACGCGAGGAAGGAGCGGCAGGCGCCGCCAGTAACCGGATCAACGTCGGGGCGTCATTGTCCATCGGCGCGGGGACCGGGCATAGGGACTGCAGGTAATAAAGGATGCTCATCTTCTGCAGCACATGCGGAAAGATTCCGTTGGCTCCTTCCCAGGCGAGGAGCACTGCCGCTGGAATTATCGGATTGCGGACGTACAGTCCAACGGCGAGAAAAACACTTCCGTAGCCAACGCAACCGAGCGCAGCTGCCGCGGCGTACCAGAACACGTGGCCCATGCCGCCGGCATTCCAGTACGCCTGGACTTCGACCGGATCGTGCGGCCAGATCATGGCCGCAAACATGAGCAGTGCGCCGCCGCCGAAGATCACGGCCGCCGCAATCAGTCCGGCGGCGTACTTGCCGGCGAGCAGCACGTCGCGCCGTGCCGGCGCGAGAAACCAGAAGTGCAACGTCCGGTTACTCATCTCGCCGCGGAACAGATACATGAAGATGCCGAGACATCCAAAGAAGATTGCGAGACGCAGGTAGAAGTACTGGAAGATTCCAGCGAAAACCGCACGGTCCTCTTCGAAGTCGAGCACTCGGCGGGTGTTCCAGCTCTCCAGCTTGCCGTCAAGGAACGTGAGCTGGGCGAGGCGTCGGCCGTCGAAGTAGCTGATCGTGCGATACTCGGTCCGCTCGTCGACGAACCCGGCGTTCGTCGATGAAGCGACCGTAGTGAACATCTTTCCGTCGTTACTGAGCTGGATGTTGAACTCCCGCGTATCGGAGTCCTCGTTTTCGCCGCCAGCACTGGCGTGCTTCACAATGAAGCGCTTCACCGGAACGACCGCGCCCAAATCCACCTGCAGGAACAAAGGAAAGTCGTCAGCGCACCAGCGATCGGACTGACCTCCTGACACGCTGCCGTTCACGGCCTTCTCCGGTCCCTGATCCTGGCTGCACGGCACGCTTCCAGTAACTGGACGATGAAGCGCGAGGTTCACCTTGCCGTCCGGCCCATAGACCTCGAACTCGTAAATCCTCGCGACCGGTTCGCCGCTGTATGACGGACGGGTAACATTCAGCCGAACCAAACGCGCGTCGACCGCCGGCTCGATCACCTGGGTCGTCGTCCCTGCATTTCCGGTACGCTGCCGGACGCGCCGAACCCGCGTCCCGGAGCGTTCCGCGGCCGGCTTTCCCAGCCGGTTCTTCACGGCCTCGATCGTTTCGCGCTCCCGGATGCTGTCCATCAGCGCCGCGTCGGTCAGGCCGTTCCGGCTAAAGCGTGCGATATCGGACTTCGCGTCGATACCGTGCCCGAAGAAGATCACCGCGGGCAGGAGCGCCAGCGCGTAGACCCAGAGAGAGCGCTTGGCGAAGAAGGCGCGCCGTAGTTCGATTTTCGTGATCGTCCAGGCCTGCCGGGCGCGGCCGAAGAAGGCACTCGGCATCATGACTCACCGCCAATCAGATACTCGTACAACGCATCCACGTTTTCGTCCGCCGGCACGACACTTTCGATCCTGTGGCCGTCGAGGGCGATTCGTCCGAGTGCGCGCGAGAACTGCTCTCGATCGCGAGTCATCACGAGCATCCCGAGCCGGTCGTCGGTCAGTTTGATCTCGGTAATGTGCTCCTCAGCGAAGAGGAGCGCGGCCACCCCGGATGCGTTCCGATCGCGGCACCGGACGATGAACTGGCTGGGATGCTCATCGATCTCGTCACGCACTTTGCGGATCTTCCCTTCGGCGACGATCATCCCGTTGGCGATCAGCACGACCTGGTCGCTGACGAGGTCCACCTCCTGGAGAACATGGCTCGAAATGATGACGTGCTTTCCCTCAGCGGCCCAGGCGCGGAACATGTCGATTGTCTCGGCGCGCACGAGGGGGTCGAGGCCGTTCAACGGCTCGTCGAGCACCAGCAGCTCCGGATCGTGGGCGATTGCCTGTGCCAGCCGAACCCGCTGACGCATGCCCTTGGAGTACGACGCGACCTTGCGATTCGCCGCTTCGGTCAGACTCAGGCGCTCGAGCGCCTTCCACGCCTTCTCCTCTGCTTCCGTTCGCCCATATCCGAAGAGAAGAAGTCCGGTGGTGATGAAGGTGAACCCGGTTGCCCAGCGCGGCGCGGTGTCGTACTGGGTGGCGTATCCGGTCATTCGCATCAGCGCTTCGGGATCGCGCGGCGAGATCCCGCGCATCGAGATGCTACCGTGGTCGGGGAAAATCAGCCCGGTCATCAGGTTCATCAGCGTCGTCTTGCCGGAGCCGTTCGGACCGACCAAACTCGTGATCCCGGGCGGGATGGTCAACGTGACGCGATTCACGCCGAGCACTTCCCCGTAAAACTTGGAGACCTCGTCGAAAATTACACCGGGGGGCTGCGCCCCCGCGGACCCCCCAACACGCTCGCTCGCGGGGGCCCCTTCGCCCCGCTCCGCTCGCGTGGCGCTCTCGCTGCGCTCGTGCGCTGCTGGGCTCATCTCACGACCTCGACCGGCCGCAGCTTGCGCTCGATCACGAGGACGAGCAGGAGAACGAACAGCGCCAGTGACAAGAGCGAGGCCCCGGCGCCCGGCCCCTCAGGCGGATCTACGCTGAGCAACGTGCACCAAACCCGGTTGACGGCCCACGCGGGATCCAGGATGTGCCCCCAATTCACGCGAAAGACTTCATCGATCATCGCGGACACGCCGCTCAGGATGAAGAAGAACGCGAGGCTGACCGCGCCCGCCACGACCCTCCATTTCACGTAAGCGGAACTGGCCATCGCGACCAGGCCCAGGATCAGGAGCCAGAGAAGAAACCCGATCACTACGGCGAGTGCCAGTGTCCAGTTCGCCACGAACCACCAGCCGCCAGCGAGTCCGACCTGCAGGCCAAACAGGAGAAGCCCTGGAATCCACGTCACCACCGAGAGCATGCCGATGATCACCGTCAGGCGCGCGAGCGCGTAGCTCCATCGGGTCAGCGGCCGGCTGAAGTACAGCGGAAGGGCGTTGTTCGACAAATCCGGCGCAATCAAGCTCGGTCCCGCGAGTGCCGCGAGAAACACCGCGAAGCCGGCCTGAACGTACATGAAGATCGAGAAGAACCTGCCGTTGACCTGGATGAACGATCGAAATTCAGGATCGAGCCCTTGGAGCAGTTCCACATGGTTCGTGAGATAGATGAAGCCCGCGCACAGTAGTGGCCAGACGAACGATACCATCGTGAGCAGCAACACCAGCCGCTGCTCGTACAGTCTTCGCCAGGCATAGCGGGGCAGGACCATGAACCGCGTCCAGCGTCCCGTGAGCGGGCCCGTGTATCGCTGATATCCCCGCTTGTAAACCGCCATTAAGTCTCCAACCTCACGTCCATCGTCGCGCTTTCACCGGGCGTGTGCGACAAGTGGCCCATCGCTTTCAGGAAGATCTCTTCGAGCGTGTCTCGACGATGCGTGAGCTTTCTCACTAGCAGATTCTGACGCTCGGCGAGTTCCCAAATCGCTTCGACCTCGACACCAGCCGGCAAAACGATCCGCCAGCGCCCACCGCCTTCAGACACACCATCGGCGCCGATCTCGGGCAGTGCCATGCGCAGATCCCGATCGTCACCAGTCACCTCGAGCTCGACGAAACTCCTGTTCGAGCGCCGCTCTTCTTCGAGATTGCAGTGATGGACGATCGCACCGTCCTTCAAGATCACCGCCTCGTCACAGACCTGCTCGATGTCGCGCAAGAGATGGGAGCAGACGAGCACGTTCATCCCCTGCTCCTCTTTCATATCGATCACGAGCTTGAGCATCCGCCGGCGCGCCGCCGGATCGAGCCCGTTGGTCGGTTCGTCGAGCACGACCAACTCCGGCCCGTGCACGATGGCCTGGGCGAGCTTGGCCATCTGCTTCATGCCGTACGAGTAGGTCCGCAGCTCTCGGTAGCGCGATTCTCCGAGGCCGACGTGGAACAGGACCTCGTGTGCTTTTTCGAGTGCTGCCTTCGGCGGGAGACCAGAGAGCTCCGCCATCTGACGCAGGAAGGTGACCGCCGTCATCTCGCCGACGAACGAGTCGTTCTCCGGCATGTAGCCGATTCTCGAACGGGCCTCGCCCATGTTGTGCCGGCAGTCCATGCCCAGGATTTTCGCCGTCCCGCCGCTGGGCCGCAGAAATCCGAGCAGGGTCAGGATCAGTGTGGACTTGCCCGCGCCGTTCGGCCCGAGCAATCCCACCGCTTTTCCCGTACCCGAAACGCCGAGACGGCAGGTGATCCCGTGCAGGATCTCCCGCCGTCCCAACTTGACCTTCAGGTCCTCGAGTTCGACTACTGGTATAGAGCGATCGTTCATTGCACCGGTTGCGAAGGCGGAGGACCCAGGTTCTGGAGCAGCATCATGTCCATGATCAGACCGGATATACGAGTACGGCTGGCTGCATGGATCTGTTCCGGGGTTCCATCGAACACCACCAGAATCGGATCGCGACCCGCCATGAGTTCGCTCAACGCCGCGTTCGAGGTGAACGTCGAAACAATTCCGAGTGCCCCTTTCGTGTTCAGCCAACCGAAGGCTGATGGATGAAGTCCGGCGGATGACGGGAGCTGGCCGAGAAATTCCGGCGACCACACGAGCTGGGAACCGCCGTTCGCGGTCGCGATAGCACGCTCGGCAGAGGCCCGATCGGAGCCCGCCACCATGTAGCCGCGATCGTACGTCCAAGTGAAGCCAACCGGAACGCCTCCCGGTTTCAGTGTGCTCCACGTCCGTCCGCCCACGCTCTCTTGCGTCAACAGGATCCGCTTGGCCTGTTCGTCAGGCCCCAGTTCAGCGTTGAACGTTTCCACCAGCTTCTGAAGAGAGCCATCAATGACCGACGGATTGTTTACCACGCTCGCCATGATCCACGTCGGTCCGCTGACCGAGAGTCCTGTCAGGCCGACGGCAGCCTCGGTTCCCAATGCCGAAGCGAGATTCTGAACGAAGCCGGCGCCAAGTTTGTCGTCCAGGCTCGCGAGGCCGCGTTCGAAGTCTGGCTCCGCCTTCGTGATCTGCGCGGTGAACTCCTCAAAAAGCTGCAGCGGCTCGCGCGTGGACACGTACCCCGCGACGAGGACATCGACTGGTAGATACTCCGCCGCGCCTCCGGATCCGGCGTCAGCCAACCACGACCCCATCCCGGTTCGTGGGCCCTGGAACGCGAGCGTAACCTCGTTCTCCACCGCACCCGCAGGAGCCCGCTGCTCGAGGAAGATGTACTTCAT
>Ga0075421_100004750_pt1 | contig 16395 bp, 13 predicted proteins | sample SoiMetdeltSBSDD5_FD_75292 | JGI IMG/M metagenome (GOLD analysis project Ga0075421, IMG submission 75292) | Bulk soil microbial communities from a Populus tree surrounding site in Tennessee, USA - Soil MetaG P. deltoides SBSDD5 | ecosystem: Environmental > Terrestrial > Soil > Tree plantation...
CAAGCCAATTTTCGACATCGGATTATTCAAATCAATTATTGCAGCCGTTTCACTCACAACCCGGTCGCCTTGTTTCCAGTTTGTAACATTCTTTCCTGTTTCAGCAATAATTCCCCCGAACTCATGTCCCAGCACAACAGGATAATTCACTGGCCAGCTGTGGTCCGACGTCCATTGATGCAAGTCACTGCCGCAAACGCCAACATTTGCAACTTCAAGCAACACATCATCCGGGCCTGGTTCCGGTCGCTCAATTTCCCTGATCTCAACCGACCACTTATCACGTGAATAGTTTACTACTGCAGCAGATCTCATGGTTTTAGAATTTGTTATTGATACTCATGGATTTTTTTGCAGATCAGTCTTAACGAGCTTTCAAGATCGCCCTCTGCTGTTTTAAAACTGTCTGCATCGATCGTCAGTGGTGCGCCAAGCACAACAAGTGGAGCTCCGTATGCGGGACACTGAATTGCCTGTTCCAAAGTTAGTCCGCCCACGGCCTGCACCGGAACTCCCACAGCCTGAACAACTTCTTTCAGGCGGTCGAGAGGGCTGGGCATTCGTTCTCCGCGCGCGGCAATTCCCCTTCTCTCGTCATATCCTATATGGTGAATAACATAGTCGCATCCCAGTTGTTCCAGGGACTTCGCTGCCGCTACCATGTCTTCACATCCAAGATTATCCCCCATCACTTTGATACCGTAATCCTTTCCTGCCTTCACCACACATTTAATCGTTTCTTCATGGGCACGCGCCATCACTACAACATGTGTGGCTCCTGCCTTAGCCATCATTTCTGCTTCAAGGTAACCGCCATCCATAGTTTTCAGATCGGCTACAATAGGCACGCCTGGAAATGCAGCCCGGAGTTTTTTTACGCCATGTAAGCCTTCGGCAAGGATAAGTGGAGTACCCGCCTCGAGCCAATCGACACCGGCGCGCATCGCCATGGCAGCCGTTTCGAGCGCCTCGTCGATGTTTGTCAGATCGAGTGAAATCTGCACGATAGGTTTCATATCTGAAAGATATAATTAACTTCACATTCCTTTTCACCGAAAATTTGAAGCATGAGACCTAGACCCCTACTGCTGATGTGTACTGCATTGGTATGCCTCGCAACGCCCTCCCAGGCCCAACTACTAAAAAAAGTTAAAGATAAAGTCAACCAAAAACTTGGTGGCGGCGACAAAAACACAGAGAAAACAGAAGAAGAGAAATCATCTTCTGACAAGTCGCAAAACAATAATGTATCCAGCGCATCTTCCAGCAACGATAGCAAAAGTGCAAAATGGTGCGAGGGCCTCGGCGAAAGTGGAACCGGATCAGGAAACGCAAGCGGATCCGGAAATTCCGCTGGCGCATCGGGCGGTTCAGGCGCGGCATCGAAAGATGGCGTTGAACACAAAAAAATATATAGCAGCGCCAACGGATTCAATATCCTTTATGATGAAAGTTCATTCGGCACTGGCAACAACTCAAAAGATTTCAGTATTGTTCTGAGTGAAAAAGTAAATAACAAATACCAATTTGTTTTTATCCAGAATGGTAATGTTGTAGCGAAAGACAGCAAAGTTCATCCTGAATGGTTTTCGAAATCTTCCCAGGCGAACGTGAGGGATAAAAAAGACGACAGGGATAGCGCCATGCAAAAATACATTGTTGGCGATACGGTGAAGCACGAAATTCCCAAGACCGATGCCGTAACAGGTAAAGTGCAGAAAATTGATGACGACCAGATGGAAATGGCATTGCAGGTGGCAAGGCAACAGGACGATTACAAAAAAATGAGTGATGCCGAAAAGAAAGAATTCGAAGAGGATGCCAAGAAAGCATTAGCAGCAAATAATGCAATGGCAGGAACAACATTTACTGCTCCTGCACAACAGGGCGGCACCGTCGCTTCGGTAACCGGTTATTTTGTGGCTGTGAAAGGAAAGAAATATGGCAAGTTTATGATGCAGCCGATTGTAGAGGTTTCAAGTGACGAAACAAAATTCCTCGCCGTAGGAATGAACCCGCAAACTGATCCAATGATGATTGTGAATGGCAAAACAATTCTACTGGACAAAACCAGGTTCACCGGTTCACATGGACGATTTGTAAGAAGTCAGGATCAGAAAAAATTTGTTTACCTCGAGCAAAAGAAGTTGAGTGAAAAAGAAATTGAAGAACTAACAAATGGCGCCACAAGCAATCGCCGCCAGGTTATTCAATATAATGTAATCAGGCCCGATGGCAGTATATCGATGGTCACCGACTATAGTTATACAGATAAATTCAGATTGACCAACTCCGGCCAATTGGTGTATTTCAATAATGAAACAGGAGAAGCGTTTGCCGATGACAAGCCGATTGGAAAATTTCCTTTAAAGCCCGGTGACCGCTTGAATGACGATGCGGTGCTGATTGGTAACGATATTTCTAAGCTTGCATATTACGACGGCAGTGAAGGAACTTTTACTTACATCGATGGTACCGTAAAAAACCTGGGCATGACTGCTCCTCACTTCACTTCAGAAGGTGGTAAAGGTTACGTTTCATGGTTCAAAAAATGTGGCAACGACATTTATATTGCAAAGTTTGCTTATTAAATAATGAAAGTTTCATTCATTATAATTACCTGTTTCAGCATTCTGTCGTTTACACCGCCGGAAAAAACCGACTATAAAAAAATATTCGGAAGCGATTACACATGGGCGGTAAACTGGTTGAAGCAAAATGATGCTTTGATTCATGAATATGCATCTGCGTTCAAAATCCCCGAAAAGGAATTGAAAGCTATAGTGTTTCCGGAACTGATCAGGTACAACAGTTTTTTCAATGCCCTGGAGGTTGAATCACTAAAATATCTGTATGTAAAAGAAGGAAAGCCTTATGCGGATTTTTCAGTTGGGTATTTCCAGATGAAACCTTCTTTTGGAGAAATGGTTGAAATGGATGCCTTTGATCTTCTCCCCGCAAGATATAAGGATGAATCAGGCTGGAAACAAAAAATAACAGATGATGAAGCGTCTCGTAAAGCGAGAGTAAAAAGATTATCCAATGTGAGGCAACAGCTGATTTATTTATGTGCCTTATACAAATTATGTGAAAATCGATTTAACGGTAGTGATATCAATTCGCCGGAAGAACGCGTAAAACTGTTTGCCGCCTGTTACAATGCCGGATATAGGCGCAGCTACGAAAGCCTGAGGTTCTTTATGACGAAGAACTACTATAATGGATATAATTATTCATCGGTAAGTGCGTACTATTTTCTGAAGGAGTAAGGATATTTTTCTAACTTCCGTTTTCATCCTTTCACTTATGAATACAGCTACAACAGAAACCAGGAGCTACCAGCTTTCGGGCAACGGTTTCAGTAGCTTTCCTGAAGCAGGATCAGAAGCCGAAAAGGAAATGTTCCGGAAATTGCAGGAAAAGCTCCGTCCACAATTTGAACATATATTCCCCGATAAATTAGCGCCGAGAACCGTTGTGGTTATCCCGTCGCTTTCAATAGACGAAGAAATCCTTTCAAAGGTCAGTGGTATCAATCACTATGAAGAAAGAATGCTTTGCCTGCTGATGCTGCTAAGGATGCCCCGTACAAACGTGATCTATGTTACGAGCCAAACCATCGATCCGGTGATTATTGATTACTACCTGCATATGCTTCCGGGTGTAACAGGATATCATGCAATGCGCAGGCTCACGATGTTGAGTTGTCACGATTCTTCGTCAAAGTCATTGACCCGGAAAATTCTGGCCAGGCCAAGACTGATGAAACGCATTCAGGACCTTATTCCATCCGATCACAATACGCATATGGCGTGTTTTAATGTTACCGGCTACGAAAGAACATTAGCTGTTAGGTTACAAATTCCGATTTTCGGTTGCGACCCTGACCTGTACGATCTGGGCAACAAAAGTAACAGCAGGAAATTATTCAGAGAATGTGGATTAACAGTTCCTCCGGGATATGAAGATCTGACTTCCGAGACAGAAATTGTAGATGCACTGATACGCCTCAAACAGGAACACCCGCAACTTCGTAAAGCGGTTGTAAAAGTAAATGACGGATTCTCCGGCGAGGGTAATGCGATATTTACTTATTCAAAAGAAGAAAATTCAACAACATATGAACAATGGATACGCGATAACTTTCGCGATAAACTTAAAATGGTCGCAGCCGGGGTATCTTTCGGCACTTTCATGAGTAAGATTAACGAAATGGGTGGCATAGTAGAATCCTTTATTGATGGTGAAGTAAAGGAATCTCCTTCGGTCCAGTGCAGGATCACACCGACAGGTGTGAGCGAAGTGCTTTCAACCCACGACCAGGTTTTAGGCGGAGAGAGCGGACAGATCTATATTGGCGCGCAATTTCCGGCTTCGGATAATTACGCCGTGGAAATTGGCCGCATGGGAAAAAAAATATCGGATGCGCTGCTTGAAAAGGGCGTGCTGGGAAGATTTGCAATCGATTTCATATCTGTAAAAGAAAACGATGGCTGGAAGCATTATGCTATTGAAATAAACCTGCGCAAAGGCGGCACCACGCATCCATTCCTCATGCTTCAATTTTTAACCAACGGTTTATATAATCCCGATGACGGAAAATATTATATTACAAAAGGCAGCCTGGTGAGATATTATTTCACATCAGATAATCTGTCAAGCGAAAAATATATTGGCCTCACACCGCACGATCTGATGGATATAGCGATGATGAACGATCTTCATTTCGATAGCACGGTGCAGGAAGGCGTGATGTTTCATTTAATAGGTGCATTATCTCAGTATGGAAAAATGGGAGTTGTTTGTGTTGGCAGCACACCGGACCGGGCAAAAGAATTTTATACAAAAATCGTTGAAGTGCTGGATAATGAATGCAGGTAGATTTCTTGTTTTAGCAGCGTTTGGAATAAGTCTGTATACAACCGGCTGCGGCCGGATGGACAAGTCAGATTCAAGATCGGAATGGCCCACATTCGGCCATGATGCATCAAATAACAAGTTCTCGCTCCTTACATCAATTGATACGTCGAATGTTGGTCAACTGCGTGAAGTTTGGAGAAATGAAGACAGCACCACCGGAGCTGGCTTGTATTGCAATCCCATAATGATGGGTGAAAAACTCATCGGATTAATGCCTTCCTCTCACCTGGTGGCAATGGACCCAACGTCCGGTAAACTTTTGTGGCAATTTAAGCCCGACACGTCGAGTATATCAAATTGGTCTAAGGGCATCACCGGACTTCCGGGACGCAACGGTGAACCCGGCAAAGTTTTCCTGATCTATGGCGGTACGCTGTATGCCATCAACGCCGAAACCGGAAAAGTGATCGAAGACTTTGGAAATAATGGCCGTATTGATTTTTACGAGGGACTGGAACTACCCGACTCGATGCGCAACCTTGTGGCTGTATCAAGCAACGCGCCTGGAGTTGTATACAATGACCTATTTATTGTAGGTTGCAAGGTTCCCGATGAACTGCCATCCGTTTCCGGTGATATTCGTGCATTCAATATTCATTCGGGAAAACTTGAATGGATATTCCATACTATTCCAAAGCCGGGTGAATTTGGAGCGGAAACATGGGCGCCCAATGCGCGCAAACGCAATGGAGGCGCAAACTGCTGGGCTGGAATGGCGCTCGATGAAAAGCGCGGCATCGTATATGTTCCAACGGCTTCACCATCTTTCGATTTTTATGGTGCCGACCGACCTGGCCAGAATTTGTTTGCAAACTGTTTGATCGCCCTGAACGCTAAAACGGGTAAACGTATATGGCACTATCAAACTACTCACCATGATCTATGGGATCGCGATAATGGATCGCCGCCCAACCTTGTAACAGTAGAACGGAATGGTAAAAAAATTGATGCCGTTGCGCTCGTCACTAAGATGGGTTACCTGTTTATGTTTGACAGGGAAACGGGGGAAAGTCTTTTTGAGATCAACGAAGTGCCTGTAGATACCGTTAGCAGTATGCCGGGCGAAAAACCGTGGCCCACTCAGCCAATACCAGTGAATCCGCCTTTTGCGCGGCAGGGATATAAAGAAGAGTTTTTTGGATCTTCATCAAATTGGATCAAAAATGAAATTGCAAAGAATAAATACAAGTCGGGCATTTACGAGCCTCCATCTATGTCGGGGTCCATTATCTTACCCACGGCACATGGCGGTGCAAACTGGGGTGGCGCATCAGTTAATCCTGAAACAAAAATGCTGTTTGTAAATGCAACAGATATTCCGTGGATACTCAAGCTCACCGACCTGAAGAAAATCCGCGAAAGCAATCAACTCGACGGGCAAACGCTCTATATGAATTATTGCAAAAGTTGTCACGGTGCCGACATGAAGGGAGGTACTGGCCCTAATATTTCCATTCGCGCGAAACAGTATCGTAACGACCAGGTCGCAAGCATTATCCGCAAAGGAGCACCGCCTATGCCTTCGTTTTCATTTCTTTCGGAGCAACAAATTGCAGCCATAGTTGGATATGTAAGGGATACAACTGTTCAGCAACAGCACGAGGTTTCGGGTATTCCGCAAAACAATGAACCATTCGGCTTCAACGGTTATAATTTTTATCTCGATGCGAATGGCGACCCGGCAATTGAGCCTCCATTTGGTACAATGAGCGCAATTAATTTGAACACCGGTGAAATCGTGTGGCAGGTGCCGTTAGGTGAATATGAAAAATTTAAAAAGCGCGGCATTACAAACACCGGTTCATTTAACCGCGGTGGCGGGATTGTAACCGCTGGCGGACTGCTATTTATCGGAGCTACAGAAGACGGTAAGTTCAGAGCATTTGATCAGCGTACCGGAAAAGTATTATGGGAATACCAGTTGCCTGGGATGGCCAGTTCCATTCCATCCACTTACGCTGTAAATGGAAAACAATATGTGGTGGTGACTGTAAGTGGTAACGAAACATTTAAAGGCGGATACATTGCATTTGCTTTGCCCTGATTGCGCTACATGTTCCTGAGTTTCATTAATTACATTTGCCAATTATGATATCAAGTCTCGAAAATATCAGGCGACCTTTTTTTGTTGGCATCGCAGGAGCCGGTATGAGTGCAATTGCGCAGTATTTGCAAGGCATTGGAGTACAGGTTGCCGGGAGCGATCGCTTTTTTAACGAGGGCAAGGCAGAAGATATAAAAGCTAAGCTTGAAGAAGAAGGCGTCAAATGTTTTTTGCAAAACGGGGAGGGAATAAGTTCTGATACAGACCTGGTAGTTGTTTCCACGGCAATAGAGGATACTGTGATAGAAGTGAGAAAGGCAAAAGACCTGGGCATCCCCATAATCAGGCGTTCAGAATTGCTGGCATTGATAGCGGCAACAAAGAAAACAATAGCAATAGGAGGAACAAGTGGCAAGAGCACTACTACAGGAATGTTGTTTGATATCATGCGGTATGCCGGTAAAAACCCTTCTGTTATCAGTGGAGCAGGACTTGTTGACCTTATCAAAAAAGGTAAAATAGGAAATGCGTTCGTAGGATCCGGTGAATGGTTAATTATTGAAGCTGATGAAAGTGACGGCTCTATTGTTCAATACCGCCCCGAAATAGGCGTGCTATTAAATGTTGAAAAGGACCACAAAGAGCTCGATGAATTGATGAAGGTGTTTGAAACTTTCCGCGATAACAGCAAATATTTTTCAGTTAATCGTTCGAACAGCTATGCGCGTAAATTATCTGTAGATGCAAAAAAAGATTTTAGCGTAGATGATAGTGATAGCGAAGCAGGCATTAAGGCGACCGCTTTCATACAAAGCGGTTTTCATATTTCCTTTAAAGTAAACGGACAACAGTTCGGCCTGAACATCTTAGGCAGGCACAATATGGAAAACGCCGTAGCGGCAACTGCTGCGGCAGTTATTGCAGGTGTTTCCCTGAGTGATGCATCGGCAGCCTTACGTAATTACGAAGGTATTTACCGCCGTACACAGGTTTTGGGAAAGAAAGACGGAATCTGGGTAGTGGATGATTTCGCACACAACCCCGTGAAATGCGCTGCGGCTATTGCTGCATGTCAGCCAGTGTCAGATAAAGTGGTGGCATGGTTTCAGCCGCATGGATACACACCCACAAAGTTTCTTCGCAGTGAGTTTGTGCATGAGATCTCAAATGCACTTCGCGACCAGGATGAGATCTGGATGAGCGAGATCTTTTATGCCGGTGGCACAGCCGTTAAAGATATTTCCGCCCTCGATCTCATCAACGACATAAAAGCACTGGGTAAAAACGCATACTTCGTGGAAGACAGGAATCAGTTTTTAAACGAGGCCCGGGCACACCTAAACGAAGGCACCACACTCTTGCTCATGGGTGCCAGGGATCCGTCGCTTGAACAGTTCGGTAAGGACGTTTACAATAAGCTTTGAGTTGTTATCCATTTGAATTAATTTAGGAAAAGCTTTACAACCTATACCCTTTGAATCGTTGCACGGAAGGATTTCGCCCTTAACTGTTACAAACAGTTTTTCATGGCTGAAATAAATTTGGTGAGACCGGTTCATCGATTTGGTTATACCAACAGGAAAGATGCATGGTGGATAAAACCGCTGTTCACTTTCATAGGGCTATCTGCATTCGTTATATACGTTACGTGGGCTGCTTTCCAGGGGAAAGATTATTATTTCGGACCGTACCTGTCACCGCTTTATTCTCCTGAAATTTATGGCGATTCGCCTCATAGCTGGTTTGGAGGAAAACCCAACTGGTGGCCGCACTGGGTTCCGTGGTCTCCCGCACTTATAATATTGTGGGCTCCGGGGTTATTCCGCTTAACATGCTATTATTATCGCGGAGCATACTATAAAGCATTTTGGGCCGATCCTCCTTCATGCACCGTTACCGAACCGCGTAAAAAATTTCTCGGCGAAAACTCACTGCCGCTTATCCTTCAGAATGTTCACCGCTATTTCATGTATATCTCGCTCGTATTTCTCGTATTTCTGCTGAGTGACGTTTGGAGGGCATTGTGGTTTGCGGATCCCGTTACCGGAACGAAAGTTTTCGGCATTGGAGCAGGCACCTTGGTTCTTGCAATAAATTTTGTACTGCTCGGCGGTTATGCATTGGGGTGTCATTCGCTCAGGCATGCTGTTGGTGGGTTTCTTGACCGCCTTTCCGGAAAACCGGTACGATATACCATGTATAGGTGCGTAAGCTGCTTCAACCGGCGGCACAGTTTGTGGGCATGGATGAGCCTTTTCTGGGTAGGCTTTGCCGATATATATGTGAGGATGTGTTCGACAGGTGTGTGGCACGACTGGAGAATTATTTGATGTCATCATACGATAAATACAATTACGATGTGGTAGTGATCGGCGCCGGAGGTGCGGGTCTCCGCGCAGCCATAGAAGCTTCGGCACAAGGTGTTTCCGTGGGGCTCATCTGCAAGTCGCTGTTAGGAAAAGCACATACCGTTATGGCCGAAGGCGGCATCGCCGCAGCACTCAGTAACGTAGACGACCGCGATAACTGGAAAGTGCATTTCGCGGACACGATGCGTGGCGGCCAATACCTGAACAACTGGAGGATGGCAGAAATACATGCAAAGGAAGCACCGGATAGAGTTAAAGAACTTGAAGCATGGGGAGCTCTGTTCGATCGTACTGAAGAAGGAAAAATCCTGCAGCGCAATTTTGGCGGACATAAATACCCGCGGCTGGCTCATGTAGGCGACAGAACAGGCCTGGAAATGATCCGCACTCTCCAGGACCGCAGCATATACCAGAACGTGGAAGTGCATATGGAATGTACCATCATCACTTTGCTGAAAGATGGCGACAGGATTTCAGGAGCATTTGGATATGACAGGGAAAGGGGAAAATTTAAATTGTTTGCAGCAAAAGCGGTGATACTCGCAACGGGAGGTATCGGCCGCGCCTTCAGGATCAGCAGCAACAGTTGGGAATATACCGGTGATGGACATGCGCTGGGCTACAATGCAGGAGCTGAGCTGATCGACATGGAGTTTGTACAGTTTCATCCTACCGGAATGGTTTGGCCACCCAGTGTTGCAGGGATCCTGGTGACCGAAGGAGTGCGTGGCGAAGGAGGTATTCTTTTGAACAGCAATGCTGAAAGATTCATGTTCAACGATATCCCTGAATTATATAAGAACCAGACGGCAGACAATGAAGAAGAAGGGTGGAGATATACGCAGGGCGATAAGCAGGCACGAAGACCACCTGAACTTTTAACCCGCGACCATGTAGCGCGGTGCATAGTACGCGAAATAAAAGCAGGCAGGGGAAGTCCGCATAACGGTGTTTACCTGGATATATCATGGATAAAAAAGAAGTTGTCGAACGCAGATGACCATATCAGAAAAAAGTTGCCAGGGATGTATCACCAATTCAAGAAGCTGGCTGATATAGATATAACAAAGCAGCCGATGGAAGTTGGTCCCACAACTCATTATGCAATGGGTGGCATAAGAGTAAATGCAGACTCGCAGATGTCGACCGTTCCGGGCTTATTTGCAGCTGGCGAATGTGCCGCGGGATTACACGGGGCAAACAGGCTTGGCGGAAATTCGCTTTCCGATCTTCTTGTGTTCGGTAAAAGAGCAGGTGAATACGCAGCAATATTTGCGAAAGAAAACGCGGCGGCCGCGATCGACGAAACGCAGGTGAGCAAAGCTGCAGAATTGGCTTTGATGGTATTTGAAAGAGAAAAGGGTGAAAGCCCGTTTGATGTTCATTATGCATTGCAGGAAACAATGCAGCAGCTGGTTGGCATAGTAAGAACAGAAGGCGAGATGATGCAGGCATCCGAACAACTGAAACAATTGCGGGTGCGCGCAGGCAATGTGCGGATCACTGGTAATCGTGAATTTAATCCGGGCTGGCATACAGCTCTTGACCTCCGCAATATGATTACGGTATCGCAGGCGGTGATCATGGCAGCTTTGGAACGAAAAGAAAGCCGGGGTGCTCATTTCCGTGACGATTATCCGCAGAAAGATCCGGAAAGCGGAAAATTCAACCTGGTCATAAAAAAAGATGCGGATGATAACATGATAATGCGAAAAGAAATGCGCAACGAAATACGCGAGGATCTTAAAAAAATAATCGAGGAGATGAAATAATGCCAGTAACATTCAAAATATTCCGTGGATCAATTAATCATGGCACTTATCACGATTATTCGATCGATGCAGCCGAAGGCATGGTGGTGCTGGATGCGATCTTGCAAATACAGGCACAACAGGTTAATGATCTGGCGGTACGATGGAACTGTAAGGCCGGTCACTGCGGGTCGTGCTCTGCAGAAGTGAATGGCATTCCGAAACTCATGTGCATGTGCAGGCTCAGTGAATTGAAAACCGATGCGCCGATACTTGTGCAGCCATTGAAATCATTTCCTCATATTAAAGACCTGGTAACAGATGTTTCATGGAACTACAGGGTGAAAAGAAAGATCAAGCCATTTAAACCACGGCCACCCGACGCAGAAGACGGCACATGGAGGATGATGCAAAAAGATATCGACCGTGTGCAGGAGTTCAGGAAATGCATTGAATGTTTCTTATGCCAGAACGTTTGCCATGTGCTGCGCGAGCACCAGAAGTATGATGAATTTATAGGCCCGCGGTTCCTTGTGCACGTTGCGGCGCTGGAAATGCATCCGCTCGACACGGAAGACCGGATTCCCGAATTAAAAAAATCACACGGTATCGGCTACTGCAACATCACGAAATGCTGCACGACTGTTTGCCCGGAAAACATAACCATAACCGACAATGCGATCATACCGATGAAAGAGAGAGTGGCCGACCGCTTCTACGACCCGTTGAAAATGTTTTTCAGATTATTTAAAAACAAAAGTCATGTTTCAACTTAAACCAATCAAGAATGAAAGCATTCCGCTTGCTCTTGAAAAAGCCGAACGTTACCGGCTTTTAAAGGAGCCGTGGATGGCAGAAAGCATTTGTCTCGATATACTCGATGTAGATCCATCGAACCCAAAAGCCATTATAACACTGCTTCTTGCAAATACCGACCAGTTCAATGCATCCTCAATGATAAACGTAACGCAGGCACGACAACTATTAAATAAACTGCCCGACGAATATTCGCGCGAATATTATTCGGGTATTATTTGTGAAAGGCAGGGTCATAGCGTACTTTCCACGAGCAACCCTGAACGTGAGTTCATAGCATATGAATACCTTACAGATGCAATGGAACACTATGAAAAAGCGGAACGCGAGAGGCCTTCGGGAAATGATGATTCAATTTTGCGATGGAACACCTGCGTAAGGATCATCAAACAGCACAATTTGACTCCGAGAACAGAGCAGTATGTTGAACAACAATTGGAATGACTTAATGCTGATGATGGACCGGTTGACCTGATGTGTGAAAATTAAATGTCCTCGTTTTTTTGACTGCATACTTATTGCTGCCCTCGGCAATATGAATTAACTGGTCGGCCTTAATATTCCGGAATACCTGTACATGCTTGCAGCCTGGCCACTTTATTTCCAGCTTCCCGATTGACGTCGCCTGGCCTATTCCGATTTGTTGCATCAACGGATTCGAACCAAAGCTGCCGCCGGAATTCAGTACCTTATATACATACCGCGTGCGTCCCCCATCATCAATTGTTAATTTGATCTTTGCGCCGATAGCTGCTTTGTTTGCATCTTTTCCTTCAAGTTCAATTTTGATCCAATGATTGTCGTTCTGCCCGGGATTTATATACATAGAATTCTGATATGAATCTCCCGGATATGCGCCGCCCATTTCAATATAAATATCCTGGTCGCCATCGTTGTCGAAGTCTGCGAATGAAACGCCATGCCCTTTTTGAAGATTACCCAGCCGCGACGAGCTCGTAACATCTGCAAACTTGTTGCCCTCGAGGTTTAAAAACATTTTGTTTGGCAGAAGCGATTGATATACCGGATTACCTGTTCCGAAATACATATCAGGATAACCGTCATTGTTAATGTCGCCAAAGTTCGCACCCATTGCAAATACGAGCGATTTGAGTCCAAGCTTTTCTGAAACGTTTTCAAACGTGCCGTCTCCATTGTTCCGGTAAACGAACACCTTTCCTGACCGCTGACTTTCTATGCCAAGTGCTGCCTCGGCAGCATACCAGGCTAACGACTTTTCGAAGTTATACCCAGTGCAAAGTACGTCTAACAATCCGTCGTTATCATAATCCCAGAACCATGTAGTAAAAGTAGAAATCGTGTCCTTTGCAAATCCTGCCTCTTCAGATACATTTTTAAAAGATATCATCCCGTTCTTTGTGCCCATGTTTCGTAGTAATATCTTTTTACCATCCAGCGTCGAAAGAAACAGGTCAACGGCATCATCGTTGTCATAATCTCCTGCTGTTACACCTTTTACAAAATTTGAGAAATTGCAACCCGCTTCTTTTGCTATCTCCGTAAATGTTCCATTCTTATTATTCATATACAATTCGCAGGGATAGTTATCCTTCCCCACTGTTGTTTCATGGCCCACAAACACATCGAGCCAGCCGTCGTTGTTAAAATCGGCCCACACCGCACTATGCGTTGGTCTCAAGGAAAACAGCCCTGCCTTTTTTGTTACATCAGTGAAAGTTCCGTCGCCATTGTTTTTCAACAATGAGTTTGGTTCTTCACCGAAATTGCGCAGCCAGGCCCCGCGCATTACATACACATCTATTAATCCGTCGTTATTATAATCTGTTTGCACGGCGTTCAATCCGCCTGTTATCATATCGAGCTGTGAAGCCGATGACACGTCTTTAAATTCACCATCGCTGGTTCCCTGAAAGTAATGCATGCCTTCGGAAAGATCCCAACCGGTCGTGATGATGTCGAGGTATCCGTCGTTATTAAAATCATCCACAATACTGCCCCCTGCCATATTGCCTATTTGCAGGCCTTTTTGCATGGCAACGTCTGTGAATGGTTTTACCTCAATCGAATCCTTCGCGGTTAATCCCGGAATTAAAAACTCCTTTGGTACGTCGGCAGGATATCTGCCAATGGCCATGTATGCCACATTCAACAGCCATCTCGATTCGAGGTCGGCAGGGTTTGTACTCAAGATGTCAACGTAATACCTGATCGCCGTCCGCGTTGCGGCGGTATCCTGTTGTATACCGTTTCCGCTAATGGGAAATATACACGACTCACCGGTATGGTTCTTTATACAATTTATGCGTTCACCCATTCTAAGATGGGCGATCGCCAGCAATCTTTTTACTACCTGCTGAGGTGCCCTTCCTTCGTTCTGCAATCTTTGAAGCATCTGTTCTGCAACGCGTATGGCCTCTGCTTCTTCGCCAAGCTCAAGAAGTGTGTTGCTAATCAGGAATTGCCATGATATCGAGTCTTTCAGGTTGCTGACACTCTGAAACTCCTTGACAAAGTGTTGCAACCGTGCCTCAGACGCGAAGGGATTATAAGGTGACGCGACCTTTTTTGAAACTTCTTTCAAGGTGGCCACCATGTCTTCATTTTCCGCAGACGATTGGCTCCAGCAAACAACGATTTGAATACACAAGATAAACGTCAGCCATATCTGTCTCATACGCAAACAATATAAACCCAAAATTACCTATGTGAACATTATGGATTCACTAATAAGGAAAAAAATCACTGCTGTGTGTAGTGTCGGTCGAAATAACCATCAGCAATCTGGTAAGTAACACCGTGGTCGTTCGTTACAATGCAGGAGAAAACACCCTGAATCACTTTAATATCAGGCTTGTATTTTTTGATTTTTATAAAACCGAATGAACCATCTCTCGTACCCAGTTCGACGGCAGGTTTCGAGCATTGATTCGCAAAAAAGCAAGTGAGGTAGTTTTTCCTGCGGCCTGGCGTGCCAAAAGTGTATATTTCTCCCTCTTTTATTTCAACACTGTCGAGAACAATTTCAATAGTTCCGCCCACACAGTTGGGAGCAGAATGACTTGATTCTATTTGAAAAGTTAATTTGTTGCCATAAGACGCTGTAAATGTGCACGAACCTGAAACGTTATTGGTACGCGCTTCCGAAATGAAGTGCCTGCCGTTTAATACGAATCCAAAGTATTCACGGCTTTCGGGAGTATTGATTGCGGTCGGCCGGCGGTCGTGGATAGTTTTTGTGCAGTTGTAGGAAAACATGACGAGCGTCAGAACAGCAAATGATCTGAACAGATCACTATATTTTCCCAGATGTTTCATGTTGCACTTTGTGCATTATTACGCGTGGTACCTGTGGTGGGTTGGCTTGTTCTCTGAAATTAAGGAAAATAATAATACGACGGTTTAACCAAGCCTGTCTTTATTTCCTCAAGATCTTCTCCATTGCTTTTCCCTTCGCCAATTCATCAATTAACTTATCCAGGTAACGCATCTGTTGTATGACCTTGTCTTCAATCTCTTCTACGCGGTAACCGCAAATCATACCAGTGATTTTCGAAACATTCGGATTCATTTGCGGCGCCTCCGCAAAAAAAGTTTCAAAATTGCTTTTCTTATCAATTTGCTTTTGCAATGATTGTTTATCGTATCCCGTCAGCCAAAAAATAATTTTGTCTACTTCTTCTTTGGTACGGCCCTTTCTCTCTGCTTTTTTTACATACAATGGATACACACTTGCGAAAACGAGTGCATATATTCTGTCTTTATTATTCATTTTTAATTCAGCTTATTTTCGTTTTCGTGTTAAAAGGATCCCCGAGCTTTTTTGCTTTGTTCCCTCAAATCTGATTTCATACCTGTTATCGCCGTCCTGAACCACTAATAATCCCGTGTTGGGTGGAAGCGTGCCAAGATTTTCAGCATACATAACTAATAACAATGAATCTCCAAGGTCGGGTGTAACGTGAATTACCGATACAATTGGCTTGCCCATTAATCTCTGGCGAGCAGCAATCACCTTACCATTTAATACCAGGCTCACCGTATCACCATCAATCACGCCATGGTCGTATAACTTAAGTATAAGGCTGTCTGATTTAAAGAAGACATTCTGGATAACCTCCGTTTTCCTGGTAGCTATGTCAGCTGCTGCCTTGACAGTATCAGGCGGTGGCTTTTTGTTTTCAGCAGCGGCAACTACTGGAGGCACCGGCGGGGTTTTTTCTTTTTTCGGCTCGTCAACAGGCGGCCTTTTTTTCCGCGCGGGTTTTTCTGGTTTTGTCGAAGCCGCTGCAACATCTTTTTTGATATCGGTCTTTATAGGTGCTTCACTGGCTTTCGCAAACCGCACGGTACTCAACAAATTCATTTCGCCTAAGGTGCTGATCAATTTTGTTTCCGTGGGCGTATGTAGTCTTTGCAGGGTAATTATTCCGGTAACCGACGGGGTTTTTTCTCTGAAATCAAGTGACCGCGTGCGAAATGGCCCCTTTAGGGTCGCGACGGTATCATGCACCCT
>Ga0075421_100004752_pt1 | contig 16393 bp, 13 predicted proteins | sample SoiMetdeltSBSDD5_FD_75292 | JGI IMG/M metagenome (GOLD analysis project Ga0075421, IMG submission 75292) | Bulk soil microbial communities from a Populus tree surrounding site in Tennessee, USA - Soil MetaG P. deltoides SBSDD5 | ecosystem: Environmental > Terrestrial > Soil > Tree plantation...
TGGAGGAGATTCAGGAGCCGATGATGCGCGAGATCCGCTACCTCGACAAACTCATCGACGAACTCGCCAAGGGCAAGGCGATGGAAAAGATCCTCCGCAAATAGCCGCGCTCGCAAGCTCGCTCGCGGTGGACCGCGGCATAGAGGGGCGGCGCGGTGATTATCAATAGTGCCAGTATGTCCTGGGCAGACGACCATCCCCCACTATGGCCCAGACGCGCCTATTCGAATGCCTTGGCGCTAAGCAACTTCGGCGGGACCGGGTCAAGAATTGCCGGCCGCGGCGCAGCAAGAATGTCCGGTCTTCAGCCGGGAGCGTCGACCTATCAGTCGCCACGCTCGGCAACCCGAAGATGTCTGCTTCTGTATAGGCACGATTGACGCGACATCGGAATGCAAGTGGCAGACGCTCGACACCTCCACACCTCGGATGGTCCGGAGCGGAATCCCGAGGTACTTGAAGTGCTGCTCCCGCCATCGGATCGCCGGTCTGAGGCCCGCGGAACTCCTGGCCTTCGGGTGAGTGCGCCATCGCCGTCAGGCGGAACATCTCCTGGCCATAACCTGAGCGTGGCACGCGTCTCCGCATTTCGTGGGTGCGATTGATCGCCTCCTTATTCTGCTTCACAGCGATTGCTGGCAGCCGCGCCATGCGCAGCGCTACAATTTTCTCCCCTCCATCAGCTCGTCGGCGGGCACCACCCGCGGCGCCTCTGCCGCGTCGATCGCCACGCACGGAATAATGAGAAAAGGGAAGGCCGTGGATGGCAGGCTGCATGGCGCTCCCACGCCTTTTCGACTCAGTTACCCTTCATGGCGCGTCTGAATGCGGGAGAAGAACCATGGCCAAATATTCCTACGGCGAGCTGCGACAATCCTATGCGACGCTTTGGAAGGCCATGAAGATTCCTGCGGGCATACGGCTGCGGGCCACCGATGCTCGCGTGGATGCCATTGCCACGGGCAAACCACGCTACGACCAAGTCGCGAATGCCACCGGCGTCCCCTGGTATGTGATTGGGATGATCCATGAGATGGAAGGGGGACTGAATTTTGCGACCCATCTCCACAATGGCGACCCCTTAACCCATCGCACTGTGCAAGTTCCCGCGGGCCGGCCACCTACCGGCATCCCGCCATTCCAGTGGGAAGAGAGCGCTATCGACGCGCTCACGCTGGAAGGCTTTGCCGCAGTCAAGTTGTGGACGATTGAGCGTATCGCCTACCAGCTCGAAGCCTACAATGGCTGGGGTTATCGATCGCGCAACACGGGCGTCAACACCCCCTATCTCTGGAGCGCCACCAACAACTACCAGAAGGGTAAGTTCGTCCGCGACGGCGTGTTCGATCCCAACGCCGTGAGTGGCCAAATCGGTGCCATGGCACTTCTGCGGCGCCTCATCGACATTGAGGGCGTGAACGTCCCTGCGGAAGAGGACGTGCCACTTCCCGATACCCCTCCACCGTCAATTGAGCCCAATCTCGCTAAACAGCCCTACCCCGGGGCCGTGGTGCGGCTCAACCATCCAGATCCGGCCGTCGTTATGCTGCTGCAGCAAAGGCTCAACCAGGTCGGCTGTTGGTCCAAGATAGACGCGAAAGGGAAGGCGGTGCCGCTCGATGTGGACGGTGACTTCGGGCAGCTCACCGCCTCAGCTGTGAAGCTGTTTCAGGCTCGCTCGTTGGATAGCGACGGTAAGCCACTATCCGTTGATGGCACCGTCGGGCGCACAACCTGGTCTGCGCTATTCGGGACGACGGTTGTCGCGACGACCCCAAGCCGCGCGCCCGCGGATGAGTTGCTGCGGCGCGTCATAGACGTAGCGGCAAGCGAGGAACAACAGCGCATTCGTGAGGTACCACTGGGCTCGAACCGAGGCCCCAGAGTAGACCAATATCTGCGCGCCGCCGGTATAGACCCGAATACAGGTAGCTATCCGTGGTGCGCAAGTTTCATTGTGTGGTGCTTTGACAATGCCGCGCGCGGGCTGGGGCTCACTTCGCCAGTGCCGCGCACTGCCGGTGTGCATGACATGTGGCAAAAGGCAGGCCGCGCCGGCTTCCGGCGGATCGCCTATGAAGCGGTAATCGGAGATCCGAGCCAGGTCCAGCCGGGGCACGTATTTTTCATCGATACCGGTGAGGGGCACGGGCATACAGGCTTGGTTGTGGGCTGCAGCGGCAACGATTTCCACACTATCGAGGGCAACACCAACGAACTGGGCGGCCGGGAGGGCATAGGTGTATTCGCGCGGACCCGTCCGGTGCGACAGGCAACGCTGGGGTTCGTTGAATTTGCCGCTCGGTGACAGAAGCAATAGCCGGTCACCGCCGCCACGACCGGGAGGCGTGAGCGCCAGACGCGCAACCACGTCTCGTTGCCGTCATTGGCATGGTCGCGCTAGTCCTGCCCGCTCCTGCGCTGTTTTTGCGATCTGCAAGGAGCGCCTGGCTCCAGTCAATCATCCGGATCGGTCCGCAACCGATCGATGACTTCATCGCGGACATGCGCTGCACTCCCGGAACCTTTTGGCGACGAAACAACGGTGTTGGTAGACGGTCGTTCCGGTCTTACGACCACAGTCGTCCTGAGAAAGACGAAAACGGCAACCCTCGTGTTGTATCCGGCGCGCGTTCGCCTTGCCTGAGTCATATCCCCGTCGCGGAGGCAGCCCGCTAGCAGTATGGTCGCAGGCGTGATCGACTCCCGATCAGCGTCGTCGGGATGACGAGGCCTTAGGAGGTGACCGGTGAGTGGTTTCCCCGACTACGAACGTTACGATGCACTCGGGCTTGCCGACCTCGTGCGGCGAAAGGAGATGAGCCCCGGCGAACTTCTCGAGGCCGCTATTGAGCGCGTCGAGGCACGCAACGCCGCCGTCAACGCCGTTGTAATGCCGCTCTACGACTACGGGCGAAAGGCCGTCGAGGACGGGCTGCCGCCTGGTCCGTTTCGCGGCGTGCCGTTTCTTCTGAAGGACCTGGGTGGCTGGCTCGCGGGCGTAAAGGTGACGCGCGGCTCACGCTTCTTTGCCGATGCGCCGGCGGTCGCAGCGGATAGCGAGCATGTGCGTCGGCTCAAGCGTGCCGGCCTCGTGATCTTCGGCCGGACGAACTCGTGCGAGCTTGGCCTCTCCCTAACCTGCGAACCGGTGCTCTACGGCCCGACAAAGAGTCCCTGGGACACGAACCGCATCTCCGGGGGCTCCAGCGGAGGTGCGGCCGCCGCCGTAGGTGCGCGCATGCTCCCGATGGCGCACGCTTCCGATGGGTTCGGCTCGATCCGTGCGCCGGCCTCCTGCTGCGGAATCGTGGGCCTCAAGCCGACGCGGTCGCGCAACACACTGGCGCCCTACGCCGGCGAGGGGTTGGGCGGCATCTCCACAGAGCACGCCGTTACTCTGACCGTGCGCGATTCGGCTGCGCTGCTCGATGCGACGTGCGGCGCTGGCCCCGGCGATCCCTATGTGGCCCCCAGACCGGAGCGGCCGTTCCTCGCCGAGGTCTCCGCCGATCCGGGGAAACTCAGGATCGGGTTCACGAGCGTGACACCAAACGGTGCACCCGTGGAGGCCAAAAGCCTGCGGGCGCTTGCCGCGGCAGCGAAGCTCTGCGCCGACCTTGGCCACAACGTCGAGGAAGCCAATCCGAAGATCGACGGCGACGCCGTGGTCCCGACATTTCTAACGCTCGCCTCGGCGAACACGGTCGTGAACCTGGCGAGCCATCCGACGAAGGGCCGCGCGCCGCAACCGGGCGAGGTAGAGACCATCACATCCGCGACGGGTCTCTTGGGCGAGAAAGTCACCGCCGCCGATTACGTTCGCGCGACGCAAACCGCGCACCGCCTCGGCCGGCAAATGGCGGCGTTTCACGAGACCTATGACGTTCTCCTCACTCCCGCGCTGGCGACCCTGCCGCCGAAGCTCGGGTGGATCGACATGATGATGGACGACGTCCACGAATACTGGCGCCGCGTCTTCCACTTCTCACCGTTCACTGTGTGGTTCAACCTTACTGGCCAGCCGGCGATCGTTTTGCCGCTCGCGCAGTGCAACCCTACGCCGCATGCCACTGCTACCTTCCCAGTCTCGGTTCAGCTCGTCGCGCGCTACGGCGACGAGGCGACGCTGTTCCGGCTGGCCGGGCAGCTCGAGAAAGCGCGGCCATGGTTCGATCGCAAGCCGCCGGTTGCAGCGTGACGTCGCTCACCGCAATGGGCTCCTTCTGACCGGATCGTGGAGAAATCGATGCGGATCGCTATCGCTGGCTTCCAGCATGAGACCAACACGTTTGCGCCGACCGTCGCCGACTATGAGGCCTTTCGGATTGCCAAGGCATTTCCCCCGCTCGTGCGGGGGCAGCAGATGCTCGATGTCGTGCGCGGCAAGAAGCTGCCTAGCGCGGGGGCAATCGGTGTGATCGAGGCGGCGGGGGCGGAGGTCGTGCCTATCTTGTGGTGCCAGGCGACGCCAAGCGCTCACGTGACGGAGGATGCCTACGAGCGCATTGCCGGCGAGATTGTTCGGAGCATCGCCGCTTCAGGTCCGCTCGACGGCATCATGCTCGAGTTGCATGGCGCCATGGTCGCGCATCACATCGACGACGGCGAGGGGGAGCTTCTGGCTCGCATCCGTCGCGCGGTGGGGCCGCATGTACCCATCTCCGTCGCGCTCGACCTCCATGCCAACGTGACGCCCCAAATGGTCGACAAGGCCGACTATCTCGATCTCTACCGCTACTATCCGCACATCGATATGGCGGAGACAGGCGCCCGCGCGGCAAGAATGCTGCAGGACATGGTTCGCACGGGTAGGCGCCCAGCGAAGGCCTTTCGGCAGCTCGACTTTCTCGTTCCGGTGAATGGCGGCTGCACCGACTTCGGCCCGGCGCGCGAGATCTATCATCGGATCTTGCCGGCGATCGAGCGTGAGCAGCGACTGGCCGGATTGTCGTTCAGCGTCGGCTTCCCGCAAGCCGACGTCAATGATGCCGGTCCCAGCGTCATGGCTTACGCCGACACCCAGGCAGTGGCGGAAGCCGCCGCCGAGCGTCTCAAGACCGAAGTTGCAAGTCGCGAAGCGCAGTTTCTGCCAGAGTTTTATCCTGCCCACGAAGCCGTCGCGCGAGCGCTCGCCATCGCAGCGACGGCATCCAAGCCCGTCATCATCGCCGATACTCAGGACAACCCCGGCGGCGGTGGCCCTGGCGATACGACGGGCCTGTTACGCGCCATGCTGGCGGCTAAGGCGAAGGGCGCGGTGATCGGGGCCCTCATCGATCCGATGGCTGCGGAGGCGGCCCATGCCGCCGGGGAAGGCGCTGTCGCCGTCATCGCCATCGGGGGCAAGCGGTTCCCGGGTGACTCACCGGTCGAGGCGCGATGGCGCGTGTTGCGCGCCCGCGCGGACGGTTGGATTGCGGTCGGCGCAATGAAAGGCGGCATGCCCGTTGATCTCGGCCGCACGGCGCTTCTCGAGTCCGGGGATGGCGTCATGGTCGCGCTGGCCTCCCGAGCGTCTCAGACGCTCGACAGAGGCATCTTCCAGCACCTGGGACTCGTGCCCGAGCGCCTGCCGATAATAGCGGTCAAGAGCTCGGTGCACTTTCGCGCCGACTTCGCGCCGATGGCCGAGGCGATCATCGTCGCAAAGGCGCCCGGACCGGTCGCGATCGATCATACGGATCTCGTCTATCGTAAGCTCCGGCGGGGCGTCCGGTTGATGCCGCAATCGATGTAGGTTTCGGCGGACGTTTGCGATCACAACGAGCTGCCCGATTCTTCAAGAAATTCGGCCTCTTCGGGAGTCGACGTACGTCCAAGGATGCCCAAACACCAGTGCCAGCCAGCAAGGCGTTTGCTTAGAAAAGTGCATCGCCGGCGGCGCGGTCTACCAGCTCTCCGAGGAAGCAGGTAATACAGCGACTTCGATTAGCGTGATCGCGATCCTTTCGATGGAGCCCCATCCGTGGCCAGAGGGACGCCAGGCGAGCATCCAGATCGTGAGCCTTTGGCGGGCCTTGTCGAGCGCGTCACGTTTCATAGCGCCGAGACCGGTTTCTGCGTGCTGCGGGTCAAGGTGCGCGGCCACAAGGACCTTGTTACGGTCCTGGGGTCTGCTGCCGAGGTCCATGCCGGCGAGAGCGTCCAGGCGAACGGGCAGTGGCAGCAGCACCGCGAGCATGGGCTGCAATTCCGCGCCAGTTTTTTGCAGGTGGTGCCCCCGTTCTCGATCGAGGGCATCAAGCGCTATCTCGGATCTGGCATGATCAAGGGCATTGGGCCGCATTTTGCCGGCAGGCTGGTCGCTGCCTTCGGCGAGGCCGTCTTCGACGTCATCGAGCGCACGCCACAACGTCTGCTCGAGGTCGACGGCATCGGCAAGACGCGTCTTGGGCGCATCACTGCCGGTTGGAGCGAGCAGAAGGCCATCCGCGAGATCATGGTGTTCCTGCAGAGTCACGGCGTTGGCACGTCGCGGTCGGTACGCATCTTCAAGACCTACGGCGCCGATGCGGTGCCGCTGGTGAAGGAGAACCCCTACAGGCTGGCGCGGGACATTCGCGGTATCGGCTTCAAGACCGCCGACGAGCTCGCCCAGAAGCTCGGCATCCCCAAGACGTCCATGCTGCGGGCACGGGCCGGCATCTCCTACGCCCTGCTGCAGGCGGTCGGGAACGGCGACTGTGGGCTACCCGAGGAGGATCTCCTGGCGTTGGCCGAGCGACTGCTCGAGATCGGGCGCGACACGCTGGCTGAGGCTCTGGCGCTCGAGATCGCCGAACAGTGTGTGGTCGTCGAGCCGATCGATGGTCGCCCTTGCGTATTCCTGCCCTACCTGCGACGCGCCGAGGATACGATCGCGACGGCCGTGCGCCGACAGCGCGTCGGTCGTCCACCTTGGCCGGCGATCGACGCCGACAAGGCCATTGACTGGGTGGAACGGCGGCACGATGTGGTCTTGGCCCCCGGCCAGAAAGAGGCCGTGAGCCAAGCGCTGGCCTCGAAGCTGCTCATCCTCACTGGCGGTCCTGGGGTCGGCAAGACCACGATCATCCGCGCCATCCTGGCCATCCTCAAGGCCAAGGGTATCGAGCCCTTGCTGGCCGCCCCAACGGGTCGTGCGGCCAAGCGCCTGTCAGAGAGTACTGGCCTCGAGGCCAGGACCATTCATCGACTTCTGGAGTTCGACCCCAAGGAGGGCGGCTTCCTTCGTGGGACAGATCTTGCGCTGGAATGCGATCTGCTCGTCCTCGACGAGGTGTCGATGATCGACGTGCCGCTGATGGCCAGCGTGCTTCAGGCACTACCACCGCATGCGGCGCTGCTCATCGTCGGCGATGTCGACCAGCTGCCCTCGGTGGGACCGGGCCAGGTGCTGGCCGACCTGATCGGGTGTGGCCAGCTGCCCGTGGCGCGCTTGACCGAAATCTTCCGGCAGGCGCGCGCGAGCCGCATCATCGTCAATGCCCATCGTGTCAACCGGGGCACCATGCCGGAGCTGGAGGCGCCCGATGGGGCGAGCGACTTCTATTTTGTCGAGGCGGCCGATGCCGAGGATGCCGCAGCTAAGCTCGTGAAGGTGGTCGCGGAGCGCATCCCGGCTCGTTTTGGTCTCGACGCCATCCGCGATGTGCAAGTGTTGTGCCCGATGAACCGCGGCGCTGCCGGAGCGCGAACTCTCAATTTGGAGCTGCAGGCGGCACTCAACCGATCCGGCGCCAGCGAACCAGCCGTGGAGCGCTTCGGCTTCACCTACCGTGTCGGCGACAAGGTCATGCAAGTCGAGAACAACTACGACCGGGACACATTCAACGGCGACTTGGGCTTCATCTCGGGCGTCGAAGAGGAGGAGGCTGAGATCATCGTCGATTTCGACGGGCGTTCGGTGCGTTACCCCTATGGAGAGCTCGACGAGCTGACGTTGGCCTACGCGACCACCATCCACAAGTCGCAGGGCTCCGAGTACCCCGCAGTCGTGATCCCAGTCGTCACCCAGCACTACACTATGCTGCAGCGCAATTTGCTCTACACCGGACTGACGCGCGGCAAGCGGCTGGTCGTTCTCGTCGGTCAAAGGAAGGCTGTCGGCATTGCGGTTCGTGGCGTTCAGGGACGCCGCCGCTGGTCGAAGCTCAGGGAGCTGTTGGCGATGGACGAGACGGCATTTGCCAATCGCCCAACAATCTGAGCATTAGGGTACGCCGCTTAACCGCTGGGCCGCCCCAGGCGTAAGCTCCTCAATAGCGGCCTCCAGGGCAAGCAGGCGGAAGGGGGGATTCACGGCTAGGCGGAGTGGACTGGCTCGGCTACTACTTGCCAACCCATTGCGTACTCGACCAGATAACGGACTGGCAAACCCATGCGCCATTGGTGGCACGCTCAAGTTCCTCGGTTGAAGTGGCCAGTGCAAGCAAGCGTGTTTGTTGCTCACTTCGTACATCACACCCTAGCCTTCGTTATTTGGGCATCGCTCATTTTGCATGTGGCGATCCCGGCGGTCGGCGCGGGTTTCAATCTCCGCCAGATCTCACAAGCAACCCGCAAGTTCCTAAGCGACGGCCAGGTGAGCTGGCCGGTGGTCATTGCTTGGCCCTGATCCCATCCGTGCTCGTGGCCTTGCGCCAGGCCTACCTGTCGTGGGAGGGCCTCCGAGAGAGGCTGCAGGTGCGCGGGTATGCCCCTACCTCCGGCGTCTTCTGGTTCAAGTGGCCAGTTCGCACGTGCCGGTTCGTGGCGACACTTCTCCAACAAACCGCCGGCTTCTGCGGCTGGATCTGGATAATCCTTGCCCTGGTCGGCAACTTGGGCGAGGCCGGGTCGCACGTGAGCAAGCTTCGCGAGGTGAGTTTGGAATACCTTCTAAATGTTGGCGGAGCCGATTGGAGGTACCTGATTACCATCGACGCCATCCCTGCACTCCTGTTTGCCCTATGGGGGGCAAAGCGTGCGTATCGCCGTCTCCACGCCTTGGCGCAGGAGCGCCTTCTCAAGCAAGGTGGGCCCCTTCAGCAGACAGCCTGAACGGCTCCAGCACGGTTGATTTAACGTTCGGCGTTAGCCAGCTGTGGAGATTCGCCCTACGTCGATGGATCTCCTCCCGACGCACGGTCCGTCGCAGATGCGTCCAAGAACACGCATAGCTCATCTGTCAAGCCCCGCCACGCCGGCTCGTGCGACAGCACGATGTGATTTGGGCTGTCGAGAGCAACAAACCGCGCATCGGGGATCTCGCGCGCCATCAAGAGCCCCTGTTCGAACGGAACTCGGGCGTCATGACGGCTGTGCATCACCAGCGTCGGAACTGCGACGCTCCGCAGGAGCTCACCCACGTCGATTTCGCCAAACATGCGCGCCAGACGCACTGCATTGTCGACCGAGATCGACACCCGCTGCAGATCCTTGAACCATTGGTGCTGCTCAGGAGTGCCGCCCGGTACAAACAGCGAGGTGAACAGTTGGTGGAAGGCCGGATTATCCTGGCCCCAGCCGTGGCGGATCATGGTGATGAGCGCCTCGCGCTGCGCGATCTCTGCCGCGCTACCGCGCTTGAACCAACCATGGGCAAATCCGGCAATGAGAATGAGCCGAGAGACGCGCTCGGGGTGGCGCACCGTATAGGCGATCGAGAGTGCAACTCCGCCTGAGATGCAGCAACGGAAAACGCTCGAGCCCGACCGCATCGACCACGGTCTCCAAGTCGCGCACGTTGGCCTCGAACGACAGGTCTGCAACATCCCAATCGGATAGGCCCAGCCCCCGACCGTCGTAGCGAACCAGCCGGTAGTTCGTGGCCAGGCGCATGAGCGTTGGCGACCACACCGGGCTGCGCCAATCGTACTCAAGATGGTTGAGCCAGTTGGCTGCCTTGACCAAGGGCGGACCGCTGCCGATCGATGCCACCGCCAAGTGCGCGCCGTCGGACGTTCGCACGAACCTGACAGCCTGCATGGGAACTGCGATGTCGGCTGGCGGGGGAGGGGCAGGGGCATGTGCCACAGCGGCGCTCTCGAGCTCCGCCGCCCGCTCGCGCACGTCGCCGATGAACCGGAAGCCTCGGCGCTGCACTGTGCGGACCAGCCGCTGGTCCTCGCCGGTATCACCGATGGCGCGACACTGATCCGGCTGGTGAGCGCATCCTCCGAGACCACGCGACCGAGCCAGACGGCTTGCAGCAACTCGTCCTTGGTGACGACCCGATCATGATTTCTGACGAGGTGAACGAGGACATCGAAAACTTGCGGTTCGAGGTGGACCGCCGTGCCGTTGCGACGCAACTCACGGCGCTCGCAATCGAGCTCGCAGTCGGCAAACACATAAGCCATCGCTGCGCCTCCGGGGTCTCTTGCTCGCCCCGGCTTGCTACGCCGGTGTTGGCGACAGATCTAGCCTCCGCTAGAAATTCAGGATCTCTCTGGCAATCCTCCAGCCTTCCTTCAGGACGACGACCCCGCATTGGGTCAGTATGTCTCCGGGCACAGCGCCACGACGACGCCGCGCATCCCCGATCCAGCGATCAAGCCGAGCTCATTGGAGCAAGCCAGTATGTCACAATCACAAGCTCAGGGGCCATCCCGTAGGCGCATCTTGAGCGCCATGGCGGCGGGCGCGGCAGCTGTTGGCGCTGGGGCTTTTTTCCCCTTGCGCCGCGGGTGGGCAAGCGCGCCGATCTACAAACACGCAGACCTTGAAGCGATCGTGGTGAGCGACGGTCACTTCTTTCTGCCGACCGGCTTGCTGGTTGCGCCGGACGCGCCGGTTGGCGAGCGGCAAGCCGCCCTAAAAGCGGCAGCGCAGACTGGCGTTCCAACTCGTCAACAATGTCGTCCTGATCAGGCGGCAATCGGACCTGATCTTGGTCGACGCGGGCACCGGGCCGCGCCACCAGCCGACGGCGGGAAAGCTCGCGGAAAATCTCAAAGCCGCCGGCATCCAGCCTGCCGACGTGACCACCGTGGTGTTGACACATGGCCACCCCGATCATCTGTGGGGCGTTCTCGACGCCGGCGGTAACCCGACCTATCCGAGGGCAAGCTATGTGGTCTCGGCGCGCGAGTTGGACCTGTGGGCGGACCCGGAAGTGCTGCAGCGGCTACCGGCGGTGTTGCCCAGGGAGCGAATCGTCAGCGGGGCGCAGAACCACTTCGCGCGTATCAGGGACAAGATGAGGATGGTGCGCGGTGGCGACGAGATCGTCAGCGGCATCCGCGTGCTGGAGACGCGTGGTCACACCCAGGGTCACATCTCGCTGGAGGTGGCCGGCGGCGACGGCCTCGTGATCGGCGGCGACGCGCTAATCAATGCGATTGTCTCCTTCCAATATCCGTCCTGGAGAGTGCCGGTCGACCAGGACGCGGATCTCGCAATATCAACCCGCCTACGGCTCCTCGACCAGCTTGCCACCGACAAGCGGCGGCTATTCGGTGCGCATCTGCCTTCCCCGGGCATCGGTTTCGTCGAACGCAAGGATCAGGCCTATCGCTTCGTTCCGGTTTGACGCTCTTCCGGACGGCGATCGGTGGCCGATCTCAGACGACAGATCGAGAGAGGATACATACCGCCCATGTCTCCCTTCCGAGCAAGCCTTGTCGTGTCCCTTGGGGTGATCGGCACCGGCACGCTTTCCGCCCAAGAGACGGCAAAAGGCCTGGAGTCCGGCCCAATCGCCCCAGCATCGCAAAGCGGCGATTGGACGGTCGTTACTGCGGCGCCGGACGGGAGGTTGGGCGTGGCCGTGGCAGGCACGGCAGCCGAGGCGATCGCGCAGGCGATCCGCAATTGCACCGCGATCTCGGGGAAAACGATCGGCTGCGGTGCGCAATCCAAGGCCGTCCGTGCCGGTTGGATCTTGGCCATCCGGTGCGGCGCCAGCAGCATCATAGTGGCAGAGCCATTGCTCAGAGATGCGCAACGGATGGCCGCTGATCGGGAAGCCGAGCTCAGGCGCTTTTATGCCGCTGACCTGCCGCCATGCCGGTGCGTGCTGACCGTCGATCCGCGGGGCGGGATCGGGATGCCCGGTCATAGTGACCAACACCAGGCCTATATCTGCGCAACGAACCCCCGCCTTCCTGGGCCCGGCGGATCGGCGAGTAGGGCTTCGCCTTCGGTTGCTCACCACGGCTATCGGCGTCGCCATTCGTCGGGAGAGACACCCGCGAATTTCTTGAACGCGCGACTGAAGGCGGCTCCCGATTCGAAGCCGACGGCCGTTGCGACCGAGGCGACCTTGGCACCGTCCTCCGCAAGCAACCGGCTCGCCAACTGCATGCGGAGCTCCCTCAGATACTGCATCGGCGGCTGACCGATAAAATGAGCAAAGCGTTCGTACAACACGGAGCGTGACGTGGCGGCCTGCGCGGCAAGCACTTCCAGCGTCCAGTCTTGTGCCGGTGCACTGTGCAGCAACGTCAGGGCACGCGCGACCAATGGATCACGCAAGCCGGCGAGCCAGCCGGTCTGCTCGGGCGGCAATGTTTCGAGGTAGCGGCGCATGACCCCCACGAACAGCAGTTCGGCCATCCGCAGCCTTACCACCTGTCCGGCCACGCGGGGCTCGCGCAGCTCGTTACACGCGAACGCGATCAGATACGACATTCCGTTTCCCGCCGCCGGAGCGCGGACGCAAAGCAGGCGCGGAAGTGCCGAGAGGACAGGATTGAAGGGCCGCAGATCGCAGCCGAGAAAGCCGCAGATGAACTTGGACCTGCCCGGTCCATCGCCACCTTCGATCACGATCGGCGGCAGTTTGCCGGCGGTCATGTCCCGGAAAAAGGCCACGGCGTCTTCGTGCCCGTAGGTGCGCTCAGCCTCCGGCGGGTCGGCGAGGTAGTAGGCATCACCATGCGGAATAACGAGGACGTCCCCGGTTTCCAGACGCTCAAGCGGTCCGTCGGCAAGCCCTGCCCAGCAGGCACCTTCCGTGATGATGTGCAGTGAAATCAGGTGCTGGGCGGCTGGCAGCACAACGTGCCGGATCGATTCGGCGTGCGGCGCCCACGACATCCAAGGTGTCGACGCCTCGACGAGAAACAGCATCGCGCCCGTCAGGCGCACCGATCGGAGCATGTCCGACAGCACGTCGAGTCCGGACGTTGGGGCAAGCGATCCGGAAGTCTGGTCATGGCCGCTGGTCATGGTTGAGGCGATCATAAAGCCCACGTGGCATTTGTCACCGTGAAGACGGCACGATGAGGCGCCTGCTTCGAAGCGCGAGATTGTCGGCGCTCCTTCCCCAAGGCTGGAGCGACAAGCAAGCATCAAACGTGGATCTGAGAGCAAGCATGGCGGACGCACGCACAGGTCAAGTGACGCAGAGCGCGGCCGAGGTCTACGAGGAGTTTTTCGTACCGGCCCTGTTTCTGGAGTGGGCACCCAGAGTCGCGGATGCGGCGCAACTTGTGCCCGCCCAGAAGGTTCTCGATGTGGCCTGCGGCACCGGCGTCCTTGCGCGCGAATCGGCGCGGCGTGTTGGGCCGGTTGGCGCCGTCACGGGGCTCGATCGCAACGACGGCATGCTCGCCGTCGCGCGTCGCAAGGCTCCCGACATCGATTGGCAGCTCGGGATGGCGGAAGCGCTCTGCTTTGCGGATGGGGCAATGGATGCCGTGGTCAGCCAGTTCGGGCTGATGTTCTTCGAGGATCGTCGCGCCGCGTTGCGTGAGATGTGGCGGGTGGCGCGGCCGGGTGGTCGGATTGCTGTGGCGGTGTGGGCTGCGCTGGAGTCCGCGCCGGGGTATGCGGCGATGACGGTCCTGCTACAGCGACTGTTCGGGGACCGCATTGCCGACGCGCTGCGGGCCCCGTATGCACTGGGCGATCCGAAGGCCCTGCGCTCTGAGTTCAGCGAGGCCGACATCCCCAGCATCGAGATTCACACCTGGGACGGCACGGCCCGCTTCCCGTCGATCGAGTCCTGGGTGCATACGGACGTGAAAGGCTGGACGCTTTCCGATCTGATTGACGACGAACAGTACGGCCGACTTCTGCGAGCAGCCCAGGAAGATTTGGCTACCTACGTACAGCGGGATGGCACGGTGGCCTTTGGTTGCGCCGCGCATATCGTCATCGCGGCCAAGCCCTGATCGGCTGGTGAGCTGGTTCCGGGAAATTTCCGCGGCTTTCGGATAGCCGCCCGCAGCACCCGGATATCGGCGAGGGTTTGCTCCAACTAGCGTCGTCCGGTGACGGCGAAACCCGCGAGGGCTGGCGGCGCAAACATTGAGCGATGGACAGATTCGATGGCATGACAGACCACCCACGGTTTGAGCCGATCCGAGATGCGCCGGACCGGGCACACCTCAGCTACAACGGCGGGCGCCTAGTCGACTTGGTGCTGAAGCTGGTCGATTGGTGGCGGGCAATGCATCGCTCGCGCCGCGCGTGGAGATTCTACGACCCTGTGGTTGCGGAAGGGACCGTTGACCGACCGAGGTCGGTGACGATCCCCCCAAGCACCCTTCTGGAGGGCATCCATGGAGCAGAGCGAGGTCGTCGTCATCGGCGCTGGTCAGGCCGGCTTGGCAATTAGTCACGAGCTGACCGGTTTGGGTGTGGACCATGTCGTGCTCGAACGCGGCCGCATCGGTGAGACGTGGCGCAACCGGTGGGGTAGTTTCTGTCTCGTCACCCCGAACTGGTCCGTTCGTCTGCCAGGCCGCCCATACGATGGCGCCGATCCCGACGGGTTCATGCCGCGGGACGAGATAGTTGCGTATTTGGAGCGGTACGCCTCCTCGTTCGGGTCACCTGTCCGCGAGGGGGTTGAGATTAACTCATTGCGAGCGCGAGACGGCGACGGTTTCGCGCTTGAGACGACCTCGGGATCTTACCAAGCACACTCTTTGGTGCTGGCAACAGGCGCGTATCAACGTCCGCACCGTCCACACAGATGGAACACCTTCGCCGGTGGATTGCTCCTGATCGATGCCGAAGACTACAGCAACCCGGAGGCACTGCCCCCTGGTCGTGTACTCATCATCGGGAGCGGACAGTCGGGATGTCAAATCGCCGAGGAGCTGCATCGGTCTGGTCGTGAGATTCTGCTGGCCTGCGGTCGCGCTCCCTGGGCTCCCCGCAGAATTGGGGATCGGGATCTCGTGTGGTGGCTTGTGGAGTCGGGCTTTTTTGACGCGCCGTTCAGCTCGCTCCCGGGGCCGGAGGCGCGGCTCTACGCCAACGTGCTAACAACTGGGCACGACGGGGGCCACGACCTGCATCTGCGGACACTGCGCGACATGGGTGTCATGCTGGCTGGTCACTTCCTCGGGTCCGACGGGGCGTGGGCGCGGTTCGCACCTGATTTGGAGGAGGCAGTTGCGTGGGGGGACATCCGTTATCGCCAGCTGATGGAATTGGTCCGGCGCGTGAGGGCTGAACGGGGGCTCAAACCGTTCGAGATCTGGGAGCCCAGCTCTTTCGTGGGCCCCGGACCCGCGGAGGTCGACTTGGCCGGCTTCGGAGCGGTGGTCTTCGCAAGCGGCTTTCGGCCCGACTTCCGGTCCTGGCTCCCTTGGCCGGACGCGTTTGACGATTCCGGCTTTCCCCTCCAGGTCGATGGGGCAAGCACCGTGATCCCGGGATTGTACTTCGTCGGAATCCACTTTCTTCGCAAGCGAAAGTCCTCTCTGCTCATCGGTGTGGGAGAAGATGCAACTATCATCGCCCGCGACATCGCGCGCAGAAAGACCAAAAGCTGAAGGAACATGCTGCGCTTGTCGGTGCCTAGTCTAGCCGCCAGAAGAAGTACCCCAGCTTCTGCCGGACCGGCTCAAATGCCGTGCGCTGAGTCGGTGCCAGATACGAGAGCGTAGCCGCAACCTTGTAGGGATGCAGCTCGCTCACAGGAAGCAACTGCCACGTCCTATCGGAAACTGGGGCCCTTCGGTGGAGGCCTCGGGTAATTGCTACGTTTGAGTGTCTGGGAAGGGCTTTCACCAAAGTGCCTGCGGTAAGCGATCGAAAACCGGCCCATGTGGGTGAAGCCTGAGCCCATGGCAATGTCGGTGACGCTCGCTCCCGGGTCGGCCCGCAGCAAGGTCTGGCGGACTTGCCGCAGGCGGGCGTTGCGTAGATAGCGCATTGGTGAGACGCCCTCGAAATTCTTGAAGTGCATGAAGAGCGTGCGACCGGCGACCCCGGTCGCCTTGACGAGATCGGCAACTGTAAGGGCCCGGTCGAGATGGGCTTCGATGTAGTCGATGGCGCGCTTCACATCGCGCGGCGCAACCGATTTCTCAATGCGCCGCAGCGCATCGCTGTAGTTGTGCGGGTGCGAGAGCAGTAGCGCGGTCATTATGAACTGCTCGAAGGCGCTCATGGTGATTGGATGGAGCAAAACCGAATCCGCCTCATCGAGGCTGGCCACAGCCATCAGCACATGCTGCGCGAGGCT
>Ga0075421_100004754_pt1 | contig 16389 bp, 10 predicted proteins | sample SoiMetdeltSBSDD5_FD_75292 | JGI IMG/M metagenome (GOLD analysis project Ga0075421, IMG submission 75292) | Bulk soil microbial communities from a Populus tree surrounding site in Tennessee, USA - Soil MetaG P. deltoides SBSDD5 | ecosystem: Environmental > Terrestrial > Soil > Tree plantation...
CATGAGCGAAGGATGGTAGGCGCGGGTGGACTCGAACCACTGACCTCCTCCGTGTCAGGGAGGCGCTCTAGCCAACTGAGCTACGCGCCTGTCCGTCGCAAAAACAGGCGAAAACCCGAACCTTCAGTATAACCCAGTGAAGCTTCGCTTAGGCAGCCTTCTTCTCTGCCAGGCGGGCGAGCGCCGCGTCCAGCGTTTCATCCTTCGTGGGTGGGGCAGCGCCGAATTCCACGTCGGGCTGGCGTACCTGGACATCGGGTGTCAGGCCGCGCTCGTGGATGCCGGCATTGGCGGGGGTCAGGTAACGCATCGACGAGAGCAGCAGTCCGCTGCCGTCGGGAAGCTTCACGAGCTGCTGTCGCGCGGCGCGGCCAAGCGTCCGCTCGCCGACCAGTTCGGCGCGGCCGTTGCCGTTGAGCGCCGCTGCAAAGAGTTCGGCAGCCGCGGCGGTTCCCTGGTCGACCAGCAGAATGACGCGCGCGCCGATCGCGCCGTCGTTGGCCGCTGCCGTAATCGTTTCGCGTTGTGATTTGGTCTGACGGATGGTCAGCGTTCCGCTGGACACGAAGAGGCGTGCCGCGGCAATCCCGTTGTCGAAATCACCGGTGGCGGTACCGCGCAAATCGAACACGAACTGTGTGGCTCCTGTCTTGGTCAGTGCGCTGACCGCCTGCGTCAACTTCGTCGGAGCGTCCTTGCTGAATTCCGCAACGCGCACGTATCCCGTCGACGGGTTGGCCATCCGCGTCGTGATCTCGGCCGCCGTTATCCGTTCGCGGACGAGCGACAACTCATGCGGATCGGTCGCGTTGTTGCGAATGACGAGCAGAGCCACCTTCGAGCCCGGAGCGCCACGCAGCAGACGCATCCCTTCGTAGGCCGACATGTCACGTGTGGCTCGGCCATCGATCGCGCGGATGTAATCGCCAGTTCGCAGTCCGGCTTTGGCCCCCGGCGAACCGTCTCGCGCCGACACGACGCGCAGATAGTACTGACGCGTGAGCTCCACACCGATGTCAGCCGCTCCCGGCGTCGAGTTCTGCTCGGCAGACTTCACGAGTTCCGGCGTGAGGTAGGCGCTGTCGGGATCGAGGGCGTCCGACAGTCCGCGCATGGCGCCGCGCATCGCCTGCTGGATGTCCACTTCCTCCACGTAGTTGTTCACGACGTGCGACACCACATCGTCAAACACCCGCAGGTGCTGGTAAGTGTCATCTTTTCCACGTGCCTGGCCGAGATAGCCGCCGATGATGGCGAACGCAATGAGAGGCGTGGAAACGGCCAGTATCCAGAGGCGAGTGCGTGAGGTCATGACGGGTGAACCGCCTTCTTTCGTAGTGTCAGGCTTCCCTGTGCGCCGAAGCGTAAGCGCGGAGGTGCCAGCCGGACCGTCCTGATTACCGTGGCTTCAGCCATTGTACGGGATTGGCTGAACGGCCGTCGATTCGCATTTCAAAATATAGCGTCGGGGGACCGGCCGGGGCCAGACCGACCCTGCCCACCTCTGCACCAGTCTCGACAGCGTCACCCTGCTTCAAGGAAGTGGAGGCGAGATAACCATAGAGAGAATAGCCGTTGCCCCCGTGGTCCAGTATGACCAGGGTTCCAAATCCGGTAAAGGGACCCGCAAAGCCGACCGAACCCCCATGAACCGCCTTGACGGGCGTGTCTTCCTCGGCGGCGATCTCGATGCCGTTTCTGACCGCCGTGCCGCCGAGTCGATTTGACGGCTGACCGAACAGGCCGACGATCCGCCCCTGCACCGGCCATTCAAGCGCGCCTTGAAACGGGCGCAACGGGACCGAAACCGCATCGCCGGCGGGCTTCTCCGTCGAAAGCGCCGTCACCTGTTGTTGCATCCGGGTGTAGGCGACCTGCAGCTCGCCAACGTACTGAGCTGTCAGATCCCGGCGCGAGTCGATCTGCGTGATGAGCTCAGCCGCGGACGCGACCGCGGCATCCGCGGCAGCCTTCGCGCGCCGAGCGTCGGCTGTCTTCGCCTGGAGCTCTTTGGCTTTCTGCTCGAACGCCGTGCGCTCTTCTCGCATAGCCGCGAGCGTTCGCCGATGATCCTCGATCCGGCGCTCGCTGATGGCCGAGAGCGCGCCCACCGCACGCGTGGCGCGGGCGAACTCGCGATAGTCACTAGCGCTGAACAGCACGCGAGCGTATCCACTTCGGCCACGCTTGTAGATGTCCACCAGCTGTGCCCTGACATCGGGAAGCTGATTGATGCGTTGCACCTCGAGATCGGACAGGCGGGTCGTCGTGTTCTGGAGCGCCTTCTCAGCCTCGCCCATTGCGGCCTCGGCCTGCTTGAGTTGTTCGACCCTGATGTCCCGATCGATCTCGCGTTTCCGCAAATCGCCGACGAGCGTCCGCGATTCACCCGCCTGCCGCTCGGCCTCTCGTTGTAATGCACGAATCCGATCCGTAATGCGTTGAGCATCGCCCGATTCCTGGGCGAGGAGGCTGAAAGGAACAAGGAGAGCCATCAATACGCAATACGGTGCGAGAGTGCGACGGTCCGAGGGTGCGACGGTGCGGGTGCGACGGTCCGACGGTCCGGAGGTCCGTGGCATTCGATCTGCTAGACGTCTTGAAGGACCAAAGCCGTATGACTGTGTCAATTCTCAATCGCCCTTCAAGACGTCTAGCCCGCACGGCGTGCGGCAAGAAGACGCTGCCACTCGCGAGGCAGAGCCACCTGCTCGTCGGTGTGAGGCGGAGCCCCGCTCGGTGCGAGAATTATACAGAGTGGGTCGCATAGCTGGACTGGATGTGGGGGAGCGCCGAATTGGAGTTGCCGTCAGCGACGTCACCGGAACGCTTGCACGTCCTGTTGGTGTCGTTCGAACCTCCGGCCTCGACAAGGACGCGATCGAGCGTGCAGCGGCCGAGATTGCCCGGCTGGCGGGCGAAGACGATGGACTGGTGGCGCTGGTGATTGGCCTGCCACGCCGGCTTGATGGTACGGCGAACGAGATGACATCAAGAGTCGAAGCATTTGCGCAGACACTCGGGCGTCGGACGTCCTTGCCAATCGCGCTGCAGGACGAGCGGCTCACCAGCCTCGAGGCTGAAAGCCGCCTGGCGGTTCGCGAAAAAGACTGGCGGGCGCGAAAGCAGCGGCTCGATGCTGCGGCTGCGGCCATCATCCTGCAGGACTATCTGGACGGCCGGTCGTGAAGAAACTCTTCATCGCGCTCTCGATCCTCGTCTTCGTCGTGGGTGGCGGTGCCGCCGCCTTCGGCTTCTACGCCTGGAACCGCATGCAGGCGCCGTACAAAGGCTTCTCGGAGCCTGAGAAGTTCGTCGATATCCCCCAGGGCACTGGCACCGCCGAGATCCGTCGTCGTCTCGTGGATGCGGGCGTCGTTTCCGATGAATGGGCGTTCAGAGCCGCGCTGGCGTGGACCGGCCGGTCGCGAGCGCTTCAGGCGGGCGAGTATCGCTTCGATCGGCCGATGAGCGTTGTCGAGGTCATCGACAAGATCGCCCGCGGCGACGTGTACACACATTCGATCACGTTCCCCGAAGGGCTCACCATTCGCGAGATGGCGGCGATCTATCAGGCGCACGGATTCGGCACGGCGGACGAGTTCATCAAGGCGGCGCGGAACGCCTCTCTCGTGAACGATCTCGATCCCGCGGCGAAGGACCTCGAGGGTTATCTCTTTCCGGAGACCTATACGATGCCTCGTGGCGTGTCGGCGTCGAAGGTCGTCTCGATGATGGTCGACCGGTTCCGCTCGACCTACTCCGAGCTCGAACAGAAAAAGAGTGGCGAGTTAAATCTGTCGTTCAGGAAGATCGTGACGCTGGCGTCACTCGTCGAGAAGGAGACTGGAAAAGCAGAAGAGCGCCCCATTGTGGCCGCCGTGTATCGGAATCGCCTCACGCGCAACATGCTGATGCAGGCGGATCCGACCGTCGTGTACGCGCTGGTGATGGCGGGCACCTACGATGGCAACATCAGGAAGCGCGACCTGGAGCTCGACTCGCCGTACAACACCTATAAGTACCCCGGGCTCCCGCCGGGACCGATCGCGTCGCCGGGCCGCGCCGCCCTGGAGGCAGCGCTCGCGCCCGCCAGCGTCGATTACCTGTACTTTGTCAGCCGAAACGATGGGTCGCATGCATTTGCGACGACGTTAGCTGAGCACAACGCGAACGTCTACGAACATCAGGTGCTGTACTTCCGAAAACAGCGCACCCAACGTCCCTCAGCCCAATAACACCGCGTTCCACCGCGATTTGACTTGCGCCCACGGCCGCGCTAACAATCGCGCCGCGTCGACGTCGCCGCGATCCAGTAGCCGCATCCGTTCCGCGACCCGACGACCAGTGAACCTCGAGGAGGGTTGTGACCGCTTCACGCTCCGCCGTATTCCTGCTCGTCCTCGTCGTGGCAGGTCTGATCTGTCTTCCTGGGCTCAGCGTTGCGCGGGCAACGGACGGCGCCCTGGCTGACTACACGGTCACCACGTGGAACGAGAACGATGGCCTGCCGGCTGGCCGCATCCGCGCGATCACGCAGGATCCAGACGGGTATCTCTGGCTCGGTACTGATGCGGGCCTCGTTCGCTTCGACGGAGTGCGATTCGACACCTGGAGCGGTCTGGGTGAGACCCGTCTTCCCGTCGGAGCAGTGACCGCTCTGATTAGCGCCCGCGATCGGTCGTTGTGGATCGGCGTGAACGGCCGGATGCCGCTCGGGCAGATCAAAGACGGTAAGTTGACTCTGTACGGAGAGCGAGACGGTTTCACCGGCGGCTACACCCTCTCGCTGCTGGAAGATCGTGACGGCACGATCTGGGCGGGGACCATCCAAGGCCTCTTTCATCGCCTCGGCGATGGCTGGCACAAGTTCGGTCAACAGCACGGTCTGGGTGAAGGTTCGGTGACGGCGATCTACGAGGACCGTCAGAGACGCGTCTGGGTGGCGACACTGACTGGCGTCTTCCGCAAGGAGCCGGGTCATGACCGGTTCAAACAGGTTGACGTCATTACCCAGTCGAGCAATGTCTGGCAAGGTTTCAGCGAGGACGCTGCCGGTACAGTGTGGATAGGCGATTTCAACGAGGGGTTCAGAATCCCCGGCACGGCGCGCCCGGTAGCCGACAGGCCACGACGTGGGTGGGGCGTCGAGCTCCTTCACGATCGCCGCGGCGATTTCTGGGTAGGAACCCAGGGACAAGGGCTCTGGCGAATTCGCAGTCGCGAGGGCCAGACGCGCGAACGTGTCGACGTGATTACCGTTGATGACGGAATCGCCAGCAACGCCGTGTACTCTCTCCTCGAGGATCGCGAAGGCAACATCTGGGTGGGATCGCTGGCGGGGTTGCAGCGATTGACACCACACCGGGTGACACCAGTCAAGGATCTTCCTATCCCTCGCGCGCTTGAAGTGACGTCAGATGGCAGCGTCTGGGTTGGAACCACGGCCGGGCTCGTGCGCTTCACATCGGCGGGACGAAAGCTCTACACGGAAGCGGACGGTTTACCCGGGTCGGTGGTACTCGGTCTGTTCGTCGACCAGCACGGTGATCTCTGGGTGTCCGCAGAGCGCGGTGTCGCACGTTTTTCGCAGGAGCGCTTTTCGCCGTTGCTGATGGTGCCAGAGAGCCAAACGCAGCGCATCATCAACATCACCGGTGCCGGCGACACTCTTTGGCTGCGCGACTTCTCTCTGCGGCTTTTTCGGTGGCGGAATGGACAACTGACACCCGCAGACGATATCCCCGAAGTGCACCGCAGGGGCGCATCGTCCATCCACGCGGGAAAGAGCGGCAATCTCTGGATTGGATCCTCCGGTGGCAAGCTGGTCGTTCGATCGCGACGAGGCGAGGTGCAGACCTACGAGCCAGGCATAGGCAACATCAACTCCATCATCGAGGACGCGCGCGGGGCCGTCTGGATCGGCGGAGACGACGGCCTGAGTCGCTTTGTCCATGGACGGTTCACCAGGATCACTCGTCAAGACGGCTTTACTGGAGAGATCAAATCCATCGTCGACGACGGACTCGGCTTCGTGTGGGTCGGAAACAGTAGAAGCATTCTCCGATTGGACCCAGGCGAGATCGACAAGGTCGCAGAGAACCCCGGCTACCAGGTCCGTTACAGGCTGTTCAACACAGCGGATGGCGTCGCGGGGGTGCCATTCAGTGAGGGAAGTCGCAGCGGGCTTCGCTCGCTCGACGGACGCTTGTGGTTCATCACGAGCAGCGGCGTGACCATCATCGATCCACGCAACATCGGTCAGGCGCCGATGCCGCCGTCGGTGCGAATCGAATCGATTGCCGCTGACACCCGCTCGTTCGATCCCGTGTTCCCTCTGGAGCTTCCCGCGAGGACGTCCCACCTGCAGATCGGGTTCGCGGCGCTCATGCTCTCGGATCCGATGCGCGTGCGGTATCGCTATCGCCTCGATGGCTATGACCGCGATTGGGTGGACGCCGGGGCAGCGCGTCAGGCCACCTATACGAACCTGCCGCCGCGCCAGTATCAGTTTCAGGTCATGGCGAGTGGCGGCGACGGCACCTGGGGTAAGCCGAGCACGGCGCTGACGTTCAGCATCCAGCCGATGTTCTACCAGACCCGTTGGTTCTATTTTGTCTGCGGACTGACCGTGTTCCTGATTGTGTACGTCTCGTGGCGACTGCACGTGCGCCAGGTCCGCCGGCAGTTCGCGCTTGTGCTCGCGGAGCGGATTCGCATGAGTCGCGCGATTCACGACACGCTGCTTCAGGGGCTGGCGGCGCTCGCCCTGCAAGTCGACGATCTTTCTCACACCGACGACTTGTCATCCCAGTCGGGGCGGAATCGCATTCTCCGCATCCGCCGACAGGTCGAGGACTACATCCGGCAAGCCCGGCGCTCGATCCTGGATTTGCGGACGCCGACGCTCGCCTCGCGCGACCTCCCGCAGGCACTCCGGGAAGCCGCCGAGCGCGTGATTGCCGGCAGGCCGGTAGAGCTCGATGTGACTGTCAAAGGCACGCCGCATACGTACGCGGCCTCCGTCGAAGAACAGTTGCTGTTGATCGGACAGGAGGCCGTGAACAACGCCGTCCTGCACGGGCAGGCCCGGCGAGTCGCCGTCGAACTCGATTACAGCGACGACCGTATGTCCATGCGTGTGGCCGACGATGGGTGCGGCTTCGATCCGGAAACAGCGCTGAAAGAGTCCGGTCACTATGGCCTGGTCAGCATGCGCGAACGCGCTGAACAAGTACGGGGGCGGATCACGATTGCCTCAACACCGGGCAGCGGCACTGAGATCGAAACCGTCGTCCCCGCATGAGTAGACACCGGGTGTGATTTCCGGGCGCGCGACGATCGAAAATCACACCGGTGTCTTATGACTACGCTGGAACGCAAGATGCCGCGGGATGAGAGTCGAATTCGTGTGCTTTGTGTCGACGATCACCGTGTGATGCTCGACGGCCTGGCTCTGCTCATTGGCCGTCAGCCAGATATGGAGGTGATCGCGTCGGCGACGAGCGGGGAGCAGGCGGTCAAGCTTTTTGCCAATCACCTGCCAGATATCACCTTGATGGACCTTCAACTCCCCACCATGAGCGGTCTCGAGGCAATCAGCGAGATCCGCAGCACCCATCCCAACGCGCGCATCGTCGTGCTGACGATGTACCAGGGCGATGAGGATATCTACCGGGCGCTCGAGGCCGGCGCGGCCGCGTATTTGTTGAAGGACACGCTGGCAGAGGATCTCGTCCATGTCATCCGGGAAGTGCACACCGGTCACCATCCCATCCCTCCGGACGTGGCCGCGGCGCTCGCCGTCCGAAAAGTGCAGCCCGCGCTGACGCCCCGGGAGATCGAAGTCGTCCAACTGATTAGTCAGGGCCTGCGCAACAAGGAAATTGCCGTCACGCTCGGCATCAGCGAACAGACAGCCAAGGTCCACGTGAAGAACATCCTCGCGAAGCTCAATGTCAGCGATCGCTCTGCAGTAGTGGCCGTCGCGGTGCGACGCGGCATCATCCACATCCGATAGGGCTTTGGGCTTTGGGCTCTCGGCTCTTGGGTTGCGCCTCTAGGCCATCTCATAACTCTCCTTAGGTAGTGCGGCGCCGCGACTCGGTCGCTAGACTTCGTGGCGCTTTGACTCAAGTCAGGAGAGGACCAGTGTCAAGACGACTCTGTTTCGTGGTGGTCGGAACTCTTGTCACGTTGCTCGGGGCGCATAAGGCCTCGGCGCAGGGAATTGGCGCCGCCAGCATTGTCGGCGTCGTCCGCGACGTATCCGGGGCGGTGCTGCCTGGTGTCACGGTAGAGGCTGCGAGCCCGGTGTTGATCGAGAAAGTGCGGAACACGATCACTGATGGCGAAGGCCGTTACCAGATCGCGGAACTGCGCCCCGGAACGTATTCCATCACCTTCACCCTTCCAGGGTTCAGCACCTTCAAGCGCGACGGCCTGGAGCTGTCGTCGAATTTCGTCGCAACAGTCAATGCGGAGCTTCGGGTTGGGACGTTGGAAGAGACCATCGTGGTCTCGGGGGAGACGCCACTCGTCGATGTACGCAGCGTCTCGAAGGGGACGGTGGTGAGCCAGGAGACGCTCGCGGTGCTACCGACGAGCAAAAGCGTGGGTGGATTGCTGGCGCTCGTTCCAGGCGCAGTGTCACCAGCCAACGGTGTCGACACCGGCGGGACCAAAGGCGAGCAGTCGGTTCGGATCTCCGTCTTCGGCGCCAGACCGGGGGACATGCGCCAGATGACCAACGGGATGCTCTATAGCAACTTGAACGGTGATGGTGCCGGTCGTCTCTACTTCGTGAATCCGGTATCCGTTCAAGAAAATGTGATCGACCTCGGTGCCGCTGGTTCGGCGCAGTATCAACTCGCCGGAGCCGTCGTCAACACGATTCCCAGAGAAGGCGGCAACCAGTGGTCCGGGACAATGTTCGGGGCATGGACGAATCACTCGTTACAGTCGAGCAACCTGAGCGACGAGCTCGAGTCACAGGGATTGACGACGGTGAACGGCCTGCGGTCGATTGCCGATTTGAGCGGATTGATCGGGGGCCCTGTGCTCGCCGACAAGTGGTGGTTCGTGACCTCGGGCCGGGTGAGCGGGAGCACGCTCCGAGCCGCCAGTCTCTTTCACGACGCCAACCTCGACGACTGGCTCTATACGCCGGACGCGAGCCGTCCGGTGGATCCCGAAGAGCGAAACCACAACTATCAACTCCGAACGACGTTTCAGTTGGGGACCAAGGACAGGTTCGGCGCATCCACCGACATCCAGCGGCACTTCAGAGACCAGGCATTCGGGCAACTCGACCAAGGGATCGCCAGAATCGAAGCCAATGCCGCCATGTGTCATAACGACTCCCTCACCCAGGCCACGTGGAGCCGGCCGCAGTCCAACGTGCTGCTCTTCGAGGGCGGCGTGACCGTCGGGTTGAACACGTTTGGCACGGCGAACTTCGGCACCGCACTCGATGGGTCCGACTACGAGGAATGCGGCCAGAGTCAGCCCTTCCGCGTCAACATCGCCGATGCGGCGCGCGGCGCGAACTACCACGGTGTCGGTGCGATCAGCATCGGCGTGTCCAATCAGTTCAATTCGCGGTTCGCCATGTCATTCGTGACCGGTTCGCACAACCTGAAAAGCGGCTTCACGCTCATTCGTGGCAACGTCACAGGAAACACGATCAACCGCGCAGACGACGTCGGCGGCCTGCCAATCGGATACACCTTCACCAACGGCGTCCCGACGTCGATGACGCTGTTCGCGAGCCGCAACAGCGACGCGCATCTTGACCACGACCTTGCGCTCTTCGTTCAGGATCAGTGGGCGTTGCGCCGCCTCACCTTGAGTCTCGGTCTCCGCTTCGACTGGATGAGCCAGTCCCTCGGCGCCGTCGACAATCCGGCTAACGCGCTCTTTCCAGCCTACAACTCGCCGGCGCGCGAGGGGGTGCCGAACTGGAAGGACCTCAGCCCTCGCCTGGGAGCGGCCTACGATCTGTTTGGCACCGGCAGGACCGCGATCAAGGGCGGCATCAACCGATATGTGGCGGGAGGGTCGACCGGGGTGGCCGCCCAGTTCGGCCCGACGGCCAACTTCAACACGACGCGCAACTGGACAGACGCCAACAGCAACTTCTATCCCGACTGTGATCTCCAGAACCCGGCGTCGCAGGACTTGCGTACGCGCGGCGGGGACCTCTGCGGCCCTTACAACAATCCGAGCGTGGCGACGTTCAGCGAAAACACCACGGTCGCCAATCCAGACTTCACCAACGGCTGGTTCAAGCGCGGATACAACTGGCGGGCGAGCGCGGGCATCGAGCAGCAGCTGACGAATCGGCTCGCGGTGAGCGCCACATACGCGCGCACCATCTACGGCAACTTCTCGGTGACGGACAACCTCAACCTGACTCCGGCCGATTACGACCCGTACTGCATCACGCTACCGGTCGATCCCCGGCTGGCGCGCAGCGGGCAGCAACTCTGCGGGCTGTACGATCAGCGCGCCAACGTCGCGACGAGCAATTTCGTGGCGTTCGCCGATGACTACATCGACAAATATCCATTCGGGAGCCTGGAGCAGAGTCACCAGACGGAGCACTTCAACGGGTTCGATCTTTCGATGGCCGCACGACTTCCGCGAGCCGGAACGTTCAACGCCGGATGGAGTGTCGGCAATACGATTCAAAACACGGCCATCTCGGCCAACGGCGGCCTCGTGAACAACGCCAACTCGAACTGCTTCATCGTGGACAATCCCGAGCAGTTGACGAGTGAGGTGTCGCCCTGCAACGTGAGCACGCCTTATCAGCATCGGTTCCGCATGAGCGGGTCGTTCGAGCTTCCCTGGCAGGCCGTCATCCTGTCGGGCGTGTATCAAGACCTGCCTGGTCCGCTGATCGTGGCGAATCGCGTCTACACGAGCGCCGAGATCAACTCTCAGCCGTCGGGCGGTCTCGGGCGTCCGCTGCGCACCGCCACGCGAACGATTGACATTCTCGAGCCGTTCTCGATGTTTGGTGACCGGCTGCGTCAGCTCGATCTCCGTGCGAGCAAGCTGTTCCGGCTTGGCGAGCAGCGTTTCCAGCTCAACGTCGACCTGTACAACGCCATGAATGGCAGTACTGCGACCTTCATTCGCAACACGTACACGGCGCCTGGAGCGGCGACGACGACGCCGTGGCTGCAGCCGACACAGGTGCAGGATGGACGCTTCTGGAAATTCAGTGTTCAGTACGACTTCTGATCGGTCGAGGCTGCTCATCATGCCTTCACTTGCTCTACCGATTGCGACACACCGAGGCGGTGAGACACCGAGAAGGCGAAATAGTCTTCTCTGTGCCTTTGTGTCTCTGTGTGTCGGATACAGGCGTCGGCTCGAGTGCGCGGCGATCGGCATTGGCGCGGCGCTCGTCTTGATGACGACGACGAACGGGCAGCAACAGGCGCAGCCTCTTCCGCCGGAGGCTCCCTTCACCGTTGCCGTTGCCACCTCGACTCTCGAAGCGGCGCCCGTGTACGTCGCGGTTGCGCGCAGCGGATCGTCGAATTTCCGGTTTATCAACGGAGGGGTTCGCAGTCTGCTCAACGGTGGCGCTCACGGAGCGACCAACGCGGAAACGCAGATGCTGCTGGCCATCGACGCCAATCCGAAGATACGCATGCTGTTCACGCTGACCGACGGGTTGTATCGGATCGTGGCGAAGCGTTCCTCGGGTATTCGCACGCTTGCCGATCTCAAAGGCAAGCGTATCGTCGCCCCGCGCAACACATCGGCGCATTACTCGCTCGTGAGGCTGCTGGCGACGGCAGGCCTGCAGGAAAGCGACGTCACTCTCGTGAGTGCCCCCGCAACGGAGATGGCGCTCTCGTTGATACGTGGAGAAGCGGACGCCATCTCCATGTGGGAACCCGAATCGCAGAACGCCGTCGACTCGCTGGGCAACGACGCGGTGATCTTCTCCGGCAAAGGGATCTACCGAGAAGGGTTCAGCTTCTACTCGTCGACCGATGTCCTCAACGACCCTCGGCGGCGGAAGGAATTGGTGGCATTCGTGCGTGCCGTCTTCGCGGCCGCCGATGCCATCAAGGCGCGGCCCGCGGAATTCTTCCCACTGATGTCTCGAGTCACCAAACATCCCGTCGACCAGATTGCCAGGAGCTGGGAGCATCACGCATTCCCGCTCGTCATTCCGAGCGACATGCTGGACGTCGTGACTGAAGAGGAGAAATGGATCGCGAAGGGACAGAACCGCGCGCCGAAGACGCGCGCCCAGCTGCAAACCTATTTCGACCCGAGCATCGCCGAAGAAGCGCGCAGGTGAATCCATGACGCGACGGGGAAGCGACGCAAGCACGTTCGATTGCAGGAGGCGGCAGGTCCTGAGCCTGCTTGGAGGCAGTGCGGCAGTGGCCATCGCCGAGCGCTTCGGCTGGCTCGACGAATTGGCTGCGGTGCTCACGGCTCAGGCACCCACTGGCGGTGCGAAGATCGCCGTCCCCGCAGGCGGCGTCATCCGCACCGTCACCGGCGACATCGATCCGAACAGCTTCAGCGGCGGCACGTTGATGCACGAGCACCTTGGCAACGGGCGGCCTCCGCAAGCACGAGGGGGAGGCGGGCCGCTGCCAGTCGATAACCCGACGCAGGATGCGGCATGGATGGCCGAGGAGCTGACGCTGGCGCGGAAGAACGGAAACCTGGGGTGCATCGTGGCGGCCGGCCTCAACATGCCCGGCGCCGACAACGCGGCGTACCTCACCAAGCTGTCGCAAACCAGCGGCGTGAAGGTCGTGGCCGCCGCAGCGTATTACACGCCCCAGTCGTATCCGCGAGGCACCGACACGCTCAGCGAAGACGCGATCGCCGATCTCGTCGTGAAGGGCGCGAACGAGTTCCGGCTCGGTGCGTATGGTGAGCTCGGCTGCGCGAACGACGAGGCCGATCTCCAACCGATCGAAAAGAAGGTCTTTCGTGCGTTCGCCAAGGCGCAGGCGCGCACCAACCTGCCGATCTTCACGCACACGAACTACTCGACCGGCCCGAACGTCTCGATGGACATGGCGCTGCGTCAGCTCGACGCGCTCGAAGCGGCCGGTGGAAAGCCGTCGAGCATTGCAATCGGCCACGTCTGTTGCCACGACGATCCGATGGTCGACATTGCCAAGCGCGTCGCGCGTCGGGGCGCCTTCGTGGCGTTCGATCGCATGACGCGGCAGCAGCAGTGGGTGTCGGATGCCAGACGTATCGAGATGATGAAGGCCCTGATCGACGCCGGGCTGGTCGACCAGCTCCTGATCTCCTCTGACTACATCGGTCGCATCAATACCGCGACCGGAGAGCTTCCAGGCTATCCGGGCTCATTGCACGCGCGAGACGGCGGGCCCGGCTACGCCAGGCCATTCATTCTCGCGGTCCCACTGATGATGAAGGCGGCAATACCAGTGGATGCGATTCGACGGATCACCGTCGACAACCCGCGGCGCTTCCTGACGTTCGTCCCCAGCCGTGTCTAGGCCATACGGCGGCGCGCGTCGCTTCGTGTTCCTCGATATCGACATGCCTGGCGTCAACGGCTACGAAGCGTGCCGGCGTATTCGCAGTCAGCCGAGTCACAAGAACATCGTCGGCCATCAACCGCACCGCTACCTACCGGGATCGATCACGTCAAATTCCGGATCCATTTCCCAGGACACGCTCTGCTCGCTGCCAGTTGGGCTCGCGAGGTTGGCGGCGAACGTCAATTCGAACTTGCCCTGCTGCTGAACCGAATACGGACCGAATAACCAGCCGCTGTTCGGCGAGTTCGTCGACACGATCACAGCCGTCTTCCGCGAGGAGTTTCCCGGTGCGGTGAACGGTGTCACCTGTGGCTGGTTCCCGTGGCCGCGCGCCCGGCCGCCGATGACGACGCCCGTCATCGCCGAGGCCGAGTTGCCGCTGTCAACAATCGACACGTAGAGGTTGTCGTTCGGATTCGCATGCGGGGTCGAGTTGCCTGCGTTGTTCCACCCTGAGTTGCCTTGCGTGCGAGATTGCCACAGGTTGTTGGTATCGGCAGCGACGAACGCATTGCTTGCATCAGCACTGTTGCAGCTCAGCGAGAGCTTCCAATCGGTAGCCATGTGCCCCTCGTCCTTTCCCCGTTATTTCGTCAGGTCTGTCGTCAAGCGGTGATAGCGTGCGTCTCCACGCAATTCGGCAAACTCCGGATCAACTTGCAGCTCGCGCAGCGGGAATCCGCCTTTGAGCGCCCGGGCAATCGCGTCGAGGGCGCCCTCGCGATCGCCCGCAAGCTCGCGGACCAGTGCGGCGCGGATCAACATCTGCGGCGCGAGCGTCTGCGTTCGCGGAATCCGAGCGAGCTCCGCAAGCGCGTCGCGCGGTTCCCCCATCTTGGCGAGATAGAGGGCACGGCGCGTGCGCAGGTTCGCATCGGCGGGCTTGGCGGCGATCTGCTGATCCATCAGTTGAATCGCGTGTCGATAGGTCTCAGCGGCCTTGCCCCGCCGTCCCGGCGCCCAGCGATACGCGTCGCCGAGGTTCGCCCAGACGAGGTAGTTATTGGCGTTCAGGCTGACGGCCTTCTCGAATGCATCCGCGGCTTCGGCGTAGCGCCCCTGTGAGAAGCGGACGTTCGCAAAGTTCGTGTAGGCGGCGCCGGTTGGATTGATCTCGAGCGCCCGCTGCAACGTTGACGCCGCGTCGTCATGGCGCTCCCCCATGTAGTAGGCCGCGCCGAGATTCAGCAGGACAACGGCATTGTCCGGACTGCGGTCCCGAGCGCTCTCGAAGGCCGTGATCGCTTCGGCATAGCGGCCACGCCGGAAGTAGAACCCGCCGAGGTCCAACGGGCTACGCCAGTCGGTACGATCGACATTCACCGCCCGCTCGAACGCGCTGCGAGCATCGTCGTCGCGATTGGCCGCAGCGTGAGCGCGGGCGATCGCGTCGAGCGCGCGGGCGCTGAGCGGATCGAGTTCCAGTGCGCGCTCGAAGTGCTTCATCGCGTCGCTGTTGTTCCCGGCGTCCTGCATTGCAGTACCGACAGCGAGGTGGGCGGCAGCGAGGTCGGGATTCAATTCAACCGCGCGGGCGGCATTCTCGCCAGCCAACCGTACCCATTGCGCATCCGGCGATGCGGTGTTCTTCGCGAGGTACGCGAACGCGAGCTGCGCGTAGGCCGTCGCGTATGTCGGGTCGTCGGTAATCGCTTTCTGCAGAAGTGCGACCGCGCGATCGATATTGCCGCTGCGATCGTAGCGGCGCAGCAGGTCCGACGCCTGCAGCGTGAGCCCGGCCGGCGAAGAATCGGCGACGGTGGGAACGGATGCGTTCCGCGGGAAGACGCGCTGCCACGGCACCACACCGTAGGCGATGAACCCGAGAGCGATCAGCAGTCCGACGCTGCGCCGCAGCCGTCGCCGCCCCTCTCTCCGGGGTTGCCGGACAGGGCGTGGCGTCGAGACGTGTACGTCGACAGCAGGCAATGGTGGTGGCTGCCGCAGCGCAGCGGGCAGTGGCGGTGAGTCGGGGACGTCGAGAGCGGGCAATGGCGGTGGTCGCTGCCGCAGCGCGGCGGCAACCTCACCCATGTTCTCGAATCGATCTTTCGGCTCCTTCTCCAGCACCTTCTTGACAACGGGCACGAGCCACTCGGGAACGTCCGATCGCAGCGACGTCAGATCCTTCGGCTCGCCGAAGTGCAGCGCGCGCAGCAACCCGGCATTGGTGTCGCCTTCGAACGGCAGCTCGCGCGTCAGCATCAGATACAGCACGACGCCGAACGAGAAGACGTCGGATCGCGTATCCACGGGATCGCCGATCGCATGCTCCGGCGACATGTATCCCAGCGTCCCGATCGCCGTGCCGACGCGCGTCAGCGCCAGCCGCGTTTCTTCCCTCGTCTCCTCTTCCGTCCGATGTGCACCGACCTTGGCGAGTCCGAAGTCGAGCACCTTCACCAGGCCGTCGTGATTGATCATCACGTTGCCCGGCTTCAGATCGCGGTGAACGATGGCGGCCTTGTGCGCCCGCGCGATGGCGTCTGCCATCTGGCGCGCGACGTCGAGCACCTCGCTGATCGGCATCGAGCTGCGCGCGAGCCGCGCTGACAGCGTCTCACCCTCGACGAGCTCCATCGCGATGAAGTCGACGTCGCCGTCCGAGTTGATCTCGTAAATGGTGACGATGTTCGGGTGATTGAGCGCCGAGGCCGCGCGCGCCTCGCGGAAGAACCGCTCGCGGCGGACTTCGCTCGCGGCGCTCTCGGCTGGCAGGATCTTCAGCGCGACGTCGCGATCGAGCGTCGTGTCGCGCGCCTTCCACACCACGCCCATGCCGCCCTCACCAAGCTTGTGGCCGATGACGTACTGACGCAGTCTG
>Ga0075421_100004758_pt1 | contig 16378 bp, 20 predicted proteins | sample SoiMetdeltSBSDD5_FD_75292 | JGI IMG/M metagenome (GOLD analysis project Ga0075421, IMG submission 75292) | Bulk soil microbial communities from a Populus tree surrounding site in Tennessee, USA - Soil MetaG P. deltoides SBSDD5 | ecosystem: Environmental > Terrestrial > Soil > Tree plantation...
TACTCCTCAATCTCGCAGCGCAAATTTGCGCCTACGCGTAACGACGCATTGATTGCCCGCGCTCCTATTCACAAGGGGTTCCTGCGCGTTCTGCTCCACGGTGGGCAGCAGGAAATTGCCGCTCCGCACGAGTCTGGATATGGCAAACAGCCTCGAGCCTCTCCGCAGCGATGACCCTTTGCGCCGGAAGCGGACGAGCACACCGCATCGCTTTTGACGCAATAGGAGACCATCGACTGCGGTTCATTGAACAGCACGTCCCAGACACCGTGGTCAGTCTGATCGCGTGGCTATCGGACCGTCCAAGACGTTATCCGGCAGACGTTCATGCCATATGCTTCGACTGTCCGGCCGTTGGCGAGCACAGCTCTGAAATCGAACATGCACGCGCCGCTGCCGTCGTCGATGTTGATCATCACGCTTCGGCCGGCAGGCAGGACGGAGCTGCCGAGAATATCTTCCTCCCAATTGCGGCGGCTCGTGTTCGATGCATGGAATCTGGTCACGGTGGTATTAGTGCCATTGGTGATGCGAACTCTGCGGTCCTGGGCGGCAGCGATGTCGGGTGTCGACAAAGCGAACGCCAACATCGCAATGGGCAGGCTGGTAGCGACAAAGCGCGAGGTAATAAACATGAGAAGCTCCTACTCAGGATGAGCCAGAAACGTACCAATCGAGCGGCCCGGGGTCCTGGCAAGCTGGCATCGGACCCGTCGGAATCGCAGCAACTGTTGCGTCGGTGCAACCAATGTTGGGGTAGCTGTGCTGCGGCGGGTGCAGGACGAAAACCCGTCCGGCCAATTCAAGAGGTTCGTGCTGGGCACGCGAGACCTCCGGTCGGGGTAGCGGTCAGGAGGGCTGAGGTCGCCGACAGGGAGGCACGCCGTGCTGGAAGGCAAGGGACGGCCTGCAGCCACGCCGGGATCTGCCTGGCGTGCACCGTAGGCGAGATGGATTCCAACCGGTCTCTCAGGTTTCCATACTAACCGGTTTGTCCGAAACCGGTTGTGGTTCAACCAGTTGCCGCACATTCATCGAACCGGTTTGCTGCGTAACCGGTTTGATGGTCCGTAGCGCGCGATGAATTGAGCGCGTGCTGGGGCGACCGCACAGTTGGCCAGACCGAGACCTGTGTATCCACAGACATTTATGCATCCGATGCGCACGTTGGTGGCCGCTTCCTCCCGATGGGCGGTCGTGGCGCCAAGCATGCAACCATAGCCTGGCCGAAAGCATTGGTAGCCTGAATAGCCCGGAGTAGTCATGACGAACGGGCGCGGCCTTGTTCGTGCTCGCCATCAGCACCTGGGCCTTCACGGTTTGCTTTGCGGCCTGGATGATGTTTGTTGCCCGCTCCCTTCCACCGGAGCGGCGCGATTTCGCCATGGGCACCTTCGGTGCTGGCACCGTTGGCGCCGCGCTCAACATGCGTTCGGATCGATCCCGCCACCTCACCACAGGTGCAATGATGGGCCACAAAGTCTCAAAGGAAAGAGTGCGGATCAAGCGGGCCTACGAGGCGCCGTCTGCCGGCGATGGTACACGGGTGTTGATCGATCGCCTTTGGCCGCGCGGCATCAGCAAGGCGGAAGCGGCCGTCGACCATTGGATGAAGGAGATCGCCCCAAGCACCGAGCTGCGGAAATGGTTCGGGCACGATCCCGCACGTTGGGAGGAGTTCCGGCGGCGGTATCGGTCGGAGCTCAAGGACCATGGCGATGATCTTGACCGATTGCGCGAGTTGGCTCGGGAGGGAGTCGTGACGCTCATCTATGGTGCGCGCGACGAGGCACACAACGACGCGGTCGTCGTGCGCGATCTTCTCATGCGTTGAGAGGCGGCACGGCGCCTGCGGGAGGTCAGCGAGCGGCAGTGTGGACTATGATGCGGCCGCGACCGTCAGCTCCTCGGCAGTCGCGGCTGGAAGGTGCGCCTTCCAGAGCGTCAACGCCGCTCTGCCCGAGTCGGAGAGCGCATAGAGGCCGCGCTCCACTCTGACGAACCAGCCGTAGACGTTGCACAGCAGGATTTTCGCTGCGTCAGGCAGGTCGTTCTTGAGGTCGCGCGGCCGCCGCGGAGCTTGCGACAGCGCCGCGGCGCAGGCCAGCGCCTGCTGCCGATAGGCTGTCATGATCGGCTGGCGCGTGCTACCGCCCATGGCGGGATCGCCGTGTCGCCGCCGGTGCTCCTCCACGATGCGGGACCGCCGCCTGGTATCGCGCCGTGGACGCCACGGCACCGGCTCGACCAGCACATCCACTTTGCCTCTGGCCGATACGCAAAGCAGGCCGAGGCCGAGCATGCGGCAGAGCTTGCGCACGCGCGGATCGTGCTCGCGGCCGCGACCGCGTCGCGAGGCGCGCACCGCAAGCCAGACCTCGTCACACGCAGCGGTGCGGTCCACGGCCTGCAGGACGAGATCGAGGGTGAAGCTGAGTTTCAGCTCGCCGATCACGACGGCGGCGGGCTCCCTGCCGTCGAGCGCGACCAGGTCGCAGCCGCACACCTCGCCTTTGACCTCGAAGCCAAGCTTCTCGAGGAAGCGCTTGACCGGCGGATAAAGGGTCGATTCCAAGGTTGATTGCCAGCTCAGATGCAGACAATGAGCGCCTAATGGTGATTCGGTCTGGTGTCTAGGAACAGGGTAGCCGGGTCAAAATGCAAGAGATCGGGATGTTGATCGATAGCTGGATATGGCTGGGGGTCCCTCGCTACACTAGCTACAGCCGCATCCACCCTTTCCTTTCGCCTTGGCGGTCTCGTCGGCCTTGCAGCAAGCCGTCGTATCCGCGCGAGTGGGAAGCTGTTCAACAGCGAGGCTGGCTGGATCACTGCAACGTTGTACGGCGCTTACGTGAGCTCAGTGCCGGTTCTTGATACGCCAACGGACCGACTCGATCCAAGCTTGTTGAGCCTCCGGTCCGCGCGCCAAGGCCACGGCCGGCAGGTACCTTGGCGGGCGCAAGCGCTCGACTTTCGGCGCCAGGAGGCCTGGGCGATGCCGCTCCGCCATACTCAATGAACCCGTCCCGGCACGCCCTGCTCGATGCGCTGGATGAGCCACGCAAGCGCATCCTGTCCGCTGTTGAAGACCACATTCTGCTGCAGGACGTGGTCGAGATAGACATGCAAGCGCCCATGCCGATTGAGAATGGCAATCGGTCTACCGCGGTACTCGTCGGACCAGAACTCGCTGTCGTCGAAAGGATTGAAGACTGGCATAGCCATCGATCGCCGTTGCGCGTCGCTACTATTTCAGCAACCCCGTCGACATTCGTGTCGTTCCGAAGATTGCCGCTGCAATCCGGCCCCGGTTGCGCTTGGCCATCGGATCCTTGAGCGCATTGCGTCCCATGAGGTGGCGATCCAGGTCGATCCAGGCACGGAGCGAGGGTGGACCTCAGCCGTCCGGATCAACCTTGCGCTCGTGCTCCCAGTGCCTCAGCTAGCGCACGTCTCGACGAAGCGCTCGGCGTCCATGCGCGATTTTGAGCAGGAAGCAGACAGCCTTCCGCGAGGAACCTTCGTGATGTTGCGGCAGAAGCTCCGATAGCGGCGAGAGGCGCACTCGCTGGACCGGCGAGCGGCGTCAGCCCTGAAGGCCGCAATCCTCGGCCAGTCGCGAGGCAGCAGCGACCAGGTGGCATCGCGTCCAGTCTACTCGTGAACGAGTCGCGCGATGCCAACCATGTAGTCCCGTCTAGCCATGCAGGCTTTGCCAGATCAGCATTCCCCACAAGGCTAGCGTAACTCCGCCGAAGATCGCGCCGACCACCAGCCAGGCCAGAACGTCGTCCTCGAGGCTCTGGCGCATATGCTCTAGTCTCCTGTGCGTATGGTGGCTCATGTCGGACCCGCCTTGATGTTGGTGTTGTGCCTTGCCAACTCGACTCGAACAGCTGCGGTTCCTCGCATCCGAGCGGAACCGGACGCGGGCTACAACATTACCTTAGAGCACGTTCTGCCGGCGCCCTTTGCATCAAGAACGTGCCCGCCGGAACATCATCCGCCCCCTTTTGGGTGTGCCGCTCGTTGTGCGTCGTGCCTATCCGTCAAGGCAGGCTGTGAACGCCGCAAGGTGGGACAGAGCAAAAAGGAGTGAGTCATGAACTGGGATCGCATCGAAGGTAACTGGAAGCAATTCACCGGCAAGGTGAAGGAGAAGTGGGGCAAGCTCACCGATGACGAAATTGCTCAGATCGACGGGAACCGGGAGCAGCTCGAGGGCAAGATTCAAGCCCGCTATGGCTATGCGAAGGACCAGGTCAGGAAAGAGGTCGACGACTGGCTCGGCCGCATGTGATCGCCTTTCGGGCACTACCCGCTCTGCGTGTAGATTCAGGTTTCAGCGACCGGCCAGGATCGCAATCTTGGCCTGACCTCTTGCGCCCGACTTCCACCAGGCCGCATGATCGGCGGCCTGGGAGGGAGGACGGGGAATGGCAGACACATTCATGGCGCAATCGCTCGCTGAGACGCGCGCCAAATCCGATGAGCGCCGGCTTGAGCTGACTTTCGTGGACGCGAGTGGCCGGAAGCAGACAATTAGCCTGCCGGTCGGTGTGGCCTCTGATCTTGCGCGTGTCCTGCAGTCGCTTGCAACCGGCCTGACCAGGACAGGCACCGAGCTCACCAAGATGCCCAAGGCGACCGCTGTGGGCAGCGCCCCTCATGAGCGGCTGGTCCTGGTCCGGTTCGACGACGATCCGCCTTACGCCCTCAGCATCGATGAAGCGGAGTACCTCTGGAGGGGGCTGCGCGAGGAAGCCGAGCAGGTGTCGCAAATGAAAGCTCCCGCGCAGCAATAGGTTTTCACAGGAACCCAGGTGGGTGTGAACAGCCTTGGCGATCGAAGACCTACCTTCTTGACCATGGGCGCGAAGCAGCGCATTTCCGGCGCCTGCGGTGGTCAACAAATGGTGCGGAGAAACGCAGGCGAATCGGTTACGACGACGCGTGTCGAGCCAACACCAGAGCCTCGACCACCAAATCGGGGTGCTGCGAGCGGAGCGCATCGATAGGCTCCTCACCGAGGAGGTCCGGCAGGAGCACGAAGGACCGGCCGCAGCTGGAGAAGGCGATTGATCTTTTCGGCACCGGCGACCGCTGGTGGCGGCCGAGCGGGATCGGGTGGCCAGGTCGATGCGCGACGGCATCAACATCATCGAGCGCGTCCACGCCCGCGGCGCATTCTTGAAGGTGCTCGACAATCGCCATCTCGACCTTGCGACGCGCCTCGGGCGCGGCTTCTCACCAGGCGCGCACGTCGGCAGGGCGGCGGCCCTGCGCCGCACCGGGAGGGAGAACGACCATGGCTGATAGCAAGGGCCAGTTGTTTGCCAGGCTGATGGATGAGGAGCTCTCCAAGCTGGAAAAAGAGCCGGACGAGCCAGTCACCAGAAGCGAGTTTCTCGATGCTCTGCGCGCTGTCCATGATCGGGCGCCGACAGAGATCCAGGAGGATATTTACACCTTGGCCAAAGCGTTGGTGGAGGCACTAGGCGCCGACGCCATGACAGAGGCCGGCACCTGAGAGTGGCCGCCCGAGCACCGCGCCGCGCACCGTTCCCCGTAGCCGGCACGGTAAGCGAGTGCCGACCTGCGGCCGATTGCTAAGGTTTTTTCCGGCCATACCGAGCCACCGCCGCTCGCCCGGCCGCCCATCTTCCTCAGCAAACAGCGTCACCGTTCGTGTCCCCTGAGGGCCATGCTCGGCTCGAGCACGTCCTTGTAGATGGCGCCATCCTTCATGATGACGAGGAGATTTTTCCCGGGATCCGTGATCAGGTTGAGGTTTGCAGTCGGATCGCCGTCAACGAGCAGGAGGTCGGCGAGCGCGCCCTCCTCGACGACGCCGAGCTTGCCGGGATAGGGATTGCGCTTGCCCGACAAGGTCAGAAGCTGGGCGTTTGTCCCCGTCGCCATAACGATCGTCTCCGCAGGCGTGTACCAGCGAGTGAGCTTGGCCAGCAGCTCGCCTTGGCGCTTCGCCAACCTGGCCGAGAAGAGAATATCGGTGCCGAAGGCGGTCTTGATCTTGTACTTCCTTGCCAGCTCGAATGTCCTGTCCGTGCCGGCGAACACCTCCAGCGCCCTGGCACGCTGCTGCGAGCCAGGGGGAAACGCATCCGCCATCTCGTCGGGGAAGGCCTGCGTGCTCAGCCAGATGCCCTTCTCGGCCATCAGCTCGGCCGTCGGCTCATCCATCAGATGGCCGTGCTCGATGCACTTCACACCGGCAGCAACCGCCCGCCGGATCGAAGCGGACGTGTAGGCATGCGCGGCGACGTAGGTGCCCCAGCTCTCGGCCGCTTCGACGGCAGCCCGCAGCTCGGGCTCGGTGAAGGTGGAAACGTCGAGCGGGCTGTTGGGCGAGGCGACGCCACCGCCTGCGGTCAGCTTGATCTGCGAAGCGCCCTGCAGGAGCTGCTCGCGCACGCGCACACGCACCTCGTCCGGACTGTCCGCAATCATGGCCGCGCCGATCTGCTCTCCCCGAGACTGCGGGCGGCCGACATCGCGCGGCAGCTCGAGCGGCTGACGGAAGTCCCCGTGGCCGCTGGTGACGGTAATCATAGCGCCGGATGGGTAGATGCGGGGTCCCGGCAATACACCCTCGTCGATCGCATGCTTCAGCGCGAAGACCGGTCCGCCCATGTCGCGAATGGTGGTGAATCCACGCAACAATGTCGCCGTGGCCTCCGCCCCAGCCAGCAGGTTGAGATGGCCGATTTCCTCTGTCAGCAGCGCCGGGAACGCTGGCGGGACCAGCATTGCATGCCAATGCATGTCAATCAGCCCGGGCATGAGCGTGCGCCCCTTGCCCTCGATGGTCCTGACATTGGCGACGGACTCTGCCGGCAATGGATCGCGCGAGATCCTCTCGATCGTGCTGCCGCGAACGAGAACATTGTGGACGGCGCTCAAGGCGCCGCCCCTACCATCGAGAACCCGGACATCCTGGAATAGCGTTGCGATTTTCTCGACCGGCACAGGTCCTTGCGCGCGGGCTGTGGAAGTCATCGCCGTCCTGAGGAAGGGCAGCGCGGCGACGAATGCTCGGCGAGACATGGATCGCATGGGGGGCCGACCTTTGGGCTTTGTCGGGCTGCGCGGGGCAACCGTGCTCCTGCACTGGCTGGCCAATGATGCGCGGTCGTCGCCGGCAGCGATATGGGTGGAATCCCCGATCTCAAGGGATCGCGTGCAGAATCCTGGCCAACATGGACGGCGGCCGGTGTCATCGATGGCCGTGCCAGGCGCGGTCAGTAGTTTGCGGGTTCTCGTTCAAGGGTTTCGCCGGATGCCCGGGCTCATCATCGAGATGCTCCATTGCCTTGCGGCGTCGCCCAGCAATGGAGCAAAGTCATGGCTCTTTCCCCGCGACACGGCACAGCCGAGCCTGGATACGTCTCGACCGGGCGTCTACCGCCGAGCGAGCTTGTCGCCCAATGGGTGGCCGAGGCGCACCAGCGTTTCCGGTCGAACGACGAAGGCAGCAATGCAAACATCTATCCGGCCCTGGAGAGAATGCCGCGCGATCTGTTCGGCATATGCGTCGTTGCAGCCAACGGTGACGTCGCCATGGCCGGGGATGCGGACCACATGTTCTCCATCATGAGCGTGTCGAAGCCGTTTGTGTTCGCGCTGGTCTGCCAGGGCCTGGGGCCGAGCCAGGCGCGCGAGAGGCTGGGGGCCAACAGTACGGGCTTGCCCTTCAATTCGCTTGCCGCGATCGAGCGCAGCCCGGACGGCCGCACGAACCCGATGGTGAATGCCGGCGCCATCGCAACCACGAGCCTCGTGCCGGGCGCGGACGCGGCAGCGCGGTGGCGTTTCATTCGCGAGGGCTTGTCCCGCTTCGCGGGGCGCACGCTTCCTTTGAACGAGGAGGTCTATGCGTCGGCCTCGGAGACCAACTTCCGCAACCGGAGCATTGCCAACCTGCTGCAAAGCAGCAACCGCATCTACTGCGACCCGGCGGAGGCGACCGACCTCTATACGTTGCAGTGTTCACTCAACGTCAGCGCCAGGGACTTGGCGGTGATGGGAGCGACGCTGGCGGACGGCGGCGTCAATCCACTGACCAGGGAGCGGGTCGTGGATCCGGAGGTCTGCCACTATGCGCTGGCCGTGATGGCGACCGCCGGATTGTACGAGACGTCCGGCGATTGGCTCTACGATGTTGGGCTACCGGGCAAGAGCGGCATCGGCGGCGGCATCGTCACCGTGTCTCCGGGCAAGGGCGGATTAGGCACCTTCGCGCCGCCCCTCGACAAGGAAGGCAACAGCGTCAAGGGCCAGCTCGTCGCCCAGTTCCTGTCCCAACGTCTGGGAATGGACCTGTTCGTCTCGAAGCCGGAGTAGTGATGACTGCTGGCCCAGCAATCGGCTGTACCGCACGCCAGCGCGCGGTGACAATCCAGGAGCAGCCTCCATGACGGCACAAGGCCTTTCGACCGCGGATGCCGAGCATGAGCAGCGCGCATCCTGGGTGCCGATGATCGCAATCGCTCTCGGTCAGTCGATCATGTCGTTCAACGTCGCATCCCTGCCGGTGGCCATCGGCGGGATGGTGAAGAGCTTCAATGTGCCGCCGACGACGGTTGGCACAGGCATCGTCGCTTATTCGATGCTGGTTGCAGGCTTCGTCATGCTCGGCGCCAAGCTCGCCCAGCGCTTCGGGGCCCTGCAGGTGTTCCGCGCCGCAGTCGTGCTGTTCGGCGTCGCGCAGGTCCTGATGACATTCAGTCCCAATGCGGTGCTGATGATAGCGGCCCAGGCCCTTTGCGGCGCTGCGGCGGCCGTCATCGTCCCGTCCCTGGTTGCCCTCATTGCCGAGAACTACAAGGGCAACCAGCAGGCCACCGCGGTGGGTGCGCTGGGCTCGGCTCGCGCCGCCGCCGGTGTCCTGGCCTTCCTGATCGGCGGTGTGCTCGGCACGTTCATCGGCTGGCGACCGGCCTTCGGAATTCTGATCGCGGTCTCCGCCCTCGTCTTCCTTCTGAGCTTTCGCCTCAAAGCCGATGCCGGGAATCCGAACGTCGAGATCGACTTGGTGGGCGTGTTGTTGGCGGCCGCCTCCATTTTGTCCATCAGCATTGGATTCAACAATCTGAACCAGTGGGGCGTGGGGCTGGCAACAGCGAATGCGCCCTTCAGCCTGCTGGGCCTGTCGCCAGCGCCGGCACTTATCTTGGCGGGCATCGCGCTGGGTCAGGCCTTCCTGAGCTGGACGCACAAGCGTCAGGCGGAGCGGAGGACGCCGCTCCTTGCACTCGACGTGATCGACTCGCCCGCTGAGCGGGCCGCGGTCTACACGCTGTTCTCCGTGGTGGCGCTGGAGGCAGCGCTGAATTTCACCGTGCCCCTCTACATCCAGATCGTGCAAGGCCGCTCGCCGCTCGCCACTGCAATCGCCATGATGCCGTTCAACCTCACGGTTTTCTTCACGGCGATGCTGGTCGTCAAGCTGTACGACAAGCTCACGCCCCGGCAGATCGCCCGCTACGGCTTCGTGCTGTGCACGCTTGCTCTGGCGTGGCTGGCCTTCGTCGTGCGCAACGACTGGACCGAGCTCCCCGTCCTCATCGGCCTTGTCCTGTTCGGCATAGGGCAGGGAGCGCTCGTGACGCTGCTGTTCAACGTGCTCGTCACTGCTTCACCCAAGGAGCTTGCAAGCGACGTGGGATCGTTGCGCGGCACCACCCAGAATCTCGCGGCGGCCGTTGGAACGGCGGTTGCGGGCGCGCTCCTCGTCGGCCTGCTGAGTGCCGCCGTCATGCGCGGCATTGCCGAAAATCCCACGCTCCCACCTGCGGTGCAAGCTCAGGTCGACCTAGACAACATCACGTTCGTGAGCAACGACCGGTTACGGAGCGTCATGGAGGGTACCACCGCCACGCCCGCTCAGGTCGAGGAGGCTGTACGCGTCAACACCGAGGCGCGGCTGCGCGCGCTGAAGATCGGGCTGATCGTCATGGCCGGGCTCGCGCTGTTGAGCATCTTCCCGGCGGGACGATTGCCAAACTACGTCCCCGGCGAGATTCCCGAGCCTACAAGCAGAGGGCCAAACGGGAAGAAATCCGTCTGAGGCTACCGTCCGCTCGACCGGCCTCCGTCAGGCAAAGTCGCCCCACTGTTGGTGGCGCTTCGGGACGGATTGCTCAGATTTGGAGGGCAGCGAGGTATAACAAAAAGGGCTCCTGCATGGCATGAAAGGGCGGGATATGCTTTCGTGCGGTGGGACGGGAGACGCTGCTTTGCGTTCGTGCACACCGCGGAAACGCATGTCGCAACGATGAGAACGGGATGACAAAAGCGATGATCGCGTTGCCGATGGCGGCGATCCTCGGCACGGGCGCACCTGCAAGAGCGGAGGAAGTGCCGCGCCTGCAGCCCGGCGGGTATCAGGTCACCATTCGACTCAAATTGCCGCATATTGAGGTCATGACCGGTGTTCTCGATATGGCCAGCATTTGCGTGACGGCTGGCGATGCCGGTACTCATGGGCTGGTGGCACTCAGCGACCCCAATCCGCTGCGAAAATGTCCTGCGTCCAACGTGCTTCAGAACGGCGACACCTTGACCTTCGACATCGTCTGCGCAGGCAGCGATGCAGCCGTCGGCTCGGCGAGGTATACGATTGGAGCCGAGTACTTTGACGGGACCATCACCGTAAAGATGGGCGGCAAGAATATGACTATGATCGAGCGCCAGTCCGGTCGGCGTGTCGGGAACTGCAGGTAGGAGCTGACTGGTAGGTCGCGCGTGACAGCGGGCAGGGAAAGCCCGCCAGCCTATGAGGGCGGGATTCAAACAGCGGAGCGCGTTTGCGAGTTTCTCAACCCGGAGCGCCCATCGGGCTGCTCGATGACGCCTTGGTCGACGCTGTTGCGTTTCGCGCCAGTTCGGCGATGATGTCGCATGAAGATCATCAGCGGCGGCCAGACCGGTGTCGACCGCGCAGCTCTCGATGTCGCGATCGAGCGCGGCATGCCCTGGGGCGGCTGGTGCCCCAAGGGGGGGTGGGCCGAAGACTTTCCCAACCCGCCAGGCCTGCTGGCGAAGTACCCCCACCTCAGGGAGACACCGCTCCCCCATCCGCTCCAGAGAACCGAATGGAACGTGCGCGACAGCGATGCGACCTTGATCATTACCGATAGTGGGGGCATTGCCGTTTCGGTTGGGACAAGCCGCGGGCAGCAGTGGGCGCATCAGCATGGCAAACCGCTGCTCGTCATCGACGCGACTGAGCCGAAAGCGGCTCAGCACGCCGCGGTGTGGGTCAAGGCGCAACGGCAACGATTCGGCGTGGACATGACGCTTTCCATCGGAGGCCCGCGCGAGAGCGAAGCGCCCGGAATCTACGCGCGAGCGCGCCGACTGATGGTTGCCTTGCTGGATCATCGTCTTTGAACCGCACCGTCTGGCTTCCCTTCGAGCACCTGATGCACGTTCAGTGCTGACGCCTTCGACGTGAGCGCGCCTGTGATCGGCGGCTGGGCTATGAGCTGACCAGCAGAATGGCGCCGGCGGCGGCGAGCGCCACCGTCCAGATCAGATCGACGTTGATCCAGGCGCGCCGCAGAAACTCGAGGCCGAGCCATTCGTAGGTCGCGATCGCGATAGCGGCGGTGACGGTCAACATCGTCAAAGCGTGCAGTGCGATGCCCATGACTGCGGTCCAGAGCGAGTCGGAGCCGATGGGCCCGGGCGCGGTCGGAGTGCAAAGCGGCATGAGCACCGGCCACAGCATCAGGCCAGCTCCATGCGCCGTGGCCATCAGAAAGGACCAAGCGACCAGCCCGGCCAAACCGGCCTTCATGCCAAAGCGCACGCGATGGCGATGCCCGAATCGCCAGTGATAGAGCGCCCAGCCGATCAGGCCGAAACCGGCACCCGCGCGCACGGCATTCGGGTTCACAACTGCACCAGCCGCGATGAATGCAGCCGCCACGGCACCGACCGAAAGCGTATGCCCCAGAGCAATGGGCAGCGCCGCGAGCCACACGATGCGACGTTCGCGTCTGTGCAGCCCGAGGGCGACGGCAAAGAGCCAGCCCATTGCGGGGTTGAGCCCATGAAACGCTCCCAGTCCGGTGAGCGCGAGCCAGGGTGCTGCTTCGGTCATCGCTTTGCCAGCAGTCGCGCAGCGGCTGCCCTACGGATAGCAGTAGGAATCCGAGGAGCAGTCGCCACCTTCAAGCCGGACCTGGTGCGGGCGATGCGGGGCCGGCCATTGCACGAAGAACTTCGGATCGAAGGCGATGCCCCCGCTAGGATTCGCGTCGAGCTTCACCATCCAACCCTCGATGCCGTCGGGATAGAACTGAGGATCGATGGCGCCGTAGAGCGAGTTGGTGAAGTAGATTCGCTTACCGTCGCGGCTGATTTCGACCATCTGCGGACCGCCGCTGAGAGCACCGTTCTTGGCGCCCGGATGGGTGGCCTTGGAGACGATGCCACCGATGCGGACCTTGCCGGTGAGCTTCGGATTGAACGGATCGGAGACGTCGTACTGCCGCAGGTCGCCCGTGCCCCAGCAGGCCACGTAGAGGAGCTTGTCGTCCATCGACAGGTCGATGTCGGTGACGAGCGGCGGCACCGCCTTGAAGCCCTTGAGCAGCGGCGGCAGGTCGTCCTCGCTCGCGGGTTCGGCCGGTATCTCGATCACCTTCTTCACCGCCCACTTGTCGCCGTCCTTGTACCAGGTCCAGATCGAGGACGAGAGGTTCTCGAGACTCACCACGCAGTTGACGAAGCCGTAGGCCTTGGTGGGATCGTGCGCAGGTCTGAGCTCGAACACGAGCTGGTACGTGTCGCCGAAGTCGATGGTCTGCAGGTGCTTTCTCTTGTGCAGGTCCCAGAAGTGCAGCCGCCGGCCGTACTTGGCGCCGAGCAGGACCTCGGGGATCAGCCCGTTCTCGAACGTGTCGGGGGTGCCCCATTCACTGGTGACGAGGGTGTCGTACCCCAGGTGCCACCAGGCATCGTAGGCGAAGTGCTGGGGCCCACGCTCCATCTCCCACTGTCCCCGCACGTCGAATGTCTCTGCATCCATCAGGAACACGCCGCCCGGTCCCTTGCCTTCGCGATTGCCCAGCGCGGCGACGTAGATGCCTTCCGGTCCGCAGTGCACGGTGTGCGGCCGCGTGTAGCCGGCCTTGTCGGCGACCTCCTCCGGCTCGATCACCTTGACGATCCTGGGCGCCTCCGGATCGGGCTTGGTGTCGAGGATGTGAATGCGCGACGACCTCAGACCGGGCACCACCAGATAGCGCCGCTCCATGTGCGCATGTGGCGCATTGGGGCACAGGCACGACGAGCACGCGTTCCAGCCGAAATGGTGCAGCTCGTCACCGGCATTCGGCATGGTCGTCTGGCCGATGATGGTCGAGTAGGCCTTGGACTTGGGATCGACGTCAACGACCCCGATCGCATCCGGCGTCTTGCGATCGGGATCGAAGGCCGCCACGTAGGCCAGCGTCTCCGGCGTCGCTTTCATCGCCATACGGGGCGAGGGATAGAAACTCGGATCAGGCGTCCAGGTTGCCATGGTGCGTTCTCCTCTTTGGCTCAGTAGTCATGGCTGTGATTTTCAGACGACCACGAGCTCCCCGGCTGCTCGATCGGAAAAGCCCATATGCTGGCCACACCGTCGATCGGTGCGTTGCGTGTCGATATCAGGTCACGCCGCGGCTCACCGGATAGCCGTGTGTCAGCGGATCGATATGGCCGGCTCCATCGATACCGCGACCTATATCTCCGGCAACACGGATGACAGCGTCTCGGCAATCTTGCGTGTCGGGAGCGCCGAGGCCCCGCGTCGTCGGACGATCCGGGCCATTTCAAGGCTAAATCAGCCTCGTGTCAAAGCCTGGGGGGCGGCTCCGGCATCGAGCCGGATCTGCTCACTGGAAGTAGTAGGGGAACGTGAACTGGAGCTGGGTGGGGGAGGCGCCGGCGGGCGGTGTTGGAAACGGCGCGGCACCGCGCACGGCGGCAAGGGCAATGCCGTCATTGACGGCATCGCCGGATGAGCGCGCAATCCGGGCATAGGCAAGGCCGCCCGTGGACGTGAGCCCAAAGGCGACGACGGCGGTGCCGCCAGGCCTGCTGTTGCTTCCCGAGGGCCTGTTGCTTGCCACACGCGCCCGCACCTGGTCGGCGTAGGTCAGAAGCGAACCGGTGCTGGCCGAGGCGCGCTCGCTGACCGTTCCCTTGCCAGCCTTGGCCTTCAACGTGATCCCGCCTTCGGGCCGGGCAGCCTTCCTCTCGATCCGCTTGGCTTCCTTGGGCTTGGCCCGTGCGGCCTCGCCCTGGACTGCTGCCTTGGGAGGCTCGGGCACGGTCGCGGCGAAGGGCTCGGGCGCCGGTGCGGCCAGAATTGTCGGTACGAACGGCACGTCAGGCGGCTCGCCCCGGTCGGCCGCGCGCGTCTCGGTGCCGTTGGCGTCGGGCGCGGGAGCCGGCTCCGTCTTTTCGGTGGGCTCGCGCTTCCCCGAGGGCTGCGGCCTCTCGGCGGGCACCGCGGGCGTGGGGCTGCCGGCAACGGGAGCGGTCGCCTCCGGCGAAGGCGCAGGATCAGCCGGCGCGTCGGGCTTCAGCGCATCGAGCGTGTCTGTCGGGGCCAGCTCGACGCTGACCGCATCGCTCGACTCGGGGCTGGCACCCGGATCGATTGGTGTGGCCCACTCGAGTGCCGCCAGCACGACGCCCGCATGCGCCAGCAGCGATACGACAGCCGCCACGCCGAAGGCGAGCAGACGCTCCCGGCGCCCAAGCGGCTGACCCGACCGGATCTGGTCCGCTGTACGCGTCGCTGGCTGCTGCTGCCGCACGCCGCTGCCCTGCTCGTGCGGCTCACCCCGACGCGGCAAGCTGCCGACGCAGCGCGTCGAAGCATTGAACCTGCTCGGCTATGAGATTGCGCGCGCTGTCGCGACGCACGAAGATCTTGAACATGGCTTCGCCGGCGTCATTGAAAAACTGAAGCGAGCACGACGCCCGGCCCATGAAGGGACGGGTGACGAAGGCGATGTGGGCACAGTTGTCGGCCTTGATGTGCCCGCCGATAGGGCTGTCGCCGTGCAGGTTGAAGTAGCCGCGGGCGTAGCTGCCCGGCGGCACCTTGCCGGCGCACTCGAGCACGATGTCGGGCGTGTGCACGATGAACAGCACCTCGCCCCAGTCGGTCAGGGCTCGCAAGATGTCCTCGAACCGGGAGCCGGGCACGATGGTGCGGTGCTCGTCAGGCAGCGCCCGGACCACCTCGAAGGTGCTGACCCCGTAGTCGCGGGCGATCTGCTCCAGGATGCCGTCGGCGTTCTGCCTGAGGCGCTCGGCCAGGGGCGGACGCGCTGCGGCGCCGGCGTCTGACATGGCTGGCGTGGCTGACATTGGACGCTCCCCCCTTATTCCGCGGCGACACGGCGCATGGCGCCGTCGGCCGTCACCTCCTGGATCACGTGGAAGCCCTCGAACTCGGGATGGCCGAGCGTCGTGGGCGTGCTGCTGCCGCTGCCCGCACGGGCATGCGCCTTGCGGAAGGCTTCCGACTTGGTCCAGTTCTCGAAATCGGCATAGGACGCCCACATCGTGTGCGAGGAGTAGAGCACATGGTCCTCGCGCTCGGGCCCCTTCAGCAGGTGGAAGGCCATGAAGCCGGGCAGCTCGTGCAGATAGCTCTCGCGGCTGAACCAGACGTTCTCGAAATCCGCTGTCCGGTCCTTGAGGACCTTGAACCGGTTCATGGCGATGAACATTGTCTTGCTTCCTTTTCCCGCGTCCCTGCCCTCACAGCCGCGCACGGCGGGCCGCAGGGTCGCCCGCCGTGGGGTCTCCAAGCGTTCTCTGCCGCGCAGCGGACGCCGCCTGGCACCCGCCCGCCTATCGGGCCGCCGTCTCCACTGGTGTTGCGCCGAACCGAACCGTCATACCGATGCGCGCCGACAGGCCCGGACTGTTCTCGCGATCCAGAAACTCGCGGTAGTTCCTGTCGAAGACGTTGTCGATGTTCAGGTTGAGCGTGGCGTTCTCGCTGAGCTCGTACTGTCCGAACAGGTCGAGCAGGCCGTACCCGTCGGAAGGCAGGAAGGTCGCCGCCGTGCTCGACGGAACTCGATCCTGCGGGGCCACGAAGCGGCCGCGGACACCGGCCACCAGCTTGTTGTCGAAGGCGCGGAAGCCCGCCGTGAGCGTGAGCTGCGGTGGCGCGACCGAGTAGAGCCCCTCGCCGTTCTCCTCGTTGGTGCCGCGAATATAGTGCGCGGCCAGGCCGAGGAACCAAGCCCGCGCATCGTACATGGCCTCAAGCTCGACGCCTTCCAGGGTCACCTGGGCGATGTTCTGGTACTGGAGGTGGAAGAACAGCGGA
>Ga0075421_100004759_pt1 | contig 16374 bp, 14 predicted proteins | sample SoiMetdeltSBSDD5_FD_75292 | JGI IMG/M metagenome (GOLD analysis project Ga0075421, IMG submission 75292) | Bulk soil microbial communities from a Populus tree surrounding site in Tennessee, USA - Soil MetaG P. deltoides SBSDD5 | ecosystem: Environmental > Terrestrial > Soil > Tree plantation...
TATCCCGGCGTCAACGGGAAGCAGGAGTACTCGGAGGGCGTGCTGGTCGGCTACCGGTGGTACGACGCGAAAGGCATCGCGCCACTCTTCCCGTTCGGGCACGGCCTCTCGTATACGACGTTCGCGTACTCGGAGCTCGCGGTGCGGCCGCAAGGCGACGGCTTCGATGTCAGCTTCCGCGTGCGCAACAGTGGCCCTGTTGCCGGCGCGGAGGTGGCACAGGTTTACGTCGGGGCACCCGAGCATCCGCCGGTCGAGATGGCGCCGAAGCAGCTCGTCGCGTTTCAGCCCATCGATCTGGCGCCAGGCGCGGACGTGCTCGTGACGCTACACGTCGCGCGGCGCGATCTGGCGTACTGGTCCCCGGAGACGAAGGACTGGGTCGTCGCACCGAGCGCGCGTGCAGTCTACGTGGGCTCCTCGTCGCGAGACATCCGCCTTCGCGGGCAACTCGATCAGCGCAGCGCCTGAATGCGATCTCACAACAACGTGCCCCGGAGGAGGAGGAGCGCGACCGTGAAGTAGATGATGAGACCGGTGACGTCGACCAGCGTCGCCACGAACGGCGCCGAGGCGCTCGCCGGGTCGAACCCGAGCCGCCGCAGGAGGAACGGGAGCATGGAGCCCGCCAGGGAGCCGAACGTCACCACGCCGATGAGCGCCAACCCGACCGTGAGCGCGACGAGTAGATAGTGCGGTCCGTAGTTGTACCAGCCCAGCCCCTGCCAGAGGAGAATCCGTACCACGCCGACAGCCCCAAGGATCGCACCAAGCGTTAGGCCCGACGGCAACTCGCGCACGGCCACCCGCCACCAGTCGGGGAGGGTCAGCTCGCGCAGCGCCATGGCGCGGATGATGAGCGAGGTCGCCTGCGACCCCGAGTTGCCGCCTGAACTGATGATGAGTGGAACGAAGAGCGCCAGCACGACGGCCTTCGCCTGTACAGGTTAGGATGCGAAGGAGTGTCGGGGTGGCCGAGTCATTTCCTCCAACACCACGAGTCCAGTGTCTGACTCGTGGTGTTGCCCGGCAAGATGATAGATCGGGTGCGAAAGCGGGACGGCTCGAACTTCGCGAACGTCGTCAGCGTGCTCGTCGCGAGTGCGTTCCTCCCGTTCCTTCCAATGCTCCCGGTCCAGCTCCCGACGGCCAACCTGCTCTCTCGCAGACGACGAGCCCGTGGGACGAGATGGACCCGGAGTATCTTTCGACCGAGGAGGTGTCATGCTGATTTCCTGTACGGCGTTAGGCGGCAAGCTCGGCGTATGGCTCTGACAGACGACAGCCAAGAGATGAGACGCGATCACTCGCATCATGGGGAGCACGAATCGGCTCACGCAGGGTCGCATCACGCGTCCCACGAAGGCCACGCACATGGGCATCATCACCATCATGCGGCCCGGTTCGATACCGCGTTTGCAGTCGGCATCGCGCTCAACACGGCATTCGTGATCGCCGAGGTAGCGGTCGGGGCTCGAGCCCATTCGCTCGCCCTGGTTGCTGATGCGGGCCACAACCTCGGCGATGTGCTCGGGCTGGCGCTCGCCTGGGGAGCGACCGCGCTCGCACGCCGGCCGGCGACAGCGCAGCGAACGTACGGGCTCCGTCGCGCGTCGATCCTCGCGGCCCTGGCCAACGCGGCGTTTCTCCTCGCGGCCGTTGGAGCGATCATATGGGAGGCGGTGCGCCGGTTCCGCGAACCGGCTCCGATCGCCACGGGTCTTGTCATGGTTGTCGCCGCGATCGGCATCGTCATCAACGTCGGCACCGCGTTAGGCTTCGCCGCCGGCCGGCGCGAAGACCTCAACGTGCGCGGCGCGTTCCTGCATATGCTCGGCGACGCGGCTGCGTCGGGCGGCGTGATCGTTGCGGCGGCGGCAATCGCGTTCACGGGCTGGTTGTGGCTCGACCCGGCGGTCAGTCTCGCGCTCGCGCTGCTCATCGCGGTCGGTACATGGGGGTTGCTCAGAGATTCCGTGAACCTCGTGCTCGACGCCGTCCCAACAGGTATCGACGCTGCGGCCGTCGAGGCATATCTCGCCGCACTCCCCGGCGTCACGGGCGTACACGACCTCCATATCTGGAGAATGAGCACAACTCACGTCGCGCTCACCGCGCACCTCGTTCGGCCGGCCGAATTAAACGATGACGCGCTGATCGTCGACGCGTGCAGAACGCTGCACGCCAAATTCGGGATCGAGCACGCCACGCTACAGGTCGAGCGCGGTCACGGATCCGAACCATGCGAGCTTGCTCGCATCGGCGTGATTTGACAGGAGCGATGACCGCTGAGAGCAGTGCGGACCGTCGCGGCGGATCGCGTCGACCGCGGCGAACCGGGAAGGGCGTAGGGCTGGCGCTGATGGCTGCGGTGCTGTTCGGCGCCAGCGCGCCGTTCGCGAAGCTGTTGCTCCAGGGGGCCACGCCCCAAATGCTCGCCGGGCTGCTCTATCTTGGCTCGGGTGGCGGGCTCGCCGTCATGTGGCTTCGCCGACGCGCACTGAAATCCGCCGAGGCACCGCTCACTCGCCGCGACGTACCCTGGCTTGCTGGCGCGGTGGCGTTCGGCGGCGGGCTCGGTCCCGTGCTGCTCATGGCCGGTCTCGTGCGTACTCCAGCCTCGAGCGCGTCACTTCTGCTGAACCTCGAAGGAGTGCTCACCGCGCTTCTCGCGTGGTTTCTCTTCCGTGAGAACTTCGATCGACGCATCGCCCTCGGAATGGTGGCGATCGTCACCGGGGGCGTGGCGATCTCGTGGGAAGGGGCGGTTCGATGGGGCGGGATGGTCGGACCGCTCGCGGTCGCGGGCGCTTGCCTGTGTTGGGCGATCGACAACAATCTCACGCAGAAGGTATCGGCCGGTGACCCGGTGCAGGTCGCGATGCTCAAGGGACTCGTGGCCGGCAGCGTCAACACGACGATCGCGCTTGCGTTAGGTGCCCGGTGGCCAACCGTGCCGCGCGTCGGGGCGGCGCTCCTCCTCGGCTTCCTGAGCTACGGGGTCAGCCTGGTGCTGTTCGTGGTCGCGCTTCGCCACCTCGGCACGGCGCGTACGGCCGCGTACTTCTCCCTCGCGCCGTTCGTCGGCGCGGCTGTCTCGTTAGGCGTGTTCAGGGAACGGCCGACGGCGTTCCGTGCCATCGGGGCGGCGCTCATGGCGGTCGGTGTGTGGCTTCACCTCACCGAGCGGCACGAACACGAGCACGCGCATGAGGCCATCGACCATGCTCACCCACACGTGCACGACATCCATCACCAGCACGAGCACCATGTGCCGGACCCGCCGGTAACCGACCCCAAGCCGCACACCCATCCGCATCGCCACACGCCGGTGGTACACACGCATCCGCACTACCCGGACATCCACCATCGGCACCGGCACGACTAGCCGCTTCCTTTCATCATCGTCTTAGGCGCCTTCCGGGACGGTCACCCGAGCTGGCACACGGCCTCCCAGCGGCTGAGACTCGCCAACCGTATCGAGATCCTCGTCGTGCTCCATCCACTCCCGAAGGCGGTACGAGTGACCCAGCAGGAACGGAACGGCGGTGACCACGACGTTAGGCTTGAACATGAACGCCGTCCGAATGTAGAGCGCCGTCTTGTTATGCAGCAGGTGCTCCCACCAACTCTTGGGTACGACCTCCGGAACGACGACCGTCACGAGCTCACCCGGACTGAGCATCCGCAGGTTCTCGACATGGTCGACCAGTGGCCGCAACACCGATCGATACGGTGAGGCCAGCACGACCAGCGGCACGCCGATATCCCAGGCGTCCCAGTCCTTCTCCAGTTGCTGAGTCTTCTGAATCTCGTTCTCGACGTACACCGCCTCGACCTCGTCGGAGATCGTCGTCGCGTAGACGAGCGCTCCCGCAACAGCCTTGTTGATGCCGCTCACGGGTACGATGACGGTGTGATGGAGCGGCGTGATCGGGCTCTGGCCGGTGAACTTGATCTCCTCCGCAAACCGAACGTAATGCCGATGAATCGTGAGCAGCAGCCAGATGATCGAGGGGATGATGAGAACGACGATCCAGGCGCCGTGCGTGAACTTGGTCGTCACCTGCACGATCGCCACGATTCCCGTTGCTGCCGCGCCAAGCCCGTTCAAGACCGCTCGGCGTCTCCATCCCGCGCTCCGCTCTTTCACCCAGTGCACGACCATTCCCGCCTGCGAGAGCGTGAAGCAGACGAACACGCCAATCGCATACAGTGGGATCAGCGCCGCGGTATTGCCGCGGAACAGCCACGTCAAGAGAATCGCGACGACCGCGAGCACCACGATCCCGTTCGAGAACGCAAGCCGATCGCCGCGGGCCGCGAATTGTCGCGGCATGTAGCGATCGTTCGCGAGAATGCTCGACAGTCGCGGGAAGTCGGCGAACGCCGTATTCGCCGCGAGTACGAGGATCGCGAAGGTTGCATACTGGAGCGCGAAGTAGAGCGCGCCCGAGCCGAAGATCTGCCGGTTCAGCTGCGAGAGGACCGTCTCCGTCGTCGTCGGCATGACGTTGAATCCTCTGGCGAGCCAGCTCGTGCCCAGAAAGAACGCTGCGAGAATCGCGGCCATCCATCCGAGCGTAGTCGCCGCGTTCTTCGAGCTCGGGCGTCGAAACGCACCGACTCCGTTGGAGATCGCCTCCGTGCCCGTCATGGCCACGCATCCTTCGGCGAACGCGCGCAAGATCAGGAAGGTGAACGCGAATCCAACGGGCCAGGTGGTGCCGTGCTGCTGTGCCGAGAGCGGATCGATCCGAGGTGGAGCGCTGCTCACCGGCACGACGTGGGTGCCCATGAGCTTCGCGATGCCGACGACGATCAGCAGGAGCATCAGCGCGATGAACACGTAGGTCGGCACGCTGAATACCACGCCGGACTCCCGCACCCCGCGGAGGTTGACGAGCATGAGCACGACGATCGACACCGTACAGAGCAGCACCGTATGCGGCGCGAGCGACGCGTACGCAGACGTGATCGCCGCGATACCGCTGGAGATCGAGACCGCAACGGTCAGGATGTAGTCGGTCAGCAATGCCGCCGCGGCGACAAGGCCCGGCATCGCGCCGAGGTTGTCCTTGGCAACCGTATACGAACCACCTCCGCTCGGATAGGCGAAGACCGTCTGTCGATACGAGAGCGCGACGAGGACCAGGAGTCCGACGATCACGGCCGAGATCGGAAGGACGTAACCCAGCGCCGCGGTGCTCAGGACGGCGAGGACGAGGAGGATCTGTTCGGTTGCGTATGCCACCGACGAGATCGCGTCGGACGACAGCACCGCAAGCGCGGTCTTCTTGTTCAGCCGTTCGTGATCCAGCCGTTCGCTGGGAAGTGGACGGCCAAAGAGGAGTTGCTTGACCCGTGTATAGGGAGTCGGCATGGGGCCGGGCAGAGGTGACGGAACGACGGTCAAACCTCTCTAGATAATGCCCAGGGCATAAACGTCCCACAAAGATTGTGGTCGCGCGGCATTAAAAGGTTGTGAGCATGTCCTCGCTCCGCTCGGACCGACACACGCTGCCGTGCTGCTCATCGCGTTAGGCACGTGGGGCCTGCTGAGAAATCGGTCAACCTCGCTCTCGACGCCGTGCCAGCGGGGATTGACCCGGTGGCCGGGGAGAAGTTCCTCGCGTCCCTTCCCGGCGTCGTCGGCGTTCACGATCTTCACGTCTGGGGACTCAGCACGACGCACGTCGCACTGACCGCGCACCCGGTGAAGCCCGATCCGGGACAGGAGGACGATCTGCTGACCCACGCCGGCCGCGAGCTCGCTGACTGCGCCGCGCTCAGCGTCGGCGATGTGCTGCAGCATCTCGGCACCGCCGGTGCGGGACTGTCCCGGGCCGAGGCAGCGAATCGGCTCGCGACGTACGGGCCGAACGAGGTGGCCGCGCAGAAACCCGTGCACTGGTCCCGCCGGCTGCTCCCGCATGCTGTGGAACCCCCTCGTGCTGCTGCTCGCCGCGCTGGCCACCATATCCGTCGCGACCGGCGACCTCCGAGCCGCGACCGTCATGGGGTTGATGATCGTGCTCGGCGTGACGCTCCGCTTCGTGCAGGAGACGCGCGCCGACGCGACGGCCGAGAAGCTGCGCGCCATGATTCACGTCACGGCGACCGTGACGCGCGACGGGCAGCCGTGCGAAGTGCCGCTTCGTGAGGTCGTGCCGGGCGACGTGATCACGCTCGCGGCGGGCGACATGGTTCCGGCGGATGTGCGGCTCGTCGCCGCGAAGGACCTGTTCGTGAATCAGGCGAGCCTCACGGGCGAGTCGTTGCCGGTCGAGAAGCATGACCTCGCTGAGACCCCGGGCGCACGCTCGGATGCGTCCGACCTCGATCGACCGAACGTGTGTTTTCTCGGCACCAGCGTGCAAAGCGGCAGCGCGACCGCCGTTGCGGTCACCACCGGGCCGAAGACGTTCTTCGGCGGCATGGCGCACAGCCTAACGACTGAGACGACGAAGACGGCGTTCGATCGAGGGCTCGACCGTTTCACGTGGCTCATGATCGTGTTCATCGCCGTCATGGCGCCACTGGTGTTCCTGATCAACGGCTTCACGAAGCATTCCTGGACACAAGCGTTCTTCTTCGCGCTGGCGGTCGCGGTCGGGCTCACGCCGGAAATGCTCCCGATGATCGTCGCCGTCTGTCTGTCGAAAGGGGCGCTCGCCATGTCGCGCAAGCGCGTCGTCGTCAAACGGCTCAACGCGATTCAGGATTTCGGCGCGATGGATGTTCTGTGCACCGACAAGACCGGCACGTTGACGATGGACGCCGTCATCCTGGAGCGACACTGCGACGCACTCGGCGAAGAGTCCGAACGTGTGCTGCTCGCGGCCATGCTCGTCAGCCACTTTCAGTCCGGGCTCCGGAGCGTATTGGATCACGCGATCCTGGCCCATCGGCAGTCACGTCCCCACCTGCCGCTCGACGGCTACAGAAAGATCGACGAGATCCCGTTCGATTTCGTGCGACGCATCATGTCGGTGGTCGTCGAAACACCGGATGGCGGCCACCAATTGCTCGCGAAGGGCGCCCCGGAGGAGATCCTCAAGCGCTGCCAGTCCTTCGAGGATGACGGCGCGGTACTTCCGACCGAACCAGCGTTTCTCGACGCGCTCGGTGAGGAGTACGATGCGCTGAGCGCCGACGGCTTCCGCGTGCTCGCCGTCGCGACGAAAGATCTCGGCAAGGGCCCGCCTCACGCGACGTACTCGAAGAACGACGAGACCGATCTCGTGCTGGTCGGCTACGTCGCGTTCCTCGATCCGCCGAAGGAGACCGCCGAACCGGCGCTCACCGCGCTCCGCGCGAGCGGAGTGTCCGTGAAGGTCCTCACCGGCGACAACGAGCTGGTGACCCGCAAGATCTGCTCGCACGTCGCGCTGTCGACGGACAACCTGTTGCTTGGCGGGGACGTCGAGCGACTTTCGGATAGCGAGCTGGCCGAGGCGGTCGAACGCACGAGCGTGTTCGCCCGAATGGCGCCGGCGCACAAGCAGCGAGTCATTCAGGCGCTGCAGGCCGGCGGCCACGTCGTGGGATTCCTGGGCGACGGGATCAACGACGCTCCCGCGCTGCGAGCCGCCGATGTCGGCGTCTCGGTGGACAGCGCCGTCGACATCGCGAAGGAGTCGGCGGCTATCATCCTGCTGGAGAAGAACCTGCTGGTGTTGAACGAGGGGGTGCTGGAGGGGCGCAAGATCTTCTCGAACGTGATCAAGTACGTGCGCATGGGGGCGAGCTCGAACTTCGGCAACATGTTCAGCGTGCTCGGCGCGAGCGCCTGGCTGCCGTTCGTGCCCATGGCACCCATCCAGCTCCTCACGAACAACCTGCTCTACGACTTCTCGCAGATCCCAATCCCGACCGACAACGTCGACGCCGAGCAGATCGCGCGTCCGAGGCCGTGGACGATCGGCGACATCGGGAGGTTCATTCTCTGTATCGGGCCATTGAGCTCGATCTTCGACTACACGACGTATGCGATGATGTTCTTCCTGTTCGGCGCGAAGACGCCGGCGCAGGCGGCGCTGTTTCAAACGGGATGGTTCGTGGAGTCGCTCATGACGCAGACCCTCATCATCCACGTCATCCGCACGAACAAGATTCCGTTCCTGCAGAGCCGGCCCAGCTGGCCGCTCATCGCGACGACGGTGACGATCATGGCGATCGGGGTCCTGCTGCCGATCTCGCCGCTCGCGCCGGCACTCGGCTTCGTGGCACTGCCGGCGCTGTACTGGCCGCTCCTGGGGCTCACGCTGCTCGCGTATCTGCTCCTGACGCAGATGGTGAAGGTTCTGCTCGTTAGGCGGCGCTGGATCTGAGCGGAGGTCGAGATGATCCCGCTCGTGTGATCCGCTGCCATGCCTCTCCGCCGCTGGCCTGACCGCTCACCGCTCGATCGGCACGTCCACCTCGTGAACCTTTTCCGGCGGGATGCCATGGATCGCGGCCGACCGAGCGTCCAGGCGCACCAGGAATCGGAACAGCGCTTCGCGCCAGCGCGCCATGCGCGGCCGGCCGGCGAATGCGTTGCCAGGTACCGGCGCCCGCTCGGCCCCCGGGTCGACTTCGGAGCCGGGCTGGGGGGCTCCGTCGATATGCCGTGCGTTGCGTATCATGGCCTCATTGCGGAGATCGGCTATCCGCACCTTACCGCCAAGCCGATAAAAGCCGCACAAAGACCGACATGCCGAGGGTGAGAAAGGATCCTGGCACCGTCCCCTGTTGCCGATTGCGGCAACAGCCCTACCCTCGCCTTCTATCGAAGACCTGTTGAAGCACACTACTAGCCGTCAACTGAACGGTGCCGTATCAAGTCAACGAGCCCACACGTGTCCGTCACTTCAGACGTCACCTCCGGCGCGACCTCCAGCGTCGCTCACGGCGACCTGGCCCTACGCGACGCCGAGCCCGGGCACGCTCCGGCGCCGCCACTCTGGTCGCGCGAGTTCGCGCTCCTCTCACTCGCCGCGCTCGGTGTGGTCTTCGGCGACATTGGCACGAGTCCGCTGTACGCGCTCCGCGAGTGCTTCCACGGTGAGCATGGCGTGCCCGTAACAGCCGAGAACGTCGTCGGCATCTGCTCGCTCGTGTTGTGGTCGCTCGTCCTCGTCATCGCCGTCAAGTACATCACGTTCGTCATGCGAGCGGACAACAGCGGCGAAGGCGGCATCCTCGCCCTCATGGCCCTCGTCCGCAGCAAGACGTCCGAGGGGCGCGACACCAGGCGCATCCTCGTCTCGCTCGGGCTGTTCGGATCCGCGCTCCTCTATGGTGACGGCGTGATCACGCCGGCCATCTCGGTCATCTCGGCGGTGGAGGGGATCAACGTCGCGACCACCGCGCTCGAGCACTATGTATTGCCGATCACGGTCGTGATCCTCGTCGGCCTGTTCGCGATGCAGCCGTTGGGAACGGCCAACGTCGGACGCATGTTCGGGCCCGTGCTCCTGGTGTGGTTCGCCACGCTGGCTGTGCTGGGCGTGCACGGGATCCTGCGCGAGCCGGCGATCCTGAATGCCATGAACCCCGTGAGCGCCGCACGGTTCTTCGCGCGCAACGGTGTGCACGGGCTGCTCGTGATGGGTGCGGTGGTGCTCTGCGTAACCGGGGGCGAGGCCCTGTACGCCGACATGGGACATTTCGGGCGGGCGCCCATCCGCGCCATGTGGTTCGCCGTGGCGATGCCCGCGTTGGTGCTCAACTACTTCGGCCAGGGCGCGCTACTGCTCGCCGCGCCCGGCGCCGTGGAGAACCCGTTCTTTCAACTCGCCCCCGGCTGGGCGATCATCCCGCTCGTCGTGCTCGCGACCCTGGCCACGGTGATTGCCTCGCAGGCACTCATCTCGGCGGCGTTCTCACTCACTCGTCAGGCGGTGCAGCTCGGATACTGTCCGCCGGTGCGCATCACGCACACCTCGGCGACGGAGATTGGCCAGATCTACATCTCGAGCGTGAACTGGACGCTCATGCTCGCGACCGTGGGACTCGTGCTCGGCTTCCGCACCTCGACGAATCTGGCGTCGGCCTACGGCATCGCCGTGACGATGACGATGGCGATCACGTCGGTGCTGTTCTTCCTCGTCGCGCGCGAGCTATGGGGGTGGTCGCTCGCCCACGCCGGCGCCGTGGTCGGCTTGTTCCTCGTCGCCGACCTTGCCTTCCTCGGGCCGAACCTGCTCAAGGTCCATACCGGCGGCTGGTTCCCGCTCGTCGCGGCCGGTGCCGTCTTCACACTGATGACGACCTGGCGGACGGGCCGCAGCCTAACGCGCGCCCGCCTCGCCGAGCGGGCGATCCCGCTCGCGGACCTGCTCAGGGACCTCGCGGCGGGACGCATTCCGCGGATACCCGGAACAGCGGTCTTTCTCACCGGCGATCCCGACGCCGTGCCGACGGCGCTCGCGCAGCACCTCCGGCACAGCCCGGTGCTGCACGAGCAGGTGTATCTGCTCAGCATGCGTACGCGGGATGTGGCCCATGTGCCCGCGGAGGGCCGTGTCGCGACGCGTGACCTGGGCGCGGGCGTCCACGTCGTGATGATCCAACTGGGGTTCATGCAGGGGCTCTCGACTGCCGACATCTTCAAGGCGCTCGCAGCGGCGGGACACGCGATCGACCCGGAGCGGACGAGCTTCTACCTGCGGCGCGAGATCGTGCTGTCGACCAAGCGTCCCGGCATGGCGCGGTGGCGGGAGCGGCTCTACGCGCGCATGCTGCGAAACGCCCGACCTACCGCCGCGTTCTTCCAGCTCCCCGCCGACCGCGTCGTCGAGCTGGGGGTGCGCGTCGAGATCTGAGCTGGCGCGTTGCCTAACGTGACGGCGCGGCTCGCTTCCGAGAACGCTCGTCCAGCGCGGCTGGCCGCTGTCGTCGAGGTCACGCCGTGCCGCGACGCCACCCGCGAGGCGTTCGATCGACAAGCCTGAGCGCCGGTCGTACCGCAGCCGGCCGGGGCGAACTGCTTCCCGCGGGCTGCGGCGCGAGCGACGCGAACGGACGATAGAGCGACTCGAAGTCCGTTGCGGTGAGCAGGGAGCGGACAAACAGTGCGAGGGCTGCCCTGGCCGCCGCCTGACGCGCGATCGACAGCGACAGGCTTTCACGTGGCGATGGCACACGTTCATTCGCACCGACGCCGCAATGGAACGCCGTTTCCACGTCGTCACCAATGCTCCACGCGTCGTAGGCGAGATCGTGCTGCGCAACGACCCGGTCGAGCGCCGCGTTCGCGTCTGCACGCGAGCTTGCCGTCCGAGTGACCGACGTGGCAACGGACACCCAGTCGACGAGGCCAAGCGTTGCAAGGCGCTCGACGAATTGCTCGACCGCCTCCTGGTTGGTCACGATATCCGTGCAATCGAACGGGTTGATCATGGCTCTGCACCTCCCGGACGCATGGAGGTTACCCGAGAGCCGCTAAAGGCCGCACAAAAACCAGACTGGCCGGGATAAAGAGGTCGTAAAAACGCGTGCGTCGCGTCCGCGACGCGACAGATTCCAGACATGCCGCCCGTGACCGTCCTCGTGATCGATGACGAGCCGCAGATCAGGCGTGCTGTCCGCAACGCGCTGACCTCCGGTCGGCTGTTCAGTGGATACGGCGACTCGGCGATGGAATCGACGACGCCGAGCGGACCGGAAAGCCAGCGAGGCATTCGCGTCATCGAGGCGGCGACGGGCCGCGAGGGAATCGATCTTGCCGCGGCGGAGTCGCCCGCGTTGGTCATTCTCGACCTCGGGCTGCCGGACATGGCGGGAATCGAGGTCTGTCGCGAGATCCGTCGCTGGTCCTTCGCGCCGATCATCGTGCTGTCCGCCCGGCACGCCGATACGGAGAAGGTTGCGCTGCTCGATGCGGGCGCGGACGACTACCTGACGAAGCCCTTCAGTACGATCGAGTTCATGGCCCGCGCCCGCGCGCAGCTGCGGAGGGCGCAGACGGGAGCCACGCCTAACGACTCCGTCGTCACGATCGGCGACCTCACGGTCGACCTCGAGCGCCGGCGCGTCGAGCGTGGCGGAGCGCTCGTCCACCTCACGCCCACCGAGTGGTTGCTGCTCCGCACGTTCGTCACGCACCCGCGCCAGACGCTCACACATCGCCAGCTGTTCCGCGCCGTGTGGGGCAACGCGTCGGGAGACGCCCAGCAGTACCTCCGCGTGTACGTCGGTCACCTGCGACGGAAGATCGAGGCGGACCCGGTCCGCCCGCGGTTCATCCAGACGGAAGCCGGCGTCGGGTACCGTTTCGAGCCGGCTGGCACGCCGTGATCCGGGGAATGCCTCGGGTCACGCGACGACAGCGGGTGCTGTGGCTGTCGTGGTTCGGCGCACTCGTGGTGGTCGGAGCGGCGATGCTGGCGTTGCGTGGGCGGCTCGATAAGGCGCACGTGGCGTTGATCTTCCTGCTCGTCGTGCTAGGTGGCAGCAGCGCAGGCGGTCGTGTGCTCGGTATCGCGCTCGCGTTCGGCGCCTTCCTCGCCTTCAACTTCTTCTTCCTGCCGCCCTATCTCACGTTCGCCATTGCCGATCCGCTCGACTGGCTGGTGCTGCTCACGTTTCTCATCACGAGCATCGTCGCGGCGCAACTGCTGTATCGAGCGACGTCGACGGCCGAAGTGGCGACGGCGCGTGCGGCGGAGGTCGACCGCCTGGCAACGTTAGGCGCGGAGACCCTGAATCTCGCTCGGCCCGAAGATGCCCTCCGGGCGATCCTCGACGTCATTCGCACGACGCTCGACGTCGTGTCGTGTGACGTGATCGTCCATGGGGCGGGCGAACGGTTCGTCAGCATTGCGCGCTCGCCGGCCGGCGTGAACGGAGGAACTCGCGAGCCCTATACCGATCGCGCGGAGTCGAGCGACTCGACAGAGCAGCGCGTCGTGCTCGGTTGGCCGGACACGACGGACACCACGAGCGCGGAAGGGCTCGTCGGCTGGATTTTCGTGCACGGCCGGGGTGCCGTTGAGCTGGCCGACGGAGCGATTCGCATCGTCGACGATCCCGCGCTCGAAACGGCGCGGCCCGATCGGAGCGACGAGGTGCGTGCATTGTGGATTCCGCTCGCCGTACGCAATGAGACCGTCGGTGTTCTGCGCGTTCGTACTCCGGGTGATCTGCGACTGACGCTCGATCAGGCGCGGTTCCTGGACGCCCTCGCGTATTACGTGGCGCTCGGGGTTGAACGACGGCGCCTCGTCGCCGAGGCCGAGCGCGCGGAAGCGGAGCGGCGCGTGGAAGCGTTGCGAAGCGCACTGCTCATGGCGGTGTCGCACGACCTGCGCACGCCGCTCACCACGATCAAGGCCATCGCGCACGAGATCGCCGACGGAGGCCCCAGCGACCGCGCGCGCGTGATCGAGGAGGAATCCGATCGGCTCGATGCGCTGGTTGGCGACCTGCTCGATCTGTCGCGCATTCAGTCGGGCGCAATCGGTCCCTCGGCCGAGGTCAACACCGCGGATGACCTGATCGGCGCCGCGCTGCGACGTGCGGACGCCATTCTACACGGGCATGCTGTCGAGGCCGACGTGTCCGGCGACGACCTTCTCACCGGCCGGTTCGACCTAACGAATGCGCTTCGCGCGCTCGTCAACCTGCTCGAGAACGCGGCGAAATACTCTCCGCCAGGGTCACCGATCACGATTAAGGCCGGCCGCCGGGGCGATCGCCTTCTCATCTCGGTGCTCGATCGAGGGCCGGGCGTTCCCGTCGAGGAGCGCGAGCGGATCTTCGAGCCGTTCTACCGTCCCGCCGGCACGCCACCCGACGTGCGTGGCACGGGGCTCGGGCTGTCCATCGCTCGCGGTCTCGCGGTGGCACAGGGCGGGGCAGTCGAGTTCGAGCCGCGCGCCGGAGGCGGTTCGGTGTTCACGCTCGTGCTCCCCGGCGCCGGCGGTGAGGTGCCTGACGCCGACGACTCCGACCTGTCGCATCGCGCTTTACCTGACAGGGTGTAGACCGCCCCAACGGCGCATTTTTGCGCGGCTTTAACCCCGTCTTTGTGCGGCTTTTACAGGGTTAGCACTAAGCTGCAAGCGTGACGGGCGCAGCGGTTCGCAGCCCGTCGCTCTGGAAACCATCAGCTCGGGGCTTCGATGCTCGACGTCATCTACATCCTCGCCACCGTCGCGTTCTTCGCGCTCATGCTCCTCTATGTGCGAGCCTGCGAGCGACTCGGCCGCGACACCACGCACCACACGGAGAACACGCCATGAGCGCGGAGAGCTGGATCGCCGGCTTGCTGGCGGTCGGCATTCTCGTCTACCTCGTCTACACGCTGCTCCGGCCGGAGAAGTTCTGACATGACGACCAACGGCTGGCTCCAGATCCTGTTCTACTGCGCGTGCGTCCTGCTCATCACGAAACCGTTAGGCATCTACCTCGTGAAGGTGTATGACGGCTCGATGAAATGGGCGCGGCCCGTGGAGCGGCTCATCTACCGTGTGTGCGGGGTCGACGCGGACGAGGATCAACACTGGACGCGGTACGCGGGCGCGATGCTGTTGTTCAGCGTCGCGACGATGCTGCTGACGTACATCGTGCTGCGGTTGCAGCACGTCCTGCCGCTCAACCCGCAGGGCCTCGCGGCCGTGAGCGACCGGCAGGCGTTCGAGACGTCGGCGTCGTTCACGACGAACACGAACTGGCAGAGCTACGTCGGCGAGCAGGTGATGTCGTACTTCTCGCAGATGACGCAGCTCGCGTTCCACAACTTCGCCTCTGCTGCTGTTGGCGTGGCGGTGGCCGTCGCGCTCGTCCGCGGGATCGCGCGGCGCGGCAGTGAGGCGAAGGGGCGCATCGGCAACTTCTGGGTCGATCTCATCCGCGGCACGCTCTACGTGTTCCTGCCGTTCTGTCTTGTGCTCTCTCTCCTGTTCGTGCAGCAGGGGATGATCCAGAACTTCAAGCCGTACCTCGCGATCACGACGCTCGAGGGCGCGAAGCAGACGATCGCGATGGGTCCCGTCGCGAGTCAGGAGATCATCAAGCAGCTCGGGACGAACGGCGGCGGCTTCTTCAACGCGAACGCCGCGCACCCGTTCGAGAACCCGACGCCGTGGACCAACTTCTGGTCGATGTTCACGATCTTCGTGATCCCGTCCGCGCTCACGTACTTGTTAGGCCGTATGGTCGGCCGCCAGCGGCATGGCTGGGCGGTGTGGGCGGCGATGTTCGTGCTGTTCTTCGGCGGCGTCACCACCGCGTATTGGTCCGAGGCCCGGGGGAACCCGATCCACGCGGCTCACGGTCTGGACCTGGTGACGACTGCCACCAATCCGGGCGGCAACATGGAAGGCAAGGAGGTCCGCTTCGGCCTCGCCAACTCCGCGTTGTACGCCACGATCACGACCGACGCCTCGTGCGGCGCGGTGAACAGCATGCACGACTCGTTCACGCCGTTAGGCGGTCTCGTGCCGATGGTGAACATCCAGCTTGGCGAGGTCGTCTTCGGCGGCGTTGGCGCGGGACTTTACGGTATGCTCGTGATGGTCGTGCTGACGGTGTTCATCGCCGGCCTCATGGTGGGTCGCACGCCTGAATATCTCGGCAAGAAGATTCAGGCGCGGGAAGTCCAGATGGCGATGCTCTACGCGCTCATCTTCCCCGCCGCGATATTGACGCTGACTGCCGTGTCCAGCGTGGTCAAGCCCGGTCTCGCGGGGCTGAACAATTCTGGCCCCCACGGACTCTCGGAGATCCTGTACGCTTTCTCCTCGACGGCCGGCAACAATGGCAGTGCCTTCGCCGGCCTAACGGGAACGACCTACTACTACAACACCCTGTTCGGGTTGAACACGCTCATTGGCCGATTCGCGATGATGGTCCCGATGATGGCGCTCGCTGGTTTCCTGGCTGAAAAGAAGCCTGCTCCTGAGTCGGTGGGCACCTTCCCGGTGACCACACCGCTGTTCGTCGTTCTGCTCGTGTCGGTAATCGTGATCGTGAGCGCACTCACGTTCTTCCCAGCGCTTTCACTCGGCCCGCTCGTCGAGCACCTGCTCATGGGCTCGGGACAGCTGTTCTAGCCATGGCCACGCCAACCATTCCGACCCGCCCCACGGCGCCCGCTCCCGCCCGCCCCGCGGTGCACGAGGCCGCGCAGCGGCAGCAAGCGCTGCGTCACCGCCCGCTGTTCGATCCTCCGATCGTCAAGCGTGCAGTGCGCGACGCGTTCGTGAAGCTCACCCCGCGCCACATGGTGCGAAACCCCGTGATGTTCGTCGTGCTCCTTGGCTCGGCGTATACGACGGTGGTGTTCTTCCGCGACATCGCGGCCGGCAAGCCTGACTGGGGCTTCACGCTCCAGCTCGCGCTCTGGCTGTGGTTCACGGTCGTCTTCGCGAACTTCGCCGAGGC
>Ga0075421_100004760_pt1 | contig 16373 bp, 16 predicted proteins | sample SoiMetdeltSBSDD5_FD_75292 | JGI IMG/M metagenome (GOLD analysis project Ga0075421, IMG submission 75292) | Bulk soil microbial communities from a Populus tree surrounding site in Tennessee, USA - Soil MetaG P. deltoides SBSDD5 | ecosystem: Environmental > Terrestrial > Soil > Tree plantation...
TGTTCCAGCACCATCCACCCGACGATCAGATCGTAGGGCGCCTCGGGATCGGGCGCTGCTGCCAGGCTCCCAATGAATACCGGGTAACCCAGCTGCCTGGCCTCTTCGCCCGCTGTGGGGGAGAGCTCCAGTCCCTCGACTTCCCATCCTTGCATCGCCATGCGATGTAAAAATGCACCCGCGCCGCAGCCGATTTCCAGCATACGGCCCGGGGGAACTGGTGGCAGAACATTGGTTCTTGGTTCTAAGAGACGTTCGAGTCTTCCGCGTTTGGCCGCCGCGTTGCTGGACTGGTGCCCTACGGCAGTCGTGGTGTACGGACCGTACGCGTCGGGGTAATAGCGCTGGATGTCGGATGCGGTCGGTCGGGGACTGGTGCGGAGCAGGCCGCAACCACGGCAGCGAACGACCGGAAACTCACCGGATATCCCATGCAGCCGGTCGTGACCGGTGACTACAACTTGATCGTCGGGCGGACAACCCATCGGGCAACTGACGCTCTCCAGCGCGCTCGTTGCCGTCATAGGGGCGCCAAAATCCTTAGCTCATCGCTCACCGAAGCGCGCCGGAGATCGCGCCGCAGAGTCACCAGTAAGGCCACGCTGTTGCCCAGATAGTAGAGGCTCGCTGCCACGGCCAATCCCAGAATGCCGAAATACCAAAAGGCGAGCAGCTTGAGCGCGATGGCGATGGAAAAGCCCACAACGCCGATGCGGGTGGGAGTCCGGGTATCTCCGGTCGCATAGAAGGAAGTTGACAGAACCTGGCCCGCCGCACCTCCGATCCACACCCCACTGAGAAGAACCAGGATCAACCAAAGCTCCTCTATGCGAGCGGGACTGAACTGGCCATGAGCGAGCATGGCGGCAAGTACCGGGCGTCCGGCTAGCAGCAGGACCGGAACCAGGCCCAGGGTAATCAACAGCATCGCCCGAAGTCTCCGGCGGCTCAAAGCCATGAAATCCTGCCACTCACCGGCAGCAGAGGTCCGCGCGAGGCGAGGCACCGCAGGTGCCACCACTGCTCGGTTCAACACCGTATGAGCCGAGGCATAGAGCTGCAGTGAGAGATGGTATAAGGAGAGCGCGCCAGGAGGACCCATGGAGGCGAGCAGCCTGTCGAAGAATCCATCCGCCTTGTAGTAGGACGCGCCCGACAGCAGAGGGAGCATACGTCGCCAGGCCAGGTCAAGTCCGGGATGGCGAGCTGGTCGATGGTACGGACCTAAGGCGGGCACCTGGAGCACGGTCTGACAGCCGCTACGGATGACTGTGGCCCAGGCCGCCGCCGTGATGCCCATCCGGGGAAGTCCCCACAACAGGAACCCGAATCCAGCCAGTGCCGCTACCACTGCCCCGCCCTCGGCGGCAGCGAAGCGATGTCGGGCCTGGTAGGCGGCTGCTTGCACTCCGGCCACCCCAGTGAAGACCAAGCCGATCAGCTGAACGCGACTGAGATGGACTGCCAGCCGCTTGGTGGCTGGATCGAAGCCGGGCACAGTCAGTGGAACCCAGTAGGGAGCCAGAACGATGAGCACGGCAGCTAAGGTTCCCCAGAACAGAGCCATTCCTTGATACAGGGTCCACGCTAGGCCACCCCGGCTGTCTTCGTCCGCGGTCGCGAGAATCGGCACCAGGACATAGCTCAGAGATCCGGCGACGATAGTGAGCATGAGCTGAGGAACCATCATCCCGGCAAACAGCGCATCGGTCTCACTGCCCGGGCCTACTCGGGTCAACACATACCATTGGTAGGCCAGGTTGATCAGGATGCCACTGGCCGAGATGGCAGCAAGCACAGCACTCAGGCGGACCGACTTGCCTAGCATCCAGCCGAGCTTAAACACTGGACTCCGCCCCATATTGGTGTCGAACCCACTTCCGGTAGCTCCCGTCCATGACCGCTTGCCACCATGATTCGTGGGTGAGATACCAAGCGATCGTCTTTCGGATTCCGCTCTCGAAGCTCTCCGTTGGACGGAAGCCCAGCTCACGCTCGATCTTGCTGGCATCGATCGCGTAGCGGCGATCGTGGCCCGGCCGATCCTTGACGAACGTAACGAGTGCCTCGCTGCTGCCCCCCGCGGCAGCAGGGCTGCGAGCAAAGCGGGCGCGGAGCGAGCGGTCGGAAGCGAAGGCCTCATCGATCAAACCGCAGAGCAGTCGGACAATATCGATGTTCTTCCACTCGTTTGTTCCGCCCACGTTATAAGTCTCCCCCAGTCGTCCGGCCACAATAACCCGCTCGATGGCCCGGCAGTGATCCTCGACATACAGCCAGTCCCGGACGTGCTGGCCATCGCCGTAGATCGGCAAAGGCTTGCCCTCAAGCACATTCACCAGCATGAGGGGGATCAGCTTTTCCGGAAACTGATAGGGACCATAGTTGTTTGAGCAGTTGCTCGTCGTGACCGGGAGTCCATAAGTGTGGTGATAGGCGCGCACCAGATGGTCGGCCCCAGCCTTGCTGGCCGCGTAGGGCGAGTTAGGGGCGTAGGCAGTGGCTTCGGTGAACGGCGATTCGGCGGGACCCAGCGACCCGTACACCTCGTCTGTGGACACATGGTGGAAGCGTCCGTTGGTGCTGAGCCCTTCCTTGAGCCAGACCTGCCGAGCGGCCTGGAGGAGCTGGTGGGTACCCATCACGTTGGTCTGGAGAAAGTCTTCGGGACCCTGGATGGATCGGTCGACATGTGACTCGGCGGCGAAGTGCACGATGATGGTAATGTCGTGCCGCCGGAGCAGCATCTCCACCAGTTCCCGGTTGCGGATGTCACCATGGACGAAGGTGAGTCCGGGTCGCTGTATTACCGAGCTCAGGCTTCCCAGATTGCCGGCGTACGTGAGAGCGTCCAGCACGATCAGATGATCGTCCGGGTGATGCTCGAGCCAATAGTAGACGAAATTGGCTCCAATGAAGCCGGCGCCCCCGGTCACCAAGAGATTACTCATGGTTGAGCTCTCTGAGCATCAGACGGAGGTTGGCTCTCCAGTGCGGCGGTGGCCCGCCGAGCGCCGCCCATCCGGCGGACTTATCGAGCACACTGTAAGGCGGCCGGGGCGCCGCGGTGCGGTAGTCCTGAGTCCGGATGGCGCGGACGTTGGCCGGGCGCTCCAGCAATCCTATGGCCTGGGCCTCCTCCTGAATAGCGACAGCAAAGTCATACCAGCTCGCCACGCCCGCATCGGTCCAATGCAGCACTCCGTTCAGGTCCGATCGGCCGACGGCCACCCAGAGCGCGCGCGCCAGGCTTCTGGCCCACGTGGGAGTACCCACCTGATCGGCAACCACATCGACCGACTCTCGGTCGCGCATGAGCCGCAGCATGGTGCGCACGAAGTTGTGGCCCTGTGCGGCATACACCCAGGCCGTTCGAACGATCAGGGCAGTCCCACCGGTGTGCTCACGAATCAGCTCCTCGCCTGCAAGCTTGGTTCGGCCATAGACACCGAGGGGACAGGGGGGATCCTCCGGAGCGTACGGGTGGCCCTGTTTCCCATCGAATACGAAATCGGTCGAGACCTGGATCAGCCGCGCGCCACTCTGCCGGGACCCCCATGCGACATTGCCCGCCCCCTCCGCGTTCACGGCGAAGGCGCGACTCGACTCCCGCTCGGCATCATCCACCCGGGTAAAAGCAGCGGTATTGATGACCGCCGATGGACGCACTGCGGTGAGCACGCGCTCCACGGCCGCCCGGTCGCTGATGTCCAGGTCTCGGGAGGTACAGGCAACCACGGCCCATTCCGTTGGCACCCTGGCCAGCAGCTCGCGGCCCAGCTGACCACCGGCTCCGGTGATCAGCACTTTGCCCCGTGTGCTCACGGGTAGGTCGGTGCGTCCCGAAGTGGGGGCGCAGCGGCATCTTTCGGGGACAGTGTCGGCGGCGTCTCCAGCAGGGGCCACGGGATGGCAAGGTCCGGGTCATCCCACCGGAGTGTCCGGTCGTCCGCGGGGGTGTAGTATGCGGTACACTTGTACAGGAGATCCGCCGAATCGCTCAAAGTGTAGAACCCGTGCGCAAATCCTGGAGGAATCCACAGCTGGCGGTGCTCGGAGGCCTCGAGCGTCTCGCTCACCCAGCAGCCGAACGTAGGCGAGGAGCGTCGCAGGTCCACTGCCACATCGAAAACCGTACCGGTGACCACCCGCACCAACTTGCCCTGCGGCGTGCCGAGCTGGTAGTGCAGGCCTCTCAGGGTCCCCCGGACGGAGTAGCTGTGATTGTCCTGGACAAAGTGGTGCTGGATACCGATAGCCCGGAGCCGGTCTTCCCGCCAGCTCTCGAGAAAGTAGCCCCGGGTATCTCGGTGGACCGAAGCTTCGAGCAGCAACACATCAGGGATCCGGGTCTTCGTCACCTTCACCGCCGCGGCTGCTCCTCAATCAGCCGGCGAAGATACTGTCCGTACCCGGTCTTGCCCAACGGATCGGCCAGGCGCTCCACCTGAGCGGCATCGATATAGCCCATCCGATACGCAATCTCCTCCGGGCAAGCAATCTTTAAGCCTTGTCTCTGCTCGATGGTCTCGATGAACAACGACGCCTGAAGCAGAGACTCGTGGGTTCCGGTGTCGAGCCAGGCAGTGCCCCGCCCCAGACGCTCGACCGTCAACTCGCCCAGCTTAAGGTAGGCTGAGTTGACGTCGGTGATCTCCAGCTCACCCCGGGTCGACGGAAGGATCTCCCTGGCGATGTCGACCACGCGATTGTCGTAGAAGTAGAGCCCGGTCACGGCGTAGCTCGAACGGGGCCGCTGAGGCTTCTCCACAATGCTGATTGCCCTCCCGTTTGAGTCAAATTCGACCACTCCGTAGGCGCTCGGATTCTGGACGTGGTAGCCGAAGATCGTCGCACCTCGAGTGCGGCGGGAGGCCCGCTGCAGTGTATGACTCAGCTCGTGACCGTAGAAAATGTTATCGCCCAGCACCAGGCAGGACAGGTCCCGTCCGATGAAGTCGCGGCCAATCAGGAAGGCCTGTGCCAGCCCATCCGGCGAAGGCTGTTCGGCATAGTTGATATCGAGTCCCCACTGACTCCCATCGCCTAGCAGCAGGCGGAAGGCGGGGAGATCCTGGGGAGTGGAAATGAGAAGCACATCCCGGACCTCGCCCAGCATCAGGGTTGAGAGTGGGTAGTACACCATCGGCTTGTCGTAGATGGGGAGGAGCTGCTTGCTGACCGCGCGAGTCACCGGGTGGAGGCGAGTCCCCGTCCCGCCAGCCAGAATGATCCCCTTCCGCGTGGCGGTGGCGGGATTCATGAGGGTTCCGACAACTCAGTACTCCAGCGGCAGGGCCACCCGCCGGCCATCCCGGGCGGAGAGGTAGGTGGCGATGAGGATCTCGAGCGAGTGCAGGCCTTCGCGCCCATCGGTGTCCGGCTTGGCTTCACCGCGGAGGGATTTGATCACGTTGTCGTAGTACAGTGGATGACCAAATCCGTACACCGAGGTGGTTTCGTAGCTGGCCTCCTCGATGCGCTCATCGTCCGGATCCTTGTCGGCAAACTCCCAGTGGTCGATCCGATTCACGGCAACGCCGCCTACCCGGACGGTCCCCTTTTCGCCAATAATTGTGATAGAGCCTTCCAGATTCTTCGGGTAGGTCAGCATGGTGACGTTCATCGAGCCGAGCGCGCCGGTCCGCCAGCGGATGCTGACCACACCGGTGTCCTCTACCTGGATGTTGCGCTCCAGGGTGGCCGTGTAGGCCTGCACACTTTCGACCGGTCCGATGAGCCAGTCGAGCAGATCCACGTAGTGACTCGCCTGGTTCATGAATGCCCCGCCGTCGAATTCCCAGGTTCCGCGCCACGGCGCGCTGTCGTAGTACGACTGGGGCCGGCTCCAGAAAACATTGATGTTCACCATGTAGATCCGGCCGAACCGGCCCTTTTCCATTGCTCGCTTGAGCAACTGCAGGGTCGCATTGCGCCGGTTCTGCTTCACCACGAACAGGTGAACCCCGGCCAGATCGCAGGCATGGACCATCCGCTTGCCATCCTGCCAGCTGGTGGCCATCGGCTTCTCGGTCATGACATGCCGTCCCGCCTCGGCCACCTGGACCGTCTGGCCGGCGTGGAGCCCGCTCGGTGTGGCGAGAATGACGACGTCGGCATCGCTTCCGGCGAGGAGGGCGTCGAGGGACTTGAACCCCGGTGCCCCGGTCCGGTCCTGCGCCTTCTGGAGGGCACCGGGATCGATGTCACAGACCCCCACCAGCTCGGCTCGGTCGGCGTGCTTTTCGATTGCCGTGAAGTGGTTGGCCGAAATCCGGCCGCACCCCACCAGCGCGAACCGGATGCGCCGGTCCGTGACGAAGGGCTTGGTGATGAACATCGGTCCGGGGGTCTCCACGCTGGCGGGGAAGTATAGCAGCAGCCGCGGCTGCAAGGCATTGCGCCGATTGGCAGACGCGGTCCGCCTGGCGAGATTCCGGTGCGGGCGTTATCATGTGAATAGTTTCACAAGCCGACCAGCGCTACCCCCAAGGAGACCAATTGATGGCCACCGCGACCCGACCCGCCTCCGCCAACGCGGCTTACCCCGCCGAGGCGCTCCAGAAACTGTTTGCTCCGCCTGAGACCGAGCACCCGGCCGACAAGCTCCGCCGCCTGCTCCATGAGGCCCGGGACCGCAAGACCTTTCTCCACACCGCTGGAGCCTATGACGCCTTTACCGCAGCCATCATGACCCGGCTGGGCTTCAAGGCGCTATATGGAAGTGGGTGGCAGCTTGCGGCCACCAAGAGCATGTTCCCCGACATCGGGGTCTATGCCTCCCACGACATGGTCAAGCTGGTCCATGAGATGTGGATGGGGGTCGAGGGGGCGCGGAACACGCACTTCTATGACACCGAAGGCAGAGAGGCCCTGGAAGCGCCACCCGCATTCGTGGACATGGAAGCCGGTTTCGGTGGCCCAACCCAGACCTTCACGCTCGCGGTTGAGCTGATCCGGGCTCGTGCGGGGGGCGTGCACCTGGAGAACCAGGATCCTGCCAACCGGACCTGCGGCCACATCGTCAACGTCGGAAAGCAGAAGCGGAACAAGGTACTGGTCCCCCGAAAGGACTGGCTGGCCAAGCTGAAGGCGATCAAGGCCGCATCCCAGGCAACGGGGGTGGATGTAGTAATCATCGCCCGCACCGACTCAATCGACGGCGCCCTTCCCGATCGCGAGCCGGGCGGCGTGAAGATGGCGGTTGAGGACGCCTGGGAAGCTGCCGAGCTGGGTGTGGACGTGATCTGGCCCGAGTTCAACAACACCGAGCTCGATCAGCCTCGGGAGTTCGCCGAGGGGGTTCGCAAGTACTATCCCGACCAAATGCTGGGGTTCAACCTGTCGCCCTCGCTTTACTTCGGAAAAGCCAAAAAGGCCGGTACGCTCATTACCAACCAGCAGCTGGCCGATCTGGGCTTCATTCTGCAGTTCTCCACGCTCTTTAATTTCCGCACCGCGGGAATGGCGCTGGAAAAGGGGCTGCGGAAGTTCCTGAAGAGCGGCATCGACGCCCTGGCCGACCTGCAGATCGAGGAAGACGAGCAGGGCGGCATTCCTCCCAGCACCAAGATGCACCAGAAGTTTGCTGGCATGAATCGCTGGCTGATCCTGGAGCAGGTGTTGAGCGGGGGGCGGTAAGCTTACCACCCAAAACGGAGGGGCCGAACTCTCGTCGAGATCGGCCCCTTTTCGTGTGTTAGCTGCGTACCATCTTACCCACCTACCGTCTTACCCACCTACCGTCTTACCCGCCTCCGCCGCTTACCCGCCTCAGCCGCACCCGCTCCCCTGCACCCTCGACGACTTCCATCCCTGCCTGTCGGAGCCGGGCCATCCGGGAAGGATCCAATCGGACCAGCAACTCGTACGCATCTCCGACCTGTTCGCGAGTCAGCACTTCACCCTCTCGATAGAGCTCGGCCAGGCGGGCTCCATCGGCGAGCGGCACCCGGACCAGGACCGACACTCGCCCGGCCCGGTCCAGTTCGCGAAGTCGGGTCTTGAGCTGCGCGAGACCATCCGTCCGCATGGTGCTGGTCAGGATGGCGCCCGGGTGCAGCTCGCGGAGCCGACGAGTGAATCCCGGGGCATCGGCTACCGCATCGATCTTGTTGAAGACGAGAATCACCGGTCGGTCCGCGAGCCCCAGCTCCGCGAGGACCTTCTCCACCACCCGAAGCTGTCCCTCCCAGTCGTGGTGGCTGGCATCGACGACATGTAACAGGACGTCTGCCGCGCGGGCCTCTTCCAGTGTGGCGCGAAAGCTCGCGACCAGATGGTGTGGCAGCTTCCGAATAAACCCGACGGTGTCGGTCACTCGGGCGCGCTGGCCTTCTCCGAGGTCCACCTCGCGGGTGAGGGTGTCCAAGGTGGCAAACAGCCGGTCCTCCACCACGATCTCGTGTTGACCCGAGAGGCTCCGGAGGATGCTGGACTTCCCTGCATTGGTGTAGCCGACCAGCGCCACGCTCAACATCGGATCCCGGCCGGCGCGGAGGTTTTCCCGGTGCTTCTCGACGTCTTTCAGCTTGGCCTTGAGACCTTGAATCTTGCGGCGGATGATCCGGCGGTCGGTCTCGAGCTGGGTCTCGCCCGGTCCCCGAAGACCGATGCCGCCGCGGATACGGGAGAGGTGGGTCCACATCCGGGTCAGCCGGGGCAGAAGGTACTCGAGCTGGGCCAGCTCGACCTGGAGCTTGGCCTCGTGGCTTCGTGCTCGAGTGGAAAAGATGTCCAGGATGACCTCGGCCCGATCCATGACCCGGACCTTGAGCTCGCGCTCGAGGTTGGCACCTTGAACCGGGGACAGCTCCTCGTCGAAGATGACGAGCGAAGCATCCGAGGCGGCGACTTCTCCCGCTACCTCCCCGACTTTGCCTTCTCCGATGAGCGTTGTGGGGCTAGGGGCGACGATGTGCTGTGAGATACGGCCCACGACCTCAGCACCGGCGGTATCGACCAGGCGAGTCAGCTCCTCCAGATGTTCGGTCACGTGCCGGGAGTCGGGCGAACCTTTGCGCGGAGCCGCGACGAGTACAACCCGCTCGACCGGGTCACGAACTGGAATCAGTGTTCGGATAGGTTTGCCTTTCGAGTCATGTGGAACCCGCAGTCGGAGCGGCCGGACTGCCTCCTGGGCGAGTCAGCGGCGCTCGGCCTTCGTGGCTGAAGGAGACGACTTTGCGAAAACCGCCCGGAATCTTGAGCGTTGCCTCTCCCTTCATCGTGTAGGGGAGATCTCCATACCCAAGGGCGGCCCAAATGGCTCGGCCCACCCCTAACCACCCGAAGCGGAGAGGCAAAGTGAGGGTGGTCTCGCCATTTTGCGTGACCGTAAAATCGTCGTCGTAGGTGATATCACCGAGGTGAGCGTCTTCGACTTCGAAGCCGACCTGCAGTTTGTCAGCGTGGAGGGTAAAGTCGTTCGGGTTCTGAACCGTCACCACCAGATCAAGGTTGCCGCCAGCCAGCCCCACTCCTCGAACAATAGCATGGTCAACCCGCAACTCCGGCTCCCGGAAGTTGTCCCCCAGCCCACTGCAGGATGCCAGGGTGAGCACCAGAATGCTCATGGTTACCACAGCTCTCAAATGCCGGCCTCCTCCCTCAGCCTCGCGTCCGGCGAACTGGCGTGCTCCGTGGACGATGGGAATACCTGCCCTGCAGGGTCCGTGCCCGGCATCACAAACCCTCCCCGCTCCCACCGCTTTCCCCCCGGTCTGGCTGTTGCTCCCCGCCTTTGAGCTTCGCCCACCACTCCATCCGCTCGGCGATCTTCTTCTCGTAGCCGAACGAGCCCGGGACATACAGCAGCGCATCCCGCAGTTGCTGCGGCAGGTATTCCTGAGGGAGGTACGCGTCCGGTGAATTGTGGGCGTACTGATATCCCTTGTTGTACCCCAGCTCCTTCATCAACGGAGTGGGCGCGTTGCGTATGTGCAGCGGCACCGGCGCTGCGGGTGTTTCCCGGGCCGCATCCATGGCAGCCCCCAACGCTACTTTGGCGCTGTTCGATTTTGGCGCCGTGGCGAGATAAATCGTCATCTCGGCCAGTGGGAGATAGCCTTCGGGCGGACCCAGCATGTGAAAGGCATCCCGGGCCGCCACCGCCATGATCAATGCATTGGGATCGGCGAGGCCGATGTCTTCGGCGGCCATGGCGATGGCTCGGCGAAAGAGCGTCATGGGGTCCTCGCCCCCATCCAACATCCGGGCCATCCAGTACAGCGCTCCTTGCGGGTCGCTGCCTCTCAGCGATTTGTGGAAGGCGGAGAGGAGATTGAAGTGCTCCTCACCCGCCTTATCATAGCGGGCAAACCGCTTCTGCATCGCCTCCCGCGCCACCTCGGCCGTCACCCGGCCGCGGGCTCCGACGTGCGCGGCTGCCGCCTCCAGCACTGTGAGGGCTCGGCGGGCGTCGCCATCTGCCTCGACCGCGATGAGCTCCAGGGCGTCCTGGTCCAGAGTCAACTCGAGATCGCCAAGTCCCCGTTCCCGGTCCTCCAAGGCCCGGTGGACCAGCGTTTCGATGTCGCTCGCACTGAGTGGCTGGAGTACGAATACCCGAGTGCGGGAGAGCAATGCCCCGATCACCTCGAAACTGGGATTCTCGGTCGTGGCGCCGATCAGGGTGATCGTTCCGTCTTCCGCCGGAGGCAGCAGGCTGTCCTGCTGCGCCTTGTTCAGACGGTGAATTTCATCGATGAAGAGGATGGTCTGCTGGCCGCCACTCTCGAGGCGCGCTCGCGCCTCCGCCAGGATCTCGCGAATCCGGGGCACGCCCTCGGTTACGGCGCTGAACGGAACGAAGACCCGCTCGGTCTGGCTGGCAACGAGGTGGGCCAGGGTGGTCTTCCCTGAGCCAGGGGGGCCCCAGAAGATCATCGATCCCGGGGTGCCGCGCTCGATCGCATCTCGCAGGGGCTTGCCGGGGCCGAGCAGGTGGTCCTGCCCCACGAACTCGTCCAGCGTGGCCGGGCGCATGCGCGCCGCTAACGGCCGGGTCTCCCGGCTACCGGTGAACAGGGAATCCTGACGAATAGCGTTGCGTTTGCGGGGCACTGTCTCCCTCCTGGATCACAATCACACCAGCCCTGCCAGCCATCGCTCTGTCACGAAGTATCCCATCCCCCCCCCGAAGAACGCCAATGTGGTGTGCCAGCCCCGCTTGGCCTGGAACTCCGGGACCAGATTGGATGCCGCGACGTAGAGCGTCACCCCCGCGGAGAGCGCCAGCCCATGGCTGGCCAGGATCATGATCTGCTCGGTCAAGAGTACTCCCAGCAGGGTAGCACAACCCAGGACCGCCGCGCCGCCGATGGCGCTCCGGCGACTCCGCCCCCCCGCGACCAGCACGCTGGCGATGGTGACGCCTTCGGGAAGCTTGTGCAGGAGCACCGCGAGGAACAGAAGCAGTCCGAGCCGGTCCGACACCAGAAAGCCGCTTGCGATCGCCACGCCATCGAAGAAGGTGTGCAGAGTGAGGCCGAGCAGCGCGGACACGCCGGCGGAGGCGCTCACCCGGTGGGTCTCTTCACCGAAGTGAAAGTGGGACGTGAAGACGTGCTGGGCCAGGTGCACCGCAAAATACCCCAGCAAGACCCAGAGCACCGCGTCGGGCGAAGTACTGACAACTTGGGGCATGACCCCGAGCAGAGTCACAGCCAGCATGAAGCCGGCGCCGAATGCCAGGCAGCCATCGATGAAGCGAAGTCCCCGTTCCAAATGCCTGACTACCGCCAGAGCGCCGGCCACGTTTCCCAGCGCCGCTGCGAGGGCGAAGCCAAGTGGACTCACCGAATCTCCCGCGCGACGGCCAGGAGGCGTTCCCGGGTGTTGAGCGATGGCTCCTGAAGCACTCGATCGAGCAGAGTGGCCAGGATCCGTCCGATCTCGGGACCGCTCGCCCCCAAGCTCTGCAGATCGGAGCCGCTGATGGCCAGGTCCGATCGGTTCAGTGGATCACCCCGCCGCCGGATTTGCTGAACGGTTTCGAGCCACGGCGGCTGCTTATTCCGGCGCAGGGCCCACAGTGCGGCAAGATCATCAGTGGCGTAGCCGGTAGCCGACAACCACCGACGAACCGACGGGTCGTCCCGCCCGGCCGGCTCTTCCGGTCCTGTTTCCATGGCCTCCGCCCGATCGATCTCGGCGTTGGAGGCGCGGAGGCGACGCAGCACTGCGGTTGGCCGGGAGGTGAGCAGCGCGGTCAGGAGAATCGGGTCCCTGACCTGGGCCGGCGGCTCCACAATCTGGCCCCGGGACAACGGGCCAGTTACCAGCTCCGGTATCCAGAGCTGAGCCGCGCCGACCTCGATCCACAGGGAGGCGAACTGCGTGATGGCGCGGGCGGTCGCGAGCCCCTTGAACCACTCGTCCCGTACCCGTTCAGCCGAAAGCTGAGCCAGCCCCGGGGCAGCCGCGCGGGCTGCCGCCCAGGTGGGCGGTGCAATGGAGAAGTCGAAGCGGGCTGCAAAGCGAAGGCCGCGGAGGATGCGAAGGTAGTCCTCGGCGAACCGCTGGCCAGGATCACCCACGGCCCGTATCAGGCGATCCTGAATGTCCCTCTGGCCACCGAAGGGATCCCGCCACTCGTGGCGCAGCGGATGATAGGCGATTGCATTGATGGTAAAGTCCCGGCGGGCGAGGTCGTCCTCCAGGGACACCCCGTATTCGACAACGGCGTGCCGGCCGTCGGTTGCCACATCGCGCCGGAAGGTGGTGACTTCGTGAAGCGCTCGGTCCCGATCCAGCACTCCTATGGTTCCATACTTGATTCCCACTGCTACGGTACGGCGAAACAGGCGCTGCACCTGTTCCGGTGTCGCCGACGTGGCAATATCGAAATCCGACTGAGGATGGCCCAGGAGGATGTCGCGCAGGCTGCCGCCGACACACCATGCTTCATGGCCCGCGTCCTCCAGGACCCGCGCGACATTGAGGATCGACTCCGGGATTTCGAGAGCCGCGGGGAAGGTCACCTAGGATCCGTACGGCTGGCCGGCAGAAAGAGAAATCATGAGTTCCATCCGTGCCTGAGATGGAGTCCGGGGCCCTGCCGGCAACACCCCCATCGCCACGAGCTGGCTGCCACCGCCCTCGAAGGCGTAAAGGGGAGTGACCTCGCCGAAAGGGCACCGACTGGCCAGCACCACCGGTTTCCCCTCGGCGAGCCACCGGCCGATGGCCGGAACGGCACCGGGCGGCACATTCCCGCTGCCAAAGCCCACAACGACAACCCCGTCATGGCCCGTGCGCGCGAGATCCAGAACCGCACCATCATCTCCTACGACCAATGAAATCAGAGCTACCCGGGCAGAGAGCCCGGGCACAGCAGTGGACTCGATGCTTCGCCGCTCGACACCCTCCGCGGCCGACTCCGACTGATATGTGACCCTTCCCCGATCCACTCGACCAATCGGTCCACCGTGCGGGGCTGCAAACGCCTCGATGTCGGTGGCATGGATTTTCACCGCGCTCCGGCCGGCAAATACCTTCCCATTGAAGACCACCATCACTCCCTGGCCCGAACTGTGCCCATCGGCAGCCACTGCGGAAGCATCTAACAGATTGCGGGGACCGTCCCACCCGGCGTCGCTCGAGGTTCGCATGGCCCCGGTGAGGGCCACCGGCACCGATCGTGGAAGCGTGCGGTCGAGGAGATAGGCGGTCTCCTCCAAGATGTCGGTTCCATGGGTAACCACGATGCCGCGCACCTCTCCCGATTCCGCAATGGATTTGACTCGCTCCCGCAGCTGCCACAGACGATCGGGTCCGAAGTGGCAGGCCGGAAGCATCGCCCAGTTCTCGACCCGATAAGGACTGATCTTCTCCAAGCCATCGGTGAACCCAATCAGTGCCTCTCCGGCATGCGCCGGCACGTTGCCACCAGCGGACTGGCTGCGCTGCATGGAGATTGTGCCACCGGTGAAGAGAAGGTGGATTGGTTCCCGTTTCACCCGCACAGCACACTCCCGCCGTTCACATTGAGCACCTCGCCCGTGATGTGCCGCGACAGGGTACTGCAGAGGAAGAGGATGGGTCCGGCCACATCCTCGGCAGTTGCAATCCGTCGAAGGGGAATGGACCGCTCGATCTGTGATCGTTTGTTCTGGGTAAAGGCGGGCGAGCTCATCTCGGTGTCCACCCAGCCGGGAGCGACGCAGTTGACGATCACGTCCGGGGCATACTCGACGGCGAGCGACTTGGTCAGGGCGATAAGCGCGCCCTTGGTGGCGGCGTAGTCCGCGTGGTATGCCTCCCCTCGCTGTCCCGCGGTGCTGGACACGATGACCACCCGACCTCCCGGACGCATTACTCCTAGGACTGCGCGGGCCGTGAGAAACACGGAATCGAGGTTGGCGGCCACGGTGCGGCGCCAGCGCGCCAGCGGCAGCTCGGCCAGAGCGATTTCCTCCGCCGGCCACACCCCTGCGTTGGCCACGAAGATGTCCAGGCCGCCGAACTCACGCTTTACACCGGCAACCAGCCGGTCTACTACCTCAGGGTCGGCCAGATCACCACCACCGACAAACGCTCGCCGGCCCAGCCGCTGCACTTCGCGGGCGGTGCTTTCTGCTTCATCCGCACGGGTATGGAAGGTCAACGCCACATCGGCGCCCGATTGGGCCAGGAGCAGCGCCGCCGCCCGGCCGATGCCGCGGCTGCCGCCGGTGACCAGCGCTGTCTGGCCGGTAAGATCGATCATGCCCGCAGCAGTTCCCGCTCGACCGACTCGACGATCAGGTGCTCCAGCGCCAGGTGAATGAGCTGGATCATGCCGGTCTCAGCGGACGGGACGATCACCGCAGTGTCAACCATTGCGGCGAGAGACCCACCATCCTTACCCAAAAAAGCGACCACCGGCACCTCCATCCTTCGTGCCATTCGAGCAGCAGCGAGCAGATTGGCACTTCGTCCACTGGTACTGTGCAGCACCAAAAGATCCTCCCGGTGGCAGAGCGCTTCCACCTGCCGCGCAAAGATCTCCTCAAAGCCCATGTCATTGCCGGCGGCAGTCAGGATCGAGGTATCCGTGGTCAGGGCGACAGCAGCGAGTGCTCGGCGGTTGCTCGAGTATCGCACCACATATTCCGCGGCGAGGTGTTGGGCATCGGCCGCGCTGCCGCCGTTACCGCAGAAGTAGAGTGTGCCTCCTGCCCGAAGCACCCTGGCATAGCGCGATGAGAGGTCGGCCACGCTGGTGCTCAGGGAACGGGACGCCAGCGCCGTCTGGGCCAGAGCCTCGAGCCCCGCCTCGATGTGGTGCTGGCTCACCGGCTGCCCTCCAGGAAATCCTTGATTCGCCGCATCCAGCTTTGCCGGATTCGGATCGGCGGCACTGGTGTCAGTGGTTGGTCGCTGAGAATGGCCGCAGGGTTTCGCACGGCGAGCAGCTCCACTTGTTCGGATCCATCCTGCGCTCGAAGGAAGTCGGCACCGGTGGCGACCGACCTGTCGTCGCCGTGATTGTCTCCCGCCAGGATGTCGGCCAGGCCTTCACCCACCAATTGGCGGGCACGCTGTCCTCGCGCTTGCCCGGTGAGCAGCGTGGTCGAATCAACCTGCATCCGGGCCCCGAGAGCCTTCCAATGACGAACCCCCTCGACCGAGCAGCAGCTGTACCGCTCCGGATGAGCCAGAATCGGGAGCAACCCGAGCTCGAGCACCTGCGAAAGCGCCGTGGTCGCGATGTCGAACGGCACCAGGCGGGGAAACTCCACCAGGATGTAGCGGGTGCCGTTGAGAGTGAGATTCCGGGCCAACACCACCGGCCGGGTCAGGGGCCGATCAAGCATGACCTCGGCGCCGCGATGGAGGCGCGGCGCGGGGGGAGCGGCCTGACGCAGCGCAGTGAAGGCCTGATCGTGCGTCGGCGGGGGGCCGGCTTCGGCACGGCTGGACTTCATATGGGGCGTGAGGCACACATCAGTGATGCCCTGCCCCGCCATGCTGCCGAGAACCTTTACCGACTGCTCCACGGTGCGCGACCCATCATCGACGCCGGGCAGCAGATGAGAGTGCAGGTCGATCACAAGTCCGGCATCCGGGTCCGCAGTACCGAGATGGCATACTCCTCCAGGTCAGCCGGAGCTGCGTCTGCCTGGGCCAATAGTGCCAGGGTGATCAGCGCATCGGCAGCGAGGAGATCCAGTGCGACTGAGCGGTCGCCAGGATGGGAGAGAACCCGAGCCAGCGCGGTGTGCGCCGCAGCCGTCAGAGTACCGGTGACGGGCTCGCCCCCGGCGAGGCTGGCGTAGTGTCGCACTCGGGACCGCAGCGCGGTTGGGGCCTGACTGGTGTGCCGGTCCAGCCAGGCGTCGATCACGCTCAGGCGCCGCGCGCTTCGGCCACCTGGCCATCGGCGAGCC
>Ga0075421_100004761_pt1 | contig 16372 bp, 20 predicted proteins | sample SoiMetdeltSBSDD5_FD_75292 | JGI IMG/M metagenome (GOLD analysis project Ga0075421, IMG submission 75292) | Bulk soil microbial communities from a Populus tree surrounding site in Tennessee, USA - Soil MetaG P. deltoides SBSDD5 | ecosystem: Environmental > Terrestrial > Soil > Tree plantation...
CGATACCCTGTGGCCGCCCATCCCCGCCCCCGTAGCTCAGGGGATAGAGCAACGGTTTCCTAAACCGTGTGTCGCAGGTTCGAATCCTGCCGGGGGCACATCACAACATCGCAGGTCAGACGCCAGATTCGGAACCGTCGGCCGAGTCATCGGACGGTGGCGAATCTCCGTCGTGCAACCCGCGTGCAACATCGTGCGAGGATGCGTCGGCGCGCAGCGCGTCGAGGCCGACAGCAATCTCGACATCACGGCCGACCATCCGGCGGGCATAGTGCTTGGTCGTCACGGTCGCCTTCGAGTGGCCCAAGCGGGCAGCGATCTCGACCGCAGACCAGCCCTGGTCGTACAGCCATGAGGCATGCGAGGCCCGAAGGTCATGCGGCGTCACTCCAGAGTGACTGGCGGCCGCGCACGCCGGTTGCCACACGCGACGAAGGACGTTGCCATGCCTCATCGGCAGGCCGTCCGGGCTAGTGAACACGAGAGCGTCAGGCCCTGGCCTCTCCCCCAGCAACTCACGCAGCAGCTCGACAAAGAACACCGGGATCGTGACCACGCGGTGCTGATGCGACTTGGGTTCCTGGAAACTCAGATGCCCGTTGGCTTCCGACAGCGAGGCTGCAATAGTTACCATGCCGCGATCGAGATCGACGTACCGCACCCGCAGCGCCGCACCCTCACCGAACCGAGCGCCGGTGTAGGCAAGCGTCAGCGTGAACACGTCGTACAGCGACGGCATCCCGCCCGCCAGCTTGTCGACCTCAGCGGGCGTGAGGATCGTTGGCTCATGCTCCGGCAATCTTGGGAGCCGGACACCGACGCAGGGGGACGGGACGATCAAGCCGTCGAGCTGGGCGGTCGTCATCATCTGCGACAGCAGCCGGTATCCCTGGCGAATACGCGACGGGCTGAGCCCATCGCGGCTCAGGTCGGCTACCCACTCACGTATCCGCATCGGCCGCAGGTCAGACAGCGGCGTACGGCCAAGGCGTGGCACGATCAGCCGACGCACCAACGACTCGTACGCACCCGCGTCTTGGGCCTCAAGTGTGTTGCCGAACGCATCCACTGAGCTGCCCACTGCTCCACCGAGATCTGACCTCGGCGGGGATCGGCCCAACGGCCTGCGTGCATGTTCAGCTCGACTTCGGACAGGAACCTCTCAGCCTCAGCCTTACGAGTGCTCCGGAGGCGTCGCTGATGGTGACTTGTCCCCACTTGTGCAAGGCGAACCGGCAGCGGACGGCGTGTAGCAGTTTCATGGTGCACTTCCTGGCGGCGAGGGGTAGCCGGCTCGGGACCCGTGGTTGCCGGTCTTGCTACGCGCCTCTGATCGGGCGCTTGTCGCTGGGCTGTGGGGATGCCATGATCCTCGCGGCGGTTGAGGTGGCGGCTGTGACGACCTTGGCCAGCAGGCCTCGGCGCGGTGTCTTCCGGCGGGATTCGCGGGCAAGGCGATATTCGCGTGCTGCCTTGATTTCGGCGGCGCGGTACTGCTTGGCGAACTGGACTCCGTAGTGTGCGCTGGCGGGGAACATCTGAGCCTCCCGTGGTCTGACTTTGCGTTCCAGCTTGCGCCGCATCGACTCTCACGACTGTTCGCTCGATGACGCTTGAAGTGACGTCTTGCCGACACTGCAATGTCCCAGGCGACCCGCTTCTGGGCACTGCGGATCAATTGGGGATCGGCGCCTTGCAGTGATCCGCACCGGGCCGAGTCATGTGCTTGACTGTCGGCATGGAGTGGGGCCTGTTGGCTTCCTTGGCTGAAAGCGATCGGCAGGAGATCCTGACGGCGGCCCGGCGTCGCATTTTCGCGCGCGGTGAGGTGCTCGTGCATGATGGCGATCCCGCGGATTCCTTGCATTTGATCGCCGAGGGTCGCGTTGCCGTCATGGTGTCGACGTCGGCAGGCGAGCGAGCCACGCTCAACCTCTTGAGTCCCGGCGACTACTTCGGCGAACTCTCCCTGGTTCGTCACAATCGTGATCGGCGGCGCTCTGCCGACGTGGTTGCCCTCGAGCCGACGACCACTCTCGTTGTCTCGGCGGCCGCATTCGACGCGCTGTGTGCCCGTGATCCATCGTTCGACCAGCTGCTGGTTTCGGCCCTGGCTCGACGGGTTGAGCAGCTCAGCAGTCGACTGCTCGACGCACTGTACGTCGGGCTTGATCGTCGGCTTTGCCGATGCCTGGTCGACCTGGCGAACGTCTACGGTCCAGGCGAAGGTCCTGCGATCATCCCCCTGACCCAAGAGCATCTGGCGGGCCTGGTCGGGGGAACCCGGCCGACCGTCAACCAAATCCTGCAAAAGCTCAGCGCGCAGGAAGTCATCGAGTTGCAGCGCGGCCGGGTGATCGTCTGCGACGCCGTTACGCTGCGCCGCAAAGCCGGCCGGTAGCGGTCACGTCCCCGCGCCATCGCCACACCGTCCGCGCTTACGTGAACGGTCTGTTCGGTACGGCCAACGGTTCCGACATGAGCGTGGTCGTGTGGATCCTTCGATGTCGGAGAACGACATCGCGACCGGACCGGTCGCGACATTGGTCGTATCGGCGGCGACGTTCGACGCGTTGTGCGCCCGTGATCCAGGTTCGACCAACTGCTGATCGGCACTGGCGCGCCGGATCGAGCAACGCAGCGCGTTTGGTCGACGCAATGTACACCGGACTCGATCGGCAGCTGTACAGATGCCTAGTCGAGCTCGCGAACGTCTACGGGCCGGGCGAGGATCCTGCGATCATCCCGCTGACCCAGAGTATCTGGTGGACCTGGTCGGGGGAGCCCGGCCGTCCGTCACCGAGTCCTGCAAAGCTCAACGAGCAGGAAGCCCTCGAGCTGCAACGCACCGGGTGATCGTCTACGACGCCAGTGCGCTGCGCCGCAAGGTCGGCCCGTAGCGACAGCGGACCGCGCCATTGCAACACCTACCGGTGCGTGAGTGGTCTGTTCGCCGCAACGTTCTGGCTGCTCGCTGCGAGGCAGCTAGTGGTCCGACTGAGCGTGATCGTACGGTGGGCAGCGCCGAGTGGAGGACACCACGAAGAGGCGCTCGCCACGGTGCACATTGGCTTCCCACCCACCCCAACGTCGCCAAGCCGATCTCAAGATCGGCCTGTGGGCTATCCGAGACCCTCAGCGTGGCGGCTCCCGAGCCGAGATAGCAAACCGTGTCGAATCCTTGAGATCGGACGACGACATCGTGACCCTCCCGGAGGGATGCGAGCTACGAACGCGATGCCGTGTAACCCGCGCGACTGTGCGTGTGTCACCGAGCGAACAGTAATTTGAGTGTTCCGCAGTCAGGATCGAGGGGTCTTCAAACTTCGGAAGTTGAGGAGTGCGTGATGACTAATAACCTTGTCGAACACCTAGCTGGTGTCGATCTCTTCGCCGGGTTCTCCCGAAAATCCTTGCTCAGGCTGTCGCGCAGTGGTCGCGAGGTGCAGCACCAACCCGGTAAGGAGATTGCGTCCGAGGGCGGCGGCGCCGCAGCCTTTCATCTGATCCTTGAAGGCCGAGGCCACGTTGATGTGAGAGGAGTGGCCCGTCCGGACCTAGGACCCGGAGAGCATTTTGGCGAGATTTCTCTCGTGGATGGCAAGCCACGCTCGGCTACTGTCCGCGCCGGCGACGACGGGCTGCGGACCTTCGGGATCCCGGTATGGGAGTTCAGAGCTTTGCTCGAGGAGCATCCGGAGCTAACTCTGGCGCTCTTGGACAACTTGTGCGCTCGAATCAGAAGCGTCGAAGCGACGACTCAGGCTGGGTCCTCCGATTGATCTCGTGCGGCGTACCGCACAACGTGGACCGCACGCTCTAGGCGATGTATGACTCCGTAGCACGCTTTGTCGGTCGCGGGGCGAGACGGTTGAGCCTCCGCGACCGGAAACTGGCGTCTGTCACAGCCGAATTGATTCGTAAGGGCGATTGCCGCTGTCGCAGATCTTGGGGACACTCAAAGTACGCGGCCCTGCGTCTATGATTCACGCGGCGACGGGGAGGGACCAGCGATGGTCGAGCAGACGCCACTCCCGGCAGGCGCCACTGCCAGTGCAGCGGAGTACGAGCAGCTCCGACGGGACCACATGGCCCTTCGAGATCAGTTCGCGGCCGTGGACGAGGTTCTCTCGGCATTGGGCCGGTCCGCGGGAGATCCGGAGACCGTGCTCGGGACTATCGTCGAGAGTGCTCGGCGTCTGTGTCGGTCACAGGCGGCAATGCTCTACCTCCTCGAGGGTGGGGTCTACCGGCTGATCATGTCGGTCGGGCTCTCCGACGAATCGATCAAGCTCATCACCGACCATCCCATCCCAGTTGGCCGGGAGACCCTCGTCGGCCGTGTCGGCATCGACCGGCGCCCAGGACAGATCCCCGACGTCCTGGCTGATCCGGACTACGGCCGGCATGATATTCAGCGAGTCGGCGGCTTTCGGACCACGATGGGTGCGCCGATGCTCCTCGATGACAAGGTTGTCGGCGCGCTGGCTGTCTGGCGCGACGAGGTCAGCCCCTTCGCCGAGCGTGAGATGGCCATCGTCGCCGCGTTCGCCAGCCAGGCGGCGCTGGCTGTCAACAGCGTGCAACTCGTCCAGCAACTCGAGGCGCGCGGTGCCGAGCTCGCGAAGAAGGTCGAGGAACTGGAGGCGCTGCGTGAGATCGGCGAGGCGGTCAGCTCCAGCCTTGATGTGGCCGATGTCCTCTCGACCGTCGTCATGCACGCCGTCGAGTTGTCCGGGACCGACGGTGGCTCGATTATGGAGTATTTCGAGCGCGAGCAGTGCTTCCTGGTGCGCAGCGTCTACCGGACCGGTCAGGAGGTGGTCGACGCGCTCCGATCGATCCGCATCGACCTTGACGAGACGCTCGTCGGGCGGGCGGCCAAACAGCGTCGTCCGGTCGCGGTTTCTGACCTCGGTGCGGTCGAGCTGGATCCGCATTTGCAGATCCTCTACGACGCGGGATGGCGTTCGCTGGTGGCCGTGCCGATGCTTCGTGAGGACCAGATCGTCGGCTCCCTGATCGTCCGGCGCCGACGGACGGGCAACTTCTCCGAAGAGACCCTCGATCTGCTGGAGACCTTCGCCGGTCAGTCCGCTCTAGCGCTGCTGAATGCTCAGCTGTATCGGGAGCTGAAGGAGCAGAGCCTGGAGCTGGAGCTTGCGAGCCGGCACAAGTCGGAGTTCCTCGCCAGCATGTCACACGAGTTGCGCACGCCACTCAATGCTGTCCTTGGGTTCTCGGAGATTCTCCTGGAGCGAATGTTCGGCGACATCAACGAGCGTCAGGAGGAGTATCTGCGCGACATCCATGGGTCGGGCAAGCACCTGCTCGAGCTGCTCAACGAGATCCTCGACCTGTCCAAGGTGGAGGCCGGGCGGATGGAGCTGGAGTACTCCTCGTTCGAGCTGCGCTTGCTGCTGGAGGATGCCGCGTCGATGCTGCGCGAGCGTGCTGCCGCCCACGCGATCGACCTGTCCGTGGAGGTTACTGACGATGTCGGACGCGTCTACTCCGATGAGCTACGTCTCAAGCAGGTGGTGCTCAACCTGCTCACGAATGCGGTCAAGTTCACCGACGATGGCGGGTCCGTCGTGATGCGTGCTCGGCGTAGGACTTCGGAGATCGACATCACCGTTACGGACACCGGTGTTGGTGTCCCTGAGGCCGACCGTGAGCGGATCTTCGAGTCGTTCCAACAGGGCGGCCGCGGCAGCTCACGCGAGGAGGGCACCGGATTGGGCCTCACCTTGTCACGTCGGATCGTCGAGCTGTTCGGCGGCCGGATGTGGCTCGAGACCGAGGTAGGAGTCGGCAGCACGTTCGGCTTCTCGTTGCCGGGCCGCGAAGGCGCCGAGCAGACCGGTACGGGTGCGCGCGCGCCGGTCGTCGGTGATGTGGTCGTGATCGAGGACGACCGGCTCTCGATCGACCTGTTGACCGCCTATCTGTCCGATGCCGCACTCCGAGTGACCACCGCGCGTGACGGGCAGTCTGGACTCGAGGCGGTACGGCAGGTCCGTCCAGACGTCGTGCTCCTTGACATCCGCCTGCCAGGGATCGACGGGTGGTCGGTGCTCCAAGCGCTCAAGGCCGGGGAGGAGACCCGCGAAATCCCGGTGATTGTGGTGTCCATCGTCGACGAGCGGGCGCGTGGAGTCGCCTTGGGGGCGGCGGCATACCTGGTGAAGCCCGTGGGTCGGGACGACCTGCGGGCTGCGCTGCAGAGCGTGGGTGCTGCGGTCCCGGCACCGGACGACGGCGAAGCAACCGAGGCGAGTACGACATGAGCCAGGGCCGAATTCTCGTAGTCGAGGACAATCCGAAGAATCTCAAGCTGGTCAGGGACGTCCTCACCTTCTCGGGCTATGAGGTGCTCGAGGCGAGCTCAGGGGAAGACGGCGTGCGTCTAGCGAAGGAGGCGTCTCCGGACCTGATCCTGATGGACCTTCAACTGCCAGGAATCGACGGTGCTGAGGCGCTGCGGCAGATTCGCGTCAACGACAAGAAACAGGGGGTCCCCGTCATCGCTGTAACCGCCTTCGCTATGAACGAGGACCGAGCACGGGCGTTCGAGTCCGGATTCGACGGGTACGTCGAGAAACCCATCAGTGCACGCAACCTGCCGCAGATGATCGAGGACTTCCTCGGCATGGGAGGCCCGACATGACTATGGACCAACCTCCCAGCGCACGGGTGCTCGTCGTAGATGACCAGCCAGCCAACGTCCGGTTGCTGGAGGCGATGCTCGTGACGCGGGGCTACGACGTCATGACCGCGTCCTCAGGCGAGGAGGCACTGGCACTGATCGCCCAATCCGAGCCGGATCTCGTCCTCCTTGACATCGTGATGCCAGGCATGGACGGCTACGAAGTATGCCGCATGATCCGAGAGCGGATCGAGACGGCATACCTTCCCGTCGTCATGGTGACCGCCAGCGGCGACGAGCAGAAGGTCAAGGCGTTGGAGGTTGGGGCGGACGACTTCCTGACCAAGCCGATCAACAAGAGCGAGCTGCTGGCCCGCGTGGCGTCGCTGGCCAGGATCAAGCGCTATCAGGACACCATTAAGCGCCAGACCGACGAGCTGGCCGCCTGGAACCGCGAGCTGGAGACGAGAGTCGAGATACAGGTCTCCCAGCTTGAGCGGATGGGCCGGTTGCGTCGGTTTCTGTCCCCCCAGGTCGCGGAGCTGATCCTCGACTCGGGAGACGAGTCGGTCCTTGAGAGCCACCGCCGCGACATCGTCGTGGTGTTCTGCGACATGCGGGGCTTCACCACGTTCGCCGAGGCCAGTGAACCTGAAGAGGTGATGGGCGTCCTCAGGGAGTATCACGAGGCACTCGGCGACCTCATCTTCCGGTTCGAAGGAACCCTCGAGAGGTTCGCAGGTGACGGCCTGATGGTGTTCTTCAACGATCCAGTTCGTTGCGAGGACGGCCCCCTGCGGGCAATCCGTATGAGCGTCGCGATGCGGACTCGCGTCCACGCTCTCTCAGAGGGCTGGGCGAGACAGGGCCATGACTTGGCCTTGGGCATCGGCATCGCCCAGGGCTACGCGACCCTCGGAAAGATCGGGTTCGACAGCCGGCTGGACTATGCGGCGATCGGCACGGTGACCAATCTCGCCGCCCGATTGTGCGCGGACGCCGAGCCGTGGCAGATTCTCGTGACCGAGCGCGTGCTCGCTGCAGCCGGAAACCTCGTCGTCGGCGAGGACGCTGGCTCGCGAGCCCTCCGCGGCTTTAGCCGGAGTATCCACGCGTTCAGCGTCAAGGGCGTCGACAGCTCCAGGGTCGTCTCGTGACCGCGGACCTCTGAATTCGCCGAACGCCGTCTCGACGCTCCCGAAGGAGGTTTTTATGGACGTGGGGCGCGATTATGGATGACCGCTCCCCTGTAGTGCCCAGCCTGGTGTGCGGGAGCGCGGCTCTGACCTTCGCACCCAAGGTATGGACCTGCCACCAACGCGTGTTCGGTGATGACTTCGCCGATTACGCAACTTGGTACTCGGACCTCTTCGAGAAAACCGCCAAGCGAGAGCGGCACCGACTGGCGCTGATCCAGGAAGACGACGACATCGTAAGTGGGTACGGGTGGGGGTCCATCGGCCACCGCGGCCAATACTGGGCTGATTTGCTGCGGGACTCGCTTCCTGAGCGGATCGCCTCCCAATGGGTTGGCGGCCACTTCGACGTAGTCGAACTTGCCGTTCTCCCCGAACATCGACGCAGGGGCCTCGGACAAGCCCTGCATGACTGCCTACTTGATGGCATGACCGGAAGGTGCCTGCTCAGCACCAGCAGCGACCCCGACGACCCGGCCGTACGCCTGTTCACCCGCTCAGGGTGGAAGACGCTCGGCCTCTTACGGCCTGGCGTGCAGGTGATGGGGCTCGACCGAGCGCAAAACGCAACCTCTACGGATCTCGATGCACCGAGTCGACCTCATCCGCACATGCCGCGCTCCGGCGCCGGCATCTAGCGTGACGCCGTGCATCCTCGAGTGACTGTCGCGCATCAGATGGCGAGCACGCGCGGTTGCCGAATTGGGCTCTTTGGTATCAAGGGCGCGCCCTTCGGGCGCGCCAGCGGGCGGCTTGCTCGCTGCGGGCGGTACCTCCGGCCGCCGTCCTCGCCCGCGCCGCCCGCCCATAGCGGAGGGCACCCACGACGAAGCGCCATCCCGTACACCAGCTGGCGCGTGTCAGGCGATGACGCGTGGTGAGGCCCTGCACCCCTTCGCACCAGTCTCCGGCCTCCGCTCCACGGGTCAAGGGCGCTCCTACGTCGCGTCACTACGTGATCGGCAAGCCGACCCTGGACTCGCTCCGCTCCGGCCTACGAATCGGCAGCTACGGGGTGCAGGGCCAGGACTGGTCGTCGCCCCGCCCGTGCGACATGATCAGGGCATGCCGACCGCCCGGAGGCTCAGCTGGGATAGCCCCTGGGTGCTCGCCGGGCTCCTCTTCGCTAACGTGCTGATCTCCCTGAATGGTGTGCGACGCGGCGACGTTTCGGAGTCGATGTTGGGGGTGGGGGCAGCGGTGCTCTTCGCGTGGCTTCTCATCCGGCGACGCCGGCTCAAACGGCATCCACAGAGCTGGGATCAGGCGACGACCTCAACCTTCCGATTCTTCGCCGGCTCCAGCATCGTCTGCCTCGGGTTCGCGGTCCTGTTAACCATTTTGGCGATCCAGGCCGAAGGCGGCAGACGGATCTTCTTGGTCATCGGCGTCGGCGTGCTGTCTGTGTGCGGCGCGATCCCTGCGCTCTATGCGGTGGCGACCCACCGACTTCGATCCGGCCGGCCCTTAGGTCGGCTCGCCTGGTTGATGCGCCGCGCGTGGGAGCGTGGCTGTGCGATCTGCGGCGACAACGCCAAGATGTACTCCGGACAGCTCGAGCTCGCCCGCGACGAAGCCCGCGCAGTGGCCCTTGTCAGGTGTCCACGGTGCGGTTGGCTCTACGTGCTACCGACACAAGGACCTAGAGAAGCCGTACGCGTCAACGAGTTCCAAGCAGGTGTCTGGTTCCCGGCCGAGTACAGCTAGACCCCTCAGCGGCGCGTCGATAGTCGGCCAGAAGTCGGCGGGGTATCCCACGTCCAGGCCCGGCGAGCCGCAGCCATCAGCAATCGCCGCCCCGCGTGGATCAGGCCGCCCGGATAACGGACAGCACGCAACGACAGCCACGGGCCGCCATGGCATGGAGGGGTGCAGGTGCAGCGCAACCGTGGGAGGGTGACCGTCGTGGCCCTCGACACCCGTCCCAACAGGTACGAGGCGCTGCAAGCACTGCTCGTCACTCTGCTTTTCTTCGTCCACTTCGTGCTCTTCGGAGTCATACTTATCGGCGGGGTTCACATCGGGGTCGGGATCGGCGTTGTAGAGCTTGTCGCTAGTCGGAAGATGACGGGCAGACTGACTCTCCGAGCGCCCGACATCGAGGCCCCCACATCGGTCGGGTCAGTCCTCAACGGCCTTCGGCCCTGGCTGCTCGGGTTTGGCCTCTGGGCCGTGATCTTCAGCATCGGCTATCTGATCTTCGCCAACATCGTGAACCACTACGACTGAGGTGCGATCAGGCGTGCGCCGGTCTGACTGCCGGTCTACGGGGTCGCACGGCGGTGCATACGCATGCGGACGGAGACCCTGTTCGCACGCTCACTAGGACATTCGGCCGCGACGAGGAGACCCCTGAAAGGAAGAGGTCGGCGTGCCACAACGAGCCGGGACCAGCGGGGAGCCACGGTCAGACCGACAGGTCAGTGGCAGTGACTCGCCCTCTATATAAGGGCAGACGGCTCTGAGCTGGCACTTCCCAAGCTGACAGTGCGGGTTCGATTCCGTCACCCGCTCCACCAGCGTCCAGGCCCGGTCAGAGGTCGAATCCTCGGCCTGGGGCTTCTTCGAGGCGATCTCCGGCATCCGTCGATGGGCCATGAGCAGGTCCTCCCAGACTTGGGGAGAGGCATTTGGCCCTAGTGGGCTCGCTGTGCCATACCTACCGTGCCGGGCGTGGCCAACGAGTGGTTCGCGGACTGCGCGGGTGACAGGGAGGGGTTGGCATGGAGCGAGTTGGGGTCCCGATGGGCGGGCTGATCGCGTGGGGGGTCGGCCCGCTGCTGGTCATCAGCGCCGCCACGATCAGCCCGGTCGCGGCGGTGACTCAGGGGACGGATGCGGTGTCTGGCCGCGATGTCACTTCACGGATCGCTCCCGGAGCCCGGGTGCGTGACATCACCCTCCGAGTGGATCCCGCACGAAAGGGAATCGGGGCATGGTCGGAGACGTGGGGCGACAACCTCGTCTTCAACAAGAACCGCGACGGACGCCCGGACGTGCTGCTCTCCTACCACCGTGAGCAGGGATGGGAGATCTGGCTGGGGAACGGCCGCGGAGGATTCACCTTTGACCGGGCCCTACGGAGGACCGATCGTCACAACTGCGCGGCTGCCGACTTCGGTGGGCCGCGCCACACGCGGCCAGACGGCCGGATCGACCTGTACTGCGTCCGCGGCGCCCGCACGGGCACCCTTGACAACAAGAAGAACGCGCTGCTGATCCAGCGGGCGGGCGGTGGCTTTGTGAACGAGGTGGATGCCTGGGGTGCCGCTGATCCGTCGGGGCGAGGCCGCACGGTGTCGATATTGAACATCCGGGGCGATGGGAGACCCAGTCTCTTCTTGGGCGACGCGAAGAGCGTCAATTTCCCAAGCTTGGACCGTATCTTCGAGAACGTGGGCAAGCGGTTCCGGCCACGAAGTACCGGCGGATTGCCCTCGGAGCAGGGCACCCTCTGTTCCTCGACCGGAGATTTCGATCACGATGGCCGCCAAGACTTCCTGTCCTGCTCTCGTTCCCTGCGTCTCTACCGAAACCTCACGACAGCGGGCGGATCCGTGTCCTATCGGCAGGTAGCGACCCACGAGGGCTTACCGACCGGGCGGCGCGCGGACGCCGGGCTGGTCGACCTGAACCGCGACGGTTGGCGGGATCTGGTGATCGTCTCCAACCATGCGGTGGAGGTGCGACTCAATAGGCAGCAAACGCCGCACTTCTCGCAGGTTGATTTCAGCTTCCCGTTGACCGCCGGCACCAGCTTCTGCAGCGGTCACGCCAACGGCGACGCCGCCACGGACCTGCTTGTTGTTCAGGGACTGGAGTCACGTACCGATCGGCGGCAGAAGCGGGATTGGATGCTCATCAACCGCGGCGGAGGCAAACGATTCACGGCCTTGCCGGTGCCTCAGCCGCCATTCAAGAACGGCCGCAACGGCTTCGGTGACACCTGCAGCGCCATCCCCCACTTCGCCGGAAAGCGGGCGGCTTGGACGATCAACAACGGCAGGCCCACCTACGGGCCCGTACCGCGTCACCACCGGGGTTACCGCCAGCTCGTCATCCTGACTCGCTAAGCCAAACCTCGGCCAAGCCTTAGCCGCTCGGGACAGACGAGCGCAACCGTGGCGCGGGTGCGTCAATCCGCCCGCCTGTGATCGCTTTGTTGCAAGAGCCGTGGAACGCCCTCGGCGCGGTGGTCACGGATCCCTACCAAAGCGCCCGCCCCCACGGGTGCCCTTCCACCCTGGGATACGCCCCAACCGCGATCCGACGCCAGGGACCACGGCTTCACCTGATCGAAAGTCGGCCCATCGGAGTCCAATAGATCCTGGAACCGCGACAAGCCGGAGCCAGCCACCGCAACACGCCAAGCCCAATCGCCAACACGAGCAGTAGCCTGCGACCGGCGCTTGTAGGGCTGGTATGCCCCTGTGATGCCCCCGAGGCTCCATGAACAGCCGTCAGCGATCCACAACCGCAAAGACGGATCGACACTCACGGTGACGGGTCAGGTCGCAGCCGCCCCGGATCAAACGAACTGATAAGGAAGCGGTCATCTGGCGCGGGTAGGAGTGCCGTTCAAGATGGCTGCGTCGACGGCATGCCAGCTCGCGCAAGTCTGGGGAGCAACCGTCGGGCGGTCGGCTCAAGCTCGACGACGTACTCCACAAGGATCCGTCATTGGGCATGGAGAATGTCGCCACTGTTGATGTGTCCATTCACCGGGGCGAGGTCGACGCCCCGGTCGAGGACAATGCTGCTGAAGGTGCTGGGAACGCCTTCACCAAGCATTGTGGGCGCGTCGACGCGCTGGTAGTGCAGATGCGGGAAGCTGGAGCTGCCCGAGTTTCCCACCTCCGCCAGCTCGTCACCCGGGTCGACCAGCGCACCGACGTCAACTGTGGCGCTGCCTTGTCGGATGTGGGCGAGGTGGCTGAAGGTTTGATCCGGATGGGCAATAATGACTCGGTTCCCCATCAAGGAATTCGGGTCCTCGACGGACTCGCCTTCCTTCCAGCTGCCGTCGTCGGGCCGATGGTCGCTGACCTCGACGATGCGACCTGCTGCTGGCGCGCGAACCGGCAGACCAAAGCCGAAATAGTCTTCGTTGCGGACGCCGTCACCCGCATGATGTCGGCCGTGGTCATCAACCGGAACCAAGTCATAGGCGTACCGCATGGCGTTGCTCGCAAAGCCCTGGTCGCGAACCCATGGCTGGGTGTAGTCGAAACGCCGATGCTGCGAAAGATGATCATGCCCGTCCCAAACCCACACCCGGCCAGCCAACGGCAGCAACAAAGCCGCCGACTCACACCGACGAACCGATACGCCGAGTTCCACTGCGGCCGATGAGTCATCGGCCGACAAGGTTGCGGCGACCCGAACAGCAACAACCAACGGTTCGGCCGGCGCATACTCCACCGGGTTGAAGACGAGCCGAGTCTGGCGGGGCTGGATCCACCGCCTGGGCACCGCTTCGATCGCTGGGACAACCCCATTGCCGGCGAGCCGCCGCGTCAGTGCATCCCCACCATCGCCCACGAAGGTGACCTCAAGCTGTGTCAACTCGACCGCTGACTCGCCGCGGTTGGTCAGCACGATGTCGAAGTTCAAAGCTTGACCCTGCTCAGTCGGCTCAACAAAGGGAACCTCGGGCAAAATCCGGCCCTCAACAGACAACCCGCCAGATCCGTCCAAGCCACCGATTCGCGACATGTTCCATACTCGCACGGCGCTGCGACCCCAGGCGTTCGTCAAGGTCGACGTCACCGCGTGAGCGACGCGAGGTGGGCCACGGGCGACGGACCTGTGTTCCTTGCGCGCCCTATGCACGCCTTTCGCCGGTCAGACCCATCACCAATCATCCCCCTGGCCGGTCAATGAAGCTTGGTGGCCCCGACGGTCCGTGGGGTTCCCGATACGGGCGGCCACAATGCTCGCAGTGCACGGACGCCTCGCCATCCTTGGTCGGCACATTGATCCACGAATGTCGTCCGAACCAGCAACGTAGTGGTTTCATCAGAGTGCCTCCTCAGCGCTCGGTAGCTGTCGCGTCGAGCACCGTCATCGATCTGGACGCTAGACCTTGGATCTGTGCACGTCACGGGCCCAAAGTCCTCAGCGTCTGCAGCCGCTCCGGGACCGGCGCGCTGCGCTGGACCGTGACCAGCGCGGCATCCTGCTGTCACCGAGCATGGTCTACCGCCTGCCGCCTGGAAGCGGCGTGGGCAGCGGCGTTGACTTCGTTGTCGCTTCAGAACGTTTGGCCCTGCGCCGAAGCGTGGTGATGGTCCACGCTGGCAGGAGTGCAACTACCCTCTAAGGAGGGTCGGCATGGTCTGGATCATCGTCATCATCGCACTCGTCGTAGTCACGGTCGCTTTCTTCGAGTGGCGGAGCTGGAAGAAGCCCGAATCGCGCGGGCTACCGAACGACGATCCGATTCCCTTTAGGGACTCGGGGAGGCCCCTTACAGGTGGGAACGACTTCGACCAGCGTCACGACTGACCGACCCCCAAAAGGGACCTTCCGGACCGGAGCGCCTCAGCGCCGTCGTACGTCCTCCGGGCGAAGCCAGACACCGATGGTCTGCAACCGCTCGTCGCCGAAGGTCACGAACACCCCGTCCACCGGCGGGCCGTCGCGTCGACCCACTCTTCGCCCTCGCCTGCCCAAACGACCCGTGCCCGAACCGCGATCGGGTTCGGCTGGTCAGGAATGCCACGGGCGTGGGGCTAGCCCTTCGAGTCACGCAGCGGCCAGTGTTCGTTGATGACCTTCTGGTGTTGCAAAGGCAGCTCCGCGCGGGTACACGGTCGGCTCGTGCCCCTGTGCTGCCCCGATGCTCCATCAACAGCCACCAGCGACCCACAACCGCTAAGACGGATCGACACTCGCGGCGATGGGCACGTCACGGCCGCGTGGGATCAAACGAACTGATAAGGAAGAGGTCGCGCAGACTACCTTCGGCCCGATTCTCAAGCTGACAGTGAGTGTTCGATTCCGGTCACCATCCCGGCAGCTTTAAGCCCGGGTCGGAGTACCGAGCCGGCCTGCGGCGCATCAGAGGATTGCGTCGATGATCGCCTCGCAATAGTCGTCGGACCGCCCGGTCGAACCCTTGATCTGAGTGAAGCTCAGCTCGACGTCGTCGGACGGGTCGGTCGGTGTGCCGCCATGGTCGACGACGAGCTCGAACCGAACCTGGCCGGGGTTGCGCGCGATGGCCTTGCCGTCGGGTCCGTACAGGGTCGAGGGCCCGGTGTTCAGGATGATGATGGTCAGGGTGCCGTCACCGTTGTCGGTAACGTGCAGATCCTTGTCCACGACATGCGTCTTGTCGAAGACGCTGAGACCGTTCACCGGATTGGTCGTGGTCTGCGAGCTGGTCGCGTGCTCCTTGTAGAACAGGAGCCCGTCCGGACCGTGGCTCTTCCACGAGAACGTGCCGTCGACGACGAACTCGAACTCCACAGTGAAGCCCGGCATGTCACAGAAGTCGTCGATTTCGCCGGTAAAAACATCGTGGAACTCACCGCGTTCAGCGACCTTCGCGGACGCAGGTGCGACTGACAGAAGCGTGGGTAGGGCAAATCCGAGGAGAACTGCCAGGATGATGGTACGAGATCGGCGCATCGTGGGTCCCTTCGTGACGATGAATGTTTCGCAGCGGCCCCACTTCTCCTGCGGGTTTACGTCAGATCACCGACCAGCGCCAGAGCCGAACGGCTCAGCCTGAGCGGGGATGGCGGACGAATCGGCACGTCCCTCACCGTGCGTGGCAGGCTTCCAGCAAAGCGTCACGAACGGCATTTCAGGTTGAGGTTGGCCCTTCGAGAAGTCGGGATTCCGGCGCCGGACGAACCTTTAGTCCAACTCCCAAGCTGATAGCACCCGTGGTGCGTCGATCTCGGTCTTGGTCTCATTCGCCTCCGTTCAGCGACGTACGCCGTCGGAGTGGACGCATCTACACCCTCACGTTGAACCTTCATGAACACCACCAATGCAACAAATGTGGGCTTGGAAAGCGGGCTGGGTTACAGAGCGCCCGGCGGCGTCCCTTGCCGCTGGTTGATGTCGTTTCGCGCCACCGCGCATATGCTGTGGGTGCTCGATTCCCGGATCATCCCACTCGCGCTTCGCATCCGCCGCTGTGCTGGAGCCGCTGGTTGTCGACCGTCACGCGCTCCTGATCGACAACCTCGTGCGCGGTCCTAGCGATGATGGGACCTTCGGCTCATGCCGGCCGGCTCAGTGTGTGCTTAGCGTCGAGCATGTTCGTCCGGATATTCGTTACAGCCGCGATGGTGGGTACTGCGCTCGTCGGCATGAGCGGTGCGCTTGCCTCGGACGTGACGCTCACGACCAGTGTCGCCGCGCGGGCTCCGGCCGCCGCGGCGGTAGCGCCGACGTGGGGCGCGGTGACCACCCGGGCGTCGGTGGGTGTGGCCGGCCAGGAGGGCAACCACTTCAGCGACGAGCCGGCGATCTCCGGCGACGGCCGGTTTGTCGCGTTCTACTCCAAGGC
>Ga0075421_100004763_pt1 | contig 16371 bp, 8 predicted proteins | sample SoiMetdeltSBSDD5_FD_75292 | JGI IMG/M metagenome (GOLD analysis project Ga0075421, IMG submission 75292) | Bulk soil microbial communities from a Populus tree surrounding site in Tennessee, USA - Soil MetaG P. deltoides SBSDD5 | ecosystem: Environmental > Terrestrial > Soil > Tree plantation...
GCCGATGGGGCGTTGCGTGCTGGATGCGGCGATCCTGCTGGATGCGATGACGGGAGTGGATGCGCGCGATACGGCGACCTCGGCTCAACAAGGCCAGGGTGTGGGCCACTATGCCGAAGTGCTGGATGCGACCGCACTGCGCGGGGCAAAACTAGGGTTGGTGCGCACATTTGTGCACAATCATCCAGCCGTCGACCGGGTGCTGACCGAATGCGTGCGGGTGCTTAAAGACAAGGGCGCCACCGTGTTGGAGGTGAAGCTCGAAAATTCGGCCAAGCTGGGCGAAGCCGAATTCGAAGTGATGCTCTATGAGTTCAAGGCGGGCCTCGAAGCCTATCTCGCGCAACTGCCGGCGGGGAAGCCGCACACGCTCGCGGAGCTGATCGAATTCAACCGCCGGAATGCCGCTGTTGAGATGCCCTGGTTCGCGCAGGAGACTCTGGAACAGGCTGCGCGCAAGGGTACGCTTTCTGAGAGCGCTTATATCGAAGCCAGACGGACCTGTTTGCGCATCAGCCGCACCGAGGGCATCGATGCCGTGATGGCCCAGCATGCGCTCAATGCAATTGTGGGGATTACAGAAAGCCCAGCCTTTCCGACCGACTGGGTGAACGGGGATCATTTCAGCGGCGGATCGTCGACCTGGGCCGCAGTAGCCGGTTATCCTCACATCACGGTGCCGGCAGGGATGGTGCAAAGCTTACCGGTTGGGCTGAGCTTGTTCGGCAAAGCGTGGAGCGAACGGGCGTTGATTTCGCTGGCAGGCGCCTTCGAACACGCGACTGAGGCGAGGCGAAAACCACGATTCCTGGCAAGAGCGGTTTGATGGCATCCGAGCCTCACTACCGAAGCGTCGCGGCTCTTTACCTACTGATACAACTTTGAACCGAACTTTTTTTGCGGAAGTTCGTCTGACATCCAACAGGGTTCTGATGACCGCGAATGCCATGTCCGCAAGCCCCGGGGAAGAGGAAGTACGCCAGGCGCTGGAACGCCTGCTTACCAGCCGCCGCTTCGCGCGCGCCGAACGGCATTCGAAGTTTCTGCGTTACATCGTCGGCGAGACATTGACCGGCAAGGGGCATCAACTTAAGGAGAGTCTCCTTGGCGCGGAGGTATTTGGGCGACCGGTAGACTATGACCCGCGCGTGGATCCCGTGGTGCGCGTGGAGGCGACCAAACTGCGGGGCCGCCTGGAGGAGTATTACCGCGTGGATGGCGCCGGCGAGGCCGTCATCATCGATTTTCCCCGAGGGGGCTACGTTCCTCATTTCCGCTATCGCGAAGTGGCCGTGGCAGCGGAGGAGGCCGCCGGGGCGGCAACGCCGGAGGGTGTGCCAGCCGCCGCCAATGGCGCCCTCATTGAGATGCCACGCACGTTATCGTGGATCAAGTGGGGCTTGCTCGTCGTGGCCGTTGCCGCGCTGGCGGTGGCCTCGTGGCTGGGCTGGAATTTGCGCGCACAGCCGCAGAGTCGTGTAGTAGCGGTGCTGCCGTTGGAAGATCTAAGTGCCGGGCAGATGGGCTCGCTGCCCGAAGCACTTACGGCGGAGCTACGGATGCGGCTCGGGAGGAACGGTGGCGTGCGGGTGGTATCGAAGACCAGTTCGCGAGCGGCTGTGAAAGGCGCGGCCGCGGGGCGTTCGGGCCTGGATGCACCCGCCATTGGACGCGAGTTAGGGGCGGACGTATTGCTCGAGGGATCGATGCGGCGGGTAAGCGACGAGCAGGGCGCAAAGCTGGCCGTGATGCTGCAACTCGTAGACGCGCGAAGCGGGCTGGTCGTCTGGACGGGACGCTATGAATGTGATCCGTCGCTGTGGGACGACAAGACACTGGAAGCAATCGCGCTCGAAGTTCGGACGGCCGTGCAGGCGCGGGGGGCGTGACTAGTAGTTGCCAGAGGCACCTCGGCCGTGATCCAATGCGCTAAATGCAAATTCAACTTTCTCTGATTGTCGTAGCCGCGCTCGGCGCCGGAGCGGCATTCGGCCAGGCGCCAGCGCAAGACCATAGCTCAACAGCCGCCAGTGCGCGTACGTACCAGAAACAGATTGGTGGCTATGTCCTGCGGGCGGCTGAAAAGGTGTCCGAGGCGGACTACTCGTTTCAGGCGACGCCCGCTGTGCGCACCTTTGGGCAACTCATCGGACATATTGCCGATGCGAACAACAACTACTGCGCAGCCGGGTTTGGCGAGACCAATCCCAATCCGGGAATTGAAAAGAGCAAAACAACGAAGGCGGACCTGGTGGCCGCGCTGAAGGCATCGCTCGACTTCTGCGCCAAGGCGTTCGACGCGCTCAACAATGAGAATGTCAACCAGATGATGAAGTACCGCACAGGCGAGCGCTCGCGGGCGGCACTGCTGATGTACAGCACGATGCATATGAACGAGCACTACGGCAATTTGGTGACCTACATGCGGCTAAAGGGGATGACGCCGCCGTCGTCGGAACGGTAACCGCTCGCGGCGGAGCAGTTGCGGCGTGGGCGCGAGAGGCTACTCGCTGAGCGTGACGCCCAGGCGAGCCGCCGTAGGTCTCAGCCGGCCGGGCTCGTGGCAGGAGATGCACATGTTGTCGACTTCACTTGTGAGGGCGGGCAATTTCTGCCAGCGCTCGGCGCGCTTTTCATAGAGCGAACCCTTCAACTGGGTGAGCATAAGTTCGGTGTAGCGGTCGCGCTCGGCTTTGTCGCCCAGGCGGTCGGAGGCGAAAGCAATGGAGGACCACAGCTCTCCACGCATGTGCGGAGGAAGCGTGTCGAAGGCGCCCTTCTGTAACTCAGGCACCTTGCGGAGGAGTTCTCGGCCATCGCGATACATCCAGGCTTTGTCCGATTCGCGGGCCCAGTAGGCGCCGGAGACGAGCATGCTGCCGACAATGATATGCGGTCCCGCTTGCGGGCTGCGGCCATCCCAGATGGAGGAGCGCACTTTCGCTGCGGCAGCCATGGCGCGGTCATAGGCGGCCGTATCTTTGGCTTCCTGTGCGCGGCGCATGTCGTATATCTCGATCAAGTATTTCCAGGCGAGAGCGTTTTCGTTGGTCGGGTTCGCGGCGAGGAAGCGTTCGAGCTTGGCAGCGCCACGAGCCAGTGCGTTGGCGTCGCGGGCAATCCATCCGGCGAAAATGTCTTCGCGGACCCAAGTATGGATGGTCAGCTTCTCCGGCTTGTCGAGCGAATCCGCGGAAGCAAGGACTGGAAGAGCTAAGGCGAGCAGGCAACGCGAGCGAAACATGCCAGATAGTGTAGCGCTTACTTCTCCTCGGATGCCTTCTCCGGCTCGGGCACATTCGGCTTCGCGAAATCTGGCAGCGGGTCGCCAAAAAGGTAGTGATTGAACCAGCTAAGGTTGTGTTCCATCACGGCGCGCATGGACTTTGGCTTTGAGATGCCGTGGCCGAAGCCTTTGTAAATAACCATCTCGACGGGGACGCCCTGATCTTCCAAACCCTGTCGAAGTTCGTAGCCGTTGGGCGTGGGGACGCGCCGGTCAAGTTCGCCATGTTGGATGAGGGTGGGCGTTTTGGCGGAGCGGACATAGGTCATGGGCGATGTCTTACGGTAAACGTCTGGGTCGGCTGAGGGATCGCCGTTGAGGTACATCCGCGTGAAGGGTGTGATGTCGGTGTTGTAGTAGTAGGTGGCCCAGTTAGAGATGCCCGCTCCGACACTGATGGCCGCGAAGCGCTGGCTCGTGGTGGTAAGAAACGCAGAGATGTAGCCCCCTTGGCTCCAACCCATGCAGCCGATTTTCTTTTCGTCGACGAAGCCCTGCTTGACGAGATGATCGACGCCGGAGAGCACGTCCCATGCGTCGCCCACACCCAAGTTGCGGACGTTGAGTTGGCGGAAAGCCTGGCCATAGCCGGCGCTGCCACGGTAGTTGACCTTGAGCAGCACGGCGCCGCGCGCCGCCCAGATGTCGGCGGGGTAGTAACGCGAGTCGATCATGGAGGGGAAGTCAATTCCCGTGGGTCCGCCGTGGATGATGCACAACAGCGGATACTTCTTAGCGGGGTCGAACCCGGAGGGCTTGATGAGAATGCCTTCGATGACGGTTCCATCCTGACTCTTCCAACTGATGACTTCGCGAGTGGCGAGGAGGTAGTCCTTCGTTTGCGCCGTCCATGCGGTGAGCTTCACAGGGGCAAACGATTCGACGGGGGAGAAGTAGATTTCGCTCAAGCTGCGCGGGCCAATTGCGGCATAGGACATGAACCTGCCGTCGCTGGTGAGATCGAAACCGTTGGCAATAAGCGTGGCCGGAGCGGTGAGGCGCGTAACACGCGAGGTGGCGGGGTCGAGCCGGAAGAGGTGAGAAGAGGTCTTCTGAAGCGCCTGGAAATGGATGCCGGAGGGAACCCACGCTAACAAGCCCGGATCTTCATCGAAGGCATCGGTGAGCGAACGCGGCTTGCCGCCGGACGAGTTGACGACGGCAATGCGGCCATTGGAATGAAAGAATCGCGTGTCTCCCATTGCGCTTTGGAAGGCAATTTGCGAGCCGTCTGGTGACCACACAGGCGAAGTATCGGGACCGGGCTGCGAGACCAGTTTCGTTATGCTGCCATCGGAGAGGGTAAATACGTAAATGTCCGCGGTGCCGATTTGGATCAGGTCCGGATTGACGGTAGCGTCGAAGACGATGCGTGCGCCATCGGGCGACCAGTTGAAAGAACGAACGGTGAGGTCGCGCCCCTTGGTGCGCTGTATGCCAGTGACAGGCGACTCGAGGGCTTGCGCAACATCGAAGGTCCACAGTTGTGAATACTTGTACTCCCGGCGGACGACTTCAAACGGCCCCAGGTGCTCTTTGCGTCTCTTATCCGCCTTCTCGTCCTCATCGGAAGTGGTGTAGGCGATGAACTTCCCGTCGCGCGACCACTTGTAGGAGTTCACACCGTTTTCAGACTTGGTCAGTTGCACGGCTTCCCCGCCCTGCGTGGCGATGGCATAGATCTGAGACTTGCCGCCAGAGCGTTGCGTGACGAAAGTGAGCCAGGCGCCATCGGGCGACCACTGCGCCTGCGAGGCCGCCTTTTCGCCGCGAGTGAGTTGGAAGGTGCGGCCGGCAGCGGGGATGGCAATCCACAACTGGCTAATGAAGTCGTCCTGCTTCCAATCGGTGGAGTTGACCGAGTAGACAACCCGAGTGCCGTCCGGTGAGACGCGAGGCGAAGAAGCGCTCTTCAGATTGAGCAAGTCATCGATTGTCGGGGAGTGGATTGCAAAGACTTGTAGCGCCGCAATAAGAAGCAGAGCGATGGACCGCATTGGGCCAGTATAGGCGTTATCGCAAAGTCATAATCGCGTCGGCGCGCTTACGCTGGGCCCGGGCTTCCTGCTTGCGGCCGCGCAAGCGCTCGAGGATCGTAGCGTGTAATTGCAATGCCTGGGCAAATTGGCGATTGTGGAACCCCGGCCGTAGCTCATAAACGGTGAGCGCCTTGCGGCAGTGGTCATCGGCGCGTTTCCAATCACTGTATTGGGAGTAGTGGCCGGCAAGGTTATGGTGGAGCGTAGCGGTGAATTGGTGTATGGGACCATAGGCTTGGAGGGTCACCTGAAGCGCCTGTAAGTAGGACTCTTCGGCCTGTTTGCGGTCCTCCCTGGCATCATGTAACAACCCTAGGGAGTTTTTGGCACGGGCGTAGCCGGGCATTAGCGGAACAGCAGCCGCGCCCTTGCGTCCCCGAGCGGGGGCGGCCCAAAGCTCAACAGCCCGTTCGAACATCGAGCGGGCGCGCGTGAGCTCACCGGACTGACGTAAGGCTTCGCCGAGGCTGGTCATGCTGGATGCGATCTCCGGGTGGCCATCGGGATGAAGCCGCTGCCTGAGGGCGAGTGAGCGCTCGTGCATGACAATGGAGGCGGTTGTCCGTCCCGTCATCAGAAGGGCGTCGCCCAGGTTGGTCCACGTCGTAGCAAGGTTGTCGTCTTCGCCGAGCCCAGCACGTTGGCGGCGGTCGAGGGCGTCACGAAGGATCGTTTCGGCTTCGCCTCCTTGGTTTATCTGCAGGAGTGCGGCGGCGTAGTTATTTATGGCGATGAGAGTGCGAACGTGGGCCTCGCCGAAGGTCGCGGTGAGGGAAGGAATGGCACTAGCATAAACCCGAATCGCCGCCTCAAACCGCGACTGATCAAGCAGCTTTTCGGCTTCTATGGACTGCTGAACGGCAACGCCTGGCTCGTCCTCCGCACTGGGAGCCGCGCATAGGAGAGCCGGGAAAACCACGCATGAGAGAAAAAGGAAAAGTCGCATGGCTGGAACCTCGCATGAAAGTACGAAGTTTCGGCCCTAAAGGAAGCAGAAATGGAGTTGTGCAACGGATCCGGGAACCGTTGCACAAACATCAGTATCACTTGTGGGTGCTAGAGGTTGGAGAGCACGGAGCGCATGTAGTCGAGCGACTTCACCATGCCAGGCAGCGGGTCGTCGGCCTTGATCTCGTATTCCAACATGCAGCCGCGATTGTAGCCTTGTTTCTTCAACTGGGTAAAGATGGCTTTGATTGGCAGCTTACCTTCGCCCACGGCGACTTGCGAATCCTTGTTCATTGGGTCGGCTAGATCCTTGAAGTGCATGTCGAACAGGCGAGGTCCAGCGTTGGCGATCGATTCCACAATGTCGGCACCGGTGCGGGATGTGTGGCCGATGTCGACGCAAAGACCCATGCGCGGGTCCATGCCCTTCACGGCGTCCAGAACCGACTGCGGGGTGGGGAATTCCTTGTCCTCGGGGCCGTGATTATGAATGGCAGCTTTGATGTTGTATTCCTTTACCAGCTTTTCGACGGCGCCAACGGTCTTGTGCGAAGGAGCGCAGACGATGGTGGGGAAGCCCGCAGCCTTGGCGTACTCGAACATGGCGCGAAGTTGGGCGTCGTCGCCCTTCAGGTCGATGTTGCCGCCGGAAAGAACGGTGAGGCCGGCGGACTTGAATTCCTTCTTGGCCAGGGCGAACTCTTCCGGGGTGGCTTTGTAGTCGAGGTGGAAACTCTTAACCGAAACATAGGGAGCGTTGCACGCTTTGATCATCTCGATGGCTTTCGCGCGAGGAAACTTACGCAGCGAGTAAGAGGCCACGCCGAGAACGAAGCCATGCTTGGCCGCGGCGGCCTGTAGCGCGGAAGAGGCAAGAGACAAAGCCGGGCCAGCGACGGTTGAGGCGGATAAGAAGGTGCGGCGGGTGGTCATAGCGCCACGATTGTATCAGGGCTTTGCCCGCTTCAGTTCGGCTGGAACTTGAAGTCGCTTACGGCGATCTCGTCGCGGCCGGGAACGTAGAAGCCGAACTGTCCGGCGCCCGCGTCATTGCGAGCACCGCTTTCGAGTGGAATCCAGGAGCCGGCACGAAGGATGCTGGTGGAAATGGAATTCGGCGTTACTGTCACCAGGAAGGACATATAGAGCTTCTTGTTGGACTTGTGCGGCGTTTTGGAAATAGTGGTTTTCTTGCCGTTGACGACTTCGATCCGTTCGAGGTCGTCGTCGTCCACCTGGTAGAAAACGTGGTTACGTTGATCGCGGTAATCGATCAGCCAGTGAATGCGGCGCCCACGAAGGCTCACCACTGAAAAGGTATAGACGCCGGGCCGGGGACGCGCCGGAGCAAGAAAGTAATCGCCGCCCTTGCGGACGAAAACCTTGTCGCGTGCTTCCCAGCCGCCGGCGGCGGTCCAGTCGCTCAACGTGAACGCGGTAGATGGGACACCACCCTTCTTCTGTGGGGGCTGACTGTCCCGGGCAAGGGCAAGCGTGGCCGTCACCGAGCGGCCGCCTTGCACGCGAACCGTCTGCGAAGCGGAGGTAAAGCCGCGGGCCGAAGCCGAAACCGTATAGTTGCCTTCGGGCAGTTGGAGCGTGGGTTCGGTAGCGGGCCGCTCGGCTTCGTTTTCGTGCTTGATCATCACGCGCGCATCAGCGGGAGTGACCTCAATCTTTAGCGAGCCGGTGGCCGCTTCCATGGGAGCGTCTAGCTCCACAGTGCGGCCTGGGGCTAATTCGACCGTGGTTTGGAAGGGGCGGAAACGTTCGCGGCGAACAGCAATCGAGTGGCGTCCCGGATCGAGACCTCCAACCGAGAAAGTGCCGTCGGGTTTCACACTGCCGAGCGATCTGTTATCGAGGAATACTTCGGCGCCCGGCGAGGCGTTGCGCAACGAAAGGACCGCTTTCTGCGGAGCGGCAGTCATGCGGAAATCGGCGCGGGCTTCTTCTCCACGTTTTATTTCAATAGATGACTCGGGCGGCTCGGCGAGGAAGCCTTCTTTTTCTACCTTGATGGTGTAGCGCTTCGGCGAAAGATAGATCAATAGGCGGCCGCGCTGCGTGGGACGACGGTACTTGGTGCCATCGACCAATACGGTTACGTTGTCCTCACCCGTGTTGATACGTAGGCTGCCGAGGTTCGAATCCGAGAACAGACGCGCCAACAGCACCGGTGACGTTGATGCTTCGTAGGAGATCTTATAGGGACTGCCTTGAGCCGGGGTGACGACGATTTCGTGCGGACCGGGGTTGAGTTTCAACTCAAGGCCCTCCGGGTTCACCGCACCGATGGGCGAGCCGTCGACGGAGACCTGCGCGGTATCGACCGTCGAGTACAGGAAAGCGGTCGAGCCAACCCCGGTGATGATCACCGATTTCAATCCTTGCGTCTTCACCGGGCCAAGCAGCCTCGGAGCGACAGCGGGTGTAGCTTCAAAGCGCATTGTCGCCCGGAAGGCGCCGCTCACAAATTCGAGCTGGTTTTCGCCCCGCTGTAGGTCGTTCAAATCCATCGTGCCCTGCATTACGCCCAGGGCCTTGCCGTTGAGCGTCACTTTTCCTTCCTGCGTATCGGCGCCCAATTGAACGAAAGGCGGCAGCGCCGCAAGTTCCAGGCGAATCGGATCGGACGCCCCGGCGGAGACTTCGACTTCACGCATCGCGGTGCGATAACCGGGGAGCCGCGCTTCGATGCGATGGCTGCCCAGTTTGAGCGGGACCTTGCATTCGCCCGCGCCACATGGTTCCCCATCAACAAAGATTTGAGCCCCGGATTCGGAACTGGTCAACGTCATCAGCTGCGTGGCAGACGATTCCTGTTTGGCGCTCTCCGTGCCGGCCGCGCCAAAGAAGTAGCGGTAACCAAAGTAGGCGGCTGTCAGCGCCATGGCAAAGAACAGCATCAGCGGAATACCCACGCGGGTGAGGATCCAGCCGATCGATTTGCCCTGCTTGGGAGGGGCTGGACGAGCCGTGACCGCGGCGGGCTTCACGTCGATCGTGTTAGGCGGCTGTCCATGCGCACCGGCGGCGGGAATTACGGCCGGCGTGGGAGCGGCGCCAGGACTTTGCTTTCCGGGAGGAGCAGGCTTGCCCCCTTGGAGTGGGATTACTAGTGGCTGCGCACCTGAAGGAGGACGCTGCGCCTCCTTCTCCTTGGGCGGCGGCATGGGCGTCGGCGTATTCAACTGGGAAGCGTCTATGCCAAGCGGAGGCTTGGACTCGGACGCCGATTGCATCGGGTCTACCGGGGGTGTCGGAGCCGGTCCGAAAATCTGAGTGAAGGGCGAGGCACCACCGTCTGTCTTAACCCCGATCGGCTGTGTGGGGGGTCCGGAAAGATCGTCTCCGGTTGCCGCCGAGGGCCCGTTCGGAACCGTTGCTTTATCTTTGGCCACGCCGGGAGGAATGATCGAGGCCGCCGACGGTTTGGTCGCTTCGCGGTTGCGGGCGAGCGACTGTTCCGCCTTGCCCTTTTGCAGTGTCGCCTGCAATTGTTGCAGACGGGTTTCATTGGGATAGAGGCCGCGGCCTTGGGCGACAACGGCGAGCGCGCCGTCGAAATCGCCGTCGCTTTGCAGCCGTCGCGCCTGCGACAAACACCAGGAGAGGAACTCGTCGCGCTTACGGTCGGCGATTTGCGCATCGAGCGCCTGGGCGGCGGGGTTAGTCGGCTCGAGTGAGAGAATCTCTGCCACCAGCGGCTCAGCCGCCTCGGGGCTGGTCTCCATGTTCCGCTGCGCTTCGTCGAGCAGCGTATTGATCAGTACCTTGCGGATCACGGCGCTGCGCGGATCAAGCGCCGTAGCTTCGCGCAGGATGGGAAGCGCTTCGGGGGCGGCGGAAGCATCGATGCGTTCCCGCGCCTGGCCCAGAAGAGCAGCGGCTTGGGTCGCCGAAACCTGCGATTTCTGCACAAGCTTGGCAAGTTCAGCCAGCTCGGGGTCGGCGGGAAACTCTTTTGTAGCGCTCTCCATCGAACGCGCGGCGCGTTCATAGTCACCCATCTCCAGGTGCCGGTCGATCTCTTTTACCCAGTTGACCTGCGCATCCTCGCGGGCCTGTTGATCGCGGCGCTTTTGGAGGCGCTGGATCTCGAACACAAGGCCGGGGTACTCCTCGTGAATGGAGCGCAATATCTGCCACTGGTCGAGCGCTTCGTTGAACTGGCCGCGTTCCTCGAAGTAGCGCGCCTTACCAGTGATCGAATTCACCAGATCGCGCTTGTCCTTCACGTTGCGCAAGGCGCGTTCAAAGTGCGATTCGCCGGCGTTCTGCTTGGCAATCTCTTCGAGTAACGCCATTCGCTTATCCAGGTCTGGCTCGGCCGCCGCGCGCTGATCGGTTTCCGCGATCAAGGCGCTCATGCGTTGGCGCTGCCGCTCTTCCACATCGAACTTCAGGGATTGGAACAGCGCATGGTTCGGATACTTCGAGATGAACTGCCGGCAGATGGCCAGCGCACCGTCGAAGTTGTCGGCGGCCAGATGGCGGCGGGCCTCCTCGTAGCTGTTCTTAATGTTGTCGTGCTCGGAGCGGACCTGGTTGAAAAAATTCTGATAGGTGGTGCTTCGGCCCGTGTCGGACTCGGGAACGTCCTTGTCCAGGTTGACCAACACTTCGAGCTTACTCAGCGCCGAGGTGACCTCGCCGCGCTCCCAGGCCTGCTGAGCCATCTGGTAGAGCTTGCTCTTTTCCTCTCGCGTCTTGGCGATTTCCTGTTCCTTGCGGTCGACCTCGTGCAGAAGTTGAAGCGCGTTGGTCTCGTTGGGCTTCAATTGCAGAACGTTGTCCAGCGCTTCGCGCGCTTGGCGGAAGCTGGAATTCGACGCGTGCTGGCGGGCCAACTGCATCCACTCGTCGATTTTGCGCTCGCGCCGTTCGCGCTCGACCTGCGACTTGAGGGCAAGAGCGTCGGGGTCCTGCGGATCGAGTTCGATCGCCTCCTGGATCTTACGGAGCGCAAGCGGAAACTCCTGTGCGTCGACGAAACGCCGGGCGCTTTCGAGCGCCGAGCGGATGCTGGTCTTGCGCACCGCATGATCGAGCTGCGAACGGAGCATGCTTATTTCCTGGTCGAGGTGACCTTCACCCTCCAGTTCGGCAAGCAGTTCGCCGGCAAAAACATAGTCGCCGCTTTCGAAACTCGTGCGTGCACGCTCAAGCCGCGGCTTGATTTTCGAGCTGTCGAAGTATTCGAGCGCCTCGTTGCGCAGGGACTTCAACAGCGCGTCACCAAACTCGCGAACATTGAAGAATCGGTGAAATGGCTGTTTGGCAAGCGCCTTGTGAACCACCTGGCTGACGGCGTACGGAACCTGGGCGTTGAGTTCGGAGGCTGGCGGCGGGCTGGATTTCAGGATCGCCTCGACCACTTCGGCATCCGTCGTGCCCGTGAATGGACGGCGCCGGGTGAGCGCTTCGTATGCAACCACGGCAAGCGCGTACTGATCCGACAGCGGTGTCGGTGGTTTCAACTGTAACTGTTCGGGCGAGAGATAAAAGAGCGTGCCCTTGAGCGAGGTCTTCGACGCCGTGGATGCCTCGCGGGCGATCCCGAAGTCGATGATCTTCACCGAATCGTCGTCCATCACGAAGATATTGGAGGGCTTGATGTCGCGGTGAACAAGGTCCTTTTCGTGAGCGGCGTGAATGCCGCGCGAGGCTTGTACGATCAGGTCGACGATCTTGGGAACCGTGAGGCGGGGCGAACCATCCTTAATCAACCGGTCCAGCGTCACTCCGGGGAGCAAAGGCATGACGAAGAAGGGCTTGCGCGCGCCTTCATGTTCGAACTCGCCGATGTCGTAAATGCCGATGAGGTTGGGGTGGACCATCGTCGAAAGGACGCCCCACTCCTTATAAAAAAGCTCCAGCAGGGAAGGGTTGGAAACGTCGAGGATGGTCTTGAGCGCAACCTCCCGCCGCATGACTGTGTCCCAGGCTTTGTAGACAACCCCCATGCCGCCACGGCCCAGTACTTCTTTGAGCTCGTAACGGTCTTGTAGATTGGTCCGGCGGGACATGATGGTTTTGGCGCTCTTTCAGATTGTATCGGAGGGCGAGCCCTTCCGCGCTAGGGGGTTGGGAAACTAAGGCTTATAGCCCTGACCCTTGAGTGCTTCGGGTCCTTTGGGGTCGTCCGGAGAGTCGGGCGAGTCGGGCATGGCCGGAAGCGCCATACCGCCAGAGTTGATGCGTACCAATGTGCCCATAATGGTAACCCCGGAGGGGTCGAGTACTACCGTGCCGCCGCCACCCTTCAGAGAAATCATGGCGCCCTCCAGCACGATGTTGCCGGTGGTTTTGACGGTGAGCCCGGCGGCTTGGATGGATCGCGAACCGCCACTCTTCTCCTTATAGGCTCCGCCCACGTCGACAGACTTCGCGCCGTCGACTTTCTCCTTGCTTGCGCCCTTCACGTGCGTGGAATACGAGCCGCCAACTTCCGATTTCTGGTTGTTGGTGACTTTGACATCGTCGTCGTTGTCGACGATGCGCATCTGATCGTGCTCAACCTGGATGATCAGGTCTTTTTCTGCGTGAATATAAATGTGCTCTTCGCCGGTTTTATCCTCGAAGCGCAGTTCATTAAATTTGTCGGGGTTCTTGCCCTTGCTTGACCGGGTCTTGATGCCGCTGCGCGTTTTGTTCGCCGGCAGTTCGTAAGGTGGCATGTCGATTGCGTTGTAGACCATGCCGGTGATGAGTGGACGATCCGGATCGCCATGCAGGAAGGAGACGATCACCTCATCCCCGACGCGAGGAATCCAGATCTGGCCGAAACTGGTTCCGCACCAAGGCTGCATGACACGGCACCACATACTGGTATCACCCTTAGATCCGTCGCCGTGACGGTCCCAGGGGAACTTCACTCGGACGCGGCCAAGTTTGTCGGTGTGGATCTCTTCTCCCGCCGGACCAACGACGATTGCCGTCACCAGCGCATGTGCCCGCCGTTCGTGGCCGAACGCGGTCTCATTGAGCATTGAGTTCAGCATGCGCGGTTGCATGTCGGAAGGCACGCATTGAAAAGAATTTGCGTAGGAGCTCTCTTCCGTATCCGAGCCTCCCACGAAGGCGCCGTCGCTGCCGCGGTGAGTGACCTTGGTAACGAGGTACTTCGCGTTAAACTCCCGGCGCTGGTGCTGGGTCATGCTGAACAGGTAGCCGGGAGTGAGCGCGCGAGCCCGCGAGGTGCCGCTAATGTTGACATGTGCCTGGCCAATCTCTTGCGATCGGAGGACGGCCCAGGCATCGCCGTCTCCTTGCACTTCATATTGGCCGGGATAGTGATAGACCTCGAGTTCACGGTCCGCGCCGCGGCGGTCGGGCATCGGATAAGTAGCCAGCAGCGGTTGCGTGGGCCGGTCGTGATGGTATTCCTTCTGAGCGAATTTGTTGGAAACTACCTGCTTTTCGTAGTCCCATCCGTGGATGGTGTCCTCTCCCGTGAGCCCGGAACCGAAGAAGCGCTCCTTGCGGAAGGTGTCTTGGTAAGGATTCGGTTTGTGATGGAGAATGTCGTCGGTGATGACGAGGGTGTGTTTGTTCTTCTCGTGCCTAAAGTAAAAGTACATGCCCTCGATTTTCAGCAGGCGGCGTATGAAGTCGTAGGCGGTTTCGTTGTACTGCGTGCAATATTCCCAGGGAACATAGTTGCCAGGGCGCACGAGTTGAAACTCGTAATCGCGATAGCCCATGCGTTGGAAGACGTCCTTGATGATGTCTTCCACTTTCTTTTCCTGATAAATGCGACAGTCCGTCGTCAAGGTAAGAAACCAGGTCCACGGCACGAGTTCGGCTTCGTAATAGGCATGCTTGCCCGGATGCGGAATGTGGCGGAATTTGGAAATGTAACCGTGAATGTAGCGGAAACTGGTGCCGTCACCGAGGCGGATACCGAGCGCGGCTGTCTTGCCGATGAGTGCGGCGAAGTCGAGGTTGAAGTCCTCGCTGATGAGCTCGATGGTCATGTGGAAGTTTTCCGACATGGCCTCGGTACCGTGAAACGAAGTAACCAGGAGAACATCGTCACCAAGCGGACAGTGAAAATTAAAGGGCCGTTCCTTCTGGCGTAATTTGCCGAGATTAGGTCCTGGCATGGTGAGTTCTCCTAGTTAGATCGCGACGGCAAGTGCTTCCACGGGATCACGAATAGACGAATGAACCGTCCGAAGCCGCCGTTACCGTCACCGTTTCGGGTCTTGTGCCGGCTGCGATGCCTTCCAGCAACCGGCGCGCCATATCCGGCAGCAGCGTGTTAGTGAGGATGTTATCGACGTTTCGCGCCCCGGACTCGACTTCGGTACATCGGTCGGCCACGGCTTGAAGCAGCTTGTCGTCCCACGTCAACGCAACACGGTGGTTTTCCTGGATGCGCCGTTTGATCTTATTCAGCTTGAGCACAATAATCTGTTTGAGCACCTCGTCGCGCACGGGGTAATAGGGGATGATGACCATGCGTCCGAGGAAGGCCGGCTGAAACACTTTATTCAACTCGGGTTTGATGGCGGCCACCAAAGCGTTGGCCGAAGGCGCGGTTTCGGGATCGGCGCACAGCTTCATCATCTCGCCGGAGGCGGCGTTGGTAGTGAGCAGGATGATCGTATTTTTGAAGTTAATCTCGCGTCCCTCGCCATCTTCCATCTGGCCTTTGTCGAAGACCTGGAAGAATAGCTCGAGCACATCCGGGTGCGCTTTCTCGACTTCATCGAGGAGCACAACGGAATACGGCCTGCGGCGAACGGCTTCCGTAAGCACGCCGCCTTCGCCATAGCCGACATATCCGGGGGGCGAACCTTTGAGCGTGGAAACCGTGTGCGCTTCTTGAAACTCGCTCATGTTGATGGTGATCACGTTGCGCTCACCACCGTACAGGAGATCGGCCAGCGAGAGCGCGGTCTCCGTTTTGCCAACGCCCGAAGGGCCTACGAGCATGAACACGCCGACCGGTTTGTTGGGATCGTCAAGGGCCGCGCGCGACGTGCGAATGCGTTGGGCAATGGCCGCCAGCGCGTGATCCTGACCGATCAGGCGGCGCTTGAGCAGTGTGTCGAGTTCGAGGACGGTTGTTACTTCGTCCTTCATCATTTTGCCGACCGGAATGCCAGTCCAGCCGGAGAGAACTTCGGAAACGATCTGCGAATCGACGCACACACGCATCAGCGGCGTTTCGCCCTGCATGGTGTCGAGTTGGGCTTGCAACGCGTTCATCTTTTCGCGTGTGCCCGCGGAGGCGGTGCCGTCCTCCAGTTGCGTCCGCAGTTCACGAATTTCAGCGACCAGCGCGCCTTCCTTATCCCAGCGATCACGAAGGGCGGCCAGTTCGGCTTCGGTCTTCCCGATGCCGTCGACAATGCTGGTCAGGCGCTCGGCGTGGTCCGCGCCAGCTGCCTGTTCGCGTTCGAGAACACGCTTTTGCACCTGCAGATCGTCAAGGAGGCGCGTGGCGTTTTCGAGGGCGGGCGGCGTGGCGCTTTGACCCAGCGCAAGGCGGGCGCAGGCGGTATCAAGAATGCTGACGGCCTTGTCCGGCAACTGGCGGCCGACGAGATACCGATGCGAGAGACGCACGGCCGAGTTGACGGCTTCGTCGAGGATGCGCACCTTATGATGTTTTTCGAGCATCGGTGTAATGCCGCGCAGCATTACCTGGCACTTCTCTTCGCTTGGTTCCTCAACCTTCACAACCTGGAACCGCCGGGCTAGCGCGGCGTCCTTTTCGAAGTACTTCTTGTATTCGGACCACGTGGTGGCGGCGATGGTGCGCAACTCGCCGCGGGCCAGCGCGGGCTTGAGGAGGTTAGCCGCGTCGCCCTGGCCTTCGCTACCACCTGCGCCGATCATGGTATGCGCTTCGTCGATAAACAGGATGATCGGCACGGGTGAGGACTTCACCTCTTCGATCAGCCCCTTCAACCGGTTTTCGAATTCGCCCTTCACCCCCGCGCCGGCTTGCAACAGCGCAAGGTCGAGCGAGCGCAGAGTGATGCCTTGCAGAGGTGGAGGAACGTCGCCCGCGGCAACTCGCAGCGCGAAGCCTTCCACCACGGCAGTCTTGCCGACACCTGCCTCGCCCGTGAGAATCGG
>Ga0075421_100004764_pt1 | contig 16370 bp, 10 predicted proteins | sample SoiMetdeltSBSDD5_FD_75292 | JGI IMG/M metagenome (GOLD analysis project Ga0075421, IMG submission 75292) | Bulk soil microbial communities from a Populus tree surrounding site in Tennessee, USA - Soil MetaG P. deltoides SBSDD5 | ecosystem: Environmental > Terrestrial > Soil > Tree plantation...
CAGGAGTTGTTTAAGGTATGCCAGGGGTTGGTAGAAGTTCCGCAGTGTACTCCCTGTCCCGCGCTACGTCCCCGGGACGTCCTACTCGCCGCGAGAGGTATCGACCTTGACGAGGTCGTCCATCCGATTCTGATCCGTCTGTGCGGTGCGTTTCTCGACCAAGGCATGGCCTATTGGCCAATGCCGAACCGGGAACAGGGATTTCTGAAGTGTGTGCGCTCTCTGCTCTCTCAAGGGCCTGTGGTTTTTCCAGAGTATCTACAAAACCTGGGAAAGGAGTTTCGTCAGCAAGCAGAGGCCGCATTGGAAGCCGATGGAGTAGTCCTTTCGATGCTTGAGCGGTTCGGTGTATCGGAAGCCGATTGGGATCGGACGATCCAAGCCGAACTGCTGGCGCTGCCGGGTTGGGCGGGCATGATGTATCGCTTAGAGGTAGAGCCCGAGTTGGCCCCTCATGTGCCGGTGCCGTGCTCGTTGATGGACTATCTCGCCGTTCGCTTGACGATGGAGGCAGTGGCGACGGCGCGCATCATGGGGACGAGGGGACTTTCCGGACTGATGCGTTCGCCTACTCTCGCCGAGCGCCCTGCGCAATTGGCAGGTGAACAGCTGGCGATTGCTGCAAGTCTCTTCGACGCCTTCCAGATACTGGGCCTCACCTCCGCCGACATAAACGCCCTGGGTTCGATATTGCGTCAGCGCCTGGTCGACGAACTGGTATCCTTCGACGATCTGGAGCGGCGGCGCATATTGCATTTAGCCTATGAGCTTCGACATGAGTTGGACGTGCTCGGACCGTTGGCGCGCTACCGCCAAGAGAAGCCGCCCGTGCCCCGTGCTTCGAGACCACGCGCCCAAGTATTTTTCTGCATCGATGAACGTGAGGAATCGATGCGACGAAATCTGGAGGAAATTGCCCCCGACGTCGAAACTCTTAGCGCCGCCGGATTCTATGGCGTAGCCATGGATTACGCGGGCATCGACGACGCCCACGGCGTTCCGCTTTGCCCTGTTGTGGTCAAGCCGCAACATGCGGTGCGGGAGCGCGCCCTGGACGAACACGAGCATATCCGCGAAGTGCGCCGCCGCCGGCGTAAATTGATGGCAAGGACGGCTCGCGCAACCTTCGTCTCTTCTCGAACGTTGTTGCGCGGATGGGCGAGTACGGCGGGGCTGGGGCTGCTGTCGTTATTTCCATTGGCGGTACGAGTGCTGGCTCCTCGAAGTTATGGACGCTTGTGGCGAACGATTCAAGATCGCCTGATCCCGCGTCCAGCAACGGAACTCAATTTCATACGCAGCAGCGCTCAGGCCTGTGTGCCGGACGAAAAACTCTTCCAAGGGTTCACAACCGCGGAGAAAATCGCACGAGTTGCGGGCGTTCTCGGCCCCGCAGGCTTGCGTGAAAATTTCGCACGCTTGGTAGTAATGCTCGGCCACGGTTCCACAAGTTTGAACAATCCGCACGAATCGGCACACGATTGTGGCGCTTGCGGAGGCCGGAGGGGAGGCCCCAACGGCCGCATATTTGCCGCGATGGCGAATCGACCTGAAGTCCGTGAGGGGCTTGCCGAGAGAGGCATCCACATTCCGGACGACACATGGTTTGTCGGCGGCTATCACGATACTTGCAATGACGAGGTCGATCTTTACGACGTGGAGTGCGTGCCCGAATGTCATCGCGAAGAACTGGACAGGGTTCGCCACTCGTTGAATCGTGCCAGAGCCTTGGATGCACTGGAACGAGCACGTCGCTTCGAGGCCGCGCGTTGGGATGTCGGTCCGGATGAGGCTCTAAGGCACGTCCAGGAACGGGCGGAGCATCTGGCGGAGCCAAGGCCGGAGTATGGCCATGCAACCAATGCGGTTTGCATCGTGGGACGGCGTGAGGTCACTCGCGGGCTTTTTCTGGATCGCCGCGCATTTCTCATTTCCTACGATGCAGAGCTCGATCCCAAAGACGAGGGATTGGCACAACTGCTGGGCGCTGCGGTGCCGGTTTGCGCGGGGATCAGTCTCGAGTACTACTTCTCATATGTCGACAATGAGGGATATGGCTGTGGCACCAAGCTGCCGCATAACATCACTGGCTTGCTTGGTGTGATGAACGGCCATGCGAGCGATTTGCGTACGGGATTGCCGCTGCAGATGGTGGAAGTGCATGAACCTGTCCGCATTCTGTTTGTGGTCGAAAGCACTCCGGAACGAGTGATGGAAGTCATCTCGGCGAACCCCGGCTTGTCGGAATTGGTCGAGAACCGCTGGGTCCGTTTGGCTATTCTCGATCCAGATACAGGAGAAGTGCAGGTGAAGCGCGGAACCGGGTTTGAGCCGCTCCGCGAGAGCACGGATCCGTTGCCGTCTGTTCCGGCTTCGCCTGAATGGTTTCGAGGGAAGCTTCACCATCTTCCGATCGCTCGGATCATGGGCCACTTGCAGGCATGAGGAATTAGCTGTTGCCGCAATTACTCACACCGCAGGTCTTACTGGTCTTTACTGTACTAACCCCAGGTCTCATTTTCCTGGCCCTGGCATTGGGCTGGCTGTTAGGTTGTACGCCACGGGAAACGGTCATTGTCAGGACCGCGAAACTTGCCTACGGATTTGCCACCTTGACCGTTCTGGGATTGATTGGGTCCATGTGGTCTGCCGGTCTATATTCGATCAGCGCCGGAGAAGGAAGCTGGTACGCGGTCCACCAATTTGAAATACCTCTGGCGCTCTCCGTTGACCGCCTTTCGCTACCACTTGTCACGCTAACTGTCGTGTTGGTCGGATTGGTGGCCGTCTTCTCCAAAAGGTACCTGCACCGCGATCCGGGCTTTCACCGCTTCTTTATTCTTCTCCATCTATTTGCGTTTGGGTCATTGCTCGTCTTCACGGCGGGTTCCTTCGACCTGTTGATCGGCGGATGGGAACTGATCTGTGTCTCTTCCGCATTGCTCATCGCATTTTTCCAAGAACGACCTGAGCCAGCGCGAAGCGCGATCCGCGTCTTCTTGACATATCGAGTGTGCGATGTCGGACTTATGATTGGAGCATTCGTGCTGCACCATTTGGCAGGCTCCACGTTGCAGACGAAGGTGTTCAGCGGTTCATGGCCCGAGCAGGCATCTGTCATGACCGGCGGCAACGCTACACTCATTGCTCTCCTGTTCCTTTTGGCCGCGATGGGCAAGTCGGCCCAAGTTCCCTTTTCCGGCTGGATGCCACGCGCCATGGAAGGGCCTACGCCATCGAGCGCCATATTCTACGGAGCCATATCGGTACATGTGGGCGCGTATCTGCTCTTGCGGGCGCAACCTTTACTGGCGGCATCACCCATCGCCTCGGCTGCGGTCATCGCCATTGGCTCTATCACCGCAGTGCATGGAACGATGGTGGCGCGAGTCTGCACTGATGCGAAGACGTCGCTCGCCTACTCCTCCATTTCGCAGCTTGGTTTAATATTTGTCGAGATTGGTTGCGGGTTGTCATGGCTTGCGCTGGTCCACATCGCCGGGCACGCCATTGTAAGAACGTTGCAGTTTCTGAAGGCGCCCTCGGCTTTACATGAATTCCACGAAATCCACGCGGCCGCGGGGGGACACCTTGCGAGAACCGGCGTGCTTTACGACGCGATCATTCCCGCCCGCATGCAGCTTTGGCTGTATCGCTTGGCGCTTGATCGTGGCCATCACGACACGATCCTCGACCGCTTTGCGGTAGCACCATTGCAACGGTTTGCCCTCAGAATGACTACTCTCGAAGAGCGCTTTGGACGAGGTTGAGATGGCTGAGCTTCTTGCAGTCTGTATCACTCTGCCGTTGATTGCGGCGATTACTGCATCGCGTTCACGCGCGAGAAGCATTGCCATTGGAGCACTCGGTATTACGCTGGCGCTCCTATTGGGAGTGTTGCGAAGCGTGTTGGCGGGAACAGCCGGGGCAAGTGGCGCATGGTTGATCGCAGATGAATTGAACGCCGTTCCGATGGTCCTGTTTGCCGCCATTGCGCTCGTCACGGTAATTGCCGCTCCCCGCCGCGATATGAACCGCCGTTTCCTCGAGAGCGTGTTGATACTGACTTCCTCGACTTTGACTGCTTACGCCGCCGCCAACCATCTGGTGTTCCTTGGAGGCTGGATTGCATCAGTTCTTCCATTTATCTTTACCAACAGGAGCGCATTCATCCGGGTCCCTCTGGTGGGCAGCGTGCTGGCGCTTATAACCGCCGTGATTCTAATTGGTCCGGCCACCGGATTCGGTGTGTCGAGCGCCGGACCGTGGGCCTTCGGACTCCTGGTACTGGCAGTGATCTTGCGGGAGCACATCGTTCCCTTTCATCGGGCCACTGTGGAACTGTTCGATGACAGCCCGATGCTGCTTGCAACGCTGCTGGTGAATTCGCATCTCGGCGTGTTTCTGATTGCCCGCATGGTGATACCCGCGTTCCCCGGAACTGCTGGCGTAGCGTTGCCATGGCTCGGAGGCGTGGCGCTTTTCGCGTCCCTCTATACGGCGGTGCTTGGAATTGCGGAGCGGGCGCCACGGCGCATACTAGCAATGTTGATCGCGAGCCAGAGTTCCGCTATTCTCGCCGGGCTCGCCACAACCAGTCATGAAGGAATCGCCGGCGCACTGATCCAATGGATCGTTCTGGCGGTATCCTCGACGATGCTCATCGTCGTATATCGAAGTCTGGAGGTGCGGATTGACAGGCCATTTCTCGGCCGAGGCTTCATGGGACTGGCCTCATGCATGCCGAGGCTGGCCGTATTTTTTGCGATTAGCGGACTTACGTTGGTGGGGCTGCCGGGCACACTCGGGTTCGCGGGCGAAGATTTGCTCCTCCACGGTGTTCTCGCACAATATCCATGGTGGGGAGCGGCCCTTCCGGTAGCGATCGCCTTAAATGCCTATCATGCGTTCCGGCTATTCGCCCATCTCTTCCTTGGGAAAGACGAGATCACGCACAACACCTCCGCGGATGCCTTGCCTCGTGAGCGGTGGGCGTTGTCGGCCTGCCTAGCGTTCCTGGTCTGGGGCGGACTGGTGCCTCGAATGGTGGTTGCTCTGCAGGCCCCGGCCACAGCCGAACTCGTTCGAATGACCGGCTACAATTCCCCTTCCCATCCTTAATCCGGGCGAGCGTGGCACTCTAGACGAATGGAGTTTGGAAACCAACGCGGGATGCCACTGCTTCCCGTACTGATTGCGGGCCTTTCCCTGCTCATTCTCGTGCTGGCCGCATCCGTATACATCGAAGTCGATGCGATTCGCTCCACGGAGTCTGGCGCCGCCCGGCTCGTCGAGGGTCAACGCTCCACGCTGCGATTGATCGATGAGATCCAGCGCGAAGAGGATAGTCTCAGCGCCGTTTTCTATGAGTTGGCGGCAAAGACCAATCCAGAAAACCGCGTGGAGCTGCTCAAAAAACTGGAAACGCTTGAGCAGGCCATCCGCCACACCATGGAAGCAGGACTCCAGTCGGGCGATGTTAGATTGTGGACCGAAGTGAAGAATGCCGTCGAGAAATTCATCTCGGAAGGACGCGCCGTCCTGCGGTCCCGCCAAGCTCCTCCCGTAACGTTCTTCCGAAGTCACGAGGAATTGATCAGCACGCTCGGCGCGTTGGCGGCCGATAGCTTTGATGCGGCCGCAAGGGCGCAGGCGAGGGAACGCGAGGGTACGCGCGAGCGTGTGCGCTATTCGCTCATATTGCTGGGACTAGCCTTGGCGACTGCGCTTATCGGAGCGGTTCTCACGCTGCGGATTGTCAGCCAGTTGTTCCGCAAGCAGCAGTGGCAGACTCTGGAATTGTCGCGCCTTTCTTCCAGAACGATGGCCGACCAGGAAGAAACCGCGCGCCGGTTTTCACGAGAGTTGCACGATGAATTCGGACAGGCACTGAGTGCAATCGAAGCGAACCTGGTGATCATGCAAAACTCGCCGGAGCATCAACCCGTTCGCATCGAGGATTGCCTGGCTCTAGTAAAGAACGCCATCGAGAATACCCGCGATCTCTCGCAGTTGCTGCGGCCCAGTATCCTCGACGATTTTGGCCTGGACGCCGGACTCCGGTGGCTGGCCGATGTCTATTCGCAGCGGACCGGTATCCAAGTGGAATACTCGTCTTCGCTCGGCGACCGGTTGGATGAGGAGACAGAAACCCAGCTGTTCCGTATTGCGCAAGAGGCCCTGACAAACGTGGCGCGGCACGCAAACGCAACCTCTGTGCGAATGCTGCTGGACTCTAACGTCGGACACGTCACGTTGACAGTGTCGGACAATGGAACAGGAATGCGGAACGATAGTCAACGGCAGGGACTGGGACTGGTTGGAATGCGAGCCCGCGCGAGGGCCGCTGGGGGAAAGTTAAATTTGGAAACGGCACCCGGCAAGGGCGTCACCATTACCGTAAGTCTGCCGCTCGTCCTGAAGTCACATGCCTCGTAAACTACGAATCGTACTGGCTGACGACCATGCCGTGGTTCGCAAAGGATTCCGGCTCATTCTGAACCAGGAGCCCGACATCGAGGTGATCGCAGAGGCGGGCAATGGCTCCGAAGCTATCAAGTTGGCGCTGGAGTTGCGGCCCGACGTCCTGATTATGGATATCGCAATGCCGGAGATGACGGGCGTAGAGGCCACGCGCCGCATCCACGAAAATTTCCCCGATTGCCGGATCCTGATCTTGAGCATGCACAAGGATCCCGTGTACGTGCGGGAATCTCTACGCGCCGGGGCACGAGGATACCTGTTGAAGGAGTCCATCGACGAGGACCTGCTGCGCGCGGTTCGCGCATTGGCAGGCGGCGACGGTTTCCTGAGCCCTGAAGTTTCGCGGACTGTTCTGGACGATTATCAGCAGACGACGGACCCATTCGATTCGTTGACGGCGCGCGAGCGCGAGGTTTTGCAGTTGTTAGCGGATGGCAAAGTGGCCAAAGAGGTAGCCACCGCACTCGACGTAAGCGTCTATACCGTGGACGCGCATCGCGGCCGGATTATGAAAAAACTGGGACTGCGCAGTTCCACCGAACTGGTGAAGTTCGCGATGAGAAAGGGATTGATTCAGTAGTTCCCAGTCTAGGGAAGCTGTTCCGGCGCCTGCCCGTCATTGAACTGGAACTTCGGGCAAAATAAAGCCCAAAAGAACTTTTTATGGCTTGTGACTGGCTTTTGGTCTTTTCAAAGGCGTGAAGTTTCGCTACACTGCAATTGACCGCTAGCAAAACGAACGGGTTTTCGGCGCGAGTAGTAGGGACCCCGTTCGCACTCCCTCCTTCCGGCTCTGAGCTGAGCCCTCTCAACAGAAGATCAGGCACACCCGAGGTGTACGTACCCCTCCGCCTGCTCAAATCTTTTGCTAAGGAGCCCGTGTGGTTCAGAAGGCTAAAGTGTATCTGGTGGGTGCCGGTCCCGGCGATCCAGACTTGCTCACCCGCAAAGCATTGCGAGTGATGGCAAATGCGGATTGCGTCATCTATGACCGGCTGGTAAGCGATGAAGTTCTCGCCCTCGCTAATCCCTTCGCTGCCTTTATTTATGCGGGCAAGGAACAAGGTCAACAAGAGAAGACGCAGCACGAAATCTTCGATTGCTTTCTCCGTACGGGAGAATTGGTCCAATCCATTGTCCGCCTGAAGAGTGGCGATCCCATGGTTTATGGCCGCGGCGGTGAGGAGTTGGAATTCCTCGTGCGGCATGGGTTTGATGTTGAGGTTGTACCAGGAGTTTCGTCGGCGGTTGCCGCGCCAGCCCTCGCGGGAATTCCCCTTACCTTGCGCGGTGTAGCGGCCTCATTCGCCGTCATCGCCGGTCACCGCCAAAGCGTCTCCACCATCGACTGGCCCGCCTACCGGCACATCGACACCCTGGTCGTCCTCATGGGAGTGGAGTATCGCGACATCATCGCCGGCAGCCTGATCGGCAGCGGCCGGCCCGCCTCGCAGCCTGTCGCCTTCATTCAACACGCCTCGACTCCCAACGAACGCATCGTGGAAACGACGCTCGGTGCCGTGGCGCGGCGTGAAGTTGAGGTCGAAGCGCCGGCAGTCATCGTCATCGGCGAAGTCGTCGCGCACGGCAGGCAAGCTCTCAAGCGGCGCTCTGCCGAGGTATTCGCATGACCACGCTGCCGCTGCTCGAAAGCGAACTCCTCTACCGCCCTGCGTCGCGCAAACGGCAGGCGCTCGTGCAGATCGGCGAGTCGCCGCTGATGCCCGCGCGCGCCCTTGCCCCCGGCGAACAGTACCGCTTCCACTTCGACATGACGAAGTGCATCGGCTGCAAGTGCTGCGTCGTGGCATGCAATGAGCAGAACGGCAATCCGGCCGCCATCAACTGGCGGCGAGTCGGTGAAATCGAAGGCGGCTATTTCCCCAACACGCAACGCCACTACCTTTCCATGGGCTGCAATCATTGCGTCGAGCCCTCGTGCATGATCGGCTGTCCCGTCGAGGCCTATCACAAAGATCCCGTCACGGGCGTCGTCGTGCACGATCCGGACGCCTGCATCGGTTGCCAGTACTGCACCTGGAATTGCTCCTACGGAGTTCCGCAATACAACCCTGAGCGCGGCGTCGTCGGCAAGTGCGACATGTGCCACAACAGGCTCTCCGACGGCATGGCGCCCGCTTGCGTGAGCGCCTGCCCAGAAGGCGCGATCGCCATTGAAATCGTCAACGTCGAAGAGTGGCGCACCGACTACCTCGCTGCCAATGCTCCCGGAATGCCGTCCGCCTCCGACAGTATCTCTACCACGCGGGTCACTATGCCGGAAGGCATCGACCCCAATATCGGCCGCGTCGACACACAGCGCATCGAACCCGAGCATCCGCACTGGCCGCTCGTGTTCATGCTCGTGCTCACGCAACTCTCCGCCGGAGCGTTCGTTGTCATTTGGCTTCTCGACAGTTTGGGCGCCGGCGCCAAGCTTTGGTTGTCCGCGCTCGGATCTCTTGGAATCGCCGGGGTGAGTCTGGCGGCATCGCCGCTGCACTTGGGACGTCCCGTTTACGCCTATCGCGCGTTGCGCGGCCTGCGCCGGTCCTGGCTCAGCCGCGAAGTGTTGAGCCTGTCATTGTTCGCGGGGGTGGCTTCCTTGTTCGCGGGCATGCTGGCACTCGATCTTGCGGGACGTCCGGTGGTGGGTTTGCTCACGGCTCTCTGTGCCGCCGCCGGAGTCACCAGTTCGGCTCGCATCTACATGGTTCGTGCGCGCCCCGCATGGGACACGCAATACACGCTTGCCTCCTACTTCGCCACCGGCGTGCTTCTCGGTCCTCTGTTCGTCCGCGCCATGGGAGTCTCCGAGGCGCCGTGGACAGCCTGGATGGCGGCTGCCGGCGGCGCGATGCAGTTGCTCACTGAAACACTCAAATTCTTTTGGCTGTCGCGCTCAGAACAGTATGAGCTGCGCGCTTCGGCGATGCTGCTCTCCGGCCGATTGCAGCGGCCCTTCCTGCTACGCCTTGGCATCTTGGTTCTCGCGGGCATCGTTCTCCCACTCGTCTCCCCCGGACCTTGGGCCTCAGCGGCCGCCTTGGCGCTCGCGCTTGCCGGCGAGTGGCTCGGACGCTGGCTCTTCTTCGTCACCGTCGTCGGCAAGAACATGGCGGCCTCCTTCACCGCCGGACGGAGGGCGGCGTGACCCTCAAGCGTCTCATCGGCATCGACAACCTCAGCGATGAGTACGCTTTCGCCCGCGGTGAATCCACCGGCTACACTTCGGCGAAGAAGATTCCCGGCCACTGGGTCCCCACCACCTGCGGCTATTGCTCGGTCGGTTGTGGGATCGAAATCGGTGTGAAGGACGGGAAGGCCGTCGCCTCGCGCCCGCACGCCGCACACCCGGTGAACCGCGGAAAGCTCTGTCCCAAAGGGCTCTCCGAGCACTACATCATCGACACGGAGAATCGCGCCAAACATCCTCTCCTGCGCAAAAACGGCAAACTCGAGCCGGTCTCTTGGAACGAAGCTCTCGCCGTGATGGTCGAAAAGTTTCGCGCCACTCAGCAGAAGTACGGCCAACAATCGCTCGGCGTCCTCAGCACCGGTCAACTCGTTACCGAAGAGTTCTACACCCTCGGCAAGCTCATCCAACTCGGCTTTGGCACCACAAACTACGACGGCAACACCACGCTCTGCATGGCCAGCGCCGTCTCCGGCTACAAGCTCTCTTTCGGCAGCGACGGACCTCCGGGCGCGTACGAAGACATGGAAGCGGCTGACGTCGTGCTGCTCATCGGCGCCAATATTGCCGACAACCACCCCATCCTCTGTCAGTACCTGCAAACCAATCCCGATCAAACGCTGATCGTCGCCGACCCGCGCGTCTCCAAGACCGCGATGATGGCTGACCTCCACCTCCCCCTCAAACCTCGTGCGGATCTCGCGCTGCTGAATGGCCTGGCGCACATTCTCATCCGCCAGGGCTGGATCGATCGCGCCTACATCGACCGCCACACCACCGGCTTCGGCGAACTCCAGGCATTCCTCGAAGACTACACACCTGAGCGCGTTTCCGCCATTACAGGCCTCACCGAGGAGCAGCTCTTTAAAACCGCCGTGCTACTTGGCCGCTCCCGCAACGCTTTCATCGGCTGGACCATGGGCGTGAACCACAGCACCAAGGGCACGGAGACGGTGAATGCCATCTGCAACCTTTCCTTGCTCACCGGAAAAATCGGCCGTGCCGGCTCTGCTCCGTTTTCGATCACTGGCCAGTGCAACGCCATGGGCACCCGCGAAACCGGGTTCACCTCCGGCATGCCGGGCTACCGCAAGTTCGACGATCCGCGCGACCGGGCCGAACTCGCTGCCCTGTGGGGCATCGACGAACAACGCCTGCCCACCAAACGCGGCCTTGCGTATCCGGACATCATCGAAGGCGCCGTCTCGGGCAAGATTCGCGCGCTTTGGATCATCGCCACCAACCCGCTGGTCTCCTTCCCTAATCAGGACGTCCTGCGGCAGGCGATGGCGAATCTGGACTTTCTCGTCGTCCAGGATGGCTATCACCCGACCCCGACGACCGAGCTTGCCCATCTTGTTCTGCCCGCCGCTATCTGGGGCGAAAAGGAAGGCACCTATACGAACTCCGAGCGCCGCGTCAGCAAGGTGAACAAGGCCGTCGATCCCCCCGGCCTCGCGCGGTCTGACTTCGACATCTTCCTCGCCGTCGCAGAGCAACTGGGCTGTCGCCAGGAACTCTACCCCGGCTGGACCACCGTTGAGGACGCCTTCAGCGAATGGCGCCGCGTTTCCACGGGCCGCCTGTGCGACTACTCCGGCATCGACTACGCGCTCCTCGCTCGCGAAGGCGCCGTTCAATGGCCGTTCCCCGAAGGCACGTCGCCAAGCGCAACATCGCGCCTTTACGCCGACGGCCGCTTTCAAACTGCTGACGGCAAAGCCAAGCTTATCTGCGCCAAGTGGGAACCCTATCCTGAGCAACCGAACAAGGAATACCCGCTCGTACTGAACACAGGCCGTACCGTCGAGCACTGGCACACCCGCACCAAGACGCGCGAGGTCGCCATTCTCGAACACCTTTCTCCGGTCGCCTGGCTCGAAATGAACCCGCGCGACGCCCACAAAATCGGGCTTCGCAGTCACGACCGCATCGACCTGGTGTCGCGCCGGGGCCGCGTACGCGGCATCGAACTACGCCTCACGGAGATCGTCGCTCCCGGCCAGGTGTTCATGCCTTTTCACTACTTCGAAACCAACGTCAACGAGGTGACGCAAAGCGCGTTTGACCCCATCTCCCGCGAACCGAACTACAAACAATGCGCGGTGCGCGTGGAACGCTCAGGAGCCAGGCAATGAAGCAGCTAGTCGTAATCGGAAACGGAATGGCCGGCGTGGCCTGCGTGGAACAGATTCTCAAGTTCCGCCACGATTTCCAGATCACTATCTTCGGCGACGAGACGCACGTCAACTACAACCGGATTCTTCTCTCGTCCGTTCTCGCGGGCGAGAAAACCGCCGACGACATCGTGCTCAACGACATCGATTGGTATCAAGCCAACGGTATCCGCGCGCGTCTTGGCGTGCGCGTGGAAAATATCGACCCCTCCCGTTGCGTCGTGGTTGACGCCGAAGGTGCTGAGACGTCTTACGACCGGCTGATCCTCGCCACCGGCAGCAGCGCCTTCATCCCGCCCATTAACGGTGTCGACAAGAAGAATGTCCACGTATTTCGCACTCTCGATGACACGCGCGCGCTGCTCGAAAAATCGCGCCCCGGGTGCAAAGCGGTCGTTCTGGGTGGCGGCCTTCTCGGCCTCGAGGCAGCTCGCGGGTTGCAAGTCCAAGGCTGCGACGTCACCGTCGTCCACCTTATGGAAACGCTCATGGAGCGCCAGCTCGACTCGCTCGGCGGCTCCTACCTTCGTCGCAAGATGGAAACCCTCGGTGTGCGTGTCATGCTCGGCAAGCAGACGCAAGCCTTCCTCGGCAATGGCAAGGTCGAGGGCCTGCAGTTCTCCTGCGGCGAACAGGTCGAGGCCGATCTCGTCATCGTCGCCGCCGGCATCCGCCCCAATGCCGAACTCGGGCGTAAGGCTGGCGTCGAAGTGCGCCGCGGCATCGTCGTGAACGACTATATGGAGACGTCCGATCCCCATATCCTCGCCGTTGGCGAATGCACGGAACACAACGGACAGGTTTTCGGACTGGTGGCTCCGCTTCTGGAACAGGGCAAGGTGCTCGCTGCCACGGTTACCGGTAATCGCGGCCCCGTCTTCACCGGAGCATCACCCGCGGCCAAGTTAAAAATCATGGGCGTCGATGTCTTCTCTGCTGGGAATATCGAAGACCGCGAACCCAGCGTCGAGTGCATCCGCTACGAGGACCCCTCGCTCGGCATCTACAAAAAACTGCTGATCAAGGACAACCGCCTCCATGGCGTCATTCTCGTCGGTGACGCCTCCGACGACCACCGCTACATCGAATGGCTCCGCGCCAACACGGACCTCACGCCTCACCGCCGCCACCTGCTCTTTCCGCCGCCCGCCGAAGACGCCGGACTCGACGTTGCGCAGATGCCCGACAACGAAACCATCTGTGGCTGCATGGGCGTGACCAAAGGCGACATCATTGCCGCCATCCACACATACGGTGTCAACACGATGGGCCAGTTGAAGGATCGCACTCGCGCCTCGACCGGCTGCGGCAGTTGCGGCAACCTCTGTTCCCGCCTGCTGAAAGCCGTCGCCCCCGATTTTGAGGAGGACAAACAGAAGGTCCTCTGCTCGTGCGTACCGTTTACACAGGAGCGCCTCCGCGATATGGTGCGCTCGCAAAAGCTCCGATCCGCCCAGGACGTGCTCGACATTTACGGCAATGGCAAGGGATGCGAAATCTGCAAGCCGGCGCTGAGCTACATCGTCGACATGGTCTGGTGCGGCGATCACGAGGAAGATCGCTCGGCACGCTTCATCAATGACCGCGTTCACGCCAATATACAAAAGGACGGCACGTTCTCGGTCGTTCCTCGCATGCGGGGCGGCGTCACCACGCCCGCCGAGCTTCGCAAGATCGCCGACGTCGCCGAGAAATACAACGTGCCGATGGTGAAAGTCACCGGCAGCCAGCGCATCGACCTCCTCGGCGTGAAGAAAGCCGATCTGCCCGCCATCTGGGATGAACTCGGCATGCCCTCTGGCCAGGCCTACACCAAGGGTGTCCGCATGGTGAAAACCTGCGTCGGCAGCCAGTTCTGCCGCTTCGGTACACAGGACTCCATCGCCGCCGGCATCGATCTCGAACGCCGCCTGGAAAACCTCTATACGCCGCACAAGTTCAAAATGGGCGTTGTCGGTTGCCCGCGCAACTGCGCCGAAGCCACGGTGAAGGACCTCGGCATGGTCGGCCAGGAGGGCAACTGGCAAATCGTCTTTGGCGGCGCGGCGGGCAAGGGCGTGCGCAAGGCCGATCTGCTCGTCACCGTCGAAACCACCGAGGAAGCCCTCACCGCCTGCGAGATCGTCTTCCAGTACTACCGCGAGAACGCCAACTATCTCGAACGTACCTACGATTTTGTCGAACGCCTTGGCATCGAGAAAGTCCGCAAGGAAACCGTCTACGCTCCGCCCGAAGTGCGCCAGGCATTACTCGACCGGCTGAAGAAGTCCAAAGACAAGTCCTATGACGCCTGGATGGAGCGCGTACGCCCCAGGCCCACTCAGTTTGTCGAAATCCAACCCATGGAGCCAGTGAACGCATGAAGTGGATTCGCATTACCTCCACCGAAAACATCCCCGAACGCGAGGGCCGTGCCTTGATGCTCGATTCCCGCTCTGTGGCTTTATTCAATTTAGGAGACCGGTTCGTCGCGTTGGAGAACCGGTGTCCTCACGGCGGGGGACCGCTTGCCGACGGCATCGTCGGCGGTGCCACCGTCACTTGTCCGCTGCACAATTGGCGCGTTTGTTTGGACTCGGGCGCAATCACCAAGCCTTGTGATGTGTCGTCGCCCGCCGTTCAAACCTATCCGGTCAAAGTCGAGAACGGCGTCATCCTCCTCGGCATTGACGAGGCCTCGGCGGCCGCCTGAACTTGCCGCCAACTTCCCTCACTGTTTGAGGAACCGGACATCGGCTGAGCGGATGCGAACGGGTATCCCATTGCTGCATGTGTCTCCCCGTCGGAGCCCGATTACCAAATCGCATGCACAAAGGAGAAACGCCGTCTTATGACGATTCGCAATAAGGCTACGAAAATCAGCCTCCTCAACTTCACCACTGTTCCCATGCGGGCTTTTCACATGACTTGGCTCGCCTTCTTCCTCTGCTTCTTCGGCTGGTTCGGCATTGCTCCGCTCATGCCGGTCGTGCGCGAAGAGCTGCATCTCACCAAGGGACAAATCGGGAACATCATCATCGCCTCGGTTGCCATCACCGTCATTGCGCGATTGCTGTTCGGTTGGCTGTGCGACCGCATCGGCCCCCGCAAATCCTATGCGTGGCTGCTCATCGCCGGCTCGCTTCCCGTCATGGGCATCGGATTCGCCAACGACTACACTAGCTTCCTCCTCTTCCGGCTTGCTATCGGCGCTATCGGCGCATCGTTCGTCATCACGCAGTACCACACCTCCGTCATGTTTGCCCCCAACGTGGTCGGCTCTGCGAACGCCACGGCCGCCGGCTGGGGCAATCTCGGCGGCGGCGTCACGCAGATGGTCATGCCACTGCTCTATACCGCGCTGCTAGGCTTTGGCGTCGGCGCCTGGTGGGGCTGGCGTCTGGCCATGATCGTTCCGGGCGTGGCGCTCTTCGTCACCGGAATTGCCTATGCACTCCTGACGAAGGACACTCCCGACGGCAACTTCACCAAGCTTCGCGCCGAAGGCCAAATGAGTTCCACCGCCTCCGCTTCCAGCGCCTTCTGGGAAGCGTGCCGCGATCCGCGCGTCTGGGCGCTCTTCGTGATCTATGGCGCATGCTTCGGCATGGAACTCACCATCGACAACATCGCCGCCCTGTACTTCGTCGACTACTTCCAAATGGACTTGAAGTCCGCCGGGTTCCTTGCCGGCACCTTTGGCATGATGAATATCTTTGCCCGTGCACTGGGCGGCATTGTCAGCGACCGGTTCGGCCTTCGCTGGGGACTCCGCGGCCGCGCAATGCTGCTAGGCGCAACCATCGGCCTGGAAGGTCTCGGCCTCGTCCTCTTCTCGCAGGCTCACCTGCTGCCCCTGGCCGTCGCCGCCATGCTCCTCACAGGCCTCTTTCTAAAGATGTCCAACGGTGCAACGTACGCCGTCGTGCCGTTCATCAACAAGCGCGCTCTCGGCGCCGTCGCCGGAATCGTCGGTGCGGGCGGCAATGTCGGTGCGGTCCTCGCCGGATTCCTGTTCAAGATGGAGTCGATCACCTGGCCCCAGGCATTGTTGATCCTCGGCGTCATCGTCACCGCGAGCGCCGCGCTCGCCATCCTGGTCCGCTTCTCCGAACTGGAAGAGCGCACAGCGCGCGAAGAGCTGCACGCCCGGCTCTCCGGTCAACTCGTACCCTTGCCGGCTGCCTCCGGAGACTGAGTATGCGATACATCCTGTTTCTGCTCGCGGCCAGTCAATGCTGGCCGCAGACGCTCCCCGAAGGTCTGCCCAAGTGGCTCAAACTTTCCGGCGAATTCCGCGCCCGCGGCGAAGGCCGCAGCGGCTTCAACTACCAGCCAGACAACGACGACGCCTACCTCCTCACTCGCGTCCGCTTCAACGTCAACCTGGTGCCGGCGCCCTGGCTCGATGTCTTCTTCCAGGGACAGGACGCGCGCGTCACCGGCATCGACTCTGGCCGTCCGCTCGGAATCTTCAAAAACCCCGCCGACGTCCGCCAGGCCTACTTCCGCCTGGGAAAGGCAAACGGTCCGGT
>Ga0075421_100004765_pt1 | contig 16369 bp, 16 predicted proteins | sample SoiMetdeltSBSDD5_FD_75292 | JGI IMG/M metagenome (GOLD analysis project Ga0075421, IMG submission 75292) | Bulk soil microbial communities from a Populus tree surrounding site in Tennessee, USA - Soil MetaG P. deltoides SBSDD5 | ecosystem: Environmental > Terrestrial > Soil > Tree plantation...
GCAGCCGTATACTTGGGTGCGCAGGCGGGAGTGATGTAGTGGCAGCCTGCTAGCTTCCCAAGCTAGACGTGAGGGTTCGATTCCCTTCTCCCGCTCCACCCCACCCCCAGACCCCCTCCCCATTCTGACGAACAGGGAGGGGGCTTTCTTCTCTGGTGGGAAGATAGGTCGTCGCCCCTGCGGGGCTCCTCTCGTCTCGCTCCGCTCGCCTCGGGCTGCCACTCCATCACTCCCGCCTGCCGAAAATGGCTGTCAAACGGGGGTCAAATGGGGGTCAGCAGCTAGCTTCGGGGAGACGCCCTCTGCCCTCTAGATTTTCCCTGATGGCATTCACCTGCTCGGCCCGGAATTGCCCGTCTACGCCAGGGTATTTTACCAGTTCCCCTCCGAGGGGTGTCGCAGTAGCGGTCGCTTCTCCTAGAACCAGATTTGCCGTACCGCACAAGAAGCGGATCAGCGGCCACGGGGATCGACGGCGTTCGGAAGCCGGGCAGAGGGCTAACTCTGCTTGCCGCACCGCCCTCGCTGGCATGCCCCTATCGGCGGCACGCTCCGTGCCGGCTGGGATGAGGAGGAGGTCAGGAAGTTCGTCCGGGCGGTAGCCGAGGCGGCCGGTGACGAGGAGGCCCGCAACCGACCCGAGGGAGTCCGTACCGCCGTCCGACGACTGTCCGAGGGGAAGGAGGTGACAGGCTTCCCCTCGCTCGCCAGCTACGTGGGGCCGGCTGTGGTGGAGAGATTGGCCGAATTCCTCGGCATCGAGTTCCGGCGACGGAGCGATGGCCTGCGAGATGGCCTCACCGACTTGGGCAACGCCGAGCGCCTGGTCACTCGGCACGGCGGCGACCTTCGCTACTGCAAGCCATGGCGCACGTGGATGCTCTGGGACGGCAAGCGGTGGGTCGAGGACACGACCGGCGAGGTTCACCGACGAGCCAAGGAAACGATCATCTCGATCTACAGCGAGGCGGGTGCGGCGCCGGAGTTGAAGGAGAGGCAGGCCCTTGCTGACCATGCCAAGCGGTCCGAAGCGGACCAGCGCATCGAGGCGATGATCCGGCTAGCCAAGCATGATTCGGCCGTCGTGGTGAGGCCGGACCAGTTCGACTCCGATCCGTGATCATTCAACTGCCTGAACGGGACGCTCGACCTCCACACCGGCGAGCTTCGTCCGCACCGCCCGGAGGACTTCATCACCAAGCTGGCGCCGGTGGTCTACGACGAGAACGCCGAGGCCCCGACGTGGTAGATGTTCTTGGAGAGGGTGGTGCCCAGCCCAACGGTCCGAGCGTACTTGCAGCGGGTCATGGGGTACTCGCTGACAGGCGACACCGGCGAGCAGGCGTTGTTCCTGTTCTACGGCACGGGAGCCAACGGGAAGAGCACCTTCCTGAATGCTGTCCACGCCATGCTTGGCGACTACGCTCAGCAGTCCGACTTCACGACCTTCCTCACCAAGAAGCACGACGGCGTCCGAAACGACGTGGCCGAATTGGTGGGATCACGGGTGGTGTCTGCCAACGAAGTCGAGGAGGGCCGGCGCCTCTCGGAGCCGCTCGTGAAGCAACTCCCGGGTGGCGACATCGTGAAGGCACGCCGCCTCTACAAGGAGAACTTCGAGTTTCGCCCCCAGTTCAAGCTTTTTCTGGCGGCCAGTCACGTGCCGAACGTACGTGGGACCGACCACGGTTTCTGGCGGCGTGTCAAGCTCGTGCCGTTCACTGTGACCGTGCCGTACTCGGAGCGTGATCGGGGGCTGCCCAAGAAGCTTGATGCCGAGCTTCCCGGGATCCTGGCCTGGGCGGTGAGGGGATGTCTGGCGTGGCAGGAGCACGGGCTGGAAGAGCCCGAGGAGGTCAGGAACGCCACGGATCTGTACCGTGAAGACATGGACGTGATCGGGGCCTTCGTGGGTGAGCGGTGCATCGTTGCCCCAGAGGAGAAGGTGTCGGCCAACGTCCTCTATGCCGCCTACACCGCTTGGTGCCAGGAGAACGGGGAACACCCGCTCAGCCAGAAGCGCCTGGCTCCCAAGCTGAGGGAGCGTGGATTCAGCGACAGGGCAAGCACCGGCGGTCGGGTGTCCTGGTTTGGCATCGGCCTGATGCCGACTGCCGGTCCGGTGAGTGGACCTAGTGCCCTGTCAGGCGTGATCTGAGGAGTCGAGATCGGCTCCGCGATGCTCGTCCGGGGGTGTCGGCCGCCTACTGGATGACCTCGGTGGCCTGCAGCAGGACCGACTGCGGGATGGTCAGGCCGAGCGCCTGGGCGGTCTTCAGGTTGATCACGAGGTCGAACGTCGTCGGCTGCTCGATGGGAAGATCCGCCGGCTTGGCCCCCTTGAGGATCTTGTCGACGTAGGTGGCGGCACGCCGGTACAGGTCGGGGATATTCGGCCCGTAATTCATCAGCCCGCCGGCTTCTACGTCCTCCGCTGTGTCATAGATCGTCGGCAGCCGGCTCTGGATCGCGAACTCTGCAACTCGTGCTCGCTGAGCACTCAAGAATGCCGCCGACACGTTCATGAGGACTGCGTCCGCCCGCTCCTTGACTGCGGCCTGGAAAGCGGGCTCAACATCCTGGGGACTCAGGACATCCAGGTAGTGCAGCTGCACCCCAAGCGCCCCGCCGGCGAGATCGAGCCCTTTGACCACCTGCGCGTAGTCCGCACTGGATGACGTTACGCAGACAGCTACGCGGGTGAGCGCGGGGAGGATCGCCTTCAGCAACTCCAGTCGCTTGCCGTTGAGCACCGGACGTAGGGTTGCCAGGCCGGTGATGTTCCCCTCCGGTCGCGCCATGCTGGTGACGAAACCGTTGGTAATCGGATCGCCACCCTGGATCATGACGATGGGAATGGTCGCCGTCGCCTCCCTGGCAGCGCGGATGTCCATCGTACCGCCCGCAACAATAACGCCGACCTTGAGCTGCACCAGCTCTGCCGCGAGCACGCTGTGGCGATCCTGATTGCCCTCCGCTGATCGCCACTCGATGACGACCGTGCTGCCTTCAACGTATCCCAGTTCAGCCAGCCCCTGTCGGAATGCGTCGGTGCGGGCCGCGATCGCGGAAAGGGTGGAACCCGCGAGGAATCCCAGCCGGGGGATCTGGGCTGCCGGCACGATCTCGCGTGGCAGCACCCCACAACCGGACAGCACGACGAGACCGGCCCCGGCGAGACTACCCTGGAGGAAGATGCGGCGCGTGTGCCTCGTTCGGTCGCGCGCCATGGGCGTCCGCCCCTTCGCATACCGCGCACTCGGCGGTGGAGGCGGGCTAGCCTCACGTGCGCGTAGCCCGCGTCGCGTGCGACCAGCATAGACGACTTGGCACGTCCGGCGCTGTGACGCATCTCACAGGCCCGCCAGGCCAGTCGCCCCACTCCCCACATCACGGCTGACAGTACACTAGAAGGCCGGCCGAGAAGTGGCTGTTCTGAAGGTGTTGGGCCACGTTGAGGCTTGCAGGAGGGCGGCACCCGCAGGGCGAGGCGCCAGCCACCTCACCTCGGGGTTCGGCTTCTGGGGGCTGTCCGGGTGGCTCCTGGGGGCCAGGATGACCGCCAGGAGGGCGCAGCAGGCCCCGGCGACGATCATGCAGTCGCCCGTGGCGGTGGCGGTGTTCGCCAGCAGCGTCAGATTGGCCACCGCCGCCGCCATCAGCAGTTGGAAGAGCGTCTTGGTTCGCCCGACGTAGCGGGCCTGGCGAATCCCGAGCTGTACCAGCCGCGCGATCCGATGCTCGACCACCTGCCGCCGAGTCCGGTGCTCCCGACCGGCCGGGCTGGCCTGCTCGGCCCGGGCGGCCTGCAGCAACCCTTCCTGCGGGTGGATCCGCACGCTCCGACCACCTTGCCCCTTGAGGCATTGAGCCCGGAGCGGGCACGCTGCGCAGACGTCCGCCGCGAAACGGAAGAGCCCCCCGCCGCCGGGCCGGGGCCAGAAGTCGCAGCTCTGCTGCCCACCCGGGCAGTGACAGGTGCCAGCCTCCAGGTCCAGCGTGAAGTCTCCCTTCGTGAACCGCCCACCGTTCGGCTCGGCTGGGAGCTTGGCGACCAGCCGTCGTCCGGCGTCGGCGAACCCTTGTCGCGTCTCGCCATCCCCGTAGGCTCCATCGGCCAGGGTCTCTGCCACCGCACAGCCGGTGGCCGCCTCGCTCTCCTCCACCAGGTCCAGCGCCCGCTCGGCGTCCTGGGCGTTCCCAGCCAGTACCGCTACCGCCGTGATCAGTTGGTCGTCGGCATCGACCGCCACCGCCGCCTTGTGGCCGTCGAATCGCTTGCTCGCGCTCTTCCGCCCGTGGCGCATCTCCGGATCATGCACCGACACGAGCCGATCTTGCGTCACCCCCTGGTGCAGGGCCGGCCCATCCGCCTGCCGCTCCACGTCCTGGGCCAACACCCGGCTCAGCAGGCCGGCCGCCTCCACCAGCCCAGCCTCGGCCGGGCTGCCAGCCTCCAACTCCGTCCGCGCCTGCCGCGTCAACTCCAGCAGACGGTCGGCGTCGGCGACGACCTCCTTCAGCACCTGCCGTCGCTGCTCGGCGTCGCTCCAGTCGATCGTCACCGCCCCCTTGAAGCTCGGGGCGGTCACGTACCGACCATATCCCTGCCGCTCGGCCCACGCTGCCAGCGGTTCCTCAGCCAGCCTGGCCAGCAGCCGCACCAGCTTCACGATCCCGTCCGCCAGCAGGTTGTAGGTGTCCTTGACCGCACCCCGCCCCAGGATGTTGGTCGTATCCAGGGCCACTGTCAGCTTGCGCCGCTCACCGCTCTTCGTCCGGAACTTCCCCCGCTGCCTGGCCAGCGCCAGGCTCCGCCGGAAGATCACCGCCGCCTGCTCGTGCACGATCAACTGGGCTCGGAACTCCTGCAGCGTGCTCTTGGCGAACGGCCGCGCATCCAGCTCCACCCCCAGTGCCACCTTCCAACGCAAGTCGTAGTCCGCCCGCTGCTTCGCCTCCTCGTCCGACACCCCGTCGTACGTCTGCAGCACCAACGCCGTCGCCAGCAGACTCGGCGGTACGCTCGGCCGTCCATTGGTCAGCACGTACAGCCCGGCAAACTCCTCATCCCGGAACAGCTCACCTCGCTGACTCGCCAGCCACCCGTAGAAATTGTCCCGGCCGACGAACTCCCCGTACACCGTGTCCGCCTCGAACAGCCCACGCTGCGGCCCGCGCGTTCCCAGCATCCGACTCCCCCGACCTACCAGACGGTCGGTTTCATCCTACCCGGCCGGCCTACCACTCCGGTAGTCCCCCTTTCCGGCCGCACTTCTAGTGCTCTGTCAGCCATGAATTGACGGGTGGGATGGACCAGCCGGGAAGCGTACGCACCGGGGTGGCGAGCCGGCCTACTGGATGAGCTCGGTGGCCTGCTGGAGCACGGACGGCGGGATGGTGAGCCCGAGGGCGTGGGCGGTCTTGAGGTTGATCACGAGGTCAAACGTCGTCGGCTGCTCGATGGGGAGGTCGCCGGGCTTCGCGCCTTTGAGAATCTTGTCGACGTAGGTGGCCGCTCGCCTGAACTGCTCCGGGATGTTCGGGCCGTAGCCGATCAGCGCCCCGAGCCTGGCCTCCTCAGCGCCAGAATAGGCCAGCGGGAGCCGCTGCTGGAGAGTCGTGCCGATGATGAACGGCCGATGGGCCGGGAAGAGAGCATCGTCCAGGATGAACATCGCCTCGGCGCCGTCTCGGGCGGCAGCATCGAACGCGCCGGGCAGATCGTCGCCCCCCCGCACCGCGAACTGCTGGAGCTGGAGCCCACGGTCCCGTGCGAACCGCTCGGCTTCTGCCCATTGCAGTTGATTCGTCGCATTAGCAGCGTTCATGAGGACCGCCAATCGCCTGAGGCCGGGCAGGGTCTCCCTGAGGAGCTCAAGCCGTTTCACGACGAGCACCGTGGAGAGCTGGCTCAAGCCTGTGATGTTGCCTCCCGGACGAGCCAGGGTCTCGACGACTCCGGCTCCAACCAGATCGGTGCTGAGCGCCACGACGATCGGGATCGTGCTGGTCACGGACTTCGCGGCATGCGCCCCGAGGGTGCCCGACACCACGAGCAGGTCGAGCTTGAGACTGATGAGCTCGCGCGCCAGCTCCGGGAGCCGTTCGAACTTGCCCTCGGCGTAGCGGTACTCGATGGAGAGGTTCTCCCCCTCGATGTATCCCAGCTCGCGCAGGCCTTGGTTCAGTCCGACGTACATCGGCAGCGGGATCGTCTGCCCGAGAAAGCCGATCCGCTTCACCGCGCTCGGCGCAAACGCCTGCCACGCGAGCAGCCCGCCACCCGCCAAGACGCCGAGACCGGCCACGGCTGCTCCGCTCTGCAGGAATCGGCGTCGGGTGTGGCGGGTCACTGAAAGACCTCGGTGGCTTGCGTCAGGACCGAATCGGGAATGGTCAGGCCGATCGCCTGGGCCGCCTTCAGGTTGACGAGGAAGTCGAACCGGGAAGGCTGCTGAACGGGGAGATCGGCCGGCTTCGCCCCCTTGAAGATCCGGTCCAGGTAGACAGCGGCTCGCTGGTACTGGTCGGGAAAGTTGGGACCGTACGACATCAACCCGCCTGACCGGACAATCTCGCCGTTGGCGTAGATCGCCGGCAGGCGGGCCCTGGTGGCGAGGTCGATCAGCTCGGCTCGCCGGATCGTGAACAGTGCATCTTCCACAACCAGCAAGGCCCCACGTCCGTCTGGTCCGGCAGCTTCGATGGCGCCCGACAGCTCGTCGCCGCTTCGTACTTCGATGAGCTGCGCCTGAATGCCAATGAGCCGTGCTGCTCGCTCCGCTTCCTTCCACTGAGGTGGTCCCGTCGGAGCAGAAGCATTCGTCAAGACGGCGACGCGTGAGATCGCAGGAATGGCCTCTTTGAGCAGCTCCAGCCGCTTTGCACCGAGCTCCGGGGCGAGGTTGATGAAGCCTGTGACGTTCCCGCCGGGCCGGGCCAGGCTTTGGACCAGGCCGGTTCCCACCGGATCGGAGCCGAAGACCATGACAATCGGGATGGTACTGGTCGCTGCCTTCGCCGCGCGTGCCGGGTTGGTGCCGGCCGTGATGATCGCATCAACTCTGAGGCGGACCAGCTCGTCTGCTAATGCTGGGAGGCGATCGAGCTGGCCGCCGGCCCGGCGGTACTCGATGGTGAAGTTCTGGCCTTCGATGTAGCCAAGTTCTCGCAACGCCTCGGGTAGCGCTTCGTCCCACGTGTCGGCGAAGGACGGTCCGAGAAAGCCCAGGCGTATGACCTTCGGCTGTTGCGCGCGCAACGCGGGCAGCCCGCCGCCGGCCAGGGTACCGAGGCCAGCCACGGCAACACTGCCCTGCAGGAACCGTCGCCGGGTGATGAGCGGGACTCTCATGGCGCCACTATAGCTGTGGCAGAGGCCGATGGTAGTGACGTGGCTCACACGTTCTGCTATTCACAGGCAAAGGTCGCGCAACTCGTCACATCACGGCTGACAGGGTACTAGTGGACCTTCTGGACCTTATTCGATGAAAGTGCCCCAAGAGATGTCTCCTATGGGTACTTTCTCGAATCCAGGGGTCACATCATCCACTTCGTCCACCAAGGATGACCTGGATGACTTGGCGTTCTAGGCTCACAGGGCGGCGGCTCCGGTGCTCAGGCATCGGGCCGTCGCTCCGCTCCAGCTCCGGGCGAACATGCCCGAGACGTACGGGCGGCAGGGCGGGGTGCCGAGACAGGGCGCCTCGGCGGTCAAGTTGGTGGACGGGCAAACCCAGCGGTCGGTTTAGGACGGCGGATCGACTCGGATTGAACACTCTCACCATACTCATCTTCGACAGCACCGATCACCACTTCTCTCTACCTCACATCCCCGGGGTACCGCCTTGATGTTTTTTCGCTTCCACCTCCTGGGGATACCCCCGTTATTCGGGTGGGTCAGCTCGAAGCGTCGTTCACGTCAGGGTACGTTCGTCGGCGCTCCGAGATTCGCCCGTAGCGTTGATGTCCGGGCGGCAGAATGCAAGGACGCCTCCGAGGTCACTTCAGCGGAAATAGCTCCTGTGGCGGCTCGGTGCTGATAATTGAGACGGCATGCTTCGCTAGTCGGCAACGAGCCATTCTTAATGCCGTGATGGCGTTTCGGCCGTGCACCGGGCCAGAGGTTGGTGATGCGAGACCCGCACGTCGTGGCGCTCCTCTACCGAGTCGAGACCGAGCCCACGCTGGTATTTGACAATCCTCCGCCGGTCGAGCATCAGACGAACGACTTCGATGTCCGTCTTGCCGGTGGTGTCGTCACCGTCACTATGCATGAGCACCATGCCTCGGAGGAGAGCGCCCGGCGGGACGTCGACCAGTACCTGCGGGGGTGGGAGATCACGGCGGGCTTGCAGTTCGGCAGGCCCGATATGAGATTCGTGTTCGACCGGGCTGAGGTGATTGATCGAGCGCCCCCAAAGCCGGGCACGGCAACTCTTCACGCTCGGGCATTCGGCTCCGTGACGGCGTTCGGAACGCTCACCGTCCGGGCGTCTCGGCGGCAGTATCCGGAGCCCCCTGCTGACTTCACGCTCTCACCCGACGTGGAATCGATGTGGCGCCGGTTTGAAGGCTACCTTCGGGGGCGTGAACCGCTGCTGTCGATGGCGTACTTCTGCCGAACCGTCCTTACCACGAGTGCGAAGCTCGGGCCCGGCACGGCTTCACTGAAGCCAATGGAGGCGGCGGCCACCGTCCATCAGGTGGACCTTGGCGTTCTGCTGATGCTCAACGGGCTCACGAACGTTGGCGACGAGAGCACCGCCCGTAAGAAGCACTCAAATAACCGACCGCTCCGTGGCGAGGAGGTCGCCTGGATTGAAGCGGTCATCCGTGCGCTCATCCGACGGGCGGGCGAGCGGGCAGCGAACCCCTCCGGTCCTCATCGCCAGCTAACGATGGCCGATTTTCCGCCCCTGTGAGAGCGTCAACCACGACCGGGTGGCCGGCGGATGCTGAGGACGACCCGTTCTGAGGCGACGGCAGTGAAGCGAAGGGGGCGTCTGCGATGGCGCCTCTTTCTCCCCCGGTTCGGTGATCGAGCTCGTGGTTACGGGGCACGAGAGGCCGTCCGGAACGTATTGTCGACTCGCATTGAACGTCCGATCCGGTGCAGCGTCGACTCATGGGCATCGAAGAAAGCTGGGCTCACCTGGGCGTAGAAGTTGATGATCAAATCGCCGGCCAGCAAGACCACGTGGTAGGTGACAATCCCATTTCTCTTGGCGACTATCACGCTCGCCTCGCTCCCGTCGTCTAACCTGATTTGATCCAGGCGAGCGTTCGGCTCCCGAAGGGTGGGGAAGGGGTCGGTCCACGAATGGTTGATGGCGCCATACACCCTAATGTCGATATCCGGATTGCCGGCGTAGAGTGAGGCTCCGTCACCAGTCGTGGATTCCTCTCCAGGCGGCCACCAGGACGGCACATCGAGTGAGTAGCCGAACCGCCTGTTGGAGTAGGTCCGCCAGTCAGTCGCCGCTGGCCTACGAGGGTGAAGCGAATGGGGGGTACATTCTCTGACCGCAATAGTTTCTCAAGGCGATCGGCCAAGAAACTCGGCCCTTTTCGCCCGTCTAGGTACAGCTTGTCTCGTAGCAGCGGATAGCGAGCAAGCACTGACCGAGCGTCACCGATGACCACCGGAAGAACCACCGTCTCGCCGTCTGAGTTTTCCCTGTTGAGGGCGGCTGCCAGCTCGGCTTCGGGCCACTGTCGGCCCATAAAGTCTGGACTTAGGAAGACTACGACATATCGGGATAGCGACAGCCCCTCGTTGATCTTCCTGGTGATCGAGTCGCCCCAGTCGATCTCTGCCTCGTCAAGCCAGAAGGAAATCCCTCGGCGTGCAAGCTCCTCGGCGAATGGGCGGACGTATTGCTCCTTGTCGGGCGAGGCATGCGACAGGAAGACGTCTCTTCGGCGGCGATCTGCCGGGTCGGCACCGTTGCCCATGCTTGTCTCCGTCCAATCCGGTGGCGGGCATCATCGGTTCGAAGGCAGCGTCCTCGTTCTGCCTGCCGGGGCCGTGCCCACTGCGCAGTTTATCGGATGATGCACGGCTCTGTGGCAAAGTTGGGCGACCACAGTCCCCAGCTTAGGGAGGTTACTGTGCCAATGCCGTCGGCAGCGAAGCGCTCGTACCCCCCGACTGAGTTTCTGCCCAGGGTTGAGTACCACCCACGCCGGTTCCAAACAGTCGCCGGAATCTCCTTGAGGCGCCACCCGGTGATCGTCGGGGTCAGGGACTGGCCCGAGGAGCGTCCTGAAACACCCTGTCGGGGCCTCGTGGGCGGGTGGTACGCTTGAGGCCAGACACGGGGGCTTGGAGAGCCGATGCCATCGTCAGTCATCGGAACGTGGCAGCTCCAAGTCTGGGAGACGCAGACTGCGGATGGGGACGTGCGCTACCCCCTCGGACGGGATGCCGTGGGGTATCTGACCTACACGCCAGACGGGTACGTCTTCGTGGCGATGATGCGAGCCGGCCGCCCCCTGTATACGACGGGCGACCTGCTCGGGGGTACGCCTGCGGAGAAAGCCGAGGCAGCCGCCGGTTACGTGACGTACTGCGGGCGGTACGAGCTACACGAGGGGCGGGTCATCCACCACATCGAACTGAGCCTCTTCCCGAACTGGGTCGGCCTCGATCAGGAGCGGTTCGTGGAACTGGACGGCGACCGCCTGACGATCATGACGGCCCCCATTGCCATCGGCGGCACGACTACGAACCGTCTGGTCTGGGAGCGGGTCCGGACTCCTGAAAAGTAGCGGCGCCCCGTGGGAGTGGGCCGTCACGCAGCCCTCAGCAGCGACCGAGGGCGCCCTGGCATCCGAGCCTGGCTTACGACACCCGCAGGCGCCGGTCGTGAGTCGGACACGAAGTGACGCTGTACGGGTGACGGCAACCGTTCCGAAGCGCTGGGCAGAGGTCAGAGGGCCGAAACGTCGGGCGGCATCACGATCCCGTGCGCTGCGAGTTCGGAAGCTCCTAGCCCACCGATGGTCCAGAGGCATCGATCTAGCGTCCGCAACGAGACGCCGGCTCCCTCGGCAAGTTGTCGGCACTCATCGAGGTAGGCGGCGTAGGTTTCGGGACTGTCCAAGTTCACGGATGCGATTCCGCCGTATTTGGTCAGACCCAGGGGCTCCAGCAAGTCCAGTCGCTTCAGCGCCGACCACGCACGGACGTCGAACACGGCGTACCGGGTCGGGTCATAGACGGTCAGGACGGCGCTCGCCACCCTTGTATTGACGGCATGCAGGTACGAAAGCGTCCAGGCGGCGTGCCAGGGCTCGGTGCACCTGAACGCCTGACGGGTGACCGCCTCGACCGTCTCGGGCGCATTCCGCAGCACCTGAACCCTCTGGCGTAACATCTTCCACGCCACGATCCTGCCCAGTTCATCGAGCGTCAAATAGCCACGATCCAAAAAGGGACGGCGGAAGTCGTCCGAGAGGACGTAGGCATCTTGGGCCTCGTCGTAGAGGGCGGCCACCCGCCCCACGAAGGCTCTGTCAAGCAGGCCCGTCCGCTCATCCGAGTCCTGGATGCCCCCTGGTCCCATGCCGGTCCGCTCCCTATGCAGCCCACCAACGACTCGCTAACCGAGACTCGCCACACCTACGCCTTCGACCTCGTTGACTCAAATCGCCGGTGCACCTACGATGGCAACGAAACGTATCCAAACGGGCAGACTCGACACGCAAGATACGTGAAAAGCAAGGGGCGACAGCGAGTGTCCACGCTTGCGGTGGCGCTGGAGCAGGTTCGAGATCGGATCGCACGGTACCGTGGCCGAAGCATTTCTATCGGGGAGCAGAACACGAAGGCCGTGTTATGCGACCGACACGTTTCCACCAGCTCGCCGTGTGAGGCCGGTCACAGACCGAGCGGACGGATCCTGATAGGCTGGACACATCGAGCTTCTCCGGACCAGCGAAAGGACGGCCGCCATGTCGATCGAGGCCATCGTCATCCAAGCCGGCGAGGGCAAAGTCCTTCAGATGCGGGGCACCGAGGTGGCTTATAAGGCCGAAGGTGAGCGTCCCGGCGGAGGGCCGACCTTCCTTGAATTCTCCGTCGCTTCGGGTTTCTACACCGGCGACCATGTCCACAGCCGTATCGAGGAGATTTTCTACGTGGTTGAGGGTGAGTTCCGGGTCCGAGCCGGTGATCGAATCATCCATGCGAAGCCGGGTGACTTCATCCTCGTGCCGCCGGGTGTCCCGCACGGGTATGGAACGCCCGACCTGGGTCCGGGCAAGATGCTAGTGCTGGTCTCACCGGCGGGGGTCCATGATCACTACTTCGAGGAATTGGCCGAGTTGCTGGCCAAGCCCGGCCCGCCCGACGTCCAGGCGATCGCCGAACTCCGTCAGCGATATGATACCGAGCAGGTGTCGCCGATCAGTTTCTGATGGACGACTGGCGGGGCCACCAGCGCTTGGAGCTAGAGGCGGGCTTCATCGCCGCTCACGTGCTCTCGACGGGCGTCGTGCCCCCTGGACAGTTCATCGGCTGACCTGGGGGCTCTCTCGGCAAGTGACGCCACCACAGTCCCAAACGACACCCTTCGCCCCCAGCCCCCCACAGGGTCGAAACGCCCACAGTCCGGCCACCGGCGCCGACCAGGGGTGGCCCTCGCCGATTTTCCGAGGGGGCGCCGAACGGGACTCCGCCGAGCTTCGAAATTCTTCGGAAGTTCGCTCTAGGCCGCCCCGGAGTGTGACTTCAGGCCATGCCGAGACGGCTCGGGTCGTTTGTCCACTTGGCAACTCGGTCGAGAAATCGCCACACATCCCCACGTCCGGGTCGGACGTAGGTCGGATCGGAGTCCACTGCCCCGAGCCGCTGAAACATGTAGTTCAGCCAATCTGGTCCATGTCCCGTTACCCCAAGGACTTCCAGCCAGGACTCCAGTTCGCCCTTGGGCACGACGAACAGGCCACACGTCGCAGTCTTGGCCATGAGATTATTAGCTCGTTGTCGATCAGCGCCACGGAATGCAGATAGGCCCTTACGCTTCAGGGTTCCCGAATCTGGACAAGCGGCGTCCAGACTGGCACGGTCGCCTTCGAGATTAGCGATCTCGTTCGGAGGCACTCGGCAAGCTCGAAGTAGAGCAGTCCAGGTGCCTTTCTGCTTTATGGCATCGAGGTCGACCAGCGCCACAGCCGGAATGCCGAGCCGTCGGAGTGGTGCGACGACCTTGTGTACGGCCCCAACTCCTCCGGTTGCGCCGATGAACAGTACATCTTGGATACCTCGGCCGACGGCCACGAGTCGACGATTCACTTCGTCATAGAACGCTCGGTCGGGGTCACCCTCGGTTACCACCACCGCACCATGAAACAGGCCGGACAGGACGTTCGTCGATCGGACGAATGGATCTCGCATGAGGGCGGCGAGATCGGTAGCTGATAGCATGCGTGCCGTGGCCACACCTGCGTCGAAGGTCAGGCGAACTACGGTTACCTCGGCACTGGACTCCAGACACCCCATGACGAATGACGGACTATGCGTTGCCACCACGAGGGATGCACCTCGCTGCCTCGCTAGCTCCGAGAGATTAGTCCCGAGCCTGCGGGCAAGTGGGGGATGCAGGAACGCCTCTGGCTCGTCCACCAGCACGACCTTATGAGGCAAGCTGAGTAAGGCCGTTAGCAAGCCCACGAAAGCCTGAACGCCGTCGCCAAGCTCGGTGATTAGCTGGGCATCATGCTGGAACCGTACAGCTTCAGGATGTGAGCCAAGTTCTTCAGAGAGATCTCTCGGCGGCCTTCGGCTCATCCTGATTCGATAATTTGGCATCCCGGTCAAGTCAATCACGAAGTGGAGCCCGAACGCTTCTGACGTATACTTACGAAGCAGTTCTCTGGATGGGTGGTTCCTCATACAGCGGCTTGCGGCGCCATTGATCGTGGCCTTCTCTCCTGGTCACGGCTTCAGGGGAGGCGACAACATGATCAACGCTGACGAAGAGTGCTGTAAGCGCTCCAAGATGATTCATTGGAGCTTGGTCAACTGGATTAGCTGGCTTTTCTTGGACCAGATTAAATCTTGTCTTTCCATCTAGCCGAATGGTATACGGCCAAGTCAGGAAAGTCCGTAGATTCTTAAGATCATGATTGTCAATCCATTGCTTAATCATTCGCAGATCAACATGACGATCAGAGGCACCGTGAGTTTCTGCCATCGAATAGCGAAAGGTTCTCCAAATCTGGCGATCCTGCGAGCCCCCGACTTCCGGCGGAAAGCTAATCGCCTCGACTAGGTCGTAAGCCTTCTCTGCTCTGGTAGGGAAGTCGATTTCGATCTCATCCAAGACTTTCCTTGCCTTGTCCTCGCCCAGGCACCCATCCTCGATCTCTCGTAACGCCATGCTCTTTCCCGAGTTGTTAGGACCGACCAGGAGTAAAACCGAGCCTGGAGTGACCTCAAGCGGTGGCAGGTTAGGAGCGGTGCCTACATAGAACCGGAGCTTCTTGAGGCGGAGGCTACCGTCCTCGTCCTGGGCCGACCGAATGGGCTGCAAACTGCCAATCTCCCGTTGCATCTTGAGTTCCGAGCTATATCATACGCTCTTTCCGCCTGACTCATCCGCTGTGAGACGGGACAGCCTCAGTGGTGAGCAGCGCCGAGGCCGCCCCGCCTCCAACGGCTGGCGTCAACCGTCAGCCGCTTCCTCGTCCTGTGGCTGTGCCGGGATGGAGCCGTGTCCCAACAACGTGTCGAGCGTCTGGGCGGCCTTGGCGTCTCCCATCTCCATCGCCTCGGCATACAGTCCAAGGGTGAGTGCGAGGGTTGCATGGCCCAACCGCTTCTGGACAGTTTTCACGTCGACCCCGCCGGCGATGGCCAGGGAGGCGTGCGTCTTCCGCAGCATGTGACTCGATACCTCGGGCACCCCCGCTCGCAAGCACGCCTCCTTGAGGCGCTTCTGGAGGTCCGACGTCCAAGGTACGTTGCCCTCCTTGGTGCGGAAGAAGTAGCCGCCCACGGCGTGTCGACGCTGGTGCCGGAGGGCTCCGAGGGCGAATTCGGGCACCGTCATCGTCCGGACGTCGTCCACCATCAGGGCCAGCGCCTCCCCGATCCGGCAACTCGTGCCGAGCATCAAGAGCCAGAGGGCGTCATCGGTCGTCTCGAAGCGGCTGCACGTCGTAATGAAGGCACGGACCTCGTTCTCGGTCCACCGTTTCTTCTTGGCCGGCTTCGTCGCCGGAACCTCCAACAACGAGGCGGGGTTATGCGGGAGGAGGCGGAGCTTGACGGCATCCCCGAGCGCCTTGTGGAGCAGCCGATGGACCTGCTCCCTCGTCCGTGCCCCCTTGATCCGCCGGTAGGTCTCGTTGAGGTGGAGCGGGGCGAGATCCTTCAACTTCATGTGCCCAATAACGGGTGCGACGTGCACCCGGATGAGAAGGTCGTAGAAGTAGGCCGTCGTCGGCCGGAGATGGCGGGCACCCTGCCGCCACTCTTTGAGGTACGCCTCCACACCCTCGCTGCTCGGTGCGGTTGAGACCCCCAGCATGGCATCCTGGCGTATCTGGGCAAGCTGATCGGCAACGTCCCGGCGAGTCTTGCCGTACACGGTTCGACGCTTCTGGCCGATCCGAATCCGACCCTCCCAGCGCCCATCTGCACGCTGGCGGATGTTACCTTCGCCGTTTGACCGTCGTGACACGTGCTGCTCCCACGGGCAGGGTCCGACGGTGAAGCCAATAGGGGGTCAAATGGGGGTCAAGGGCCTGGCGACTCGAAGAGCTTTCGGGATGGTCATTCTTCCCAAGCTAGACGTGAGGGTTCGATTCCCTTCTCCCGCTCCCCTTGAGACGCCTCGGTCAGACGACCGGGGCGTTTCTGCGTCCTGGTCCGAACGCCGAGCGCCTATGGTTCCTATATGCTCCCGGCGGGACACGGGTCTACCACGCATATCCGCACCGCGAGCGTCAGCGAGCCGGACCCCGGCCTCACCGCTCGCTCGCTCAGCGACAGTACGCGGCGTTGGCGCGCCAAAAGTCCGGCTCGCTGACGCTCGCGGTGCGGATGACGAAAGTCCACCATGGAACGCGGATCCAGGCACCGGCAACATGATCTCAGGCGCGCTTGACGAACGGCTTGACGGCGTCCAGCAGATCGGGCGTCGGGGCGAGGCGCGGCCCATCGCCCTCGTCAACCATCGGGACCACCATCACGCCCCAGGTTGGCAGGAGCTTCAGCGAGGCTTGCGCCTGGGGATGGTCCAGCAGCGGCTGGTTGAGCGAGGGTCCGACGATCACCGGCGTGCCCCGGCCGATCGCCTCGGCGGTGATCGACATCGTCAGGTTGTCGGCGATGCCATGGGCCAGCTTGTTGAGC
>Ga0075421_100004767_pt1 | contig 16366 bp, 18 predicted proteins | sample SoiMetdeltSBSDD5_FD_75292 | JGI IMG/M metagenome (GOLD analysis project Ga0075421, IMG submission 75292) | Bulk soil microbial communities from a Populus tree surrounding site in Tennessee, USA - Soil MetaG P. deltoides SBSDD5 | ecosystem: Environmental > Terrestrial > Soil > Tree plantation...
AATCATTCAGGAATCGTGAGCGCTTGAGACGATACTGACTGGACCGGAAAGTTGGGTCTGCTCCAGTCGATCTAGAGACCACAACACCGAGGCCTTGACGAGGAAATCACTCATGTTTCGACAGATGCTACGATCCAAGATACACCGTGCCACCGTGACCGAGACGTGTCTGGAGTATGAAGGGAGCTTGACGGTCGATGAAGAACTTCTGGAGGCGGCCGGCATTCTTCCCTATGAAGCCGTCGTCTGTTCCAATCTGAATAATGGGGAACGTTTTATGACCTATGCCATGAAAGGCAAGCGCGGCGGCGGCGAAGTCATCCTGAACGGCCCGACCGCTCGAAAAGGGGCGCTGGGAGATCAGATCATCATCTTCTGTTACGAGTATTACGGCGAGGAAGAGATCAAGCGACACACCCCCAAGATTATTCAGGTGGATTCCAAAAACCGGATCACCGGTAGGCCGGTCAAACGCTGATGTTACATAAGCTGACGCTGGCGGAGCTACAGCACAAATTTACAGCCGGAGAGGTCACCGCTTCGGATATCACGCGCGCCTATTTCCTGCGCATCAACCAGGTTGAACCTCGTGTGCGGGCGTTCGTGACGCAATGTAAGCAGGCGACGATGGATCAAGCCGAGGCTCTTGACCGCAAACTCAAGGGATGGCGCAAGACGCTTCCCATGATGGCGATGCCACTCGCGGTGAAGGACAACATTTGCACCCAGAACGTGAAGACCACGTGTGCCTCCCGCATGCTCGAACATTTCACGCCGCCTTATAACGCAACGGTGATCACGAAGTTGCAGGAACAAGGGTATTTGCTTGTAGGCAAGACCAATCTGGACGAGTTCGCGATGGGTTCGTCAACGGAGAACTCCGCGTTCGGTCCAACCCGCAACCCATGGAATGCTCACATGGTCCCCGGTGGGTCCAGCGGCGGTTCGGCTGCCGCGGTGGCCGCGGATGAATGTGTGGCCGCATTGGGGTCGGATACCGGAGGATCAATCCGGCAACCTGCATCCTTCTGTGGTGTGGTCGGACTCAAGCCGACGTATGGACGAGTGTCCCGTTACGGCCTCGTGGCCTTTGCGTCTTCCCTCGACCAAATCGGGCCGATCACGAAGAATGTGACGGACGCCGCACTTCTCCTGGGTGCGATTGCCGGTCACGACCCACGCGATTCAACCTCTGCAGACGTGCCCGTTCCGGACTACACCAACGCGTTCAAGAAACGGGATATAAAGAAGCTCAAGCTGGGTGTGCCCGAAGAATACTTCGCGTCGGGTCTGGATCCAGATGTGGGACGGGCCGTACGTGCAGCCATCGAGGAGTTGCGGAATTTAGGAGCCACGGTGAAAGAGATCACCTTGCCCACGACCGATGCTGCTGTTGCCACCTATTACGTGATCGCGACTGCAGAGGCGAGTTCGAATCTGGCCCGGTACGACGGAGTCAAATATGGTCTGAGGACCAAGGAAACCACCGATCTGCTCAACATGTACATGAAAACGCGGGAAGAAGGATTTGGCGCAGAGGTTAAACGCCGCATCATGTTAGGTACGTATGTATTGAGTGCAGGGTACTACGATGCCTACTACGGAAAGGCACAAAGCGTCCGGACCTTGATCCGGCGCGACTTTGACGCGGCCTTCCAGGACGTGGATTTCATTGTGACGCCCGTGACACCGACCCCGGCGTTCAAGCTCGGCGAGAAGGTACAGGACCCCCTGCAAATGTATCTCTCCGACATCTTCACAATTTCCGTCAATCTCGCCGGTCTGCCGGCGATTGCCGTGCCATGCGGGTTTTCACAAGCCGGCCTGCCGATCGGGATGCAACTGATCGGACGGGCATTCGAGGAATCAACAATCCTGCACGCTGCATATGCCTACGAGCAGGCGACGCAATGGTGTACGAAGCGGGCGATCATTCGATGACGAGGATATGCGCACGGTATGAGTCTCTGAAGTTGATGCCTGCATCTGTTGTCGGAGGGTTCCATGGTCGTTGAAATTGCGGCAATACTCGTGGCGGTGGCCTTCGCAGTTCTTGTCGGGTACCTTGTTCCGCTTTTGATCCAAGTACGCAGGACAGTAGCCGAATCGGAACAGTTGATGGCCCGAATGAACAGCGAACTCCCCTCTCTGATCGCGGAGCTCAGAGCGATGAGCCAGAATCTCAATGATCTGACGGAGCAAGCGAAAAGTGGAGTGGAACACGCGTCGGTGCTTCTGCACGCTGCGGGACAGTTGGGAGAATCGGTTCAGGTGGTTCATAATCTCGTCAAAGGATCCGGAGGCTCCTTACTCGCCAATATGGCTGGCATAATGGCGGGTTTGCGAGCGGCCAAGGACGTCATGAAAGAGCGTCTTCGAGAAGGAGGGAAACACAATGGGGGATGATCACGGACCGTCATCAGCAGCGGTACTCTTGGGATTCTTAAGTGGAGCGGCGCTCGGGGCGATGGCGGCGATATTGTTGACACCACGGGCCGGACGTGAATCGCGTGAGATGCTCCGCGGGTATGCAAAACGTGCAGAGGATAGGTTGCGCGATCTCGCCGGAGAGGCAGGTCATTCGTTCGAGGAAGCCGTTGAACAGGGTCGGGATTTCATCGAATCGAAGAAATCTGTCCTGCGGGAAGCGTTTGACGCCGGCCGGGAAGCCATCCGCCGCGAACGCGAACGTCCATCCAAGGGAGATCAGAGGGAATCGTGACGTACGAGGTCGTCATTGGAGTGGAAGTGCATGCTCAATTATGCACGCAGTCCAAGATGTTTTGTGCGTGCGGGACGTTGTTTGGGCTGAATGCGAATTCTCAGACCTGTCCAGTTTGCCTGGGGATGCCGGGTGCTTTACCGGTCTTGAACCAGAAGGCTGTAGAAATGGCTGTGCGTACGGGTCTCGCCTTGAATTGCACCGTCCGATCCAGGAATCAGTTCGCCCGAAAAAATTATTTCTATCCCGATTTGCCGAAGGGGTATCAGATCTCCCAGTACGAAGCCCCAATTTCTGAACAGGGATGGATTGAAATCCAGGTTGGGACTAACCGAAAGCGAATCCGTATCCACCGCGCGCATTTGGAAGAAGACGCCGGAAAGAATGTCCATGAGCCTGCGATGGGCAGCGGCGTGGATTTCAATCGGGCGGGGACACCTCTTCTCGAAATCGTCACAGAGCCGGAGTTGCACTCCTCCGAAGAAGTGGTTGCCTATCTCAAGACGCTGCGTGAGGTGCTGATGTACCTTCGTGTCTGTGACGGGAACATGGAAGAAGGCAGCTTGAGGTGTGAACCGAACCTTTCCCTCAGACCGTTCGGCCAGAAAGCATTCGGGACGAAGGTCGAGTTGAAGAATATCAACTCTTTTAAGTTCGTGAGGGATGCGGTCGAGTTCGAGATTCAACGGCAGACAAAGGTGCTCAGAGAAGGTGGTCAGGTTCAGCAGGAAACGCGGCTCTGGAATATCGATCGAGGCGAGACTGCGGTGATGCGCAGTAAGGAAGATGCGCACGATTATCGGTATTTTCCGGATCCGGATCTGGTGCCGGTAGTGATAACTGATGAATGGATCGAACAGTTACGTCCGACGGTTCCGGAATTGCCCTCGGTGAGACGACATCGTTTCGTCACAGACTACCGGCTCACTGAATATGATGCCGGAGTGTTGACGGCTGATAAGGATACAGCTGACCTGTTTGAAGAGACCATAGCCAAGCAACAAGAGTCTATTGGAGTTTCAGGCGAAGTGTTGGGCAAGGAAACAGGCAACTGGATCATGGTCGAAGTGCTGGCGTTGCTCAAGAAAGGCATGCCGGATGATGATACAGCAGACAATGCGCTAGCCATTGCTGATAGTCCTCTCTCTCCGCCTAAACTGGCTGAGCTTCTCCTTATGAAGCGCAAGGGCGAGATCAGCGGACCGACGGCCAAATCAGTCCTGGAAGAAATGTTCAGGACGGGTCGGACCGCCGCTGAGATCGTCGCGGCTAAAGGGCTCACTCAAGTATCGGATGCAAGTGTCCTGGAGAAGATCCTTGACGAAGTCTTGGCAAGGAATCCGGTGCAAGTCGAACAGTACAAAGGCGGAAAGCAACAGGTCCTTGGTTTTTTGGTCGGACAGGTCATGAAGGAGTCCGGTGGAAAAGCCAATCCGGGAAAAGTCAATGAGCTGCTGAAGCGACGGTTGTCATCGTAACCGGAGAGACTGTCTGAGGGGGTACAGGAAGTATGAGCGCGATTCTGGACATTCGAGCACGACAAATTTTGGATTCGCGGGGCAATCCTACCGTTGAGGTGGAGGTGACCTTGGAAAGTGGTGCAAACGGACGGGCGGCTGTCCCCTCCGGTGCATCGACAGGGGAGAAAGAAGCCATTGAATTGCGGGACGGCGACAAAAAGCGATGGATGGGCAAAGGTGTATCGAAGGCTGTCGCGAACGTGAGTAAGGCAATTGCTCCCAAGTTGCTCGGTATGGATGCTTACAACCAGTCTGCGGTCGACCGTGCCATGATCGAATTGGATGGTACCAAGACCAAAGCCAAACTTGGAGCCAATGCCATTCTAGGTGTGTCGCTGGCTGTGGCCAAGGCCGCTGCGGCCGAGACTGGTCAACCCTTGTACCGATACCTTGGGGGGACCGGAGCCAGGACGCTCCCGGTCCCGTTGATGAACATCATCAATGGTGGCGCTCATGCCGACAATCGCCTGGATCTACAGGAGTTCATGATAATGCCGGTCGGGGCCTCCCGGTTCTCCGATGCTTTGCGGATGGCGACCGAGGTCTTTCATGTGCTCAAAGCCTTGCTCAAGAAAAAGGGGCTGAGCACGGCAGTGGGTGATGAAGGTGGATTTGCCCCTGATCTTCAGTCCAATGAAGAGGCCCTTGCGCTGATCGTGCAGGCCATTGAGGAAGCCGGATACCGCCCAGGTCGGGACATTGCGTTGGCGCTCGACTGTGCCGCGAGCGAACTATATGACAAGGGCCAGTATTTCCTCGAAGCGGAGAAGCAACCACAACGCTCGTCGGAAGAGATGGTGAACTATTACGGAAAGTTGCTCGACCGCTATCCAATTCTTTCAATTGAAGATGGCCTGAGCGAAGTGGATTGGAAAGGCTGGGAACTGCTCACCAGAAAATTAGGCGCACGGGTGCAGTTAGTGGGTGATGATATCTTTGTGACGAATGTCGAAATCTTTGGGAAAGGGATTCGGGAAGGTATCGGCAATTCAATTCTCATCAAGCTCAATCAAATCGGCTCTCTGACAGAAACCTTGGAGGCGATTGAACTGGCAAAGCGATCGGGCTATACGGCGATTGTGTCCCATCGGTCTGGAGAGACCGAGGATACGACGATTGCGGATGTGGCTGTCGCCCTGAACACCGGACTCATCAAGACGGGATCCTTATCGCGCACGGATCGCGTGGCCAAATATAATCAACTCTTGCGAATTGAAGAGGAACTAGGAGCCTCGGCCTTATATCCAGGACTGCGGGCAATTCCGATGAGAGCCTGAACACAGCTATGGTGAAACCAAACCGGGGGCGCGATTGGCTAGATTGGCAGCGGAAGCTGTTCATTGCGGCGAAGTGGACCGCGCTGGCCGCGCTGGTTCTCATGGCCGGGTCCCTGTTAGCGGGAGAGATGGGAGTGCCGCGATATCTCAGCATGCGGGCACATATGGAGCAACTTGGCCGGGAACTCACGGCCTTGCAACATCTCAATGCCGAACTCCGAACAGATATCGATCGTGTGCAGTACGATTCGATACGGATCGAAGAGCTTGCCCGTGAGCGATTGGGTTATGTGCGCAAAGGCGAAACTGTGTATCAACTGGCTCCCGTACGAGAGCTCGATACTTCCGACCGTTGAAGGTCCCGATGAAGTGGGGAACGGTTGCCATCATTGGACGGTCCAACGTCGGGAAGTCGACGCTCCTGAATAGACTCCTGAATGAAAAAGTTGCAATCGTCTCGGACAAGCCGCAAACGACGCGCACGCGAATCCTAGGTATCGCCCATGTCCGTGACGCCCAAATCGCCTTTCTAGATACCCCCGGATTGCATGAGCCACAACATTTGTTGAATCGCCGAATGGTCCGAACCACCCTCGAGACCTTCGAAGATGCCGATGTCATGTATGTGGTGGTGGATGCCACAACGCAACCGGGGCCGGGTGATCGCATCGTCGTGCATCATATTCAGAACGCCGTTACCAAACACAGCCGCCCTATCTTTCTTGCGGTCAATAAAGTGGATTTGGTGAACAAGTCGAAATTGCTGCCGGTCCTTCAGAATTACAGTCGACTATTTCCATGGACGGAGGTCGTTCCGGTGTCCGCTCGGTCCGGCGATAACGTCAAGCGCTTGCTCGATATCACCGTCGCTCTTCTTCCTGAGGGCTCTGGGCCCTACGAGGAGGATATGGTCACGGACCAGCCTATGCGTACCTTAGCTGCCGAGCTGATTCGGGAAAAAATCCTTGCGCAAACGTATGAGGAAATTCCGCACGCGGTCGCTGTTGAGATCGAACAATTTCAAGAAACCGGAAAGTTGGCCCGCATTAGTGCCGCCATCCTCGTAGAAAAGGAATCGCAGAAGGCCATTGTGATCGGAAAGCACGGAGAGCGGTTGAAGCAGGTCGGCTCCGCGGCACGAAAGGATATGGAGCGTCTATTCGGCATGAAAGTATTTTTGGAGATGTGGGTCAAGGTTCGAGAAGCTTGGCGCGAGGACGAGCGAGTCTTGATGGAGTTGGGATACTAGCGAGGGTGTGATGCAACCATTGGACCGATCACGCATCGGTGAAAAGGATCCTGCGAAGGAGGCATCCCGGGAACCAAGCGAACGGGGACACGCAAAGTCTGATATTCGCTTGGTATCTATTCAACGACTCCTCCGTCGAGGGGCGATTACCAACCTCGCAAAAATGCTTGCTCGCATGCATCCCGCCGATATCGCCACCGTGATCGATCATCTGTCATCTCCGAAGGAAAAACGGGAGATATTTGAGCTCGTTCGCGGAGAAGCCAAGCGCGGTCAGGTACTGAGCGAACTGGATGGCGACAGTATCACGCACGTTCTCTCCGATTTGCTTCCCTCCGATGTGGCCTGGCTCTTGAAGGACCTGGGCTCGGACGATATCGCCTACATTCTCAGCGTGCTGCCCACGGATCGTGCCAAGGAAGTTCTGTCCCTGATGCGGACGGAGGACTCCACCGAAATTGCCGACCTGCTGAGGTATCCAAAGGGAACCGCGGGCGCAATCATGACGACCGAATTTTTTTCCATGTCGGAGGATTCTACGGCGCAGGAGGCGATCCGTCGTCTGCAGCAAGCGACCGACGCTGAAATGGTGTTCTATATTTACGTGACCGACAAGGACGACCGGCTTGTCGGCGTGCTTTCGTTGCGACAACTATTGACTGTGCCTCCGGCGACACCGCTCAAAAATATCATGACGCGCGATCTCATCAGCGTTGCCGTGGATATGGATCAAGAAGAAGTGTCGCGGCAGGTGGCCAGTTATAACCTCTTGGCCATTCCGGTTGTCGAGAAGGACGGGAAACTCGTCGGCATTATCACGGTCGATGACGTTGTGGACGTCATCCGAGAGGAAGCCACCGAGGACATGCTCAAAATGGCGGGCGCAATTGAGGAGGAAGCGGTTTCGAAATCCTCGAGTATGGCGGCGGCTCGCGTCCGGTTGCCGTGGCTGTTCACCAATCTCATCGGTAGTTTGCTGTCCGGGATGATCTTGTGGGTATTTCGCTATACCATTCAGGAAGTCGTGGCCATTGTCAGCTTCATTCCCGTCATCGCGGCGATGGGAGGGAATGTGGGCTTACAATCGTCAACGCTGATTATCCGCGGTCTGGCGACCGGCATGGTGGAGATGACCGACGTCTGGAAGATTTTCTTCCGAGAAGTCAAAATTGCGTTTATGATGGGGATTGCCTGCAGTTTGCTCCTTACCGCGGTGGGGTGGTTATGGCATCAAGTGTTTCTCGGTATGGTCGTCGGCGTATCACTGATTACTGCCTTTTTGGTGTCGACCAGTATGGCCACGGTCATGCCCATTGCCTTGAAGCGCATCGGTGTAGACCCGGCGGTTGCGGCTGGCCCTTTCGTGACGACAGCCAATGATATCACCGGGATTGCCATCTATCTTACGCTCGCCACGATATTTTTAGAGCATTTGCGATAAGACCATGGACTCTGATGCCAATGAAACATCATGCTTCAGGTCAGGACTGACATGCCTTTGGTAAAGACCAGTGCCATTGTCCTCAAAAGTCGACGGTGGGGAGATGCTGACCGAATCGTGACGTGTTACACACTTCGATTCGGCAAGATTCGCGCGGTCGCTCGAGGTGCGAGAAGGATGAAGAGTCGACTGGGAGGCTCGATCGAACCGTTTGTGCTGTGTCAGATGGACCTTTTTGAAAAGCCCGGCGATTCTCTTTATCGGCTTTCTCAGGTGGCCATGCAGGAGTCCTTTTTGGCATTCCGGGAGGATCTGACACTGATGACGGCTGCCGCGCGGATGGTCAATCTCGTCGCTGCGGTTGTTGCAGAAAGCGATCCGGATCCTCGCATGTTTGAGGCTCTCGAACAGGGACTGCGCTCGCTTGTGGCGAGCCGTGATCCGGGTCTGACGGTGTTGCTGTTTCAAATCCGTGTACTCGGAGTGACGGGTTTCAAACCTCAGACGCATCACTGTGCATCGTGCGGTGGAAACTGTCCCGAGGCGCCGCAGTTTTCTCCTTTGGCGGGTGGGTTGGTCTGTCATGTCTGTGCTCGCCGGCAAGCCATGGAGTGCGTTCCATTATCTCGGGGAAGCGTGGCCTTCCTGCAGCAAGCGCTTCAGTTGACTTCAACTCTGGTGTCGCGTTTGAATGCGGGAGGACAGGTACGCTCGGAAGTGGAGACCGCCATCGAAAGTTATGTCATCGCTGTGACAGGAAGGCATCTGCCTTCAAATTGTTTCGGGACCTTGCCCATTTAACGGTGGTTCTCTTCCAATTTCCGAATACATCACCGAAGTCTTGGCACGATATTGACTAATGAGTACGAGCGTTCTCGAACCGGCGGATATGGAATGGGTTGATAAGGGGATTCTTGGAATCACCTGGAATGATGGACACAAGAGCGTATATCCCGTGCGATTCCTTCGACAGCAATGTCCCTGCGCGGCTTGCACGGATGAATGGACCGGGAAGTTGCGCTTGCAACCAGATGATGTTCCGCTCTTGATCATGTTACAGGATGCTGAACCGGTGGGTCGATATGCTCTCCAGTTTAAGTGGAGTGACGGGCATGATACAGGCATCTATTCGTATGCATTGTTGCGACGATTATGTCAATGCGATCTCTGCCAGCCGGTAAAACCGGAGGCCAATAAGTCACGGCGACTTATGTGACGAGTCACGCGTTCCCTAATCTGAGATGCCGATGATACGGTCCAAGATGGTTACTCTTGCGTGGGGCATGCGGCACACATTGATTGCTCTTCCGTTAGGTGTGGTACTCGTGGCCTGTTCCAGCATGCCCTCCCTAGAAGAACAAAAGCGTTTCGTTAAGCAGAATGATATTCGCCTACATGACCTTACGCCGCGGGCGTTCGTGGAGGTTTGGGGAAAACCTACCTATGCCCATCATCAGTTTTCTCAGTTTTTTGTCATGAAAGACGGGAGCCTCATTCCTCAATCGAGGTTGTCCCTTGGTGACTCACCTCAAGGATGGGAAACAGGACTAGAAGCTGGTGATGCTCTCTTTGCGGGATATCCGGATCGAGGGTGGTTGCTGGTCTTCTTTGAAGAGCGGCTTGTGTACAGGGAATCGATGTCATCCGCAAAGATCCATGCCCTGGGCAAAACGTGGAAATACGAAGAGCAATTCAAGACTCGACTCGAAACACCGTTAGACTCCAGCCGATAATTTATTCTGTTATGCCTTCTGAAGAAGCGGATCACCCCCTTCATATTGTTATGGTGTCATCGGAAGCGGTGCCTTTTTCAAAGACCGGCGGTCTTGCAGACGTCGTTGGGGCTCTTGCACCCGAGCTTGCGAAGCTCGGGCACGACGTCTATTTGATTATCCCCCGGCATCGATTGACTGAAGCAAGAACCTTTTCCTTTGAGGAATTTGCTCGCTTGACGGTTCCGACTGTTATGGGAGAAATCGAAACTGTGGTGGAACTCGTCAAGAATGGTTCAGGTCGTGGTACTCGTGGAAAACTTACAATTTTGACTCTTCGGTTTGATCGATACTTTGATCGGGCTGGACTGTATCAGGAAGCTGGTCGGGACTACCAGGACAACCTGGAGCGGTTTAGTTTCTTCTGTCGTGCAGCGATGGAAATATTGCTGATTTTGGTTAGGCAGAACAGCTGGATATCGGCCGTCCTCCATCTTCATGATTGGCAGGCGGCGCTTTGCGCGGTGTACTTAAAGACATTGTATGCCTCTTATACAGAATTGCGTCGTGTCCGCAGCGTCTTGACCCTTCACAATCTCGGTTACCAGGGGATTTTCCCTGCTGGCGAATTTCCAAAGACCGGATTACCGAATGCGTTATTCGCGACACCTTCATTGGAATACTATGGATCGGTGAATCTATTGAAAGGGGGAATCGTTTTTGCCGACCTTCTCACCACGGTCAGTCCGACCTACAGTCAAGAGATCCAGACCGCAGAGTACGGATTGGGGCTGGAAGGGGTTCTAGCAGAAAAAAAAGAAATACTTCATGGAATTCTTAATGGTATTGACATCGACACATGGAATCCTGCCACGGACCGTTACCTCTCTAGTCATTATTCGGCAACAGAGCTTGCCGGGAAAGGGATATGTAAGATTCATCTTCAGAGAGAGTTTCAACTCAGACAGGGCGGCACACTGCTTATTGGAATCATCGCTCGCTTGACGACCCAGAAGGGAATTGACCTTGTCCTTGATATTATTCCTGACCTGATGGAAATGGAAGTTCAGCTCGTCATTTTGGGGGCAGGAGACGAGGATTATGTGAACCGCTTCGACCCCATAGTTCGGCAATATTCAGGTCGCATCGGATTTCGTGAGGGCTTCGACGAGGGGTTGGCGCACCGCATAGAAGCGGGAGCAGACCTACTGCTTATGCCGTCTAGGTACGAGCCATGTGGCCTTAGTCAAATGTATAGTTTGCGCTATGGCACCGTTCCGGTTGTTCGAAAAACAGGAGGGCTAGCTGATACTGTCGTGCCCTGCACACCACGCAACATTCAGAAGCAGCGCGCAACAGGGTTTGTTTTTACTGATGCGGTGCCTGCATCGCTTTTGAATGCCGTGATGTTGGCCTCTATGTTTTATGAGAGACGATCTAACTGGCAGGTGATAATGCAAGCAGGAATGAATACTGATAACTCATGGAAACGTTCAGCTACTGCGTATGCAGACCTGTTTACTCATCTTGCGCGCCATCAAGACTTCGAAATGTCAGAAAAAGTGAAGGACAGATAACTGTCAGCCTAGTGCAGTAAGGCTTGCAGTTCCATGTCCAGTTTAGTCAAATGAGCGCGAGCCTGTAGAGTATAGTAGGTGTACGTGGGGTGGGGATGGTCGTGGATCACTCGGTGAAATAATTCTCTCGCGAGATCAGTATAACCCCCACTAACCGCTGTCTTACCAGAATGGAGGGTACACGATGCGCTCATCGCGTTCACGTCGACAGCGAACCGGTCCGTGGGTTGAGAAACCAGTCCCGCAAATTGTCTAGCGAGAGGGATTTCCCACTTGTCTTTGGTGGTCACATTCTTACTCAATTCGCGCAGTTTTTCTGCATCAAATTGGGTAGTGTCTAGATCCATTGAGTTCATGCAATGAGTATACGTCGTCCATGAGTTCATGAAATGGCTGTTATCTAGATGGGTTTTGTCTACCCCTACTCCTACGAGGCAACCTGACAGCAGAATGATCATTCCGCTGAGCATCATCGCTACTGAAGCGGAGTGCGTGCTTGTTGTCATTGTGCCAGGCCTCCTCACCGAAGGTAGAGAAAGCAAGGCATGGGCCGGGGAAAGGGCCCACATAAGTGAGCTTCAATGTGGGATTCTGCTTAGCAATGGAGCTGGCTATGTCTCTAAAATTCAGCAGTGTTGGTTTTTTGATACACTTAGCGAGGCACCAGCAAAGTGATGGATTAGGATCGAAACACCTGGACTAAAATGCCGGTGCGGGTCGTTGCATTTGTTTTCCGCATGATGTGTTTGATGTGTTCTTTGACCGTTTGTTCCGTTATCAGTAAAGCGTTCGCAATTTCTTTATTGGTCCATCCCTTCGCGAGGTTTTCAACAACCGATTGTTCGCGATTCGTGAGCTGAAATTTTTCTTTTGCTTGTTCCGTGTTGAGATGCTGACGCCGACCTAGCTCTTCCATAGTTACTACAAGTCTGGCATGTTGAACTCCACCCTTGTCCGGGAGTCCGAACCCTCGCAAGAGAATAGGATGATTGGCATTACCAGCAATTCGCTTAACCTCAAATTGCTCCCAATCCTTAGCTTCAGTACGGACTTGAAGTGCTTTTGTTATTTCTAAGCACAATTCCGTCAGTATCGCCGGTAAAACCCCCTGAGCAGCCCGAGGAGGCCCACCGTTATTTTCCGCCATGTTTATTTGTTTGGACAGCTCCGCAGCCTGTTTATTCATGTGTAGTAATTGCATCGATGACGAAAGAACTACAATTCCAGCGCCAGTGCGCTGCTCGGCAAGACTATCTGCAGGGTCTGAGTGGATGACGGCTTTCTCTGCCATGATTTATGCTCCCTGGGTAATGCTTTGTCTTGATAGACAATCGGACTGTTTCTGATATCGTTAATTGGACTTGCGGTTCATTGGTAATCGTACATAACACTTTCGAGGTAGTCAAATTATACCCTAAGAGAAGTGAGGAGGGGTACATCGTCGGTATTGTGGAATATGCTGGGATGTTTCTATACTGATTTCGATGTGGTCACGATGCGCGGCGACACCTCGCAGCTTGCGTGGGGTACATCCCCGGTTTCAGCTCCAATAGGGTATGTGTGCCGATGATTTAAACGTTGATAGAACTGAGACTTCCAGACATAATACACATTCCTGAATAAGGGTGCTTCTTCTGGAACCGCAATGAGATATGTCCCAGTCGTCGGCTAGTTTCCTTTGTGGAACAGGTCTTGAACATCCTTGAGCATGGAGTGCTGAATCGGGTTTTCCGAAATACTACCCGTAACCATTGATAAGAAGTACCCAGAAGCTTGGGGTAGGACAATATATGTGCACCAGGGTGAGTAATATCACTGGGCAAGAGGAGATGAATTTATGAAGTACCTGTTGAGCTTAGCAAGTGGCTTGGCCTTCATGTTTTGTATTTTTACCGATTACGTTGTTGCCGAGCAACCAAACGCATCGTCTCCTTTCTCACCTGTGTTAATGTCTGCTGCGGCGTCACCAACTCCGCCTGCTCCAACGACATCTAGGCACAGTTCAGATGGTCCGGAGAAATCCTCTCTCACGGTCACTCCGGACTACATCATGGGTCCCGAGGATGTGCTTGAAATCACGGTGTGGAAGAATGCAGATCTATCTAAGCAGGTGCAGGTCAGGCCTGATGGTAGAATTTCTTTACCCCTTATAGGGGATGTGTCGGCAGTAGGGAAGACCGCCGCTCAGCTTACAGAGGAGATCTCAATAAAGTTGAAATCCTACATGGAGAATCCAACCGTATCTATCCTGGTACGCGAAGTGAATAGTTACCAAATTTACGTTCTGGGTGAAGTCGCCACTCCTGGGAAATTCCCGTTGAAGAGTAAGACGACCTTGCTTCAGGCGATCACCATCGCCCACGGATTCACGCAGGTCGCTGCGCGAAATAAGATTGTTATTTTTAGGTTTGGAAAGGATGGGGAAGGCTTAACAAAAATCAAGGCAAGTTATGATGATATTGTTTTGCGCGATGGTTCAGATCAAAATATAGAATTGAAACCCGGTGACCAGATCGTCGTTCCATCTGAAACAATGGTAGTCCTGCCGTCTAGGTAGTATATTGACTACGAACTTGAAGTAGATTCTTCGAAGAAAGGGCAGTGAATTGAAGAAATTTCGGGCGACGTTAAGTTTTCGGGACATTTGTATAATCTTCAGTTCTGTGATTTGTCTGTCTGGCTGTTCTTTATTTGGGACAGAGCAGCAAGATTATAATCTAACGTATATTCCCCCGAATGAATTCCTGCTGGGACCAGAGGACATTCTCGTTGTTAATGTCTGGAGAAACCAGGAACTGTCGAGGGAAGTTATTATTCGCCCAGATGGGAAAATTTCCATGCCCTTAGTAGGTGATGTTCAGGCGGCTGGAATGACTGCGAATGTATTAGCGAAGCGTATCGCTGATGGATTGGCAGAGTTCATGTCTAATCCCACGGTTTCCGTGCAAGTCAAAGAAGTGAACAGTTACTATGTTTATGTTTTAGGGGAGGTTCAAAAGCCGGGGAAAGTACCGTTGAAATCGTACGCGACAGTTCTCCAGGGGATATCGTTGGCTGGAGGATTCTCAACGTTTGCATCACGAAACAAGATTCATGTTTTGCGTGTAGTGCCAAACGGCCAAGGGCAACCTAGACAGATACAGATTCCAGTTCCCTACGAAGATATTATTGCTGGAAGGAATTCTGAGGGAAATTTCTTTCTTAAGGCTGGTGACGTCATTGTCGTGCCATGACCGGCCTTTGAAGATTTGTCTGTATGCAATGTCAGTTGCCTTGGTGATTTGTGGAAGTACCCTAATACCGAGTGCCAATGCGCAACAGGTGCGGGTGGTGCCATCTGTCTCGGTACGTGAGATGTACGACACCAATGTCTTTTTTGCGCCTTCAGATCAGTTACCTCCGGGTTTGAATCGTGATGATTTTATAACCACGATTGTGCCTCAGATTAATTTGGGACAGACGAACTCACTCATGAGCACAAATCTTTCGGTCGGAGCAATCATTCAGAAATTTGCAAGGAATAGCAATCTGGACAATGTGGGGTTTAATGCAGCAGCGGGTATAGACCTTGGTCGACTGGCAAATCGTTATCTGCCAAGAATGAAGGCATTGCGCGTTTACGGCACCTATATGTTCAGTCCCTCAACTCCGGCCTTTGGTGCCGGCGGGTTAGGTACGATTGGAGGTGGAGCAGGGTCGTTTGGCGGCGGTGGTATTGGCCTGACCGGTCCACTCGATTCCGGTCAGGTTGCCCAGAGAATTAGGACGTCTATCTATAATATCGGCGTCAGCAATTCGTATGCCTTGTCACCATCCGCGGACTTCCAAACCTCTTTAATGTATTCGAGTCTCAGCTTCGGAAGTTCTTATACTCCGACAACCACGACTTCTGGGCAGGCACTTGTATTTGACACAACGAACTATACGGTCACGGCTGGACCTACCGCGCGAATCTCTGCTTATGACTCATTGGGGTTCAACTACATATTTAGCCAATTTTCTCAGGCGAATTTCGGCAGTTTCACAACCCACAGTGGACAAGGAACGTGGGGAAGATCCTGGAGTCGTGAAATATTTTCGTCGGTGAGAGGGGGGATGACCCTCGTTGAACCGATTCCTGCCACTCAATCCAATGATCCTAACGCTCAAGTTTCTAATCAGAGCAGAGTGCCTGCAACCATATTCCCTACCGGGGGCTTCACTCTGACTTACGCCTCCGCCTCATCTCTTCTAAGATCGTTAGGGAGTGACATCCAAAGCGGTTCTTCTCCAGGTGGTGTGGGGGTCGTGGGCGGCAGTTTCTTGCCGATGTTAGCCGGTGGTATCATGCCGGGAGGTAACGCTCAAGCTGGTGCTTACAGCGCCTCGTTCACCTACAATCTTAGTATATATCCCAGCTTTGTCTCTTCGGCAGGGCCAATATATACACATTTAATCGGGATAAATGGGTCGGCGGGCATTTCAAATCGACTGACCGCCATGGGAGGATTCAATTTCGCTCACAGCAGTTTTACCTCCCAACTGAACAATTCAACTTTTGACACTTACGGTACTATTCTAATGCTCAACTATCTTGTCGCGCCGTCACTTCAGGCATCACTGAGCCACCAATGGATGGAATTTGCGGGGAGCAGCGGCGGTGTGGCCACCGCTTCTGATTTCAGTTTCTCAAAACAGATGATTATCCTTGGGCTCTCCTACGCGTATGCACCCCGAGGCGATTTCTTTAGGTCCGGCGCATTCTGGGATACTTCACCTGGTGCATCAACCACGGGAACTGGAGCGAGCCAACCTGGACCAGGGGGGGGGGTTGAAATCAAGAAATGAATACCCGCGTATTATCACCCGAAGATTATTGGAGAGCGGTT
>Ga0075421_100004768_pt1 | contig 16363 bp, 10 predicted proteins | sample SoiMetdeltSBSDD5_FD_75292 | JGI IMG/M metagenome (GOLD analysis project Ga0075421, IMG submission 75292) | Bulk soil microbial communities from a Populus tree surrounding site in Tennessee, USA - Soil MetaG P. deltoides SBSDD5 | ecosystem: Environmental > Terrestrial > Soil > Tree plantation...
AAACCAGGCACGACATGCAGCAACGTGACGCGGTCGGTCGGGTCGCTCGCCAGCGCCAACGCGTGGTCGATCGCACGGTTCGAGCCCACGCTGAAATCGACGGCGACCGCCAGATGGTTGAACGGTTCGACCGCGAGCGTACGACGACCGTACGGGACCGCCAAGACCGGCACTGTTGATTGGCCAGCGACACGTTCGGCGACTGACCCGTTCGCAAATCGATCGATTCCGGTGCGTTGGTGCGTCCCTACGACGATCACGTCCGGATGAAGCGAACCGGCGTGCCAGAGGATGATCGTGGCGGGATCACCTTGTTGAACCCTGTCCTGGAACTCGACATTCGCCAGATCGGCTCTCCGCCGAAGCCTCGCTATCGACGCGAAACGTTCACGAGCGCGCCAGCCAAACGCCTGATTCAGGGGAACCGCCTGTACCACGACGAGTTCGGCGGCGTGACGTTGACTGAGCGCGAGCGCGTACTCGAAAGCACCACGCGCGGGCTTCGAGAAATCGACCGCGGCGAGAACACGAGTGATCGGTTGGACGATACTGCCTCCCAGGCTCGATAATGACGGTGTCTGCATACTGCCTTAGAGGCAAGACACGCACCATCTAGCGGTCCCACAACTCGGCTAGTAAATCCATTGTTGTCAATATGTTGGCGATTCTTACGAGCAGCACGGTGTCTGCGCGGGTATTTCAATGTGAAATGCGGTTCTCAACCTGAAACGGGTTGATCGGCAGCCGCGGTCGATGGCGGATTGAGGCGCTGAAACTGCTCATCGGCCGTTGTAGTCGGAGACGTGACTGCCTTCGCAGGCGATGTGGGAAATGCTCCGCAATCACGAACCGGTCGAGGTGGATGATCGTGCAGCGGAGGTAGCAGAATACGGGGCAGGGAACGAGACCTAAGCCCAGAGCCGCCTCATTGGGTGCCGACCATTTCGTGTTGCGGCGAATCGTGCTGAAAGGACAAGGAGTTCAATCCGAGTCGCTTGACGGCACGGTTGAAGGAGTCATACATGCGATGGCAAATCGGCTGGCCGGGAGTGGCGTTCGCGATTGTGTTGTTCGGCATCGGTCTGGTCGTCGGCTCCTATCGCCACACGAGTGAACCAATCCACAGCACGGTCGAGGAGCGATTGCGGCCTGCCGCGTCCGTTCCGAGTGAGGCGGCGGCCCGCGGAACCATTTACGTTCCTGTCTATTCGACGCTGCATCTCGGCGTCGCTAACCGTACGAGCACGGTCGACCTGGGCGCGACCCTGAGCGTTCGCAATGTCAGCGCAGTGCACCCAATCACTCTCGACTGGGTCCGTTATTACGACTCCGTCGGAAAGCAGGTCCGAGACTATCTTGACAAAGCATCGACGCTGCCGCCGATGGGGTCCGTCGAGTTCGTGATTCAGCGGTCCGATACGGTCGGCGGACCGGGAGCGAACTTCCTCGTTCACTGGCATGCAGCGACGACCGTCGATGAACCATTGATTGAAGCAATCATGGTGGGGCAGGCCGGGAACGCTGGCGTCTCCTTCAGCAGCCGCGGACGCACGTTGACATCGTCGGCAGACCGTTGAACGACATCGATCCCGTGCCAATCGACGGAATCGGCAGGCGCGACGACTGCGTGGAGGAGTGACGATGGCGACCAACGACCCGGCAGGTACCGTCCAGCGCATGTTTGCTGCGTTTCGGGTGGGTGACCTCGATGCGCTGCTCGACACCGTCGACGCGGATACGCGCTGGACGTACGTGGGTGCCAATCCGAAACCGACGAAGGCAGACCTCGTCGGCAAGGCAGGCGTCAGACGTTTCTTCGAAGGGATTTTGCGACGGCTCGAGTTGACCACCTTCGAGGCAAACGAAGTCATTCTCGAAGGGGATGCCGTCGTCGTGTTCGGCGGAGAATCCGGCACGTTGAAAGCCACAGGCGAGCCGTTCCGCAACGAGTGGTGTCAGAAGTACGTGGTGAGCGCAAATCAGATCACCCGTATGGTCGAGTACAACATTCAGGTGGAACCGCGATGACGACCTCGCTACAGGCACAGCCGACGACGGACGCCGTCGCCGGATGCGACCTCAGGGCCGGCGAATGTGATCGTCCCGACAGGTTGTGTCAGCCTGGCTCTCGTGATCGGAGCGTTTGGAGTATCGAACTGGGTCTACTGCGCTCGTTCCACTGGTGACCGCGTAATCAGAGATCTACACGCCCCTGCATCCGTTTAACGCTGAGCAACGGCGCCGGCGGTGACCTGAGTCAACGTCGTTTCAAAATTAAGTCGGCAGACTTCAGAACGAAACGCCGTCTTGCATTTTGAAGTGATCGTCGGCTCTCTCGCTTGGACTTTGGCGCCGCGATCGCTTCCGAATCATTCGGGCGCTTGGCTCGCTCCTTGCGACGCTCGTCGAGATAGAACTGATCAGCAGTGCCAATGCTGCGAAAACACACCATGTGCGGAGCGCGTCATGGGTTAGGGAACTGGCGTCGCCAGCGACACGTGCTGTCGCATTCACATTGGGAACCCGGCAGGACAGGATCTATACATGCACAAGGCGATCAACGCTCCGCCGAGGCGAGCGCGGCTGGGCCAATGGCTCCTCGGGCTCTTCATCCTGCTCGGGGGCGGAGGTCTCGTGTGGTACTACGACATCGGCCAGGCCCAGCCAGCACAGCAGGGGATGAGCGGCGGAGGCAGGGGTGGCCGTGGCGGTGGTGGCGGCCGCGGGGCCGACCTGCCTCCTGTTCGTGTGGTCGAGGCCGAAACCCGCAGCATCGGGGTTGCACTCAAGGCGCTCGGCACGGTCACACCCGTCAATACGGTCGTGGTGCGCAGCCGACTGGACGGGGAGCTCGTCCGCGTCTCGTTCACCGAAGGCCAACGCGTAAAGGCCGGCCAGGTCCTGGCTGAAATCGACCCGCGTCCCTACCAGGTCGCTCTGGCCCAGGCAGAGGGGCAGCAGGCGGAGAACCAGGCCCGCCTGGCCAACGCGCGCGCAGACCTGCAGAACTTCCGGTCCTTGTTCGAGCGGCAGCTCATCCCCAGGCAGCAGCTCGTGACCCAGGAATCGCTGGTCAAGCAGGTTGAGGGGTCGGTCCAGTCCAACGACGCGCAAGTGAACAACGCGAAGCTCCAGCTATCGTTCACCAAAGTGGTGGCGCCCATCTCCGGGCGGCTCGGCCTCCGCCAGGTCGACGTTGGCAACCTCGTACGCAGTGGCGACGCCAACGGCATCGTGGTCATCACGCAGATGCAGCCGATCTCGGTGCTGTTCACCGTGCCCGAGATTGATCTGCCCGCGGTCCTCGACGCGATGCGCGCCAACAACACGCCGGCCGTCGAGGCCTGGGACCGCGCCGAGACCACCCTGCTGGCGACGGGCACGCTCCGCACGGTGGACAATCAAATCGACACGACGACGGGAACGATCCGCCTTCGCGCGGTCTTCGAGAACACCGACGAGAAGCTGTTCCCGAACCAGTTCGTCAACATCAACCTGAAGCTGTCTACGGTGCGTGCCGCCACGGTCGTGCCGGCAGCCACCATCCAGCGAGCGTCCTTCGGGACTTTCGTCTACGTCATCAAGCCTGACGGCAAGGCGACCATCCGAAAGGTCACGCTCGGCGTGGCGGAAGGCGATCGCGTCGCCGTCACCGAAGGCATCGCGGCGGGCGAACGCATCGTGCTCGAGGGCGTGGACGGCCTCGAGGAAGGCGTGAGCGTGGAGATCGTGGGTTCAGGTCCGGTGCCACAGCCGTCAACTGAGGTTCCGACCGGCCGGCGTGGAAGGGGAGCTGGCGCCGGCGCCCCCGCGGCTCCCGGTGCGACCCCTCCAGGAAGGGGCCAACGGTGAACATCTCCCGTCCCTTCATCCTGCGCCCGGTTGCCACCACACTGTTGATGGCGGCGCTGCTGCTCTCGGGTGCGCTCGCCTATCGGCTGCTGCCGGTCTCGGCTCTCCCGCAGGTCGACTACCCGACGATCCGCGTCTTGACGTTCTACCCCGGCGCCAGCCCGGAGGTCATGACCAGCGCCGTCACCGCACCCCTCGAGCGGCAGTTCGGCCAGATGCCGGGCCTGGACCAGATGTCGTCCACCAGCTCCGGCGGCGCGTCGGTCATCACCCTGCGCTTCTCTCTCGAGAAAGCGATAGAGGTCGCCGAGCAGGAAGTACAGGCGGCGATCAACGCGGCCAGCAATCTTCTGCCCAACGACCTGCCCCAGCCGCCGGTCTACAACAAGGTCAACCCCGCGGACACGCCGGTGCTCACGCTGGCCGTGACGTCACCGACCATGCCGCTGCCCGACATCTACGACCTGGTTGACACGCGGGTGGCGCAGAAACTGTCCCAGCTGCCCGGCGTGGGCCTCGTCAGCCTCGCCGGCGGGCAGCGTCCCGCCGTGCGCATCCAGGCCAACCCTCAGGCGCTGGCCGCCCACAACCTGAACCTGCAAAGCCTCCGCGACGTGATTGGCGCCGCCAACGTCAACCAGCCGAAGGGCAACTTCGACGGCCCCGAGCGGTCCTTCATGCTCGACGCCAACGATCAGCTGCGGTCGGTCGACGCGTATCGCGACCTGATCATCGCCTACAGCGGCGGCGCGCCCCTGCGGCTCTCGGACGTCGCCGACGTCGTCGACGGCGCGGAGAACACCCGCCTCGGTGCGTGGGCCAACGACATGCCCGCCGTGCTGGTGAACGTCCAGCGTCAGCCCGGCGCCAACGTCATCGACGTCGTCGATCGCATCAACGCGCTGCTGCCGACATTGACGGCCAGCCTGCCGTCGACGTTGACGGTCGCCGTCCTCAGCGATCGCACCAACACGATTCGCGCGTCGGTGACCGACGTCCAGCACGAGCTGATGTTCGCCGTGGCGCTGGTCGTGGCCGTGACCTTCGTGTTCCTGCGCAGCATCGCCGCCACGATTATCCCGAGCGTCGTCGTGCCGCTGTCGCTGGTCGGCACGTTCGGCGTGATGTATCTCGCGGGCTTTTCCATCAACAACCTCACGCTGATGGCGCTCACCATCGCCACCGGATTCGTGGTCGACGACGCCATCGTGATGGTGGAGAACATCGCCCGGTACCTCGAGGAAGGGGCAACGCCGATGGAGGCGGCGCTCGAGGGCGCACGACAGATCGGCTTCACGCTGGTCTCGCTCACCATCTCGCTCATCGCGGTGCTGATCCCGCTGTTGTTCATGGCCGACGTCGTCGGCCGTCTGTTCCGCGAGTTCGCCATCACCCTGGCGGTGTCGATTCTCATCTCGCTGGTAGTGTCGCTGACGCTGACGCCGATGATGTGCGCGCGCCTCCTCAAGGCCGAACATGCCGAAGAGCACGGCCGTCTCTACCACCTCACGGGCCGCTTCTTCGACGGCATGATCGCGTGGTACGGCCGCCTGCTGACGGTGTCGCTGCGCTACCAGACGGTGACGCTGCTGGTCGCGGTCGCGACGCTCGCACTGACGGGGCTGCTCTACGTGGTGGTGCCCAAGGGCTTCTTCCCGGTGCAGGACACCGGCGCGATCCAGGTGATCACCGAGGCGCCGCAGTCGGTCTCGTTCGCGGCCATGGCCGAGCGGCAGCGCGCCGCGGCCCGGGCCATCCTCGAGGAGCCCGACGTCAAGGGCCTGTCTTCGTTCATCGGCGTCGACGGCGGTAACTCCACGTTGAACAGCGGTCGCATGCTGGTGACGCTGGCGCCGCGCGACGAGCGGTCTCGCAGCGCGACCGAGATCATTGCCGGGCTGCGCGAGCGCGCCGCCCGCGTGCCCGGGATCTCCGTCTACATGCAGCCGGTGCAGGACCTTACGATCGAGGACCGTGTGAGTCGCACCCAGTTCCAGTTCACGCTCGAGGATCCGGACGCGAACCGGCTCGGAGAGTGGGTGCCGAAGCTGGTCGCGCGGCTGCAGCAGTCGCCCTACCTGGCCGACGTCGCCAGCGATCTCCAGGACCGCGGCCTCCAGGCCTTCCTGGACATCGATCGCGACGCTGCCAGCCGCCTCGGCATCCGGGTCGCGGCCATCGACGACGCGCTCTACGATGCGTTCGGCCAGCGGTTGATCTCGACCATCTACACACAGGCCAACCAGTATCGCGTCGTGCTCGAAGTGTCGCCGCGCCTCCAGATCGGTCCCGACGCGCTTGGCCAGGTGTTCGTCGCCACCGCCGACGGCAAGCAGATTCCGCTCTCCAACATCGCCAGCGTCGAGCAACGCAGCACCGCGCTCGTCATCAACCACGCCGGCCAGTTTCCGGCCGTGACGATGTCGTTCAATATGGCGCCCGGGGCGTCGCTCGGCAAGGCCGTCGAGGCCATCGAGGAAGCGCAGCGCGAGCTCGGCATGCCGGCGAGCATCCAGACGACGTTCCAGGGCGCCGCCGCGGCGTTCCGGGCGTCGCTCGACAGCACCCTCTTCCTCGTCCTTGCCGCCATTCTCACGATGTACATCGTCCTGGGCGTGCTCTACGAGAGCTACGTCCACCCGATCACGATTCTCTCGACGCTGCCCTCCGCCGGCGTCGGCGCCCTGCTGGCGCTGCTCTTCACCGGCACCGATCTCAGCCTGATCGCCGTCATCGGCATCATCCTGCTCATCGGCATCGTGAAGAAGAACGCGATCATGATGATCGACTTCGCGCTCGACGCCGAGCGCACCGAGGGCCTGAGCCCGTACGACGCCATCCACAAGGCGGCGCTGCTGCGCTTCCGCCCGATCCTGATGACGACGCTGGCGGCGTTGTTTGGGGCGCTGCCGCTGATGCTGTCAACGGGGTCCGGCGCCGAGATGCGCCAGCCGCTCGGGCTGGTCATGGTTGGCGGTTTGCTCCTGAGCCAGGTGTTGACGCTCTTCACCACGCCGGCGATTTACCTCTTCTTCGACCGTCTCGGCCGCGCCTGGCGGCCGTCGGTCCGGTCCCTCGACACGAAGGACGCGACGGCATGAATCTCTCGGCCCCGTTCATCGCCCGCCCGGTCGCGACGACCCTTCTGAGCCTCTCGGTGGTGCTGGTTGGCGCCCTCGGCTACACGCTGCTGCCGGTGTCGCCATTGCCGCAGATCGACTTTCCGGCAATCACGGTGTCGGCCTCGCTGCCCGGCGCCAGTCCCGAGACCATGGCGTCGTCGGTGGCAACGCCGCTCGAGCGCGCCCTCGGCACCATTGCCGGCGTGAACGAGATCAGCTCGCAGAGCTCGCAGGGATCGACGCGCATCAACATCCAGTTCGATCTTGGCAAGGACATCGACTCGGCCGCGCGCGAGGTACAGGCCGCCATCAACGCCTCCCGGTCGCTGCTGCCGAGCGCGCTGCCGGGCATGCCGTCGTACCGCAAGATCAACCCGTCGCAGGCGCCGATCATGCTGCTGGCGCTCACCTCCGACACCGCCTCGACGAGTCAGCTCTACGACTTGGCGTCGACGGTGCTGGCCCAGAAGGTCGCGCAAGTCACGGGCGTCGGCGACGTCACGGTGGGCGGCGGGTCGCTGCCGGCGGTGCGGGTCGAGCTCCAGCCACAGGCGCTGACGCAGTACGGCATTTCGCTCGACGAGGTCCGCCAGGCCATCAGCAGCGCCAACCTGCGGCGACCCAAGGGCATGATTGAGGACAGCGAACGGCACTGGCAGATCCAGGCCAGCGATCAGCTGGTGTCGGCCGAGCAGTATCAGCCGCTCATCATCACGTACCGCAACGGCGCGCCGGTGCGGCTCTCTGATGTCGCCCGGGTGTACGACGGCGTCGAGGACCGCTACAACTCCGGGTACTTCAACGACAAGCCGGCGGTGCTCCTGGTGGTGAGCCGTCAGGCGCAGGCCAACATCATCGCGACCGTCGACGGCGTCACGGCGCAGCTGCCGGCGCTGCGGGCGTTCTTACCCGCGGGCGTGTCGCTCGACATCGCGACCGACCGCTCGCCGACCATCCGCGCGACGCTGCGCGAGGCGCAGCACACCCTGCTCATCGCCGTGGGCCTCGTCATTCTCGTCGTGCTGCTGTTCCTGGGCAGGCTGCGCGCGGCGATGATCCCGGTGGCGGCTGTACCCGTTGCCCTGGTCGGCAGCTGTGCGGTGATGTATCTCTGGGGTTTCTCGCTCAACAACCTGTCGCTGATGGCGCTCATCGTCGCGACCGGCCTCGTCGTGGACGACGCGATCGTGGTGCTGGAGAACATCAACCGGCACGTCGAGGCGGGGAAGACGCCGATGGACGCCGCGTTTGCCGGCGCCAGGGAAGTCGGCTTCACGCTGCTGTCGATGAACCTCTCGCTCGTGGCGGTCTTCGTCTCGATCCTGTTCATGGGCGGCATCGTCGAACGCCTGTTCCGCGAGTTCTCGATCACGCTGGTCGCGGCCATCGTCATCTCTCTCGTCGTGTCGATTACGCTCACGCCGATGCTCTGCGCGCGTTGGCTCGTCGCCCGCGACGCCGACAAGCCGGGGCGGCTGCAGGTCATCAGCGATCGCGTGTTCGGATCGCTGCGGCACGGTTACGGGCGCACGCTCGACTGGGCGCTGGCGCACTCGCCGATCGTGCTGATGATTTTCATCGGCGTCGCGGCGTTCACCGTGCATCTCTACATCAACGCCCCCAAGAGCTTCCTGCCGCAGCAGGACACGGGGCAACTCGGCGGCTTCATCCGCGGCGACGACGGGATGTCGTTCCAGCTGATGCAGCCGAAGATCGAGGCGTTCCGCAAGGCCGTGCTGGCCGACCCGGCTGTGGAGAGCGTGTCCGGCTTCATCGGCGGCGGCCGCGGCATCAACAACGCCCAGGTGTTCGTGCGCCTCAAGGCGCTCGCCGAGCGTAAGGTCTCGGCCCAGATCGTCGCCGAACGGATCCGGCGCGACCTGCCGAAGGTACCCGGCGCGCGCCTGTGGCTCAACGTGGATCAGGACATCCGGTTCGGCGGCGGCTTCGGCGGCGGCTCGTATCAGTACACGCTGCGATCGGACAGCGTCGCTGAGCTTCGGGTGTGGGCGCAGCGCGTGCGGGAGGCGCTCAAGCCGTTGCCGGAGCTGACCGGCATCGAGGACGAACTGGTCTCGAGCCAGCAGATTACCCTCGACGTCGACCGCGAGGCGGCGCGCCGGCTCGGGATCGAGATGGCCACGGTGACGCAGGCGCTCAACAATGCGTTCGGCCAGCGGCAAGTCTCGACCATCTACAACGAGATGAACCAGTACCGCGTCGTGATGGAGGTCGCGCCGCAATTCGCCCAGGGTCCGGAATCGCTCGACCAGGTGTACGTCGTGACCGCCACGGGGAGCCGCGTGCCCTTGTCGACGTTCAGCCGCTACACGCGGACGTCTGCCAACGACCGCATCAGCCGCAACGGCCAGTTCGCCTCGGAGAACGTGTCGTTCGAGCTCGCGCCAGGCGTCAGCTTGAGCCAGGCACAGACGGCCATCAACCGCGCGGTGTCGATGCTCACGCTGCCGACCTCGATCCAGGGAAGCCTGCAGGGCAATGCCAGCCTGTTCACGCGCATGCAGGGCAACCAGGCCATTGCCATTCTCGGCACGCTGCTGATCGTCTTCATCGTGCTCGGCGTGCTCTACGAGAGCTACCTCCATCCGCTGACCATCCTCTCCACGCTGCCGTCGGCCGGCGCCGGCGCGCTGCTGGCGCTGCTCCTGCTCAAGACGGAGTTCAGCCTGGTCGCGCTGCTCGGCCTCTTCCTGTTGATTGGCGTCGTGATGAAGAACGCCATCCTGATGATCGACGTCGCGCTCCAGCGGGAGCGCGAGACCGGCGCGACGCCCGAGGAAGCGATCCGGGAGGCCTGCCTGCTGCGCCTGCGGCCGATCCTGATGACGACGATGTCGGCGCTGCTCGGCGCGCTGCCGCTGATGCTCGGCGCGGGCGAAGGCGCCGAACTGCGCCGCCCGCTCGGCATCGCCATCGTCGGGGGCCTCGTCGTCAGCCAGGTACTCACGCTCTATACGACGCCGGTTGTCTATCTCTACCTGGAGAAGATCCGCGTGAGCGTCAACCGTCGTCGCGGGCACACCGTCGCCGACGAGGTTGTGCCGGACGGGCCAGTGACTGATTCGGGGATTCCGGCCCGGCATATCTGAGCCAACGCGGGCGCAATCGGTTGCCGATCACTTCCGAGTCAGTCGCAGCACTACTACGTTCGCGGGTGCGACCTCGACTTTCACGGCCACGCCTTCACCGCTCCGCCTGACCATCACCGGCCGAGAGTCGATCATGTCCTCAGCCGAGTAGTCGCCGGCCGGGCGCCGAAGGGAGACGTCGGCGACCGCCGGCTGGCTGCGGTGGTTCAAGAGCACCAGCACCGCGTCAGCACCGGATTCGAGGTAGCGCGCCTCGAGCGGCGCTCCAGCGACGGTGACAGGCAAGGTGACGCCAGCCCACGCGAGCAGGCCGCTGTAAAATCGTTCGACCGCGGGGCTCGGCGTGGACTGATACGCGGCGCTCACGTAGGAGCCGAGCATGAGCGTTCGGCCCTTGCCGTATGTCGACATCACCGCCGCCGCGCTCCCGTCCTCGAAGCGACCGACGATGCTGGCGGATGGGGAGACGGGTTCGAGGGTTTCCTTGTACCAGCGGCCGGGCAGCTGGTCTCCCTTGTTGACACCTGGAAGGTCGCCGCTGCTCCATGCAATGGACGTGCGGCCGTTCGGGGCCGTCTCGATGGCCGCTTCCCTGGCGCCGACGACGTCCGACAGGCCGAGGCCCGGCACCCGATCGGACGCGTAGCCCCGCTCGTTGTTCCAGCCGAGGCGCGCTTCTGCCACGAGCGCACCACCGTTCTGCACGTACTCGCGAATCGCTGCGGCGGACGCCTGTGGGAGCATCGGAGGATAGGGAAGGATGACGAGACGGTATTGATTGAGGCGCCCATCGCCCAGATGGTTGATGTGGACGTAGTCGATCGGGACGTTCTTCGGAAACAGCGCGCGATGGACGCCGAGCAGCGAATCGCGCTCGATCCCCACCACTTCTCCCTGCGGGCCGCCGTACGCCGCGGCGCGCTGCCGGCCGCCGACGAAATGCGCCAGCGGGTTGTAGACGATCGCGACCTCGGCCCGCGGTGGCAGGGCGTCGAGCAGCAGCGCCTGATGCTGATCCACGACCCGCGCGATCGAGCCTGCCAGCTTCGCGCGCGCCGTAATCGTCCCGTCCAGATTGATCAGGCCGAACCCGCCCGATTCGTAGCCGGAGCTCATCGGATACCACGCGTAGTAGTTGATGCCTTTGGCTCCCCGAGCGATCGCCGACCAGGTCCAGATGCGCAGGTCCTCGGGCGTGACTGTCGGACTCACGTTGAGGGCGATCGTGCCGAAGCCGCCCTGCAGCTCGCCGATCCAGAATCCGCGGCGTCCCTGGTCGTAGCCGAACGACCGAGTGAAGTCGAGCAGCGCCGCACGCCAGTGCACATCACGATCGACGAACGCCGAATGTTTCGGATAGAACGAGGTGCCGTAGAAATCCACCTGCCGCGCCATCGTCCAGTCGTCGGCCTGGCCTTCCCAGTGGTGCGGCGACGCGAACAGCCCCACGCCGGCGGCATGACTGGTCACGATGGTCGCGGGCGCGACAGTCTTGACCGCCTGGTAACGGTCCTTGAGGTCTTCACCAAGCTTGTCGACGATGAATGCCTTCCAGTCGATGTAGTCGGTGTACGAAAGGATCGTGCTCATCCGGCTCGGCTCGACCTGATCCCAGGTTCGGTATCGGCGGTACCAGGCGGTGTTGAGCGCCTCGATCGTTCCGTACTTCTTCTGCAGCCAGGCGCGGAACCGCCGGATCGAGTGCGGACAGAAACAGAACTCGGGATTCGGAATCCAGGTCGGGTTCGCCCAGTTGATGACGTGCGGCTCACTCCACAGATCCCATCCCACGAAAGCCGGGCTGCGCTTTGCACGCTCGGCGAGCGCGGAATAGAAGGCGACGTCTGCGGCGCGTACTCCCGGGTGATCGCGACAGTAGCCGGGAGAGGATTCGGGCCGAATCGCCTGGCCGCCGGACGACACGAACAGGGCATCCGGATACTTCTCGCCGACCCAGGGCGGAGCCGAGTCCATGTAGATCTGCAGGACGAGTTTGAGCTGCTGCTCCTCGGCGAGCTCGAGCAGCACGTCCAGCGTCTCGAAATCGTAGGTCGCTTCCGCGGGCTGCCCCGATGCCCAGTCGATCCAGGCCCGCACGGTATTGAACCCCAGCGCCTTGATCTGCTGGAGGTCCTTCCGCCAGACATCCTTCTTCGATCGGGCGCCCCGCTCGAGCATCGGCGCACGCGCGATGCCGCCGCCGTACCAGACCGCCATCGGGAAGAAGGGAGGTGTTTCAGCCGGTCGCTGCGCCTGGCCCAAGGACGCCGCCGCGAGGACCAGGACCAAGACGATTGGCTTGCGCCAGTTACTCACGGCGACTCCGGGAAATGACGACGTCTTCGAGGGCCGTTGCGACGAACCGCAGCAGCTCTGGTGACAGGTGACGCCCGTCCGCGATTATTTCCGTCGTGATGTCTGTCGCTGCCAGCACGAAGTCGAGCGTGCTGGCCTGCATCGGGGTGCCGCAGCGCTCGCGGCGAGGACGCGCTGCTCTTCGCGCTGTGCAGACGATCGCCATGCCGCACGCCGAGCTCATAGGATTACCGACATCGAGGCCAAAGACAACGGTGTCGTTCACGTTCGTCGCGCATCTGCTCGTCAGTGGACGGCTCGGGTCCATAATTGCGTTGAAGCGCCGTACGCGCGGGAGTGCAGGTGGAGCCCATGCAGTCCGTCAGATTTGTTGGCGTCGGTCGTCCGGCTCAGATCCAGGAGGTCCCCAAGCCGGCTCCAGGCCCAGGACAGGTGCTGATCAAGGTCGGTGGCGCGGGCGTTTGCCACTCGGACCTGCACGTCATGGAGGAGGACCTCGGATTCATGCGAGGCTGAAGGCAGGACAGATCACCGGGCGCGCCGTGCTGATACCAGGGTAGCTCGCCACGTCCGCGTCGCCGAGAGCAAGAGCGATAGTAGGCCAGTCTTGTCCCCGCGCGCGGGGACGCCTGCTTCTCGAGCAGGGACGGCGGACGAATCGTTCTAGTCGACGGCCCGCCGTTCCGGGGAAAGAATCCTGATGTGGCGGAACTTCGTCGCACGCGCCCTGACGAGATTACGCGGGCTCGTACACGCACATGAAACGTTGCGGCACGATGACGTCGATCACGCCGCCAATGCAGCATTGAGGTGCTCATGCGAGATCTGCTGAAAGGGACAGCCTGGAGCGAAGCCGGTACTGTTGCCGGCTTCGCACAGTCGGCCCCGAATCAGACGCTGATGCGCTTCGCGGCAGAGGAGCGTGCGACGGGCCGGAGACAGCTGCTCGACATCGGCTGCGGCGCCGGGCGGAACGCAGCTCCGCTTGCCAAACAGGGCTGGAGAGTCACCGGTGTCGACTTGTCCTGGCCGATGCTCCGTGCCGCGGCCGAGCGCGCGCAGGCGGAGTCGTTGACGCAGGGGATGCAAGTGGTCCTGGCGCCAATGGAGCACCTCCCAATCGCGTCCGCCAGCATGGACTTCATCGTGGCGCATGGGATCTGGAACCTCGCCCAGTCCAGAGTGCAGTTTCAGGCGGCACTCGGTGAAGCCGCGCGCGTGGCCAGGCCTGGAGCGGCCCTGTTCGTGTTCACCTTTTCGAGGACGACGCTGGCTCCCGGTGTCATGCCTGTGGAAGGCGAGCACTTCGTATTCACTGAGTTCTCCGGGACACCTCAGTGCTTTCTGACCGCCGAGCAACTGATTGAGGAGCTCGGCAAGGCGGGATTCGTTCCAGATTCAGCGGTGCCGTTGGCCGAACACAATCGCCCGGCCGCGGGCTCGCGACGGATCGGTGGGCCGCCGGTGATTTATGAAGGAGCGTTTCGTTATGGCCGTTGAGAATGACTTCGTCCTGACGCCGGTTGCAGTCGCGACCCGCGATCGCGCATCGAGCGCTCCGCTCGGGCCAAACACCCGGAGCGGATCTGCTGGGGTTGCAACAAATATTGGCTGGAGACTGATCTGGCATGGGGCAACGGGACGATCGGCACCCCGATCCGATCGAGCTGTTCGGTCAGGATTGGCTCACCCGGAGCACCGAACGCTCAAGACATGTCGATGCGCTCGCGCCCTGAGAAGGTGATCAGCCCACCCGCACCTACCGAGCGCCGCACTCGCGCACTGGTGCCGGCGGCCGGGATTCCGCTGCTGTACTTCGCCTTCGCACACGTCTGCCTGGCGCTGGCATTGGCCGTGGTCCTCGTACGTCCCGACCTTCCCGGCGGGTTCTTCCACCACCCACGCATGATCGCGGTCGTGCACCTCGTTACGCTCGGCTGGATTTCCGGATCGATCCTCGGTGCTTTCTATATCGTGGGTCCGCTGGCGCTGCGGTTGCCGCTCCGTCCCGGCTGGCGAGATCGCCTGGCCTTTGGATCCTTTGCCGTCGGCGTCACGGGGATAGTCGCCCACTTCTGGCTTGGCGAGTACTCGGGAATGGTCTGGTCCGCGGTCCTCGTCCTTGCCGCAGTGCTGCACGTGGCCCTGCGTGCCTGGCTCGGTCTGCCCCGCGCGCCAGTGCCATGGCCGGTGAAGCTGCACGTGGCACTCGCGTTTGCCAACATGATCCTCGCGAGCGTGTTCGGCATGCTGATTGGGCTGAACCGCATGTACGGATGGGTGCCATGGTCGCCCATGTCGGCCGCATTCGCCCACGCACATCTCGCGGCCGTAGGCTGGGCGGTGATGATGGTCGTCGGTCTCTCTTACCGGCTGATTCCAATGATCGTTCCTGCCGAGATGCCGAAGGGACGGTCGATCGCGACGAGTGCAGTACTGCTGGAGATCGGCACGATCGGTCTCGCGGTCGCGCTCGTCACTCGTCCTGGATGGAGCCTGGTTCCCGCGCTCCTGATTGTCGCGGGGATCGCGAGCTTCGTCAGCCAGGTCAGGAACATCGTGAACCGCAAACTTCCTCCGCCGGCCGCGCTGCCGCGCCCGGATTGGGCGACCTGGCAGACGCACATCGCATTCGTCTGGCTCCTGGTCGCCACGACCACCGGCGTGTCCCTCACGCTCCCGGTTCCTGCCCCCTGGATAATCGGGCTCGGGTGGGTTTATGGCACAGCCGGTCTCATCGGCTTTCTCGCGCAGATCGTGGTGGGCATTCAGGGACGGCTGCTGCCCTTGTACGGCTGGTATCGGACGATGGAGGCGCGAAACATGCGGCCTCCCGCGCGCTCGGTCCATACGCTCGCGAGTCAAGGGCTATCGAAGGCCATCCTCATCACGTGGACGCTTGGCGTGCCCTTGCTGTTGTCGGGGCTCGCGGCGGATATCGACATGATGATCGCACTGGCGAGCGCACTGCTACTCGCGGGGGTCGGTCTCAACGTGGCGCAGGCTATTACCGTAGTCACCTCGAACGAGATTGTCGGAGTTCGTTCCCGGACATCGTGAACGACATTGAAATACAACCTTATGCGACCGACGCGAGCGCTCGTTCGATTGCGGCAGTGAAGACGAGGGGCGCATGCGCTCCTGAAACGGTCTCACGACCGTTCATGACGTAGAGCGGAACGCCTTTGACCCCGGACTTCATTGCCTGGCCGGCCGCATCCAACGTGAGCCGACGCTCACCGACATCGTCGAGAAGCGCCAGCGCCTCAGCCCTGGTGAAGCCATGACGGACAGCGATGCCCGACAGGACGTCTCGACTAGCGATGTTCCTCCCCTCCAGAAAGTACGCGTTGAAGACTGCGTCGACGAAGGTCGTAGTGATTCCCTTCGGTTGCGCGTGACGAGCGAGCGTGTGCGCATCGACGGTGGAGCACACACGTCTGACTTTAGAGAAGTCCAGCGCAAGGCCGGCTTGGCGCCCCGCCGCTTCGACTGGCGCAAACAGGCGTTCGGGACTTTGCCCGTATCGCTGCGCCAGAGACGCCCTCAGGTCGATCCCGTCAGCTGGGACGTTCGGATACAGGACGTATGGGTGATGACGCGTGACGACGTCCGGATGATCAAATGACTCGACCGCCGCCTGCAAACGTCGAGAGCCGATGAAGCACCAGGGGCACACGAAGTCTGAATACACGTCGATTTCGAGCCGGTTCACCGACTCTCCTCCGATCTGACGTACACCTGGGTTCCCCAAGGGTCGGACGTCCGCACTCCGTCCGATGCATCTTCCGCAACGTAACCGCCGGCACGCAACCTTTGCGCGACGTCGTTGATCTGTCTACGTTCGGGAACCATGAGCTGCCACTCCAGGAGCTTGGCCTCGTCATCGCGGGCTGAGGGCCCCGGCGACCAGATGTTCGTCCCGAGATGATGGTGATACCCGCCGGCGGAGAAGAAGAGCGC
>Ga0075421_100004769_pt1 | contig 16362 bp, 10 predicted proteins | sample SoiMetdeltSBSDD5_FD_75292 | JGI IMG/M metagenome (GOLD analysis project Ga0075421, IMG submission 75292) | Bulk soil microbial communities from a Populus tree surrounding site in Tennessee, USA - Soil MetaG P. deltoides SBSDD5 | ecosystem: Environmental > Terrestrial > Soil > Tree plantation...
ATCCTCTATCGCACGAAGCTCTCGGACGAGATGTTCGAGGGGCTTTCGCCGTGGCTCGGCTGGCTCCCCGGAAGGCTGCTGCACGTGAACGTGCTCGCGTGCGGCATTTTCGGCACCGTCTCCGGCTCTTCCGCGGCGACGTGCGCCACGATTGCGAAAGTCGCGTTGCCGGAGCTCAAACGCCGCGGTTACGATGAGAAACTGTGCCTCGGTTCGCTCTGCGGCGCCGGCACGCTGGGCATCCTGCTGCCGCCGTCCATCATCATGGTGGTGTATGCGGTGGCCGCCGAAGTGTCGATCCTCAAAGTATTCCTGGCGGGTTTCCTGCCCGGCTTTCTGCTGATGGCCTTGTTCTCCGGCTACATCATGGTTTGGGCGCTGCTCAATCCCGACAAGACGCCGCGCGACGTCGAGAAGATTCCGTTCGCGCAGAAGCTTTATCGCAGTCGCCATCTCATCCCGTGCCTCGCGCTCATCGTGTTCATCATCTGGGTGATGGCGATCGGCTGGGCGACCGCGACCGAAGCTGCTGCCTATGGTGTGCTGGGCTCGCTCGGAATCGCTTGGTGGTCCGGCGGGCTCACGCGCGCGACGTTCTGGCAAAGTCTCATGGGCGCCACTCGGCTTTCGTGCATGATCATGTTCATACTGGCCGGCGCCGCGTTCCTGTCCTCGTGCATGGCGTTCACAGGTATCCCCAAGGCCCTCGCAGCCTGGGTCGCCGCAATGGACCCCAATCCCTACATGCTCATCGCGGTGCTCGCGCTCATCTACATCGTGCTCGGCGCGGCTCTGGACGGCGTGTCGATGATCGTGCTCACGACGTCGATCGTGCTGCCGATGGTGCAGAAGGCGGGCTTCGATCTCGTCTGGTTCGGCATTTTCATCGTCCTGCTCGTCGAGATTGCGGAGCTCACGCCGCCGCTCGGTTTCAATCTGTTCGTACTGCAGACCATGAGCGGCCGCGACAGCAACTACGTCGCGTATGCGTCGATCCCGTTCTTCTGCCTGATGGTGCTCTGCATCGCGCTGATCACCGTCTTTCCCGGCATCGTGACGTGGCTGCCGGAAGTGGTCATCGGGACCAAGTGACGAGTGACCGAGTTGGGGATACGGGCAACAGCGAACGCGGGGCGGATGGCGGCCGCGCGATGGGCAGCGCTGGATCGGATCCGGATGAGATCAGGGCAATGAATGCACTTTGCCGGCGGCGGAGTTGTTCAGCAGCAGCAGGGCGATATCGTTTTCGGGCTGCGGCCTGCTGAAATAGAATCCCTGGATTTCGTCGCATTCGCAGTCGCGCAGGAAGCTCAACTGTGCGGCGGTCTCGACCCCTTCCGCCACCACGCTGAGTCTCAGGCTGCGCGCCATGGCGATGATCGCCTGGGTGATCGCCGCATCGTCGCTGTCGTCCGGGAGGTCCCGGATGAACATCCGGTCGATCTTCAAGGTGTCCAGCGGGAAGCGCTTGAGGTAACTCAGCGACGAGTACCCTATGCCGAAATCATCGATGGCAAGATGTATTCCGAGTGCTTTGAGCCTATTCAATAATACGACCGCCTGTTCCGGATTTTGCATCACCACGCTCTCGGTGATTTCCAGCTCCAGGAAAGCCGGGTCGAGGCCGGTCTGCTCGAGCACCCTGGCTACGTCCTCCAGCAGATTTTCGTGAGCGAACTGCCGGGGCGAGAGATTCACCGCGACGCGCACCGGAGCCAACCCCTCGAGTTGCCACGCCTTGTTTTGCGCGCAGGCGGTTTTCAGCACCCATGCGCCGATCGGCACGATGAGGCCGGTTTCTTCGGCAAGCTGGATGAACTGCGCGGGCGGGATCAGTCCCTGTACGGGCTGCTGCCAGCGCAGCAGCGCTTCCACCCCCGTGATGCGGCCGCTGCGAATATCCAGCTTCGGCTGATAGTGCAGCAGAAATTCGTCGCGCTCCAGGGCGCGGCGCAAGCCGGATTCCAGCGAGAGGCGCTCGATAGAGTGGGCATTGATCTGCGCCGAGTAGAACTGGAAATTGTTCTTCCCTTGCTCCTTTGCGCGGTACATCGCGATATCCGCGTCCTTCATCAGCGTCTGCATGTCGGCGGCGTCGTCGGGGTAGGTGCTGATGCCGATGCTGGCCGTGATATGGAATTCCTGCGCCTGCACGAGAAACGGTGTGCCCATGGCAGCAAGTATCTTCTGCGCCACCAAGGCTGCGTTCACGGGCCGCGGTGGTTCCTCGATCAGCACGACGAACTCGTCGCCCCCGAGACGCCCCACGGTGTCGCTTTCGCGCAGGCAGCCCCGCAGACGGTCTGCAACCTCCTTGAGCACGCGGTCTCCGGCTTCGTGCCCGAGCGTGTCGTTGATATTCTTGAAGCGATCGAGATCGATGAAGAGTATCGCCAGCGTCCTGGCGGTCCGCAATGCGCGTGTGAGCGCGTGGCTTACGCGCTCATTGAACATGGTGCGGTTGGGCAGCCCGGTAAGCTCGTCATAGTGCGCGAGACGACGAACCCGCTCCTCTGCCTTCTGGCGCACCACGAACTGGGCGATCTGGTCGCTGATCGACCGCGTAATCTGGATCAGCATGTCGTCCGGTTCGCGCACGTCGCTGTGGAAGAATTCCATCGCTCCGAGCACCTCCTTGCCGTGCCGCAGCGGAAAACCGAAGGCGCCGTGTAAGCCGGCCTTGATCAACAGCGACGCCCGCTGCAGACCCTTGTACTGCGAGATATCGGTGATCCAGACCGGCTGGCCCGTCTTATAGATGCGCCGCACCAAACCCTGGCCTGATGCCGTTTTCGGCTCCATTGTTCGGCTCCGGTTTTCCGTAACGAACTCGCGGATTTCGGGTACGGCTACCCCCCAGCATTCGGTGCACCGGAGCAACCCGGTCTCCTCGTCCCATTGCCAACACGCGCCACACTGCCAACTCATCGCCTCGCAGATGGTCTGGATGATCTTGGGAATCGCCTCGGCCAGGGTCTCGGCTTCGGCGAGTACGCGGGTCACGGCATGCTCCATCGCCTGGCGCTGTTCCGCCTGTTTGCGCTCGCTGATGTCCTCGATGATGCGTATGAAGTACAGCGGCTTGCCGGCCGCGTCGTGTACGAGCGAGACGGTGCGATTGACCCAGATCGACGAGCCGTCCTTGCGAAGGAACTTTCGCTCCGACGAATACGAAGGAACCTCGTTTTTCAGCATTTGATTCTTGTATCTGGACTGGTCCGTGAACCGGTAATCCGGATGGACGATGTCGGTGCTCGTCATGGCGAGCAGCTCGTCCTGTGTAAAACCGAGCATCTCGCACAGTTTGCGATTGGCGCGCAGTATTCTGTAGTTATCAATCGCCGTGTGCATAATGCCGACTGGCGCATTGTCAAAGGTCGTGCGGTAGCGCTCCTCTACCTCCTTCCGGTCGGTGATGTCTTCAATGACGCGGATGAAGTACATCGGTTGGCCCGAGGCGTCGCGCGCCAGCGAGACGGTGCGGTTGGTCCAGATCACGCGGCCGTCTTTGCGTAGATAACGTTTTTCTTCGCTGAACTTGTCCAGCTTGTTGTCCAACAACAGTTGACGGTAATCACGTCCCTTCTCGCGATCCTCGGGGTACGCGAAATCCACGACCGGCTGGCCCGTCAGCTCGGACTCGTCGTAACCCAGCATCTCGCAGAACCTCCGGTTGACCATGAGGTAACGCCCGTCAAAGCTGGTGTGCGCGATTCCGACAGCCGCCTGATTAAACGTGGCGTCGAGGCGCTGCTCGAGCTGCTTGCGCTCGGTAATGTCGATGATGGTGCCGATCAATCCCGCGACGCTGCCGTCGGCGCGGGTAAAAGTGGCTTTGTAGTAAATCGTGTCATGGCACCGTCCATCGGGTGTGGTGATCGACGTCTCGAAGGTCTGAGTTCCAGGACGGTCCCACAGCACTTGATCCATTGCCTGAAGCCCATCCGCCACTTCCTGATTGTTGGGGTAAAGGTCGTGCACCGTTTTGCCGATGAATCTTTCCCTGGGCACGCCAAAGAACTTTTCCCACGCCCGGTTGACGCCGAGATAGCGTCCGTCCGTGCCCTTGAAGAAAATCGGGTTCGGCAGGGCCTCGATCAATTGCTGGGTCATGCGCTGCGCTTCGGCGAGATTTGCTTCGCTTTTGCGCAGGTCCTGGGTGATGCGTTCGGCCAGATAGATCGCGCGTTTGCCGGTCGTTGCCAGCAACCGTATCAGTCCGAAGAGCAGCAAGCTCACGAGGGCGCCCACCAGAAAAATGGCCCACGGCAACAGTCGCTCCGATGACGCGATGAATCCTTCGCGCGTGCTGAAATGGAGGCTCCAGCGGCGCCCGCCTACTTCCAGCGCCGCGGTGCGGGTCAGGCTCGCATGTTCTCTGTCGCGGGAGATGTCCCGGCGGGAATCGGCTGCGACGAGGCGGTCGCTGTCGAACATCAGGTTTTCCGCGGAGGGCTGTTGTAACCCGTGCGTACTGTCCACGAATCCCGCGTCGTGGATGCGAACATGCATGGTCTGCAGAAATTGCTTGCTCAGCACGCCGCGCATCAAGTCGATCACGACAAATGACGCGCTTACCACTCCCGTAAAGGCTTCGCGGCGCTCCTCTACGGTGGCGACCGGCATGCCTTTCCGGTAGACCGGCAAGCGCATCGCGAACCCCGGATGCCGTTTCGGATCGAGCGCCAGCGCGATCGTTCCCGAAGCCGTAAGCTGTCCTGAATCGCGGGTGCGCTCGAGCGCGGCGAGGCGCACGGCATCCCCTCCAAGATCGAGCCCGAGCGCCGCCTCATTTCCCGCCATCGGCTCGACGTATTGCACGATGAAGTATTCGAGCCTGTCTCCTGGTGGTTTGACCGCGAAATCCGGGTATCCGCGCGGGTCGACGCTGCGATCGTTGCGCACTGTTGCTTCGAACGCCTGCTTCTGTGCCGCGGGCACGCGCTGGGCGTGGTGGATGACCTGAATGCCGGGATAGCGGCGGTCCAGTTCGAGGCTCGCGATATAGGTCTGGAAGTCATCCCGGGTGACGGAATCCGACGCGACAAACAGCGCCCTCACGCCGAGCAGCACGTCCGAATAGGCGCGGATGCGGGTTTCGATGGCCTCTTGCGCTTCGGCGACCTCGCGCTCGAACTTCAGGCCGGCATCGTGTTCGATCTGCCGCGCCAGGAAAAAGGCGGCAGCGATGGAGAGGGCGGTGCCCGCCGCGAGCACGAAGAACGCCGTCGCGGCGCTGTTGAGGAGACTGGCGAGCCTGAGCCGCATGCCGATGGGCCACGCGGCCGTGCCAGAGAGATCGTATGACGTGCTGGTCGCTTTCTGTGCCAGGCATGTCTGCCGTGATTGCGGCATTCTACGCGGTCATGCGGAGCCGTGGGGTGGGGCAGCTCGTCTTGCGGACTCGAACTCCAAATGGCCACGAGGCCGCTGGCGGCTTAACCCGCAGGGCTGCACTTATCTTCCCTGAAAATCTGTCTTAACAACCGGGGCCACTCCTCTCCTCTCAGGTGTGGCTGCTACCGTCCATTCTTTTTTTGAGATCGCGGACGATCTGCTCTACTTCTGCTTGATCCCCGTTACGCACTCCACCTCCGGCCTTCAGGTAGCTTTCATACTCGCCGATTGCGGCTTGGTCGTTCTCTGTAGCGCGGAAGATGGTTGCCCGATTGTAGTAAGCGTCGGCGAAATTCGGCTGGAGGCGAATAGCCTTCCACGTCCCCTTGGTCGCCGCGCACATTGCCTCGATTGAGGTAAGCCGCAGCGTAGTCAGGCTTGAGCCGGATCGCCTCATCGTAGTACCGCAGCTTTTCGTTGCAATCTGCGGCCTCAACCCCCTGTTCAAACCATTGCTGTGCCGTCAGCTCGCGTTCCTTTACCAGTGGGGCAAGGTTCGCCGCGGCCTGATCTCGTGTCACGGCCTGTTCCGCCGCCGCGGAGGCCGGGTGTATCACAGCTTCGAGAGGCACGTTCAAATACTTGTCCCGCAGCCGAGCCATGGCTTCCGGAAAATAGGCGACAGGGACTTCAAGGGCGTTGTATTGCTTCAGCGCACTGAGCCTGCCTGTAAGCTGTTCGCTGATGCGTGGCGTCCCGAAATCGAAACCCTCGAGCGTTACCGGCACGACGTTTCGGTGGGTTTCCAGTGCGAGTTCGATCTCCTTACGGAGCCAGTCGCCCGGCTCGCCACAGCGCTCGAACGCTGAAGGTGTAAGCAGCACGACGAAGTGCGCCCGAGCGCGAATGTTCTCTTGGATGACTGATCCAAAGTCGCCGCTGGCGATGCCGGTGAAGTCGAAGAAAACGTCGAAACCGTGCTGCGTGAGGTTTTGATAAATCGCTAGTGCCCAAGCCGCATTGGTTCGGCGATAGCTGATGAAAACCGTTTTTTCGACGCGCTTCATGTGTCTGTGGTTCTGCGTCAGGCAAGAATTGTCGCGTGATAGCTGCTACGCTACGCATCGACCACGCAGTCAACATGGTAGCGGCGGCAATAGACATCGTGAAGGCGTTACGGCGAGCAGCGCGCCAAAGATCACCATCCTCGAACGAGATGCCGACGGCAACTATTCCCTACGCGGCGAGGTAAGCCTCCGTCAGCGCCTTGTCGCTGGCGATTTCGGCCGCGGTGCCTCGCGGGAACTTGCCGGCTTGTCATCGGTTCCGATGGGATACTTCTGGGCGCGACTTTAGGATGCCGATAAACTGCCGCGCCGTGGGCGATAGGTATGCGCCTTTGCGGTAGCTCACGCCAACGCGGCGCGTCCACCTGAGCAGCAAACCATCCACTCCCGGGTCGCTTTTCCGGCGAAGGCGATTTGCTCTTCCGTGTGCTTCGACTTCTTCACGACATGATCTCCTTTTAGGAGTCGTTCATCATGCCGGAAATTCCACTTCCAAACGGTTCCGAAAGAGTGGTGTAGCCACAAGAGCGTTCTACAATCAAAGGCGGAGTCGCAACGGGTTCCACGGCCGGTACCACGCCTGTGTAAGGCTTCAACCGAGCACGGATCCCTAGCGCTTCGTCATTGGAGTGAAAATAGGAATACAGTGTGCGCTGAGCGCTACGACTTGCGCTACATCGTTTCGCGTGTTCCGCGACTTCGCTTACCTGTATGTGCAAGAGCCGCGCGGGTGCGCTCACCCGGCCATAGAATCGCCAATCGCCGGCAATCGCGAACCGAAGCGTACGTGTGTAGAAACCGACATGGCGCGGATGAACTGCAATGAATACGTCCTCGATATGGCGGAGTGCACCAAATACGTACGACACGTGGAACAGCGCGCCCAGAACTTCCCTGGAGCGATGCCGGGGGTCGACTGCCAAGCCCGTCAACTCGGCCAATCTTTTATTAGTCAGCCGGAAAGCGGCGAGTTCGGCCCCATAAACAGAATCAAGCGGCAATCCAAAGGGTGAGTCGACGCACACGGTTAACGTGCCGAAAACGCCGGCCGCATTGCAGGCCACAAATGTGACCTGATCGCGAGGGGGTAGGCTGGGATCAGTTTCGCTGACGCTATAGCCGCGTGCCCGATACATCTTCGTCACGAGCTCCGAGCTTTTGCTCCGATGCACTGCTGTCTGCGCTATATGTATTGAGAACTCGCGCCGCTTCAACAGTAGCGTCGATCTCTGTCGCTCCGGGCCAAAAAGCAAACCAGCAGTAGAAGGGGTGGCCTGAGCGTGCGGCGCTAAGGCGCCAGGCTCATGCGCGAATGGGCTATCCGACAAGCTACTCCTCTCTACGAATGCTAGGCCCCGGCGATGGTGATCCATCGGGGTTGATTCTTGTGAGACGCTACCAAAGACCGGCCTTGGCGTAGTTTCTTGGTTATTCGGCGCAACTGTTAAGGGGCTGCCTTTCTTGTCGACGCTGTCCGAGGCCTGGAGTACACGCGAAGGCAGCCGGCAAGGTATAAACCTCGATAATCAGAGAGGTCAATGTAGAGCACGTTGCCTGCGGTGTTTGTGAAAACCGCCGCTAATCTCGAAATATATTCAGACGCTCGCAGGCCGACTGACGATGGGCCCAGGAGCGCACACCGGCTTTCGTCGCTGGAAACGCGCGGCGGCACCGGGTGTCAGCCCGGCGAGGGCAACATCATGGACGAGATCGGCTGGCGTTTGCCAGCGCCGAACCCATGTCCAGCGATGCCGTGCGACTCAAAACCATCCGGGGCGTCTCCGTAAGCCCTGTTCGAGGTCGTAGCCGTTGCGCGTCGCGCCCCGGACGCATTCGAGCAACGTTCGGAACACGCGGTGGGAGTGCTTCACTTCGTCGGTCCGCCGTTTCCCGCGGACGCGAAATTGCCTACCACCCTTGCAGCCGCGCGGCCCCACAAATACGTTGATCGAAGCACTGCAGGGTGACGCCCGTATGCGCGTAACGCGGGAATGATGTTTGCTGCCACACGCGCGCTTTCTTGCGGAGGAGACTATGCATGTAGACACAATAGCGGCACTTTTCCACAGTGATCCCGTGAGTGCCATCTTTATCGTCGCGCTCGCTGCCATCGCGCTTTGCGGTGGTATCGCAGCTGCGGTGGCTGGCGTACATGCGTTGCGCGACAAGCTCAACGAGAAACGGCGACGACATGGCAGCCGCAGTGCATTCCCACAGCGCTGGCAACGCCTATAGGCAACAGACTTGTTGTTGGACTCCCGTTGAATGACACCCCCGGAAGACATGGCTTCATCGCGGCGAACGGTAATGTCGGCATCTTCGGATGCTGGCTTACGTAGCGAACTGCACGCACTCGCTTATGGCGTGATCGTGTTTGTAACCTTCGCCATTCTGACCGCAGCCGTGCAGTGGCTCACCAGCGGATGATCAGACGATGGGCCGGCATCGACACAACTCAAAGAGGGAAGCCGCCGCCTCAATGACTCGTCGCGCGGATCCGCGGACCCGCATCGCGGAGCGCACCATCAGCGCGGAAAAGCCCAGCCTTTGGTACAAGGACGCAGTCATCTACCAGGTGCACGTGAAGTCGTTCTTCGATTCGAACGACGACGGCATCGGCGATTTCGCTGGCCTTACGGCAAAGCTCGATTACATCAGTGACTTGGGTGTGTCGGCCATCTGGCTCTTGCCTTTCTACCCCTCCCCGCTGAAGGACGACGGCTACGACATCTCGGATTACTGCGCCGTCAACCCGGTGTATGGAACCGTCGAGGATTTCCGTAGCTTCGTGGAGGCAGCACACGCACGAAAGCTGCGCGTGATCATCGAGCTTGTCATCAACCACACCTCGGACCAGCATCCCTGGTTCCAGCGCGCGCGACGCGCGCACAAGGATTCTGTCGAGCGACAGTACTATGTGTGGAGCGAGACGGGCCACGAATATGAAGAAGCACGCATCATCTTCATCGATTCGGAGATATCGAATTGGGCTTGGGACCCGGTGGCACGGCAGTACTACTGGCACCGGTTCTACAGTCATCAGCCGGACCTGAACTTTCGTAATCCGCATGTAATGCGGGAGGTGAAAGCGATCCTTGCTTTCTGGCTCGATCTTGGCGTCGATGGCTTTCGCCTCGATGCCGTGCCTTATCTGGTCGAGCGGTCGGGGACTGACGGCGAGAATCTGCCCGAGACTCACAGCGTGCTGAAGGCCATCCGCGCCGAGGTGGAGCGCCGCAATCCAGACTGTGTGCTGCTGGCCGAGGCGAATCAGTGGCCGGAGGACGCGCTATCTTATTTCGGCCAGGGCGACGAGTGTCACATGGCCTTTCATTTCCCCCTGATGCCACGCCTGTTCATCGCAATAGCCCAGGAGAACCGAGAGCCGATCACCGAGATCGTTGAGAACACCATGCAGTTGCCAGCGTGCTGCCAGTGGGCAATCTTCCTGCGCAACCACGACGAGCTGACGCTCGAAATGGTCACGGATGAGGAACGGGATTATCTCTGGACTTTTTACGCCACGCACCGCCGCATGCGGATCAACCTCGGCATTCGGAGGCGGCTTGCCACGCTGCTGGACGGCGACCGCCGGCGAATCGAATTGATGAACGCTTTTCTCTTCTCGCTGCCCGGCACACCGGTGCTGTATTACGGCGATGAGATTGGCATGGGCGACAATCCATTTCTCGGAGACCGGGATGGCGTCCGCACGCCGATGCAGTGGTCTGCCGATCGCAACGCCGGATTCTCACGTGCAGACAGCGTGGCGCTGTACTTGCCGCCGATCATCGACCCACTGTTCGGCCACGAGTCGGTAAACGTCGAAGTACAGCAGCAGGTACGCTCGTCCCTGCTCAACTGGATGCGCTGGATTATCAGGGTACGCAACGCGCACCAGGCGTTCGGTCGCGGCGACATCGCGTTCCTGCGTCCAGAGAATGACAAGCTGCTGGTTTTCACCCGCACCTATGCCGGGGAGATCATCCTTTGCATCGCGAACCTTTCGGAAACAGCGCAGGCGGCGGCCCTTGACCTCTCGACTTACGCCGGCCGTGTTCCAGTGGATCTGTTCGGTGGTTGCACGATGCCAACTGTCAGCGAACAGGCTTATACCGTGATGCTCCCGGGCCACAGCTTCTACTGGTTCAAGCTGCTGTGCGATGACGAGGCTCGCTTGCGGCACACCGAGCCGCTGGAAGCGAAGGATCGGCCCGAATTGCCGCCGGCGGCCAAGCCGCGAGCACAGCGATTGAAGGGCTAACCACCGATCGGGTGTTGCTTGTGAGCGGCCTCTCGCGCGGCCGCGATCTGTCGACCGGCATATTCCGCAGGTGGGACTTCGCCGAGATCGGAGAAGAGTAGTGTCTGTCGCGAGCGCGCTGCCTAATTGGTGCGTCCGGCGCTTAGCAGCTCTTTATTGCTGTGAGTTGAGTCGGACGGCGCTGCGATCTTCGCCGCCTGTTGGGGCGCGCTTGGCGCGTGGTCCGCATAGCGCGCAGTTGCCGTGATGATGCGCGCCTGATGGTGCAGTTGCTGCGCCTGCAGGCCTGCGGCGTCACCCGCGAAGTCGCTCCGTGCTCCAATGATAATCACGCCGCCGATGACGAACAGGCAAACCATGGACTTGATCAACAGTCCTGCAGAATAGACCGGCTGGTCTTTATACGGTTGCATCAATCGCGCTCGTTCCTGCGGACTTACCATTCGGGGATTCCTTATGGGCGGTACACTTTCGTCAAAGCCGAGCTGCAAGTGCTGCGTCAGAAAGCCTGGATGTATTCTTCAGGCGCTCCATGCATGCGGTGATCGAGGTGTTCCCGTGGCGGTGCTCAGTTACCTATGCAACAACTATCACGCTCAAGACGATAATCGTCCGCTCGAGAGTCGCCGCCCACAATCTCCACGGCTGGTTTTGCATGCGACGCCACGCTCGGCACCGCTGCTGTTGCCTGGCGGAGTATGGAGACTGAACTCGCTTGCGCACTCATGTGTACGGACGATTTTGCACTGTGCGTGTCGTGCGATGGTTCCAATGACGGTGCGACCGCTAGAACTATCGAGAAAACAGCGGCGGTTGCCAGACCGAGGTACACGGCGCTCAGCAATGCGCGAGCATTTCGATATTCCGCTGGAAATTTCATATATTTGCTCCTTTGGCAAATTGCCGCCGTGGTTGTGTTTTCTCCGATTTAGACCAAAAACCCGGTGTCGCCTGCGACGCGCGGGTCGCCCATGAGCTCGGAACGTGCAACGCGCGGCTGAAATCCTGAACCTGCGCGAAACTCGCGCGCAACGCTCGCGTTATCGCTAATATCCCAATTGACTATGCAGAGGTAGCAACCGTAGGCGAGACCACAAAAAGCTATCACCTGTCCAGACGCGAACAATGCGTCCATGCGATCTCCTTCGATCCTTGGGATGAGCTCAGATTTTGTGCTGATTCGGAAGCTGGAATATGCTTATATCGGATGCGAATGTGAATTGGACAAGAGTAGGAGAGGTACCGACCAAAGTCGGAGTGATGACTTGGGACCATTTCGCGTGGAACGCACGCGTGGAGGAAGAGCATTGAGGTTTCTTGTCGTTGACGATCACGCCCTCACACGCGCCGGCTTGACAGTGGCCTTGGCGGCACTTGCAGATGAGGTTGTCGTACTTGAAGCTGCGAACGTGGAGCAAGCCGTTACCTGCATCGAGCAGCATCCTGACATCGACCTGGTGCTGCTTGATCTCGGGCTTCCCGGCACTGGCGGCTTATCGCTGCTTCAAGAGCTGCGCCGCGACCAGAATACCGTTCCCGTGGTAGTTATCTCCGCCGCGGATGATCGCGACCATGTGGTCAAAGCGCTTGATCTGGGAGCCTTGGGCTTCATTCCGAAATCGTCTTCGGTCGAGCTGATGCTGCAAGCGATTACCCTGGTGCTCTCGGGCGGCACCTATATTCCGAAGCAGGCGCTGGCGCCGCCGCTGGGCACAAAAGGTAGTGAACGAGCAGATCGACAGGAAGTCCACCGCCTGACAGAGCGGCAACGCGCGACCCTCGCCTTGATGGCGCTGGGAAAACCGAACAAAATCATCGCTGCCGAGCTCAAGATCACTGAAGCTACTGTGAAATCGCACGTCACAGAGATCCTGAAGGTTTTGGGCGTTACCAATAGAACGCAGGCGGTGCTTGCCGCTGGTGACCTGGATATCACCTGACGCCCATGCGGGTGCCGGGCGTGCGTTTGGCTAGCCCTGAGCTGTTCCGCCCTTTTGGAGCAGCCGGTGCAGCACCGTTCTCAAGCGGGCAGCCTGCACCGGCTTATGGAGCAGAGGAAGCCCTGCTGCCTTGGCGGCTACCATTACGTCGGCATGAGTGTCACCGCTGATGATGAAGGCAGCCACGTCTTTTCCCAACGTTTCGCGGGCCAGACGGACAAGATCTACTCCGCTGTGAGGCCCCGGCAGTCGGAAGTCACTCGCGATCACATGGGGCCGACAACCGCGAGCCAGCAGTCGCTGCGCATCCTGTGCCGTCCCGGCTTCCATCACGACGCACCCCCAGCTTCGCAGCAGATCGACCAGCGCGCGCCGGGCCAGCACGTCATCCTCGACCACAAGTGCGGTTACACCGGTGAAACACAAAGCGTTATCGACGCTCGGCGCTCCGGCCGGCACGATAACTGACGTTAGAGGGTCTGCAATCGGAACGTCAATGCTAAAGCACGAGCCGCGCCCCGGGACGGATCGCATAGCGAGCCGCTGACCGAGCACTCGTGCTGCGCGCTCGACGATCGCCAGTCCGAGTCCCAAGCCCTGTGTGCCATCGCGTTCAGGGCTATCCAGCTGGATGAACTCCTTGAAAATCTCTTCCCTATGCTCTGGTGGAATTCCCACGCCCGTATCCCACACTTCAAGGCGCGCGTGCGTGCCTGCGCGTCGGCATGCGACCAGTACTCCGCCTGTCCTGGTGTAACGGATCGCGTTCGACACAAGGTTCAGCAGAATCTGATGCAGCAGTTGGACGTCCGTCATGAGGCACAATCCACTTGGACGAAAGCGTAGTTGGAGGTGTTTGGCCGCCGCAGGTTCTGCAAACGCGCGGTGCAGCCGTTCCCACAGTTCCGACACTCGCACCGCCTGTGCACTAGGCTGAATCAGATCCGAGTCGAGCCGCGACAGGTTGAGGAGAGCATCGAGCAATTCTCCGAGCGTCCGGACTGAACTGTCGACATTGCTGACGATCTTGGCCGCCTCGTAGTTCAGCGGTAGTTGCGTGAGACGCGAAACGAAAAGTTCCAGCGCGTGCAGAGGCTGCCGCAGATCATGGCTGGCGTAAGCGAGGACACGGGACTTCGCGAGCGTCGCAGCCTCCGATTCCTCTTTCTTTGCGCGCAGCTCGGCAGTGACGTCGGCAACGCGGCGCTCGAGCTGTTCCTGGCTTTCCTCTATCCTGGCTGCCATCTCATTGATTCCGTCCTCGAGCTTTCGAAGTGGAGTCTGCGAGGAAATCGGAATCTGCACGGAGCGATCACCACGCCCGACACGTGCCACCGCATCTGTTACCAACGCAATGTGACGCTCGCGCCCGGTGAATATGAGCAGCAGCGTGCCGATCAGAGAGATGACAACTAAACTTCCAACGATGAGTGCGTGCCTGTACCAACCCTCCCAGCCACGCTGGCGCGCGAGGTATGCAGCACTTGGGAGGAATTCTGCTTCCCAGCTCTGTCCGCCAAACCGGATTTCCGTTACGTGACGCCTCGCATTTTTATCGTTGGCGTACTTCTCTGCGCCCGGGCTCGAATACAGAAGCGTTTTTTCTCCGCTCGCTGGTCGATTGAACAGGCGAAGGTAGAGCCTTTGCTCTCCTGTCCTCTGAAACGCCGCGTCGACGACATCGGTAATGCGGAAGACGGCTGACACGAACCCCATGAGGTGCGCATGGCGCTGCTCAGGCGTGCTGTGCGGAGCGATGCTCGTATACACAGGAGTCAGCAACATAAAGATATCGTGAAGGCCATCGTCCGAGCCCCAGCGGACAGGCGGCGTCAGCACCTGGGTTCCGCTATCGCGCGCGTTCCTGATGGCCAGCGCCGACGCCGGATTCGCTGCAATGTCAAACCCGATAGCAGGCGCGATTCGCTCGACTGGCTCGAGGATACGAACCGGGAAATATTCTGCGCGCTCGCCGGCGCGAACCAGCGTGCCATCTACGGCCAATTCGCGGATCTGATAGTCTCCCGGTCCTTCGATCCGCGCGTCGTGCTCGTAAAGCTCGCGATTTGCAAGTGTCACCCGGGGAACCCAGGAAACCGCCTGCGTGCCGCCGCTCTGCTGGAATGCGCTTTGCAGAAACTTGCGGACGACGGCGCTGCTCACGTCTGGGTTGGCCGCGTACAAATTCGCGACAGTTTTATCTATGATCAGGTGCTGTTCGAGCTCACGTGTAAGGCCGTACGCGAGCGCACCGGCGTCCCGTGCCAACTCGAGCTGCGCCCGTCTCGCTTCCCGATGCTGGAGCACTCCGAAGAGCCCCGTAATCGTTGCCAGGCACAGCATGAGCGGAAGCGCTACCGTCCAACGGCGCGGCTTCCAAGCGTGCTTCGGCTCTCCAAAAGCGGTGAGAAACAGAGGCGCAAATAACAGCACGCCCATCGTATCGCCGGCCCACCACGTGAGCCAGTTGATCGCGGTTTCATCGACGGGAATAACGCCCGAGCCGACCAGCAGTGCAATGCCCAAGCTTGCATTGACGAGACAGCTGACCGGACCACCGACCACGAGAAAGCGGACGATCTCTCGCGGATCCTCCAGCCCGCTGGCTTCCTCAATGCATCGGCGTACGAGAATTGTGCCAAGAACGCCCTGCAGCGTCGCTCCGGCGGCGATGCCGAGCGGAATGGCCAATGCCCAGAACGGATCGATTGCGTCCCGGATCGCGGTGGTCGTGGCGAAGTTGAAAATAAACGAGCCGATCAGGATGCCTGGCCAGACACGAAGCCCCCATGCGACAAGCGCGCCAAGCGCGATTCCCGCGGATGGCCAGATGGGAGCAGCGAACCCGGGCGGCGTGGCCAGCGCACTGAGAAGCTGAGCCATACCCCAATAGCCAAGCGCAAGGCCAAGCACTCTTGGCAAAATCGCTGCCATACTCTCCTTCATGGTTTTTTCGAACTCGCGACATCACTTTCAGCATCGGCGTCGTCGCGTGGTTTGCGACACGCCCTGCCGCACGTGAGCTTCAGAGACGCGACGGTTTTCTGCTTGTGGTTCTCGTCTGGAGTTGATGTGCTGCCTAAGCCTGAGTTGTGAAAGCCAGCTCACATGCAGGCTTCGGCATACTGTACAGAAAACCCTGCATCTCATCACATGCTTCTTTCTCCAGAAACACACGCTGCTGCTCGTCCTCAACGCCTTCCGCAATGACAGCAATCTGCAGATTCTTTCCGAGCGCGATGATGGAACGGACGATATTCGCATCGTTTTCGTCGGTCAGTAAGCCTCGCACAAACGATTGATCTATCTTCAAATAATCGATGTGAAACCGCTTCAGATAAGCGAGAGACGAATGTCCGGTTCCGAAGTCATCGATAGAGAGGGCCACACCGAGATCGCTCAGCGCTTTGAGCAGTCGCTGCGTTTTATCCGGGTCGTCCATCGCTATGCTTTCAGTGATCTCGAGCTCGAGGTGCCGTGCTTCGACGCCAGTCTCAGCGAGAATGCTGCTAATGGAATCAACGAGGTCCGGCTCGAGCAGCTGGCGTGCAGATAGGTTCACCGCCACGCGCATATGCTCGTGCCCCGCATCGCGCCAGCGGCGCATCTGCCTGCACGCTGCGCGGAGTATCCAGATACCGAGCGGCACGATGAGACCGGTTTCTTCGGCCAAAGGTATGAAGCGTCCGGGCAAAATGAGCTCGTCTTCGTCACGCCGCCAGCGAATCAGGGCTTCGACGGAAGTGACGCGCGC
>Ga0075421_100004770_pt1 | contig 16361 bp, 19 predicted proteins | sample SoiMetdeltSBSDD5_FD_75292 | JGI IMG/M metagenome (GOLD analysis project Ga0075421, IMG submission 75292) | Bulk soil microbial communities from a Populus tree surrounding site in Tennessee, USA - Soil MetaG P. deltoides SBSDD5 | ecosystem: Environmental > Terrestrial > Soil > Tree plantation...
AAAATGATAGCTGATGCTTCGGATCGGCGCGCACATGTCGGTGGCGGGCGGTGTGTCGAAGGCGGTGGATCGCGCGGTCGTGCACGGGTGCGAGGCGCTTCAGATCTTCAGTAAGAACGCCAACCGTTGGCACGGCAGCCCGCTCGACCCGGCCGAAGTGACGCGATTTCGCAAACGAATCGAGGAAACCGGCATCAAGCCGGTCGTGTCACACGCCAGTTACCTGATCAACCTGGCGACGACGTTCGGCTTGCTCCGCCAACAGTCGATCGCAGCCTTCGTCGACGAACTGGATCGTGCCGATGCACTCGGACTGCTCGGCGTCGTCATTCATCCCGGCACCTGCACGGCGGGCACCGAGGACGACGGGCTGCGGCTGATTGCGGACGCCATTCGGCAAGCGTTCAAGGCGCGGCCGCGGCGCAAGACGATGGTGCTCCTGGAGCACACGGCCGGCCAGGGCCGCACGCTCGGTCACCGGTTCGAGCACCTGGCCGCGATCATCCGGCACCTCAAAGGATCCGTACGCGTCGGCGTCTGCCTCGATACCTGTCATCTCGTCGCCTCCGGCTACGACATCGTCACGGAAGCGGGCTATCGGGAGACGTTCGACGCGTTCGAGCGGATCGTCGGGATCGAACGGCTCAAGGTGTTTCACGCCAACGACTCGAAGAAGCCGTGCGGCAGCCGCGTCGATCGCCACGAGCACATCGGTCGGGGCTGCGTCGGGGAGGAACCGTTCCGGCGGATCCTGCACGACGCCCGTTTTGCGGGGCTGCCGATGTTGATCGAAACAGAAAAGTCGGAAGGTTGTGAAAAGCGCGGCGCGATCGTGCCGGATCCGCTCGACACCATGAATCTGCAGACGCTCAGACGACTGCGCGATGCCTAGCGAATCACCACCGACTGCACGAACGGCGCGCCGCGGCCGGCAAAGCGAAGGTCGCTCACGCTCACACGCGTGCCTTCGCTGGTTTCTTCGAGGGTCCAGACCGGGAACCGCGACCAGACGAGGAACGCGCGGATGTGGGGCGCCTCGCGCGCGCGCGCGACGCGCGGGTCGGTGTCTTTCTTGAGAATCACCGCGTCGAGAGTCAGGCGGCGGGACAGCAGGTCGAGCGTACCGGTCTCGTAGTCGAGTCCGCCGTCGACGATGACCTGACGCCGGAACGGCGTCACGGGCTGGGGGCCGGCCATGAGGCTCACGGGTGCGCCGCCGCGGATCGCGCGCCACTCGTCGAGCACGACATTCCGCGCAACCCTGGCATTGATGCACATCGCGGCGATGTAGACCGCCGCGAGCGTCAGGCCTTGCCGCGCCGCAATCGGGATCCCACGCCGCCGCGTCAGCCAGATGCCGGTGCCAAGCGTCAGCCAGAGCCACGGGTCGATGATGAAGACCGCGTCGCCGTAGAACCAGCGGTTGCTGAACGGCATCAGCAGGCGCACGCCGTAGTTATTCAGGAGATCGAGCGCGACGTGCGAGAGCACCCCGACATATGACAGCAGAAGCAGCCCGCGAATCCGGACTGGCGGCTCGTCAGCGCGACCGGGGAACAGACGATGCACGCCGAGCATGGCGGCCGTCAACGCGATCGGCAACAGCGCCTGCGCCAGGATGCCGTGCGTCCATCCGCGCCGGAATGCCACCGCCGGCAGGCTGGACGCGAACACGAGGACGTCGACGTCGGGCAGGTTCGCCGCGATCATCAGCGTCGTGTTCCCGAATCGTGTCTGCCGCTTGAGGCCCGCTTCCCCGAACGCCGCCCCGACCAGTGTGTGGCAGATGTTGTCCACTCACCGTTCCCCAAAAACCTGCGCTTCGAACACCAGGATGCGCGCGCCGCGGCGCCATGCGTCCGCAGGCAGTCCGGCCTTGAGGCAGGTGTGAGCGACAAACGCAGCGGCGTCCCATCCGTATTCGGTCGCCACCTGCGGCAGCAAGAGGCCGCGCCGGCCACCCTGCTCGACAATCAGACCGTGGCGGCCGACTTCAACATCGGCGATCGACGCCACTTCACGTTCCGGCGTCAGCACAGAGATTTCGATGTCGAGGTCACTCAGCTCGCCGGGACGGATCGGCTCGAAGCGTGGGTCCGAATCCGATACCGACGCGGCCAGGTGCGCCACGGTGGCGGCCAGCGGTTCGTCGGGGTCGAGGCGGCCGAGGCAGCCGCGAAGATCGCCGCGGCAGTGAATGGTGACAAATGCACCCCAAGACGACTCCAGCGCGCCGCCGCGATCGGGCGCAGGCGCTGGCTCGCGTCGGACACGTGCCTCAATCGCCCTCCTGGCAAGCGCGAGGAGCCGTTGCCGATCCTCGAGGTCGATCACCAGATCGCCGCCGCCATGTAACCGACGACCGATGACTTGTCGCCCGACACGTCGCCCGAGTCGGCGTACCGCAGCACTCGCGCGCGGGTCGCCCCAAGCCGCAATGCCGCATGCAGCACCGACACCATCGGTCCGCCGCCGCACGCATGCCGCGGCTCGCGTTCGAGCGCGGCCATCAAGCCGGCGGCGTCAAGCGCTTCGACGTGCCGCAGCACCACGCCATCGAGCTGCGCGGCGGTCGCCGCATCCTCGTAGTGCGACAGATCACTGCTGGCGACGAGCAGGATGTCCCCGCCGGCGGACGCGCGCTGCGACGCCAGGGCGCGTCCAAGCGCGTCTCCGAGCGTCATGGCCGTTTCACGCGTCTGATGCCCCATCACGAGCGGGACGATCGGCACGCCGGGAAGCAGTCGCGCGACGAACGGCAGCTGCATCTCCAGTGAGTGTTCGCGCCCGTGTGCCTTCGGGAACTCGATGATTCCGGCGGATTCGGCCGCAATCGCCGCAGCGATTCGGTCGGCGACCGCGACTGCCCCGAGCGGCGTCTGCCATTCGCCGCGAGGCCAGATCGAGACGCCTTCGAAGCCGACGAAATGGGACGGGCCGACGAGCACAACGGCGGCGTAGCGGCACTCGCCGACGAGCGCGTAGGCCCACGCCGCCACCGGACCCGAGTACACGAGACCCGCGTGCGGCGCGATGAGCGCGCGGGGGCAGCCAGTCTCGTCACGGCCGGCCGATGCGAGATGCGCATCGACCTCGCGCAGTAACGCATCCCGCGTGCCCGGGTACCACTGCCCCGCTACCGCCGATGGCCTGACCGTCATCACAAATGTTATAGCATCGCAAATCATGGCCTCCGCCCTCACGATCGCCGACGTCGAACGGATCGCGGCGCTCTCGCAGCTCGAGCTGACGGCCGACGAGAAAGAACTCTTCCGGCGACAGCTCGCCGACATCCTGGCGTATGCCGAGCAGGTTCAGGCGATCGATACGAGCGGCGTGCCGGCGACCGCGCACGTCCATGCCCGTGAAAGCATGGAGCGGGCCGACGAACCACGCGGGTCTCTTCCAGTCACCGAAGCCCTCGGAAACGCCCCCGACGCGGCGCCGGATGCCGGGCTTTTCCGCGTCCCGCGCGTCATCGGCTGATGCTTGAGCGAACCGCCCGCGCTATCCGCGACGACATCGCCGCCGGCCGCCTTTCGGCCGTCGAGGTATGCCGCGACTCGCTCGAGCGCATCGAGCAGCTCAATCCCTCGCTGAACGCGTTCAATCATGTCGCCCGTGATCGCGCCCTGGCGCGAGCGGCGGACGTCGATCGTGCGCGCGCGAGCGGCGGCGCACTCGGGCCGCTCGCCGGCGTGCCGGTTGCGCTCAAGGACAACCTCTGCGTCCGCGGCATGCGCACGACCGCATCGTCGCGGATACTCGACACCTTCGTTCCGCCGTACGACGCGACCGTCGTGCGTCGGCTCGAGACAGCCGGGGCCATCATCGTCGGCAAAACGAATTGCGACGAGTTTGCGATGGGCTCCTCGAACGAAAACTCTGCGTACGGACCGGTGCGGAACCCGTGGGCGGTCGATCGCACGCCGGGCGGGTCGAGCGGCGGATCGGCAGTGGCAGTCGCATCGCGCTCGGCCGCCGTGGCTCTCGGTTCCGATACAGGCGGATCGATCCGGCAGCCGGCATCGTTCTGCGGCGTCGTCGGCCTCAAGCCCACCTACGGGCGTGTCTCACGCTACGGGCTGATTGCCTTTGCCTCGTCACTGGACCAGATTGGGCCGCTGGCTCGAACCGCTTCCGACGCGGCACTGATGCTGGAGGTGCTCGCGGGACCCGATCCGTGCGACTCCACAGCGTCGCCGCAGCCGGTGCCCGATTTCACCGCGGCACTGACAGGCGAGATCAAAGGGCTGCGCGTCGGCGTGCCGCGTGGATTCGTCACCGACGGCGTCAGCGAAGGTGTGCGCCGGGCATTTGACGAGGCGCTTGACACGCTCAGGCGGGAGGGCGCTTCGCTGGTCGACGTCGAGCTGCCTCACGCCCGCTACGCCATTCCGGTCTACTACCTGGTCGCAACTGCGGAAGCGAGCTCGAACCTGGCGCGCTACGACGGCGTCCGCTACGGATACCGGGCGGCCGCCGGCGGCAATGCCGGAGTGAAGGAGATGTACAGCCGGACGCGCGACGAGGGGTTCGGCCCCGAGGTCAAGCGCCGCATCATGTTGGGCACGTACGTGCTCAGCGCCGGCTACTACGACGCGTTTTATCTGAAGGCACAGCAGGTCAGGACGCTGCTGCGGCAGGACTACGACGCTGCCTTCGAGAAGGTCGATGTCGTGGCGATGCCGACCAGTCCGACGCCGCCGTTCCGACTCGGCGAGAAAACGGACGATCCGCTGCAGATGTATCTCGCGGATGTGTTTACTGTGAGTGCGAACCTGGCAGGACTGCCGGCGATCAGCGTCCCCTGCGGGTTCAGCGACCGTCTGCCGATCGGTCTCCAGCTGACGGGGAAGCTGTTCGACGAATCAACGCTGCTGCGTGTCGCGGACGCCTATCAGCGGATCACCGACTGGCACACGCGTGCGCCCGGGTCCGCCTAAAGGCGGACACTACGTACGACAGTACGTAGTGTCCGGCTTTAGCCGGACCTTGACTACTTGAAGATCGCGCGCAGCTGATCAAACTGGATCGGATCGGTCTCGTCGATGTTCATCGGCGTCACCGACACCCACCCGTTCTCGACAGCCCAGAAATCAGTGCCTTCGGGCTGCGCCTGACTCTTCCGTTCGGTATACACGTTCCAGTACACCGTCCGGCCCGAGGGGTGCTTGACCTCGACGAAGCTCTCCGTGCCGGTGCGCACCTGCCCCTGCCTGGTGATCATGTAACCTTTGTAGCCGCCCTGCGGCATCGCGGGAACATTCACATTGAGGAAGGTGTTCGGCGGCAGGCCCCACTGCTTGACGCGCCGGGCCACCCACACGGCTTCCTCGGCCGCGTAGACCAGCTCCTTCGGAAACGCCGCGCCCGACATCGAGATCGCAATCGCGGGAATCCCGTGCCGCGCGGCTTCGCGGGCCGCGCCGACCGTCCCCGAGACTTCAGTCGAGAGTCCCAGGTTGTACTCGGTGTTGACGCCCGACACCACGAGGTCGGGCCGCGGCATGACGATGTTGCTGATCGCGATGTTGACAACGCTCGCCGGCGTCGCGGTGAGCCCGATCGCCGGCAGGCCGTTCGGCAACGTCAGATCCTCACGCCACACCGTCTCGGACGTGATGATCGAATGCCCTTTTCCGGTCTGGTTCTCCGCCGGCCCGACGACGATCGGCGTGCCGATCGCCTGAAGCGCCTGGGCGACGGCCGCGATCCCGGGCGCACGAACACCGTCGTCATTGACCACCAGAATGCGGTACGGCGGCGGCTGCCGGAACTGCTGCGCCCCGGCGGGCGCCAGCAGGCACGCGGCAAACAGCAGGGCCAGAAGAATACGGAGCCTAGACATCGACGGGCAGCTTTGTCTCGGGAACTTCATAGAGAACCAGCCCGCGCCGCACTTCTTCCATCGCGACCCGCTCCGCCTTGTGCGGATCCGGCCGATGCGCTTCCGATGACGTGGGGTCATCATCCAGCCGCGGCACGGCGCCCTTGCGCAGCTGCTTGGCGCGCATGGCGGCGACGTCGACAAAGAGAAAACGGCTTTCGATGGGCGGTGCTTTCGGGCGGGGCGCCGGCGGCGCGTCGGACTCAGCGGCAGGGTCCAGAACGTCGTCGATTTCCATGCCGACAGCTTACTTACTAACAGCGGAAGGGGGAAGGGCTGTCGCCTAGGACAGCCCTTCCCCCTAATCCCCTGCCCCCTTCCCCCTGCAGGGTGGAAGGAGCGGCCGTCAGGCCGCGACTTCTACGTTGATCGTGCGGGGCTTCGCTTCCTCGCGGAACGGCAGCTTCACCGTCAGCACGCCGTGCTTGTACTCGGCGCTGACCTTGGCTGCGTCAACCGTATTCGGCAGCGTGAACGACCGGGTGAACGCACCATAGACGCGCTCGACGCGGCGGAACTGCTCTTCCTTCACCTCCGCCGGCATCTTCCGCTCGCCCTTCAGCGTGAGCGTGTCGTTCTCGACCGTGACCTCGATGTCCTCGCGGGTCATGTCGGGCAGCTCCGCCTTGATGATCACGTCGTGGGCATCGGTCTCGTAGATGTCCACCGCCGGAATCCAGGGGCCGCGCGCGGCCGCGAATTCACCGAACGGATCGAATCGGATAATGGCCATCGTATTCACTCCTCCGTTATGCATCGACGACTTCGCCATCCTTGACGTCGTCGTGGTTCGTGTTCTGCGAGGCCGCGTTCGCGGCGTTCGCCTGCGTCTGTTTGTAGAGCTGTTCGGCCATCCCGTGCGACACCTTCTGGAGCGCCTCGGTGGCATTACGAATCGCCTGCGGATCGTCGCCCTTTGCGGCGTCGCGCGCGGCGGCGATGGCGGTCTCCACCTGGCTCACCTCGGCGGCGGGCAGGCGATCGCGATTCTCGTTGACCGTCTTCTCCACCGAGTAGGCCAGCGCGTCAGCCTGGTTGCGGGCGTCGATGACGTCGCGCCGCGTCTTGTCTTCGGCGGCGTGCGCTTCGGCGTCCTTCACCATCCGGTCGACGTCGTCTTTGGTGAGGCCGGACGAGCCGCTGATGGTGATCTTCTGCTCCTTGCCCGTGGCGACGTCCTTCGCCGTCACGTTGACGATGCCGTTGGCGTCGATGTCGAACGACACCTCGATCTGCGGCACCCCGCGCGGCGCCGGCGGCAGCCCGACCAGGTGGAACCGGCCGAGCGTGCGGTTGTCGCGCGCCAGCTGCCGCTCGCCCTGCAGCACGTGCACCTCGACGCTCGTCTGGTTGTCCGTCGCGGTCGAGAAGATCTCGCTCTTCCGCGTCGGAATCGTCGTGTTGCGGGCGATGACGGTCGTCATCACGCCGCCCAGCGTCTCGATGCCCAGCGACAGTGGCGTGACGTCCAGCAGGACCACGTCCTTGACGTCGCCCTTCAGCACGCCGCCCTGGATCGCCGCGCCGACTGCGACCACTTCGTCGGGATTCACGCCCTTATGTGGTTCCTTGCCGAAGTACTCCTTCACGAGCTGCTGAATCTTCGGCACGCGGGTCGACCCGCCGACGAGCACGACCTCATCGATGTCGGAAGGCTTCAACCCGGCATCCGCCAGCGCCTGCTTCACCGGCGCCATCGAGCGCTGCAGCAGATCGTCGACGAGCTGCTCGAACTTCGCGCGGGTCAGCTTCAACTGCAGGTGCTTCGGCCCGGTCTGGTCGGCAGTGATGAACGGCAAGTTGATATCCGTTTCCATCACGGTCGACAGCTCGATCTTGGCCTTCTCGGCCGCTTCCTTCAGGCGCTGAAGCGCCATGCGGTCCTTGCCGAGGTCGACGCCGTCGGTCTTCTTGAATTCGTCGACGATCCACTGCATGACGCGGTCGTCGAGATCGTCGCCGCCAAGATGCGTGTCGCCATTGGTCGCCTTCACTTCGACCACGCCCTCGCCGACCTCGAGAATCGAAATGTCGAAGGTGCCGCCGCCGAAATCGTAGACGGCGATCGTCTCGTCCTTCTTCTTGTCGAGGCCGTAGGCCAACGCCGCCGCCGTCGGCTCATTGACGATGCGTAGAACGTTGAGACCGGCAATGCGGCCGGCGTCCTTGGTCGCCTGCCGCTGCGCGTCGTTGAAGTACGCCGGGACGGTAATGACCGCGTCGGTGACGTCCGCGCCGAGGTGATCCTTGGCGGCGTCCTTCAATTTCTGGAGGATCATCGCGGAGATCTCAGGAGGCGAATACTTCTTGCCTCGCACCTCGACCCACGCGTCGCCGTTGTCGGCCTTCGCCACCCGGTACGGCACACGCGCGGTCTCCTGCGCGATTTCCGCGTGCTTGCGGCCCATGAACCGCTTGATTGAAAAAACCGTGTTCTCGGGATTGGTCACGGCCTGCCGCTTGGCGACCTGACCGACCAGCCGCTCACCGTCCTTCGTGAACCCCACTACCGACGGCGTCGTTCGCGCGCCTTCCTGGTTCACGGCAACGGCGGGCTCCCCGCCTTCCATGACCGCGACGACCGAGTTGGTGGTGCCGAGGTCGATACCGATGACTTTGCTCATGTATGTCGTCACTCCCCGAGGCAAATCTTAACACGATATGAGTGCATGTCAAGCATCATATCTGATGTTATTAGTATCAAATTTTAGGCTGATCAGTTTCGCCGTGGTTTCGTCTCTGACCGCAGGCGTCGCAGAATCCCGGGCGTGTTCCAGCCCTTGTGAGATCATGGGTTCGGCGATGGCGCAGTTCTCCCTCATTCCTGCCGATGAAGCCTCGGAAGTTGCCGACGACATCCGCGAACTGTTCGAGGACCTGGCGCGAAGCCTGGATCGAGGTCTTCGGGCCTACTCCGGCCAATGCCATCCTTCCCTCGACGTGCTCGAAACCGATGCCTCCGTCGAGGTGACGGTCGACGTCGCGGGGGTGCCGCCTGCCGCCATCCGCGTCCTCTATCGTGGCGGCGTCCTGCTCATCGCGGGCGAAAAGGCCCCGACGCGGCCGGCGCCTGATCAGACCTTTCATCTTCTGGAGCGGGAGTTCGGGCGGTTTGCCCGCGCGGTAAGGCTCGCCGGCGCCTTTGACGTCCCGACGGCGCATGCCGAGCTTCGCGACGGCGAGCTCATCGTCGTCCTGCCCAAGCGTGACGAGCGGCGCGAGCGCGGCCACCGCATCCCCATCGCATGAACATTTTCTCTGTGGCGGCTCAATGAACATTCTCTTTATCGGAGATGTCATTGGCCGGCCCGGGCGGGAGCTGATTCGCAAGGGGCTGCGCGCACTGATCGACCGCTACGGCGTCGACCTCGTCATCGCCAACGCCGAGAATTCCGCGGCGGGGTTCGGCGTCACGAAAGACATCGGCGATACCCTGCTCGAGTGGGGCGTCGATGTGATGACCTCGGGCAATCACATCTGGGACAAGAAAGAAGCGATCGAATACATCGCCGGCGAGCCACGGCTGCTTCGGCCGGCCAACTTCCCCGCCGGCGTCCCCGGCCGCGGCAGCTACCTGGCCCGCACCGGGGACGGCCGCGCGGTCGGGGTCATCAACGTCATGGGACGGGTCTTCATGCTGGCGATCGACGACCCGTTCGCCGTCGTCGTTCGCGAGATCGAACAGATGCGCAGCCAGGCGCGCGTCATCATCGTCGACTTCCACGCGGAGGCCACGAGCGAGAAAGTGGCCATGGGGTGGCACCTCGACGGCAAGGTGACTGCCGTTATCGGCACGCACACCCACGTGCAGACGGCGGATGAACGCGTGCTCCCGAACGGCACCGCCTATCTGACTGATGCGGGCATGACTGGCCCGCATGATTCGATCATCGGGATGGAGAGGGAACCGTCGCTCGCGCGGTTCCTGAACGGCATGCCGTCGCGATTCGAGCCAGCGACCGGAAACCCTCGTCTGAACGGCGCCGTCATCGAGGCCGATGAAAAGACGGGGAAGGCGACGCGCATTATTCGCATCAGCTATTCCGAGCGGGAACTGACGGAATTGGCAGGCGCGCCCAAAGGCGCGCCTCTACAATCCATTGTGCATTCGTAGAGGCGGACCGTCAGGTCCGCCTTCGTTATGAGCTCTCTGTTTGATCTGCCGTTCGAAGAACCCAAGGCGGAAGAACCCGAGCCCCCGCCGCCGCGCCGGGTTCTGACCGTCTCCGACCTCAACGCCCGCATCCGCACGCTCCTCGAACAGCAGTTCATCGAAGTCTGGGTCGAAGGCGAGCTGTCGAACAGCAAGGTGTGGAATACCGGTCACATGTATTTCACGCTGAAGGATCCCGGCGCCCAGATTCGCAGCGTCATGTTCCGGTCGGCGCTGCGCCTGCTGCGCTTCAAGCCGCAGGACGGCCTTCGTGTGATCGCCCGCGGACGAATCAGCGTCTACGACCCGAAGGGCGAGTACCAGCTCGTGTGCGAACACCTCGAACCGGAAGGACTTGGTGCGCTCCAGCTGGCATTCGAACAGCTGAAACAGCGGTTGCAGGCAGCCGGGTTGTTCGACCCGCGCCGCAAGCGTGCGCTGCCAGCGCTGCCACGAAAAATCGGTGTCGTCACGTCGCTCGACGGCGCCGCCGTCCGCGACATCATCCAGGTGCTGCGCCGGCGCTATCCGAATGCGCACATCGTCATCCGTCCCACGCGCGTCCAGGGAGAGGGCGCCGCGCTCGATATCGCGCGAGCGCTGGCCGCGATTGGACGCGTGCCGGGCGTCGATGTCGTCATCGTCGGCCGGGGCGGCGGCTCGATCGAGGATCTGTGGGCCTTCAACGAAGAAGTGGTCGCCCGGGCGATCGCGGGATGTCCGGTGCCGACGATTTCCGCAGTCGGCCATGAAACCGACGTCACGATCGCGGATTTCGTCGCCGATCTCCGCGCGCCGACGCCATCGGCTGCCGCCGAAATGGTCGTGGCGCGAAAGGACGACTTCTGTAACCACATCGATCGGCTCGCCCATCGCGTCCAGGCGGCGATGGCGACGAGGCTGCACCGAGTCGAGTCGCGTGTTCGGGCGCTGGACGCGCGCGGCGCCACGATTCGAGGACAAGTAGCCGCGCGGCAGCGCAGCTATCAGTCGCTCTCGCGCACGCTCGAAACGTTCGATCTCCGCCGGCGTCTTGGCCGCGTCCGTACCCGGCTGATGGCTGCCGAAGGCCGGCTGGCCGGCGCCACGGTGAAAAGCCGCCACCGCGCCGATGGCCGCCTGCGCGCCACCGCCGCGCGTCTCGAGGCGCTCAGTCCGCTTGCCGTGCTCGGCCGGGGCTATGCTGTCTGCTGGAACGCCGACCGCACCACCGTTGTCCGCGACGCCGCGCGCATCGCCGAGGGTGACCGCGTGCGCGTGACGCTCGCGCGGGGCGAACTGGACTGTCATGTCATCGACCGATCCCACGATTAAGGATTTCGAGGCGGCGATCGCCGAGCTCGAATCGATCGTCAAGAAGCTCGAGGAAGGCGACCTGCCGCTCGAGACGTCGTTGCAGCTGTACGAGCGTGGCGTGCAGCTGTCGCGTTTCTGCCATTCCCGCCTCGAGGAAGCCGAGCGCCGGATTGAGGTCCTCAACGAGCGCGGGCAGCTCACGTCAGGTGAGAACGTGAAGCTCGAAAGTGACAAGTAGGTTTCTAGCCTGGTGCATGGATTCTTCGTTCACCGAGTACCTGCAGGCCCGCCGCGTTGAAATCGAGGCCGCCCTCGCCGCGGCGCTTCCTGCGCCTCCGGACTGCCCTTCTGTGGTGGCCGAAGCGATGCGCTACAGCGTCACGGCCGGCGGAAAGCGGCTGCGCCCAGTTCTCTGCCTGGCGGCCACCGAGGCGGTCGGCGGCGATCGGTCGATGGCGATGCCCGCCGCGTGCGCGCTCGAGCTGATTCACACCTATTCGCTGATTCACGACGATCTGCCGGCCATGGATAACGACACGCTGCGCCGCGGCCGTCCGACGCTTCATGTCGTCGCCGGCGAGGGTATGGCGATTCTTGCGGGCGATGGATTATTGACGGAGGCGTTCGCGCTGCTGGCGCGCATGCCGGCCACTATCGACCCCGCGATTGTCGCCCGCAAGCTGCGGGTCTCCGGTGTCGTCGCCGTGGCCGCCGGGGCGACGGGCATGGTGGGCGGCCAGGCGCTGGACCTCGGCGGGTCCTCCGCCATGAACGCCGACTCGCTGCGCGTCATGCATTCGAAGAAAACCGCCGCACTCATTCGCGCCGCCGCGGTGGCGGGCGCGATCATGGGGGGCGCCGCCGACGCGATCGTCGATCGCGTAGACGCGGCCGCGGCTGACTTCGGCCTCGCGTTCCAAATCGTCGACGACATCCTCGACGTCGAAGGCCACAGCGCGCAGCTTGGAAAGACGGCGGGCAAGGACGCGGCGGCGGGCAAGCCGACCTATCCGGCGCTGTACGGCGTCGACGCAGCCCGGACGATGGCTGCCGAGTGCCTGGAGCGCGCCGAACGGGCACTCACGGCAGCCGGCCTGGCACAGACCCGGCTCATGGACATTGGCCGCTGGATCGTCAACCGCTCAAATTGACGAAAATCCGACTCGATCAGCTCGTGGCCGACAGGGGTCTGGCTTCGTCGCGCGAGCGCGCACGGGCATTGATTCTCGCCGCGCAGGTGACCGTCGACGGCAAAGTCGTCAGCAAAGCCGGCGCGCAGGTCGAGCCCGGCGCCGAGATCGCGCTGATTCGCGCCGACCATCCGTTCGTCGGCCGCGGCGGGCTGAAGCTGGCGCATGCCCTCGATGCCTTCGGCATAGAGGTCGCCGGCCGCGAGGCGCTCGACATCGGCGCATCGACCGGAGGGTTCACCGACGTGCTGCTCCAGCGTGGAGCGGCGCGCGTCGTCGCCCTCGACGTCGGCCACGGGCAGCTGGACTGGACGCTGCGCAACGATCCGCGTGTGATCGCAATCGAGCACTTCAACGCGCGCACGCTGACGCTCGCCGATCTTCCGGGCCCGGTCGACATCGTCACTATCGACGTATCCTTCATTTCGCTGCGCCAGGTGCTGCCGGTGGTGCCGCCGGTCCTCCGGCCCGGCGCCGACGTGATTGCCCTGGTCAAGCCGCAGTTCGAAGCCGGCCGCGGCGAGGTACGCAAGGGGGTGATTCACGATGCGTCCATTCACGCGCGTGTCGTCGAGGAAATCCGCATCGCCGCCGCTGCGGTAGGATTGACGCAGGCGGCGTCCACCTCCTCGCCGATCACCGGACAGAAGGGCAACGTCGAGTTCTTCCTCCACCTGCGTCCATGAGCATCAGCCGCGTCGGCATCGTCGCCAAGCAAGGCTTGATCGCCGCATCCGAGCACGTCGCGCGGCTCGGCGCCCGGCTGCGCGAGCGCGGCGTGGAGCCGGTGTACGAACGCGAGACGGCAGCACTGGCGGGAACAGCCGCCAAGGGCGAGAAGACCGCGACGCGCGAGGCGCTGCCGCGGGACGTGGACCTCGTCATCGTCCTGGGCGGGGACGGCACGCTGCTCGCGATGGCGGCGCGCATCGCGCAAGCCGGGCGCGACATCCCGATTCTCGGCGTGAACTTCGGGAGCCTGGGATTCCTCACTGAGATTCGCATCGACGAGCTGCTGCCGTCGCTCGAGCGTGTGCTCGACGGCTCGGCCACGTTCGACGAGCGCGCCATGCTCGAAGCCGACGCCTACCGCAAGGGACAGCAGGTCGATTCCCGCGTGGTGCTCAACGACGTGGTGTTCACCAAAGCCGCGCTGTCGCGCATGATCGAGCTGTCGGTGTCGGTCGACGGCGGATTCGTAACGCGCGTGAAGGCAGATGGCCTGATCATCGCCAGCGCCACTGGATCGACGGCGTACAACCTGGCGGCGGGCGGGCCGATTGTTCATCCGCTCGTGAACGCGCTCGTGCTGACTCCGATTGCGCCGCACACGCTGACCAATCGACCGATCGTGATTCCCGGACGCGCGGACATCGACGTACAGGCGCATTCGAGCGGATCGCCCGACGAGATCTTCGTGACCTACGACGGACAGTCCGGCTATCCGCTGCACGAGGGAGATGTGGTCAAGGTCCGCATGTCCAGACAGACACTCCGCCTGGTCAAGGCGCCCGCGCGCAGCTACTTCGAGCTTCTGCGGGAAAAACTAAAATGGGGGGAGCGATGAGCGAGACCTCCATGCCGCTGGCGACGCGCATCAACCATTTCTTTCAGCACAGATCTGAATCAGAACGGCGCGTGTTCGAGCGGATGCGCCAGGCTTTGAGCCTGCCCACCATCGTCGGCCGCCGCGCGGCGGCGCGTGAGATCGCGGCCGACGCGTCGTTCACTATCCACCGCAATCGGGGCTACGCGGTGTTTCCCCCGGACGCCTTTCCGGAAGCGCACGAGATCGTCGAGGCGACGGCCGACCTCGGGCGCAATGTCGATCTGGCAAAACCCGGACTGTCAAAGAAAGCGCGATCCGGATTCATGGTTCCGATGATGGACATGGCGAGCCTCACGCTCGACTCGCCCATGCTGCGGCTGGCGCTGCGCCCGGATGTGATCACTGCCGTATCGTCATACCTCGGCATGGTGCCGGTCATTGCCTACCTGCAGGTGTTCTATTCCGAGGCGAACAGCGACGAGGCGCGTTCGAGCCAGCTCTTTCACTGTGACGCCGACGCGACGTCACAGGTGAAGATCTTCGTCCTCTGCAGCGAGGTCACGCGCTCGAACGGTCCGCTGACCCTGCTCGACGCAGAGACGTCGCGGAAGGTGCGCACCCGGCTTGGCTATCACTTCGGCGGGAAGATCAAGGACAAGCGGCTGGCGGGCATCGTCGACGAGTCCGACCACGTTCCGATTGTCGGACCGCCCGGCACCGTCTGCTTCGTCGACACGACGCAGTGTTTCCACTTCGGCAGCCGCGTCGAGAGCGGGACGGCGCCGCGGCTCGTCACGATGATTCAGTACTTGACCCCTTCGTCGTTCATGTTGCCGCGCGACCACCGGCAGGGGTCGCCGTTCCGGCATCTGGCGACTCATCAGATGGGACGCGTGCAGCGAATGATCCTCGGCGCCGAGTGATGTCGCCTTCACGTTTTAGCGCGATCGTTCCCTGACGCCTTCACATACATTCCCTGACCCTCTTCCCTACTCTCTGCTACCCCCTTCCCCCTTCCCCCTTCCCCCTTGTATCCTGCCTCATGCAGTTGCGCTTCGGCGCCGCCACCGACACCGGACGTGTGCGGCACCGCAACGAGGATCGCTTCGTCGCTGATGGCGACCTCGGGTTCTTTGCCGTCGTCGACGGCATGGGCGGACATGCCGGCGGCGAGCTGGCGTCGGAGACGATTGCCGAAGCGGTCACATCTTTCATTCGCGACACCGCCGGCGATTCGGAGAAGACGTGGCCCGCGGGCATGGACTCCCGCCTCTCAGTGCTCGCCAACCGCCTGCAGGTCGCCATCCGCGCGGCGAACCGCACTCTTGCCACCCGCGCGCAGTCCGACATCGCCCTCGAGGGCAGCGGTGCGACGCTGGCGGCGGCGCTCTACGGCGACAGCCGCATGGCGGTGTCGAACGTGGGCGACTGCCGCGTCTACCTGCTGCGCGGGGGGCGCCTGCAGCAGATCACCAAGGATCACTCGGTCGTCGCCGAGCAGGTTGCCCAGGGATTGATCGATTCCGAAGCCGCTCGGACGCACCCGCTGCGTCACGTCGTGACGCGCGCCGTGTCCGGCCAGGCAGGCATGGCCGTCGACGTCCTCGAGCTCGATATCAAGTCTGGCGACCTGTTGGTCATCTGTTCCGACGGCATCCACGGCGTCCTCACCGACAACGAGATCACGTCCCTGGTCACGCCGAACGGTCGATCGCTCGACGAGGTCTGCAAAACCGTGATCGCGGAGGCCAACGCCAAAGGCGGCCCCGACAACGCCACCACCGTACTGGTCGAGGCGATCTGATACATGTCCGGCATCCCCGCAAAGATCGGCGCCTTCGAAGTTATCCGGCAGATTGGCACGGGCGGCATGGGTGCGGTGTATCTCGGCCGCGACCCCGAGCTCGACCGGCAGGTCGCGATCAAAGTGATTCGCGAGGAAGTCCACGATCAGGAAGTCATGGACCGTTTCCTGCGAGAGGCGCGCGCTGCGGCGGCGCTGCGCCACGCCAACATCATCACGGTGTACGCCAGCGGTCAGGAGAACCACAGACCGTACATCGCGATGGAGTACATCGAGGGCGAATCGCTTGCCGACATCATCAAGCAGCGAAAAGACCTGCCGCTGACCGAGAAGATCTCCGTGCTCGAACAGGTCTGCGCCGGCCTTGCCTTCGCGCACAAGGCGGGCATCGTCCACCGTGACGTGAAACCCGCGAACATCATGATCGACCGCGAGGGGGTCGTCCGCGTCCTCGACTTCGGCATCGCCCGCATCGAGGG
>Ga0075421_100004771_pt1 | contig 16360 bp, 10 predicted proteins | sample SoiMetdeltSBSDD5_FD_75292 | JGI IMG/M metagenome (GOLD analysis project Ga0075421, IMG submission 75292) | Bulk soil microbial communities from a Populus tree surrounding site in Tennessee, USA - Soil MetaG P. deltoides SBSDD5 | ecosystem: Environmental > Terrestrial > Soil > Tree plantation...
CAAGACAAGATACACTTGCCCCGGGCCGAACGGTTGGCACGAGACTTCGTACGAGTAGCACGGAGTATTCGTGTAATTGGGGCTGTAATTGGGTTCTTCGGTGACGGTGGCCGGGTTATCGCATAAATAGGGAATCCGCTTGGAGTACACGTACGTCGGCTTGTAATCCAAAGCGAAGCGAACGTTGTCCATGCTAGCTTCAGCAGCGACACACGACAGAATTATCCCGAGAACCGGTCGGAGGGGGAGAGGACCGAGCGCAGTCATTCCCCTGAGACATCCGGAAATGCGCTGGAACATGTAATCTCCTTCGATCGGGTTAGCTAGCTTTCGATCAGGACCTCCGTATGAATGAAAACAAGGAACATGGGGTTCTACCCCCTCTTTGCATTTAGACTTTCTTTCATCCCTATCGTTACACCCATCAGCATCGGGATGGCAAGATCGTTCCTCGACATTCCCCAAACCCGACACGATAGGCTTTTCCCTTTGATGCCCCCCGCAAAATAACCGTATCCCCATCCTCCAGGAACGTCCGCATGACTCCTCCGGGCAGCGCGAGAGGCTTCGTCCCTTTCCAGGTCAGCTCGAGCAGGCTGCCTTGCGTGCCTGGTTCCACCCCCGAGACCGTTCCCGAGGCGTACAGATCCCCCGGCCGCATGTTGGTGCCGTTCACGGTCTGATGGGCGAGCTGCTGGAACATGGTCCAGTACATGTCGCGGAAATTCGTGGCCGAAACGCGAGCGGCTTCACCGACTCGCGCCTCCAGCCATACCTCCAAGTCAATGTCGTATGCGCCCTCGTCGCCACGCTTCAAATAGGGGAGCACTTCCGGCTCCTGCGGTGGCGCGGAAACACGAAACGGTTCCAGAGCATCCAGGGTGACCACCCAGGGAGATACGGACGTGGCGAACGATTTACCCAGGAACGGCCCGAGCGGTACGTATTCCCATTTCTGGATATCCCTCGCGCTCCAGTCGTTGACCAGAACCAGGCCGAAAATATGATCCCGAGCTTCGCCAATGGGTATGGGACTGCCCAGCTCGTTTCCTGGTCCGGTCAGGAACCCCACTTCCAGCTCGATGTCGAGTACCCGGCTGGGCCCGAACACGGGCGTCTCAACGTCGTCGGGTTTCATCTGGCCGCACGGCCGCCGCACCGGAGTCCCCGAGACCACGATAGAACTCGTGCGACCGTTGTATCCCACCGGCATATGGCGCCAGTTGGGAAGAAGGGGATTGGCGGGATCGCGGAACATCGCCCCCATGTTCCTGGCGTGATGGAGCGAGGAGTAGAAATCCGTGTAGTCACCGACCCGCGCGGGCAGGAGCATCTCCACGCTCAACCGAGAATACAAGCATTCGGCACGAAGGCCTGCGTCATCCCGAAGCTCCGGCTCGTCCGCTTCGAGCAAACGAGATAGGCGCGCGCGCACTGCCCGCCACGCCTCGCTCCCCAAACCCATGAAATCGTTTAAAGCGTCCCGATCGAACACGTTGTTCGCCAGAACCTTCGTTCCAGCGAACTTCCCGGCGCGATGGAGCGCGGCCAGGTCGAGCACCTGGTCGCCTATCGCCACACCTATCCGGGCACTCGAGCCCGGCGGCCGGAACACCCCAAACGGCAAATTCTGAATGGGAAAGTCGGAATCTTGAGCCACGGTAATCCAGGACCGAAGAGCGGGGTCATGCGTTCTGTCCAATGCGCCCCTCCGAGTTACAGAAGCCCGATCTCTTTCAAATCCTCGATCGGTTCCAGATAGCTGCAGCTTCCGAACGATTGCGCGAATTCGGCGCGGCTTCGCGAAAGAAGGCCGCGATCCAGCACATGCTCACGCCACGTGGCGCTCTCGTCGCTGAACCGGAACGCTGCCGCATCTTCCTCATGCAACAACTCGACCACCGCCGCCTCATCGCGACCTTGATACGCGAGAGCCGCACCCAGAAACACGTTCAGAAACCCGTGCATCTTCGTTTTAACTTCGGGGCGGAAGCGCCGCAGAGGGTGGTGGAGGCCGGCGGTTGCCTTCCACGGAACGCCGGCCTCACGAGCGGCGATCACAAAACCCGCCACTTGTTCGGGGGAGGGAAACGCGGGTGCCTCCAGCCCTCCCGTACGAATTTTGCCGCCTCGAAACATGCTGCCTTGGGCTAGAACGCCAAGCAAGGACGGCCAATGTGCGTCCCAGCCTAGCTCGTAAAAGATCTTCGCCGGAGCATGAGGGGATCGCGACATCTCTTCCTCGACGGAGCGTACGAAGTCCCCGAAGCCAGCCGCGTTTCCTAGGAGAACGGGAGCGACGCGCAATTCCAAAGCGGCCATCGTGAACCCGCGATTCGCATCTAGAAAGGAGGCAATGCGTGATAGGTCGCGGGGGAGGTGCTCCAGAGCATCCGCCGGCGATTCGGCATTTGTGCCGAGGATGGAAAGCTTCCACGTTCGTCCCGTAGCATTCCGCCCCAGTTCCTCCAACCGCGCAGCGGGACATACGAAGCTGGCCAGCATTCCGACCCGGTCCTCGGCGATGTGGCGTTCGTATTCCGCCACCGCATTCGGCATGTCCAACCCGGCCGGAGGAAAAAGCCCAGCGTAATCGAGACTATCCGCCAAGAGCGTGGACAAGCTTCCGGTCATGCGCGGAACTAGGCCTTTGGCTGCGTGTGACCAAGCACCGGATGCGGCTGGTACGGCTCTTCCAAGCGCGCGCGTTCTTCGGGCGTGAGCACGAGATCGAGTGCGGCCACCGCGTCCTGCACGTGTTCGAGCTTGGTGGCGCCGATGATGGGAGCGGTCACTCCGGGCGCGCCCAAAATCCAGGCCAGCGCAATACGAGCCAGGGGTACATCTTTTTCGCGAGCCAGGGCCTCGGCCGCTGCCACAACATCTCGGTCGCTATCCGCACCATAGAGCCGTTTCCCGAACTCGTCGGTCGTCTTGCGGGTCGTGGTTTCCTGCGTGCCGCGAGCCAGAAGTCCGCGGGCGAGGGGGCTCCAGGGGATGACACCCACACCCTCCTCCACACACAGCGGAATCATCTCGCGCTCCTCTTCCCGATAGACGAGGTTGTAATGATTCTGCATTGAAACGAATGCGTGCCAGCGGCGCTCCCGAGCCGTGTAGAGCGCCTTGGCAAACTGCCAGGCTGCCATGCTGCTTGCTCCCAGGTAGCGCACCTTCCCCGCACGCACCACGCTATCCAATGCCTCCAACGTCTCCTCGATAGGCGTCCGAGGGTCCCAACGATGGATCTGATACAAATCGATGTAATCCAGCCCCAGACGCTTGAGCGACGCATCGCACGCGTCCAGAATGCGCTTGCGACTCAGTCCCTGGCGATTGGGTCCCTCGCCTTCTCGATTCGGGAAGAACACCTTGGTCGCAAGGACCAGCTCGTCCCGGCGGACCCCCGCTTCCCGCAAGATCTTTCCCGTGATTTCTTCGCTCTTGCCGCGTGAATACGCATCCGCAGTGTCGAAGAAGTTGATACCCATATCCAGGGCGGCATGGACGTGCTTTCGCGCGTCGTCTTCTCCCAGCACCCAGCCCTGCCAGGTCGTGGTGCCGTAGGACATCATTCCCAAACAGATACGTGACACTTCTAGTCCGGTTTTGCCGAGCTTGGCGTACTGCATTCCTACTCCTTCTTCTTGCCGGTCACCTGGTCCAGAGCCGGCGAATCAACAACGATTATGCCTCGATCACCATGCAGGGGACCAGCTTGCCGAAAACCGCCATTCCTTATCGCGAATTGGGAATTTCCTATTGAGGCGCAGAGGTTCCAACCGGCAAGGTACACCTCGACAGGTGTGGGGCAGAATGCCGTTTTCCTGAGCGGAAGGAGACCCAAATCGGATGGCACGGAAACGCAACTTTCCCCAGGAAGTCTACAACCTGATCAGCCTCTTCGGAGTGGGGCTTGCCCTCTTCGGTTTGTCCGCCATCGTCATTCTCTGGATCCTGAACATCCTCTCCGGAAAAACGAATCCCTATCTGGGTATCTTCACTTTCCTCATTTTTCCCGGGGTGCTCGTCTTTGGCTTGTTGCTCATTCCGATCGGAATGTGGCACAAACGGCGGCGCATGGCTCGGGGCGACGATCGCGTGTTCGTAATGGATCTGGGCCAGCCGCAGCATCGCAACGCGCTGGTTGTGTTCATCACCGGAACGTCGATCTTCCTGCTCTTGACCACCATCGGTCTCTACGAGGGCTATCACTACACCGAGTCCGTGGAGTTCTGCGGCAAGGTGTGCCACCAGGTCATGGCCCCCGAGCACACCGCCTACATGAACTCGCCGCATGCGCGGGTCGATTGCGTGCAATGTCACATCGGTCCGGGTGCGGATTGGTTCGTGCGGAGCAAGCTCTCCGGCACCCGGCAGGTGTTCAAGGCCGCGCTCGGCACCTACCCGCGCCCCATCCCCACCCCGATCGTGAACCTACGCCCGGCCCAGGAGACGTGCGAGCAATGCCACTGGCCGGAGAAATTCTTTCCCGCCACCGAGCTCACCAAGGACTACTTCCTGGGGGACCGGGACAATACCCACTGGCAGGTCAAGCTCCTGATGAAGATCGGAGGCACCGACATCTCTTCGCCGGACGGGCACCCCACCGGTATTCACTGGCATGTGGCCAAGCTGAATCAAATGGAATATGTGTCCTCGGACTCATCGCGTCAGGATTTCGATCTGGTGCGCTGGTCGCGCGGTGACGAAACGATCGTGTATACGAAGGGTGGCCGGCCATTCCCAGACTCCTTGATGGCCAAGGCAAAGGCAAAAGGGTTTCTCCGCACCCTGGATTGCATCGACTGTCACAACCGGCCCTCGCACCGTTACGAATCGCCGATGAAGGCGGTCAACGCGGAGCTCGTGTCGGGGCGGCTCGATCCGTCCATTCCTTGGATCAAGCGGGAAGCAGTGAAGGCGATGTCCTACGAGTACGCCACCAACGAAGGGGCCCAGGATTCCATCGCCCTCGCCCTCAACGGCTTCTACGAGACGGAAGGCATCCCGCTTAATCCCGCCGCCATCAAGGCCGTACAGGAAACGTTCAGTCAGAACATGTTTCCCGAGATGCGCGCGCGGTGGGACAGATATCCCGACAACCGCAGCCACTTTTTCTTCCGTGGCTGCTTTCGTTGTCATGGCTCCGACCTGGCTACGTCCAGCGGACAGAAGATCAAGAGCGACTGCAACCTCTGCCACACCATCGTGGCTCAGGGCCCGGTAAAGGCCCCATCTGCTGCGTCCCGCGATACGTTGGCAAATGCCGGTCTCGTGTTCCGCCATCCGATCGATATCGAAGGCGGGGAGCGGGCCATGCGTTGCTTCGAGTGTCACATCGGTGACGCGTCGATCTATCTGCCTGCCCACGGGGATAGCGGACACGCGGAACGGTTGCCGCGGTGAACCGCACCGCGGTTCTGGCCGGGCTGATCATGGCGTGTGCCCTGGCCGCGCTCGTGTTCCTGGATTCGCCCGGTGAAACACCCTTGCCGCCCAAGGTTGAGGCGCGGGTTCAGAATTGCCCGATCTGCCGCAAGATGGCGGAAACCCTGCCGGCCGGTGAGTTTAGTCAAGATCCCCACACCGTTGCCTGCCGGGTCTGCCATCACCCCCACACTCAGAAAACGACCGACGAGTGGCGGGCAACCTGCACGTCGTCCTCATGCCATCCGCGAGCGTGGACCTACACCGTCTTTCATCGCGTGGACGCGAGCGTGTTCGTGAACTGCACGAACTGCCATGGCGTTCATAGCTGGACCCTGAAGGGGGCGAACTGCTTGGATTGCCACGCCGCGTTCGTGGATTCGAGCCGAGTGATACAGGTCACCGACATCGCCGGAGTTACGACCTTCAATCATGCGCCGCATCGCAATCTCGAGTGTGCGTTATGCCATCGATCGGAGCAACAGCACGCCGAGATCGTTCTGCGCTCCTCCGCGGACTGTGCGGCGTGCCATCACGAAGGCCGGAGCGCCACAGCCTGCGAGACCTGCCATACCAAGCGAGATCTTGTCTTTTCGCGCAGGGAAGCCGTACCGGTGGCGCTGTCGGTTTGGAACGAACCGCAATCACGCGATCTCCCATTCCCGCACGCCAAACACAACGGCGTGCTTTGTAACGCGTGTCACGCCAAAGGAGGCGAGCGGGCCCAGGCCGATTGCGCAAAGTGCCACGAATCGCATCATGCCGCGGACGCCCCGTGCACGATCTGTCATGCCGCGCCCCGAGCCGGTGCACACGACGCGGACGTTCACGAGACGGAGTGCACGGATTGCCATGCTAAAGGCCCCCAAAGAGCCCGGCCCGATACCCGCGCGTTGTGTCTTAGCTGCCACAAGTCTCAGGTAGACCACAACCCCGGAAAGATCTGCGCAGACTGTCACAAGGTAACCTCGGGCTCCTGAACACCTTCCGTATTCCCAATCGTTTCAGTCCGGATTCTCGAAATTGAGTTATCCCGATTATGAACGTCGTGAATACCCCGTTTGTTTCGTAACCTGAGTTGAAACGTGTGGGGAACGCCCACACGTCAGGCTTTCAGTGAGCAGGCACCTACGCCTCTCGAAGGACGAGGGAAGGTCCATGAGAGCCGGCGGCAACGTGACGAGGTGGGGAATGGCGGTCTTGGGAACGGTGGGGGTCGTCACGTTCCTCTGCGCGCTGGCCGAAACCGCGCCTTCGATTCCCAAGCTCGATTGGGACTGTGGACAGTGTCACGACACTGCGGCCAAAGACGTGCCGGCAGTCCCCGCGGCCACGGTGGCCGTTTCCGTGCACGCACGACTCGGGTGCCGCGATTGTCATCAGAGCATTACGTCACTGCCCCACGACGATCATCTGCCCAAGGTGGAGTGCGGCGCGTGTCATGCCAAGGAGACGGCCGCTTATACGCATCACGGACCCGGCGTGGTGGGACAAACCGAGGACCTGCCCGGATGTGCCGATTGTCACGGCACGCATGAGATCCTCCGCTCTTCCGATCCGGCGTCGAACACCTCCCCGGCCCGATTCCCCGATACCTGCGGGAAATGCCATCGCAATTTGGATCTAGCCAAGAAGCACGATATTCGGCTCAAACGTCCCGTTGGCACGTACGAAGCGAGCGTCCACGGCATGGCAACGGGCGAGGGTAAGCCCGGCGCGACCTGCATCGACTGCCACTCCACGACCGGAACCGGCCATCAAATCCTGTGGCTTGGCGATCCGGCTTCGAGCATTACTCATGCGAACATTCCGGCAACGTGCGGGCGCTGTCATGCGGAAATTCGCAAGGAGTACGAGGCCGGCATCCACGGAAAGCTCCTGGCCCAAGGCGATACGCACGCTCCGGTTTGCACGGACTGTCATGGTGAGCACGGGATCCTGTCTCCCAAGGACCCCCGCTCCAACGTGAGCCCCGCCCTGGTCGCCCAAGCGACCTGCGAGCCCTGCCATGCCTCAGCGCGCCTCAACAATGTCTACGGAGTGCCGGCCGGGAAGCTCACCTCCTTCGTGGATTCCTACCATGGTCTGAAGAGCATGCGTGGAGACGCGAAGGTAGCGAACTGCGCGAGCTGCCACGGCGCGCACAAGATTCTCCCCTCCAGCGATCCCGAGTCGTCCATTCATCCCGCGCATCTCGCCCAGACCTGCGGGAGCTGCCATCCCGGTATCACCGCGGAGTTCGCCCAAACTCGCATCCACTTGTTGCCCGGCCAGACTGGGGGGGTATGGAGCGCTCGCATCGCCAGGATTTATGTGATCGTGATCGTGCTCGTGATCGGCGGGATGCTCGCGTTCGTCGCCCTCGACTTGCGAAAGCACTGGCAGCGCCATCTCGATCGCCGGCACGTGGTGCGCATGAGCCGGAACGCCGCTCTTCAACACACCGTGCTCATGGTGTCCTTCATTGCCCTCGTCATCACTGGGTTTGCGCTGCGGTACTCGGAAGCATGGATGTTTCGCGCCATGTTCGGGTGGGATGGAGGGTTCAAGGTCCGAGGGACCCTTCATCGCGGTGCGGCGGTGTTCTTCCTCTTGGCCGTGGTGTGGCACCTCGTCTATTTACGCACGCGCGAAGGGCGGAGTTTCTGGCGCGGCATGCGGCTCGGCCGGGGAGATATCGGGGACGTGCGGCAAATGGCGCTCTTCTTCCTCGATCGCAAGCGCCGGGCGCCCTTACTGGGCCGGTTCAGCTTCGTGGAAAAAGCAGAATATTGGGCGCTGGTCTGGGGAACGATCGTGATGGCGGTGACCGGTCTTTTCCTCTGGTTCGATCAGGGGGCGCAACTCTTCTTCGAAAAGCCCGTGCTGGACGTCTTTCGGGTCGTTCACTTCTACGAAGCCTGGCTGGCTACGCTCGCTATCGGGGTGTGGCACTTCTACTCGACGGTGTTCAAACCGGGGGTGTATCCCGGTAATCCCGCTTGGTTGACCGGCAAGATGCCGGCCGACATGTACCTTCACGAACACGGAGGAGATCTAAATCCTGAGTTTCACACGGACGAACTGACGGACACCGATGAGCGCTCAAACGATAAAGAAGAGATAAATGGTCGGCTTTCATAAAAAGGAGTGAAACGGTCGGCTTTCGGTTTGAGAAATACAGTTATCCATTTTTGGGCATCGCACTTAGCAGCAGCCGGAGCCTAGGATGTCGATAAGGGTCATGGGTCGGACAGGCCCGCGATCTGAGCTGAAGGAAGGCTTTATGGATTGCAGATTGAACATGCGTCGGCGGATGTGCCATCTTACCCGCCGAAGTGGAAGAGGTTGGGGAAGGAGGCGTTCATGAGTCGGCTCTCGTTTTTCCTCGTGGTGACTCTTTTTTCCATCGTGGCTGCCATCGCCGGGTGCACGGACGAGGAGACCGTCTATGTAGAACGCGTACTCTTCGATGATCCGCCCGCGGGAGCCGGGAACTTTCTCGGCTATGACGACGCGAGCACGAAGCTCACCGTGTGCGGCAACTGCCACGTTGGCCAACAAACGCGCTGGCAGGGCACCGCGCACGCTCACGCTTGGAACACGCTAGCCCAAAGCGGGCACATGCAGGGCGTCTGCCAGAAGTGCCACAGCGTGAACGAGCTCGGTAACGCGGTGACGGATAGCGCGGGGTACAACAGCACGCACGACTCTCGTTATCAGGACGTACAGTGTGAGTCCTGCCATGGGCCCGGACTTGATCACGTGAACGCTCCGGATAACACCCAACCCATCGCCTCCATTGCGATCAGCCAGAATCCGCCCACGGGTTGTGCGGAGTGCCACAACGGCGTGCACCACCCCTTCGTAGAAGAGTGGGCACAGTCCAAGCACGGGACGGTTGAGCCTCATGTGCTCGATGGTCTGGAAGGCGCCACCCCGGCCAACTATCAGACTTGCCGCGCCTGTCACACCGGACAGGGCGCACTCGAGGCTTGGGGGGTGGATACGCGCTATATCGAGCAAGACCCGGGGACGTCCGGACATTTGGCCATCGTGTGCGCCGTCTGTCACGATCCGCATTCGACGGCGAACGAGGGACAGCTTCGGTTTCCGATTGACAGCCCGTCGGAAAACGAGCAGCTCTGCATGAAGTGCCATCATCGGCGCGCAGAACCCGAGGTCGCTGCACAGACGATCCGAGGTCCGCATTCGCCTGAAGGGCCCCTGCTATTGGGAGACGCGGGTTGGATACCTCCCAACACGGACATCACCCAGATCGAGACCTCGCACGGTCCGGCCGGGAATTCCAAGCTTTGCGCGACCTGTCACGTGGCCTCGTTCACGGTGACCGATGCTTCGACAGGGCAGTTCAGTTTCCAGGCGACGGGCCATCTCTTCCAGGCGATTCCTTGCCTGGATGCCACGGGCCAACCCGTCGTGGGGGACAACTGTGACGTGTCGGAGCGCTCGTTCATGGCCTGCGCCAACTCGGGTTGTCACTCCACGGAGGACCAGGCCCGGAGCCTGTTTACCTTCGCCAAGCAAACGGTCGACGATCTGGTCACTCAGGTGGACGACATGCTGGCGCAGGTTCCGCCGAGCGAGTTCAACCTGGGCGACGGCAAGTTCACCGTCGCCGATGGCGCGTGGTTCAATGCGCGGTTGGGCGAACTTCCGGGGTCGCCGATCCACAACCCGTTCCTGGTCGAGCAGCTCCTGCGTGCATCCATCCAGGCGCTGACTGACACCTACGGTGTGAGCGCGCCGATTGGCTACGACCCGGCGTTCAAGCTCCACTCACGTAGTCACAGTTGAGTTCCCCGAGCTCCCGGGAGCATGTGGCCGCTCCCGGGGGCTCACTATTTTCCATGCGAACTCTCGGGATATCGGCTCTTCTACTACCCGCCCTTGCCGGTCCAGCCGCGGCTCAAGGCGTTCGCGGGGACGTCCGCATTACCGCCACGTACCTCGATTTTGTCTCGGTGGTTAGAGACAGTCTGGACGAGGATCAAGTCCCTGGAAGCGGCATCACGCGCGAGCTGCCCGATGGGACGGTCGTCACCTGCATCCCCGGCGGCGACTGCTACTGGTATCGCAGCGGCAGCAAGCAATCAGCGACGACATTTCTGCAGGATTTGCGGCTCACCGCATGGCCCGGTGTCACCGGGCTTTCGGGTCGCGTGGAAGCACGCGGTCGATTCGGGAGTGATGATTTCTGGCCACGCACGAGCAAGGAGTTCGAAGTCCGAGCGCTCTACGCCGATTTCGAGCGCGCCAACTATCGCCTGCGGGCCGGGCGCCAGACACGTCATGGTGGGCTAGGGCAGTATCCCTTCGACGGAGGCACGTTCCTGTGGCGTGGTTTCGGCAACGTGCGGCTGGAAGCCTTTGCCGGCCGGAGCTTGGCGCGAACGGTTCTCGAACCCTACACGGGGTCGTTGATTGCGGATTCGGATGCGTTGCCGCCGGACAAGGGCGCGGCTCTCTGGGGTCTTGAAGGATGGGGGCGCGGAGGGGCTTTGTCGGGAAGCCTGCAGTATCAGCGCGAAATCCGAAGCGACCGCGCGGGTCTCTATAGCGAACGAATGTCCGCAGACGCGCGATGGGACGCCAAGCCGGTCATTACCGAAGCGTCCGCCGACTTCGACCTGGCCACGCTCGAGTTCAACGAGGCGAGGCTTCGCGTGCGGCATGCGTTCACCCGCCAATGGTTCGCGCTGGGAGAGATCCGTCACTACCATCCCTTCTTCGAGCTCTGGACGATCTGGGGCGCCTTTTCCCCGGTGGGCTACAACGAAGGCCGCGCTCTCCTCAACTGGACGCCGATGCCGGGACTCTCGATTGAGGGCAGCGCCGCCTACCGCCGCTACGAAGAAACCCATGCGGGCACGTCTTTTTTGCCCGTGGAGAGCGACGGTTGGAGACCGGCGGCTACTGTCTCCTGGTCTCAAGGTGTGTGGGACGCCTCGGCTTCCTATACGGCGCACATCGGTTTTGGTGCGTTTCGGTCCAGCTTGGATGTCTCGGCAGGGCGCCGATTCGGACGCGATCTGTATTTGGGCACGCACGCGACGGGCAACCAGCAAGTTAACGAGTTTCGATTCGGTGACGGACGTACGTATGGGGCTGGACTTCTGGGGCGGGGGACATACGGCTCCGTTTCGTTGGATGGGGATGCGGGCTGGTACCGCCATACCTACGACAACCGGCCGGGATTCGAGGATGAAACGCAGTTCCGGGGACGTCTCGGGCTTACGTGGCAATTTGGCACCAATGCAGACCACGTCCGGAGTTCGTGGCCATGATTCGCGTGGCCCTGGTCATTCTCTCCGTGCCCGTCGTTCTTGGCGCTGTTCTGATATTGCATCCGGAAGCGGAAGAGCACGGATTTCCACATGCACTTCACGAGAATCTCTTTCCCTCCTGCAAGGTGTGCCACGCAGGAGCGTTCGATCCGGCCAAGGGGCCCGCACTCATCTCGGCGAGCGCCAAGGATTGCACCGGTTGTCACAACGGCGACTTGCTCGCTCGCGTGGACTTTCCCGCCGCCTCGGCTTCCAACCCGTTCTTGCATTTCGATCATGCCCCTCATGTGAAGGGGCAGGGGATCGATTGTGCGACGTGTCACAACCCGCCCGGGGCCACGAGCAAATGGAACGTGGTGCGGCCGCAGCCGGAAACCTGCATCAACTGTCATGGCGGCAGTGAACATTTGAACATCGAAAATGAGTGCCGTACCTGCCATCCACGATTGGTTGAGGCAACCACCGTATCGGAAGACCGGGTGGCTGCATTCCCGAAACCATCCACGCACACCGCGCCCGATTTCTTGAGCACGCACGGCAAACTCGCCGAGGCGCATATCGAAGCCTGCGCCACGTGTCACTCCCGCGACCTCTGCGAGACGTGCCATCTGAACGCGGATTCGGTGGCGGCCATTCGATCCTTGGGCCGCGACCCTCGGGTGGCTCACTTGGTGGCGGACCGTAACGGAACCTGGCCCTTGCCGGAAAGTCACCAGAGCCCAGACTGGGAACGTCATCATGGGGCGGCCGCGGCCGCGACGGCAACGGATTGTGCGACCTGCCATACGCGCTCGAGCTGTGAGCGCTGTCACGGCAGCGAGTCGAAGGTGGCGGCAGGGCTCTTTCAACCCATACCGGAGCGCGGGGTATTGCTCGCCAACGCGCGTCCTCCCGATCACGATCCGGCGTTTCGCATCGATCACGGCGCCGCCGCAGCATCGCAAACCCTTGAGTGCGCGAGCTGTCACACCCAGAACTTCTGCGAGAAATGCCATGCCGCGCCGTCGGCTCCGGATTTTCATCCGCGCAACTTTTTCGCGCGGCATTCCGCGGATGCCTACGCCCGCGATACCGACTGTGCGAGCTGCCACTCCACCGAGACGTTTTGTCGCGACTGTCACGCCGGGGTGGGGATATCGCCGGAGAACGCCAAGACGAGCGCGTTTCACGACGCCTCTCCGATGTGGCTACTGCAGCATGGGGATGCGGCGCGCCAGGGCCTGGACGCGTGCGCGAGCTGCCACCAGCAGACGGATTGCTTGCGCTGTCACTCCGCCAAGAGCGGCTGGCGCATCAACCCGCACGGCGACGACTTCGACGCGGATCGGATGGGGGATAAGAGCCTGCTCATGTGCTCGCGGTGTCACTTCTCGGATCCGCGGCGCTAGCGCGCACCCGTCGGACGCGGCGGGCGCCGATACTCCCCCGCACCCGCGTCGCCAACCCATCCGCGGCCACGAAGAAGGTCGGGACCACGATCAAGCTGAGCGCGGTCGAGACGACCAAACCGCCGATGACCGCGATCGCCATGGGCGTCCGGATCTCCGAGCCTGGCCCCAGGCCCAAGGCAGGCGGAATGGCGGCCATGAGGGTGGCCACCGAGGTCATGAGGATCGGTCGGAGCCGCCGTGGTCCGGCAATGAGCATGGCGTCGCGAGCGTTTTTCCCTTCCTCGCGCACCTGCCGGCCGTAATCGACCAGGATGATGGAGTTCTTCTTGGAAATCCCCAGGAGCAGAAGGAGTCCGATCATGCTGAAGATGTTGAGACTCTTTCCCGCCACCGCAAGGCCCGCTGCGGCGCCAGCTATCGACAAGGGCAAAATGGTGAGCACGGTCAACGGATTCAGGAACGAGTTGAATTGCGATGCGAGTACCATGTACGCCACTGCGAGGCCAAGGAATAGGGCAAAAAGCAGGCTGCCCATCGATTCCTTGAACGCCACGCTCGCGCCGCCTAGAACCAGGCGATAGCCCACCGGAAGATCGCGACTCAAGCCAGACACCTTCGCCAGCGCTTCTTCTTGCGAATGACCGGGCGCGACGTTGGCGGTGACGGTGATGGCCCGTTCGCGATCGAGGCGGGTGATGGCCTGAAGCGCAGGCCGTTCTTCCGTGGTCACCACCGACGAAAGAGGTACCAGCTCTCCGGAGGCGGTGCGAACATGAAGCCGCTGGATGTCCTCGGGACGCGAGCGCTGATCGGCCAAGAGACGCATCCGCACGTCCATACGCCGGCCGCCTTCACCCGTGTATTTGCCGACGTTCACGCCGCCCACCATGGCATTGATGGCGCTCGCCACGTCTTCCACCGCAATCCCCAGGTCGGCACAGCGGGCGCGGTCGGGGAAGATGCGCAGTTCGGGCATGCCCACCTGGTAATCGGTGTCGAGATCCACGACCGCTCCCGTGGCCTCGAGATCACGCATCACGTCGCCCGAGAGACCGACCAAACGGTCCCAGTCCGAGCCGCGCACCGAGAACTCCACTGGAAATCCACGGCGGGCCGTGAACCCTTGCTGGGACGGATCCTGGACGACGGCGCGCAAGCCAGGGATGGAATTCAGCTGCTTGCGGATGGTGGCGGCGAACTCCTGCTGCGATTGCTTGCGATCGTGCCGAGGACTCAAGGTCAAGAACATGATTCCCGAGTTCACTCCTGTACCACCCCCCCCACCCACCACGGCAAAGGTGCGCCGAACTTCTGGATGCGTCATCGTCGCGGCTTCGGCTTGGCGGAAGATGCCATCGGTCTCGGTCAGATCCGAGCCCACCGCGGTTTGCAACCGAACCATGAGGCGGCTTTGGTCCTGGGACGGCACGAATTCCGCCGGCAGCGCCCGAAGCACGAAAATAGCCGCGATAAAGAGGAGACCGGCGCCGCCCAGAACCAGTCCTCTCTTGTCCAAAGCCCGATGCAATGTGGCGCGATAGGCATTTTCCAGCCAGTTGAAAGCGCGATCAACGCTCTTGCCGATGCGGCTCCGCACCTCGCGTGACGTGGTGAGAATCTGTGCGCAACGGGCGGGAGCGAGCGTGATCGCTTCCAGGTAGGACAAGAGCACCGCGGTGCACAGGGTCACGCCGAACTGAAGGAAGAACTTCCCGACCACGCCCTTCATGAACACGACGGGAATGAAGATCGCCACCACGGCCAAGGTAGCCGCCAAGGCGGCAAAGGTGATCTCGGCGGTGCCCTCGCGCGCCGCGCGTACGCGATCCTTACCCATTTCCGCGTGGCGGACGATGTTTTCCAGCACCATGATCGCGTCGTCGACCACGATCCCCACCGCCAAGGCCATCCCGAGCAGGGTGAAGGTGTTGAAGGTAAAACCCAGGAAATAAATGATGGCAATCGTCCCGAAGAGGGACATGGGAATGGCAAGCACGACGTTGAGCGTGCTGGAAAGCGACCCCAGGAACATCCAGCACACGAGACCGGTCAGGATTACCGCCAGCACGAGCTCGAACTGGATCTCGTGTACCGATTCGGAGATGAACTTCGTGGTATCGAAGTTGATGCCGAGCTCCATCCCCGGGGGAAGGGTCTCTTGGATCTCGGCCATCGCCGCGCGCACCTGGTTGGCCACTTCGACCGCGTTTGCCCCTCGCTGCTTGCGAATGCCCAGACCCTGAGCGGGTTGGCCGTTCGTTCGGGAAATGCGCCGCACGTCCTCGAACCCGTCTTCGACCAGGGACACGTCTTGCAAGTAGACCGGCGCGCCTTGATTCGTGCCGACCACGATGCGGCGGAACGCATCCAGATCGACTGCTTCACCGAGCACGCGCACGTTGACTTCGCGCCCTTCGGTTTCGAGCCGTCCGGCGGGAAGCTCTATGTGCTCGCGTTGGAGCGCTCGCGTGACATCGGACACAGTAAGACCGCGCTCATCCAAACGTGTGGCATCGACCCAGATGCGCACGTTGCGTTCCAGGTAACCGCCGAGCGTAATCTCGCCGATGCCGGGAATGGTCTGGAGGCGATCCTTCACCCGATAGCGAACGTAATCGGCAAGGACCTGGGGCGGGAAGGGACCCGAGAGTCCAATCCACATGATCGGCTGGTCCTCGGGATTGGTCTTGGACACAATCGGAGGATCAATGTCGCGTGGCAACTGGCGCTGGGCCTGGGCGATCTTGGTTTGAACGTCCTGCAGGGCAAGATCGACGTTCCGGGAGAGATCCAGCTCCACGGAAATGTTCGCGCCGCCTTGACGGGAAGACGACGTGATCGAACGAATACCTTCGACCTGAGTGAGTGCGTCTTCCAGAACCTCGACGATTTCGTTTTCGATGACTTCGGGCGCCGCGCCTTCCCAGTTCACCGACACCGAAATGGTTGGGAAATCCACGTCGGGAAACTGGCTGATACCGATGCGGCTCGCCGCGACCAGGCCGAACACGACCGTGGCGGCAATCAACATCCAGGCCAGAACCGGCCGGCGTATGCAGACTTCAGTGAGGTTCACGAACCGCTTCCGGAGGGGGCGCCGCTCTTTTGTACGGATTCACCGTCGGTGACGATGCGCACCGCGGCTCCACTTCGGAGGGCTTCCGCGCCGCGGACCACGAGGCTGTCGTTCAAAGCGAGACCGCTTCGCACTTCGACCATGCCGTCGGGTGTGCGAAGTCCCAGGGTCAAGAC